>Ga0194132_10011295_pt1 | contig 11547 bp, 12 predicted proteins | sample TA2KigOf80mmetaG_FD_148612 | JGI IMG/M metagenome (GOLD analysis project Ga0194132, IMG submission 148612) | Freshwater microbial communities from Lake Tanganyika, Tanzania - TA2015054 Kigoma Offshore 80m | ecosystem: Environmental > Aquatic > Freshwater > Lake | place: Tanzania: Lake... | reverse complement strand
AGATTTTTTTAGCAACGACATGGTTTCTTGAGGACGGATTCCGATTCAAACAGGCGATCCGAACTCCCATTCCTAAAGGTGCCTCATATTACCGAATCCAATTTGGTAGCACGGAGTTGATTTCGGACATCATGAGGCTTCCACGATGAGCGAAAAGGAGCGGATAACGCGTCCGGTCCTGTGCAATAAGTCTATCGCAGGCAAAAACGCGTTGGGGGAAGATGCTACGGAAACGAGTTCGCGGCACTATTGTCGCGTTGATGGCCGAGACATTCTCAATTGCCGGTGGAGGAAAAGGCGGCAGGACCCTTTTTAGGTAGTGATACGTATACGATATTTTTCTTAAAACGGGTCCTGACACCTTTTTCCGAGCTCTAACTAATTGAGTATTTCCTGAGTTGCTGGGAGGAACCACAGAGTGATTCCATTAACCACAATCACGGTCGTCTTGTTTTCGTCGGTTGTGTCACCTTCGGGGGGAATAGTCGTGGCGCCATCTCCGGCACTCCGCGCGCTAGTCTCTGCTGCATTCCCATTGGGAATAGACAAAGCCAAGGTGCAGACCGTACTCGGACCTCCATCTGGCCGTGGTGGTTATTTGGAATCCGGTGATTTGAAAACGCGACTAGATTACCACCCAATATTGACCTCATTCGTGTTCGACTCAAACGGCAAGTTGGAAGATATCGCCTTTTTTGAGGTGCGCCGTCGTCCTGTGCAATAAGTCTGTCGCAGGCAAAAACGCGTTGGGGAAAGACGTTGCGGTCACGAGTTCGCGGCACTGTGGTCGCTTTGATGGCCGAGAGATTTGGCAGGACGGAGGCGGCGCTCGTGGCTGAGCAACTCCAGTTCATCACGGCCCGTGCATAGCAATTCTGTGCTTCATGGTGTATATTTGTTGAAGGAACGAGGGAGCAAAGGGGCGCTCCCTTTTTTTGTTGGCGGATCAACCGTCGCCGGCGCATCCGGCGAGCGGGCGAAGGCATCATGGGCGTCGTATTCAGACATGCGGGATTGGGCGGAGCGGTCGGCCTATTGCTGGCGGGCGTGGCCTGGTTGACGTGGTGGCTCGGCTCGCTGGCGCTGGGGGGGTCGCCGGGCGAACCGTTGCCGACGCTCGGCCTGGCGCTGGGTCTCGGCTTCGTCGCGGCGGCCGTCGGGGCGGGGCTCTCCGCGTTTTTCAACAATCCAGAGAGTTTAGCGCCGCCGGCAGAACCATCGCCAACGCCGAAGCCGCCATCGGCAGCACCGCCTTCGAGACGGCGCAAGCGTCGCCGGCATCCGCTCGATCGCCAAGCCCCGTGGGCGCGCGTGGATTTGACGTTGATCTGGCAGGCGCTATCGCGTCGACTCTGCCGACTATTGCAGCGCGAGAACGTTCGGCTATTGGGTCAGTCATTGCGCGACCGCGTCGTAGCAGACGATTGGCCCGCCGTTGAGAGGGCCTTTGGGCAAGCTCAGGCGACTGGTAAGGCCCAACAGGTCGTGTGCCGGCTTCACGTCACCGAGGAAAACGCGCCGCTCGGCAACGGCAAGGCGAAGCCGATGCGATCCGATACCGATGTTTTGCCGGCGCTGTCGCTTGACACCGTCATTCATGTGCGTCTGACCATCTGGGCCCGGCGTGACAAGGCAGGCCAGCCACGCTATTTCGACTGCCGATTCATCGACCTGACGCCGGTCATCGCACCGATCGAACGCCGGCTGCGGCGCGAACAGAAGATACTGGCGAATCTTCGTCGCCACATGCAGCGAGTCAACGAGGACCTGGGCCGACTGAAGCTCAGCTATCGTGAGCTTTATCAGCATGCGCCGGTCATGTACTTCAGCATGGACAAGCATGGCAAGCTCGCCACGTTCAATGACACGTTGCTGCAAACACTTGGCTATGAACGCAGCGAATTGCAGGATCGCGATTACACGTTCCTGTTGGCGCCGGAGACGTTGCGGAGTTATCAAACGATCGCCCAGGCCATGCCGTCGGAGGAAGGCGAGCTGGAAACGAAGTGGCGCAAAAAAGACGGCACGATCATCGATGTCTGGGTCCATTCCATTCCCGTTTGCGACGAAGCCGGCGCCTTCGTGCGCTACCGCAGCGCGGCACTCGACCTCACCGAAAAAATCCGCCTGGCCAACGAGCTGCGTTCGCGCGGTGATGAGTTGGAACGCACCAACGAACGGCTGCGCACCATCAATAGCGAGCTGGAGGCGTTCACGCACGTGGTGTCGCACGACTTGAAGGAGCCGCTGCGCACCCTGCAAGCCTTCAGCCAGCTTCTGGTCGAAGAACATGGGCGACAGCTCGGACCCGACGGATTTCAGTACATCAATTACCTGATCGGCGCCAGTCGCCGGCTTACGCGGATGATCGAGGAACTGCTCAACCTCAGCCAGGCGGGGCGAATCACGCAGGCGCCCAAAGCGTTCAACTTTATTGAGATCGTGGCGACGGCGCGGCAAGACCTGGTGGATCTCATTCAGCGCAAAGGGGCCGATGTCCTGACCGAGGGCTCGCTCCCCGATGTCGTCGGCGATCCGGTGCGGCTGACGCAACTCGTGACGAACCTGGTCGCCAACGGCCTTAAGTATAACGTCAATAGCCACCCGGTCATCACCATCGGCGCCAAGCCTTGCCCCGATCAACCCGATCGCGTCACGCTCTGGATTCGCGATAACGGCATCGGCATCGACCCGGCGTTTCATCAGCAAGTCTTCGGCATCTTTCGACGCCTGCACACCGCGGACGAATTTGAAGGGACGGGCGCCGGCTTGGCGATTTGCAAAAAGATTGTCGAAGGGCACGGCGGTCAAATCTGGGTCGAGTCGGAGCTCGGCCAAGGGGCGACGTTTTTCTTCACGCTGCCCCGCCCGTCGGCGCGGACGGCGGCCATGAAAACGGGCACGGCTTCGAAGACGCCGGGCCCGACGCCGCCATCCTCTCGGCAACGCAAGACCGTCATTCAGGTCGAAAGTCACGCGGCGCCTCGCATTGTCCTCGTCGAGGATCAGGAGGATGTCGGCCTAATCATTCAAAAGCTGGGCAAACGCGACGGCCTCGCGGTAACCTGGTTCGCGACCGCGGAGGAAGCATGGACGTACCTGTGCCAGCACGGTGCGGACCTTCTGCTTCTGGATGTCAATCTCCCCGGCATCAACGGCGTCGAACTGTGCCGCTGCATTCGCACGCTCAAGCACCACCAAGACACGCCGGTCGCCATGTTCACGCCGACGAATGAAGCGGATCGGCTCGAAGAACTCCGAGCGGCGGGCGCGGACTTTTTTCTCACGAAGGATCTTCTGTGCCAGCCGAGCCAATGGCAGCGCCGCATCCAGGAACTTCTCGAAGAAATCCGCGAGACCGCAGCACATTGAAAACCACGTCGATCCTCGTATCCTTGTTTAGCGCCCACTTTACGCCTGGCGCATGAAGGATGCAAATCCAGAAATCGCAGGATTGCCGAATGACGTACGAACAGGCCATGACGTTCTGGTTTGGCCGAGTCAATTACGAGCAGAAACCGCCGCAAGCCGGCGATTTCAAGCTTGGCCGCATGAGGCTTTTGCTCGAGCGTCTCGACAACCCGCACGAGAGATTGCGCATCATTCACATTGCCGGGAGCAAGGGCAAGGGCTCGACATCGGCGATGCTGGCGTCGATTCTGCATTGCGAAGGCTATCGCGTCGGGCTGTTCACGTCGCCGCACCTGGTGGCCGTCGAGGAGCGGATCCAGGTCGATCGGCAACCGATCGCGCACGACGAATTGGCGGCGCTCATGACCGACATTCGCGATGCGGTTCCCGATCTTGCGGCCGATTTGACCTTCTTCGAGATCGGCACCGCATTGGGCTTTCTTCATTTCGTTCGCCGGCGTGTCGATTTTGCCGTCGTCGAAGTCGGCCTGGGCGGACGCTTCGATTCGACGAATGTCTGTCAGCCGCTCTTGGCAATCATCACGAGTATCAGCCTCGATCACACGCAAGTCTTGGGGGACACGCTGGCGAAAATTGCGTTCGAGAAGGCGGGAATCGTGAAGCCCGGACGGCCGACGGTGAGCGGCGTGATCGACTCGGAGCCTCGCGATGTCATTCGCGCCGTATGCGCTGAGCGTCAGTCCGCGTTGCGTGAACTGTGTGTGGATTTCGACTACGAACATGAGCCGGCGCTGATCGACGGCGCCCGCGAGCAGGTGTCGTCGGTGACCGTGAAAACCCATCGCCGCGAATGGCAGAACCTGACGCTGGGGTTAATCGGCGAACATCAGGCTCGCAACGCTGCCGTGGCGGTGGCCGCTACCGAAGAGTTGAAGGCGCAAGGCGTGCCGATCCACGATGGCGCGGTCGTGAATGGCTTGGCCCACGTCGTCTGGCCGGCCCGGCTGGAGATCGTGTCGCGCCGTCCTCTGGTTCTGCTCGACTGCGCTCACAACGTCGCCTCGGCACGCGCGCTCGTGCAAACGCTTGAGGCATCGTTTCCGGTTCGTGGCCGACGTACCTTGATCTTCGGTGGTAACCGCGACAAAGACCTCACCGGCATGCTCGACATTCTGGCGCCGAAATTCGATCGCGTGCTGCTGACCAGCTTTCACGGCAGCACTCGATGCACGCCCGCCGAGCAACTGATGGAATTGCTGTCGCCGGAAGCGCAAACACGCTGTCGCACGTTTTCAGATCCGATTGCCGCGTGGAATCACGCTCGCGCAGGGGCGAAGGTGGATGATTTGATCTGCATCACTGGTTCGGTGTTCCTGGCGGGGGAACTGCGGCCGATCGTGGCCGTTTAGTTCTACAGCGCTATCTTCTCCCCTCTCCCTCCGGGAGAGGGGTCGGGGGTGAGGGAAAAATCTCAACTGCGAACGTACGACTCAACCCCTCACCCCCGGCCCCTCTCCCGGAAGGAGAGGGGTGAAAATGCCAGGAGTTCAACAAGTTACGACGATGACTGCTGGTGAAGTAGCGCTGGAGTATTGGCCGCTCGCCTCTGGCGAGGGCGGACTTCGCGCTCGCCAAAGGCGAGCGGCAAAGCGACGCATGAATTTCGTTTGGCGTTCGCGTCACAATGCGATATGGTATCACCCATCTTCACCATTCTTTCCAGGAGATCGCATCCATGGTCGGTACTTCGCGGATTCTCTTTGTCAGCGTCGTGATGGTGTCGCTGTCGGCGGCGTCGACGGCGCATGGATTCAATGGACGCTTTGGGTTTTGGCGCCCGTTCGGCGGGACCTCCTATTACTACACCATGCCGGCCTATTACTCCTGCGTGCCGACGGGTCCGGCGGTGATGCCCGTGCCGGATGCGAAACCGGCGCTGCGATACGCCAACCCGGTGGCCGCCCCGCCGTCGTCAACTGCCGAACCGCCCCTGCACAACAAGGGAACCGGGCCGATGAAGCCGGTGAGCGATACGCGCATGCCGGTGATCGTAGCATCGCATGCGTTGCCGTCGACGCATGTTGCCGAGAAGCCCGCGATTCCGACGGAGCGCTGCAAAGTCGGCTTCTGGAACCTCACTGGGCGTGATGTCACATTGACGATCGAGGGCAAGCGCATTGCGCTGACGAAAGATCGCGCCGTAAATCTCGATCTCACGCGCCAATTCAGATGGCAGATCGATGGGCGAGCCCTCATCGTCGAACGTGTGGCGGACGGATTGGCGACGCACGAAATCGTCATTCGCGAATGAGCGCGAATCGAAACGCGGCGAGCGCGGTTCAGACGGTCCACTCCCAGTCGCGCATCTTGGCCAACATTCCGGTGTGCGTCAGGTTGAAATGCAGCGGGGTGATCGTGATGTAGCCTTCGCACAGGGCGGTCTCGTCGGTGTCGGGATGCGGATCGAGGCAGCCAAAATCGGGGCCGCTCCAGAAATACAATCGCCCGCGCGGATCGATTCGACGATCGTACTTCTCCTGATACGGCGCAATGTTCTGCGGCACCACACGAATGCCTTTGATCGGCGTCTTGTCAAAGTTCGGAATGTTGACGTTGAACAGACTGCCGCGTGCCAGCGGATGCCGAATGAGTTGCTCCACGACGCGGCGAGCATGTTCGGCAGCGAGCGGGAAATTGGGCGGTTTCGGCTTGTTGGTCACGAGCGAAACGGCGATGCTGGTGCACTGAAAGAACGAGCCTTCGACTGCCGCCGCCACCGTGCCGGAGTAGAGCACATTGATGCCCGCGTTCGACCCCGCGTTGAGACCGCTCACAATCAGATCCGGCGGCTCCTTCAAGAGCTCTAGTAGCGCCAGTTTGACACAATCCGCCGGTCGCCCTTCGACGGCGTACCCCATCGCCTGTTGATTCTCGTCAAGCACTTCTTGCGTGATGAGGGGCGTCAGCAGGGTGATGGAGTGGCCAACGGCGCTTTGCTCCCCCGCGGGCGCGACTACGGTCACCTCGCCGAGCGTTTGCAATTCCTTCCGCATCGCGCGTAGACCCGGTGCATACACGCCGTCATCATTGGTGAGCAGGATTCGCATTGTATCATTTTCAAAAAAAATCAGCGGAAGCCCAGGGGTAAGCGCAGCGAACCCCTGGGATAATGAAGACGCCAACCCAGGGGTTGCGGCGCTCACCCCTGGGCTTCGCCGTATTTCTTCTTGCGCAGCAGGTTATGATAGTGTTGCGCAAACCGATGCGCCTCGTCACGCACATACTGCAGCAACCGCAGCGCCGCGGAATGTCGGCTCAGGCGAATCGGCTCCGCGTCGCCTGGCCGATAGATTTCTTCCTCCTGCTTGGCGAGCGAGATCAGGCAGGGCGGCACTTTGCCGAGCATGCGAAAGACTTCCAGTGCCGCGTTCAGCTGCCCCTTGCCGCCGTCGATCAGCAAGATATCGGGAAAAACCTGCTCCTCCTCGCCGGGCGATAGCGCATTGCGAAATCGTCGAGCGATCACTTCGCGAATCGACGCGAAGTCGTCGATCCCTTCCACCGATTTGATCTTGTACCGCCGATAGTTCGGCTTGAATGGTAATCCATCGATGAACGACACCAGCGACGCCACTGTATCCTGCCCATCCAGATGCGCGATGTCAATCCCCTCGATCGTTCGCGGCGTCTGGGCCAGGCCAAGGACTTTGCGCAAGCCGACCGAGCCCTTGCGCGGCTCGATATGAAACACCTCCGGCTGCACGTCTTTGTCGACGTCGCCGCGCAATCCGAGGCTGCGAAGCGCGGCGATCTCGTCGCGCAACCGGGCCGCCTTCTCGAAGTCGAGCTTGGCCGACGCGTCCTGCATCGCCTGTTCGAGCTCGTTGAGCAACGCCTCCTTATTTCCTTCGAGCACCATACACAATCGGCGAATCTGCCGGCGATACTCCTTGCGCGTCACACGGAAGTTGCACGGGGCCGTGCATTGGCGAATGCTATGCAGGATGCACGGACGAAACCAGCGCCATTGCTCGTTCGTTGACTTGATGTCGAGACCGCAGGTGCGAAACTGGAAGATGCGCTGCAAGACCTGAATCGCCGCCCGCAGGCTCTTGGCACTGGTGAACGGTCCGTAAAGCCTCACGCCCCGGCTTCGCGGGTTGCGCGTGAACTCGACGCGCGGAAACTCTTCACGCATGCGAATCTGCAAATACGGGAACGTCTTGTTGTCCTTGAGATCGACATTGAAGCGAGGCTGAATGTCCTTGACGAGCCTCGCCTCCATCAAGAGGGCATCGACCTCGGAATCGGCGGGAACGAAATCGATGTCGGCGATTGCCTTAACGAGATCGGCGGTGCGCGGGTCGTCCGCCGCCGCCTTGGTGAAATAATGCGACGCCCGGTTGCGCAGGTTCTTCGCCTTGCCGACGTAGATGACCCGCCCTTCGGCGTCCTTCATCAGATAGACGCCCGGCGTCGGCGGAAACTGCTTGACTTTCTCGGCCGGCGGCAGTCGCTCCGGATTCGCAGCATTCTCGGACAAGGCGAGTCTCCTTGAATCGCGAACGTCAGGGATGAACTCAGAACGGCCACCACCATGCCGGCGGCGTGCGAATCACGACTTCCTTCGTGTCGCCGTAGATGAAGCTCTGCAGCCCATTGTTCGTAAGCGCACGCAAGCCGAGCGTAGGCAGCCGCGGCCAGTTTCCATCGTAGACGGCGATCCCATCATCGATAGCCAAGTTGAACGGCTCCGCGTCCGCGTGCAACCAAAGCCCCGCATCGTGTAGCGGAACGAGAACGCCTCGTTCGCGCATGTGTTTTTTCTCAACAAGACCTGACACTTGGATACCTGCCCAGCGCAGAAGGTGATCCTTTGTGATTGCGAAGTTGTGATTGTTGCCTGTATCGAGTATCGCCGGGAGCTTTGGCGCCTGCGGGTCCCAATGCTTGAAAAAATCAGGAACAACGCTTACCCAGACGATCATTTGATAGGCCCGGACCTCAATGATCTCGTCTCGGACTGGGATGGTCGATTTCTGATCTGAGTACGAGAAATGAAGTTTCACGGCGTCGGCTTGGCGTGGTTAGTGAAGGTCAAGTCCCACCCACTCATCGGGATCTTGAGGCGCAATAATTCCAATGTAGCATTCCGCGCTGCGAAGGCCGCGCGCGGCACACTTGCGTGCAAGCTCGTGTCCAGTTCGGGAAATGCCGATCCGCTCGTTGCCGCAGTATGCGACCCACCAGCCGCCATACGCCGGGTTGGCCAGCAACTCCGGCAACTCGCGCATGTACGCCTGCATTGATCGGAGCATTCCGATCGGCGTGTTGACGAACAAGTCGTCCACTGCCGGAGCGGGCGCTTCTGTTGTCTTCGTGGTTTCCATATCCCTATCCTACCGCGCTGCTGTTGCCCTGGTCAACGTTCTCCTTCGGCTTCTCGACTTCGTCCTTCGGCTTCGGCGTGCCCGACGGGCACGAACGGGGCCCTCAGCCGTGCCGCGTGGCGCTGCTGCGCACCAGCACGGTCCAGACGAGGCCAATGACGACGATGCCAGAGATCGCGAGAAATATCTCGAAGCCGGACATGATGCTCTCCTTCTACTTGAGATTCGCGGGGCGCTTGCCGAGGGTCAACGTGACCTCCCGGCGTTCGTCGCCTCGGATGAGTTCGATCATGATCTCGGCGCCGGGATCGAGATCGGTGACGATCTGCCTTAGGTGGCGCATCGGCTTGTTGGCTTCCAGGTTCTGCTTGTGAACGCGAAAGATGACGTCGCCCTTTTCGATACCGGCCTTGGCGGCCGCCTCGCCCTTGACGACCTCCATCACTTGGACGCCCCCATCGATCTTCAGCTCCACCGCCTGCTCGCTCGACAGCTCGCGCATGGCGATGCCCAGGTAGCCGCGCGGCACCACCCCGTCGGCGATCAAGTGGTCGGCAATCCGGCGGACGGTGTTGCTCGGAATCGCGAAGCCGATGCCCTGGTTACGCTCCTTGTCGCTGGCGATCATGACGTTGATGCCGACGACGCGACCAAGCTGATCGAAAAGCGGTCCGCCGCTGTTGCCCGGATGGATGGCTGCGTCGGTCTGCAACAACTCCATCAAGTCCTCGTCGTTTTCGCGCGGCGCGAGCAGCCGCCCCTTGGCGCTGACGATGCCGTGCGTAACCGTGTGCCTCAGACCCAGCGGGCTGCCCATCGCCAGCACCCAGTCGCCAACGTGCACGTTCTTATCGCTGTCGACGAAATCGGCATGTTTCTGCGTCTCCTCCTTGATCGGCGCGGGCAGGTTGTCCGGCAATCGAATGATCGCCAAATCGGTTTTCACATCGTGAGCGACAGCCGTCTTCGGGTCGATGCCGATGCTGCGACCGCTCGGAAAGGTGACGCGTAACCGATCGGCATGGCGAACGACATGCTGATTGGTGAGCAGCACGCCGGGTTTGTAGATGATGCCGGCCCCGACGCTGTCCTGCACATACTCGCGCTTGTCTTCCGGATCCTTGAACACTCCGGGACGCTTCTTGTTCGGCGGCGGCTTCTGCTCCTCCGGAACGGCATCACGATAGTTGACGACATAGACCACGAGCGGCAACGCCTTGCGAGCAAGTTCGCGAAAGCCGAGCGAGATCAAATTCGCCCGCTTGTCCAGAACGTCGAGCCGATGATCGGCAAATTCCGCCTCGGCCTTCAATTCGCCCAGCCGTCGCGCATGGGCCAACTCGGCCTCCCCCTGAGCGTCCAGGGTTCGCCAGTAGTAGACCAGATTCGGCGTCACACAAATCATGAGCATTACGATCGACAACAGAAACATCAGCGGCAACACGTAGTTCCACAGGCCGTGTGCCACATGCTCGGCGACATTCTGCCGAACCGAGCGTTTTTTCGGCGCGGGCGAGACGGGAGGGTCTTCGACCACCGCCGGCAGCATCACCGGTATGTCCACCGCCGATTCGTCGGGCATCGCGGCATCAGGTTGTTTGTCATCCGCTTGCATGGCCCCGCCAATCGCGAAAAGGGATCGATGGTTGAATTATACCGCATTCCTGAGCCGTTAGACACAAGACGCCGCGCCTGGTGCGTGAAACGTCGATGACCCGATCGCTAATGACTCGCAGGGCCATCGCCGAAATTTTTGGCCGGTGCCCGCCCGGAACGGCAATCTCACAGCGTCCGCATTGATCGGAAACCAACAATAGCACAAAGAAAAGGAGCGTGGATTATGTTGAGCGTCGTGAAAAACACCGAATCGTTGGCGAAACTCGGGCGCACTGCCATTCGCAAGGCCGGCCTCGGCGCCCTCGTCATAGCGGTTGTGCTCGGCTTTGCCGCCCCCGGCTGGGCCCAGAGCCTGACCGGCACCTGGATCGGCACCGACAACACCACACAGGTAACCATCAGTCATCAGGGCAATACGTTGCGCGTAGCTGGGTGGGGTGGGCCCAAGAATCCGGAACTGCGCGGCACCGGTTTGCTCACCGGCGGTCCGAAAGTATTCCGCGGAACGTGGGAAAACCGAAAGGGTGAATGGAGCGGCAAAGGCACGCAGACCATCACCTTGATCGACGCAAACACCATTTACACGGTGTTCGAGGGTTTCGTCTACTATCGCGGCAACAAGACCCCGGTTCGCGGCGCCGGCTATGCCCGCCGCAAGGTCGCCGTGGCCGCTGTCGATCCCATCGCCGGCATCTGGAACGACCGTCAGGAACGTTTCGGCGACTCGAAATGGCGGTTCACCCCTGCCGGCCACGGGCGGTATCACGCTGAACAAATTGGCCTGGGCAACGCCCACGGCACCGCGACCTTTTCCGGCAACCAACTACGTATCGATTGGTCCACCCGCTCCCACTCGGGCACCTATTTCTACACGCTCGACGCCAGCGGCCGTTTCGCTTCGGGAACCAATGTCGTCCGGACCGGGGCGCCAGGAAACTATCGGGCCTCCATGCGAAAGCAGTAACCGTAAAGCGAGCAAGCAAGAGGGGGGCGGGAGGTAATCCCGATCCCCCTCATTTTTGTCTCCCACCTTTTTCCGCGCCGCTCCATAATTCCCACCATTTCCGCTTTGCCGGAGCCGATCAATCAAGTAAAATTGGGAAAACGTCCAGCTTGCCGTTTTTCCGCTTCTGTAACGGTAACCAGAGAATCCCGCCATGCCGGAAAA
>Ga0194132_10011292_pt1 | contig 11549 bp, 8 predicted proteins | sample TA2KigOf80mmetaG_FD_148612 | JGI IMG/M metagenome (GOLD analysis project Ga0194132, IMG submission 148612) | Freshwater microbial communities from Lake Tanganyika, Tanzania - TA2015054 Kigoma Offshore 80m | ecosystem: Environmental > Aquatic > Freshwater > Lake | place: Tanzania: Lake Tanganyika... | reverse complement strand
AGGTTTGGTTGGGACCGCTGGGGGTCCTGATGCTGCCTTTGGTTATCGCTTCCTGGCGTAAAGCCGATGCGAAAACGTCGCGCCCTGATTGTACATGCGTAGTTGGCTGGAGGCGAAGCCTCGCTAGGCTCCTTCTGCCGGAAGGTGCCCGGTGTTTGAGTCCAGCCTTAGGCTGCTTTGTATCAACAGCAGGCTAAAACCTGCACTCCAACACGCCCGGCCTACTGCAATGATGTGCGTTGTAGTTTGGTCTGAGCGCTGCTATCTTGCGCTGCCACCAGCCGTTGTGGAGACTGCCTGAGCAGCCAACGTATCCCCTTTCCCGGCCCCTCCCTGACAGGGAGGGGAGGACTTGCCTGTGCCTGAACTGACCAATTGGAACTGGATCTTTCCGCTCGTCACGCTCACCCTCATGGAGATCGTGCTGGGCATCGACAACATCATTTTTATCGCCATCGTTGCGGCCCGGCTCCCGGCGAACAAACAGAAGTTGGCCCGCCAGTTAGGACTCGGCGCGGCCCTGGTCATGCGGTTGCTGCTGTTGTTCGTGCTGAAGCACATCATGGCGCTGAACACGGCCAGTGTGTTTCAGCTTACGGACATCGGCTGGCCGCAATCGTGGATGCCCGACCCCAAAATGAATGACATCTCTTGGCGAGACATCATCCTTATCCTTGGTGGTGTCTTTCTCATTGCCAAGAGTACCTATGAGATCCACGAAAAACTGGAAGGCTCCGAGAAAACATCCGTGACGAAAGGGAGTGCATCGCTCGGCGGAATCCTGGTGCAGATCGTGATTCTCGATCTGGTTTTCTCGCTCGATTCTGTGATCACGGCCGTCGGAATGGCACAGGAGTTGTGGGTCATGGTGGTGGCCATGATCCTGGCGGTGGGCGTAATGCTCTTTGCCGCCGGCCCGATCAGCAACTTCGTCCACCGGCACCCAACGTTTAAGATGCTGGCCCTGAGCTTCCTGATCCTGATCGGCGTGATGCTGCTGGCCGAGGGGATCGAAAAGCACATCAACCGCGGCTATATCTACTTTGCGATGGCATTTTCCGTGGTCGTCGAGTTCCTGAACCTGAAACTCCGGGCCGCCGCCCCGCCCGTCGAACTCTACGAGCCGCCGCCGGTACGGTAAAAACCAACCCGAAGCGTCAGCGACGAACGATACGAGCCAGCCTCGCTGACGCTTCGGGTTGGTCAGTGCCGCCTAATCTTCCGGCACAAAGAACTTATACGCCGGATTTTTCGGATTGAAATCCTCGTCCGACAGCCCCAGGTTGAGCTTCACATTCGCATAGGTGAACTCTTCCAGCAGCGGCGGTTCTTCGCCGGCCTGCTTGGGCCAGGCATACGAAGCATAGCGGACCGGCATTTGCAGTTCCTGATCGACAAAGATCTGGGCCTTGTGGAATCGGATTCCTTCCCGCTCCACGGGGAACACCACTTCGATGTAGCGGCATGGGCGGCCGTCAATCTTTGCCCCCTCTGCCACGCGGACCTGGCATTCTCGCCGGGTGTCGATCTCCATGTGTTTCACGCCATCCTGAATCAGCCGCTCCGCCAGGTTGAGCATGCCGATTTCGCTAATCGGATAGTTCGTCCGCTCCATCGCTCGCGGGCTCCTCAGCGACACGGTCAGCGTGAACGTTTTCAGATTCCCTTCGCCACCTTTGGTGGCCATGAGGTTGTTGTAGTTTTTTCCCTGCGTCCAAACTACTTCACGCCCTTCGATTTTGTTCGGTGCATGCCACTTCAGGTAGACGGCCATCGGAACTCCCGAGCCTCCGGGTCCAGTACCCGGCTGCCGCAGCTTCAAGTCCATCACCTCATACAGCAACAGTCGGCCGTCTTTCCGCTCCCGCTTTACCAGCCGGCATTTGTAATCCCGCACCTTCGCCGCCAATTGCCCGTGCGTTTCCAGGGCATAGCGGAGGACGGGCAGCAGAGGATGTTCGGGTGCGCTTGGCCCGTCGATTTTGGCTTCGAATACAATCGCTCCCGCAATTTGCTCGCGGAGCGCTTCGTGTTGCTTCAGCAGCGGCGAGACGCCGACCGGTTCGGTCGAGACAACTTGCTGGATGGGGGCCTGAGCCTGGGCAGAATGCAGACCAACTGTGGTCAGCGCCGCGATGGCCCAGGAGGCAGAAATTAAATAACGGGTAAAGCGTATCATGAGGAATACAGTGACGTGCTGCGAAGTTTGACTGAGTATCGAAAGCGCATGATCGGGCCGCGCATGCGGGGTGCAGCCAATTCTACTGCGCATTGGTGCACGGCCAAAGACATTTTTGGAAAAATGGGATCGTTTTGCGTCTGAAGTGAGTGCCAAGCATTCCCAAGACATTCCTGCGGAAAACCACCAACAGAACGCAAGGATTCACCAGACGACAACCGTGGCAGAAAAAGGCTTTTCAGACCAGACGCAGGAGGTGGACACGCTGGGGGTCGTGTGACGATGTCCATTCGCCAAATACCCCTCGTAGGTGTTACAATGGGAACCCTGGGAAACGATGAAAACGAATATCCGGAGCACTGCTGGCAAGCGGGAAGCGCGGATCGGGTGCGGAGTGGAACATGCGTAAGTTAAAGACCGGCGGCGGCTGGCCGGCCATCATGTACTCGATAAAAAAAGGCCGGGCGGCAGGAGGCCTGTGGAAGTTCTTCAAAGCGCTCAGTTCGAAGAATGCCTGCAAGACCTGTGCGGTCGGCATGGGTGGCCAGCGCGGCGGGATGCGGAACGAATTGGGCCATTTTCCCGAGGTCTGCAAGAAGGCGATGCAGGCCATGGCCGCCGACATGCAGGGGGCGATCAGGCCGGACTATTTTTCGACTTACTCCATCCCCCAAATGCAGCGGTTCTCGCCTAGAGAACTGGAGTTTGCCGGCCGGCTCACGCAACCAATCATCCTGCACCAGGGGGCTGACTACTATCGCCCCATTTCGTGGGGGGAAGCTCTGCGGCGGATCGCGACCCTGCTCAGGGCCACTCCGGCCGACGAAACGTTTTGGTATTTCAGCGGCCGCAGCAGCAATGAAGCCGGGTTTCTGTTGCAGTTGTTCGCCCGGCTCTACGGCACGAACAACGTCAACAATTGCAGTTACTACTGCCATCAGGCCAGCGGCGTGGGGCTGACCACCGTGACCGGCAGCGGCACGGCCACGTTGACGCTGGAAGACGTTGAGAAGACCGACCTGGTCTTTATTATCGGCGGCAACCCAGCCAGCAATCATCCCCGGCTGATGACGGTGCTCAAGAACATCCGCCGCCGCGGAGGTCGGGTGATCGTGATTAACCCGGTCATCGAAACGGGTCTGGTCAATTTCAGCGTCCCCAGCGATCCGATCAGCCTGCTGTTCGGCACCAAGATCGCCACGCAATACATCCAGCCCCATATCGGCGGCGATATGGCACTGCTAACCGGCATCGCCAAGCGGATCGACGAGATGGGGGCTATCGATGAACGGATTCTCACCCAGCATTGCGAAGGATGGCCCGAACTGGCAGCCCACCTTCGCGCCACATCCTGGGACGAAATCTGCCGCAAGTCGGGCGTCGCCAAGCACGAGATCGATCAGGCGGCCCAAACCTACGCCGCCGCCAAAAGCGCCGTATTTGCCTGGACGATGGGAATCACACACCACGCCAACGGCGTGGAAAACGTCCAGATGATCTCCGCGCTGGCCCTGATGCGGGGAATGGTTGGCCGGCCAGACGCGGGCCTCCTCCCCATCCGCGGCCATTCCAACGTCCAGGGTATTGGCTCGATGGGCGTGACGCCCAAGCTGAAAGACGCCATCTTCGACCGGCTGCAAACGCACTACGGCGTCCGGCTGCCAACGACCATGGGGCTCGATACGCTGGGCTGCATGGAAGATGCCGACGCAGGCCGACTGAAGTTTGGCTTCTGCCTGGGTGGAAATCTCTACGGATCGAACCCCGATGCCACGTTTGCCTCCCAGGCGCTCTCGCGGCTCAAAATGCTGGTCTATCTCAACACCACACTCAACACGGGCCATGCTCACGGCCTGGCGGAGGAGACCATCATCCTGCCGGTCCTGGCCCGCGATGAGGAACCACAACCGACCACCCAGGAGTCGATGTTCAACTACATCCGCTTGAGCGATGGCGGGCCGGCGCGGCACGCAGGCCCCAAGAGTGAAGTGGAGGTCATTGCCACGATTGCCGCCGACACCCTGGGAACTGACGGCCCGATCGATTGGCGCGCAATGCAGGCGACCGGCAGGATACGCGAAATGATTGCCACCGTCGTTCCTGGTTTTGAGCAGCTTCGCGATATTGACCAAACGAAGCAGGAGTTTCAAATCGACGGGCGCACGTTTCACGAACCCAAGTTCCCCACGCCAAGCGGGAAGGCCCAGCTCCACGTCTGTCCATTACCCGAATTGGCAGGAGAAGAACGAACTGCTCCTCTCCCCTTTGGGGAGAGGCTGGGTGAGGGGCTAAACGAGAATGGCGACGCGACGTCACCCTCCAGCCCCTCCCTGACAGGGAGGGGAGTTGGAGCGCAACTTCGCCTGATGACCGTCCGTAGCGAAGGCCAGTTCAACACCGTCGTCTACGAGGATTATGACCTCTACCGCGGCCAGGACCGCCGCGACGTGATTCTCTTGCACCCTGATGACCTCGCCCGGCTCGGGCTCCAGTCCGAGCAACGCGTGACGGTGCGGAGCGAAACCGGCGCGATGCCCCACATCCTGGTCCGCAGCTTCCCGGAAATCCGCGCCGGCAACGCCCTGATGTATTACCCGGAAGCAAACGTGCTGGTGCCGCGCTCGGTGGACCCCCTCTCCAAGACGCCGGCGTTCAAGAACGTGTTGGTGACGGTAGAGGCCATCGTGCCAGCCGTAGCATAAGCTGTCCGCCAAAAGCAGCCAACGCCGTAGGCGTATAAAAAGCGGAAACCACCTACCGCGGCTTCTTTTGCCCCGTTGCTGCCAACTGATCTTGCCATTGGGTGATTCTCTTGAGCGCCTCCAGCGGCGTCATCTGGTTGGCATCCGCGCGGCGAATTTCTTCCAGCAACGGATGTTCGGCCGCTTCAAAGAGCGTCAGTTGAAGTTCCTGCTTTTGCCCCCGCTGTTTGCGAGCGATCTTGGGGCGGCCGTTGCCGTCTAAATGCTCGTCCTCCAGCTTGGCCATGATTTCCTTTGCCCGGTCGTTCACCACGCGCGGCACGCCGGCCAGCCGGGCGACATGAATTCCATAGCTCTTATCCGCTGCGCCGTCGATGATCTGATGCAAGAATACGACCTGGTCTTCCCATTCGCGGACCGCCACGTTGAGATTCGCCACGCCGGACAGCAGCGTCGCCAGATCGGTCAATTCGTGATAATGCGTGGCGAATAAAGTCCGGCAGCCGATGTGGTCGTGCAGATACTCGACAATGCTCCAGGCCAACGACACGCCGTCGTACGTGCTCGTGCCCCGACCGATCTCGTCCAGAATCACGAGGCTCCGTTCCGTCGCCGTGTTCAAAATCCTCGCGGTCTCCACCATCTCGACCATGAACGTGCTCTGACCCCGGGCCAGTTCGTCGCTCGCGCCCACGCGGGCAAAAATTCGGTCCGCCAACCCGATCGTTGCCTGCTTTGCCGGGACGAAGCTGCCGATCTGGGCCAGAATCGTCATCAGAGCCACTTGCCGGATATACGTGCTTTTGCCCGCCATATTTGGCCCGGTGATCAGCAGAATCAGCCGCTCGCTGCCGTCCAGTTGAGTATCGTTGGGAACAAACGTGCCGTCGGGCAGGATTGCATCGAGCACTGGATGCCGCCCTTCGACAATCGACATTACCGGCTCCGCGACCACCTGCGGGCGGCAGTAGCTCCGCTGCCGCGCCAGTTGCGCGAGCCCCGTCAGCACGTCGATTTCCGCAAGTGCCGCCGCCGTCTGCCGCAATCGCGCCGCCTCCGTCGCCACAAACTCCCGCAATTCCACCAGGAGGCGATACTCCAATTCCTTGGACTTCTCATCCGCCGAGAGCACTTTTTCTTCATGGTCCTTCAATTCCGGCGTGATATACCGCTCCGCGCCGGTGAGCGTCTGCTTGCGGATGTAGTCGGCCGGCACCTTGTCCCGATGCGCGTGGGTGACCTCCAGGTAGTATCCAAATACCTTGTTAAAGCCGACCTTGAGGCTGGGGATCTTGGTCCGCTGCACTTCCTGGGCTTGATAATTCGCGATCCACTGCTTGCCGCCGCGCGTCAACTCGCGCAGTTCGTCCAAATCAACCCGGTAACCGGGCCGGATGAATTCCCCGTCGCGCCCCGAAAGGGGGCAATCGTCCATAAGCGCCCCCTCCAGCCGCGACCGAATCTCCGGGCACAAGTCGATCCGTGTCTCCAATTGCGAAAACAGCTCGCTTTTTCGCCCGGTCAGCTTGGCTTTCAACTTCGGCAGGGCCGCCAATGTCCGCCCCAGGCAATTCAAATCCCGCGGCGTGGCCCGGCCGGTCGTTGCCCGGGCAACCAGGCGCTCCAGGTCATAAATGTCGCGCAGCATCTCGCGCACCGCTTCGACCAGCGCCGAGGCCTCCACCAGTTCCGCCACGGCATCCAGCCGCTCGTTGATTGGCTCAACGCGGCAGAGCGGATTGGCTACCCAGTCCGCCAGCAGCCGCGATCCCATGGCTGTAACGGTCAGATCGATCACCGCCAGGAGCGAACCTTCCCGCTTCCCTTCGCGGATGGTGCGGCTGATTTCCAGGCTGCGGCGCGTGGCTTCATCGATCTGCAACGTGTCGCACGATTTCAGCGGCGTCAGCCGGTCGATGTGCGTCAGGCCGTTTTTCTGCGTCTCCTGTAGGTACTGCAAAATGGCTCCCGCCGCGCGGATCGCCGGGCCGTCGGCGGCTTCAAAGCCAAACCCTTCCAGGCTGGCCGTCCCAAAATGACGGGTCAGCGCATCGCCGGCCGCTTGCGCGGAAAACATCCAACCCGGGCGGCGGGTGACGGCAAGTTGTTTGCCGGGCATATCGGGGATTGCTTCTGCCTCCTCGGGCAATAGACATTCCGCGGGTGCGATCCGCGCCAGTTCGTCCCGCATCCGGGCGGCCGGCGCCGTGCAGGCCCAGAATCGGCCGGTCGAGACATCGATCCAGGCCAATCCGGCCGTTGCATCCGCCAGCACCACCGCCGCCAGATAATTGCTTTCGCGCGGGTCAAGCAGCGCGTCGTCGGTCACGGTCCCCGGCGAGACGACACGCGTAAGTTCCCGCTTGACCAGCCCCTTGGCCTGCCTGGGATCCTCCACCTGGTCGCACACCGCCACCCGCAGGCCGCTGGCAATCAGCTTGGCCAGATAGCCATCGAGTTGATGGTAGGGAAACCCCGCCATCGGGACGCCGTTTTCCCCTTTGTCCCGGCTGGTCAGAGACAGCCCCAGCAGTGCGGCCGCTTTGCGGGCGTCCTCGAAGAACAACTCGTAAAAATCCCCCATCCGAAACAGGAGCAAGGCATCGCCCGCGGCGGCCTTGGCGTCCTTGTACTGCTGCATCATCGGCGTCAGTTGCATCGCGTTATGCTAACGCGTGCGACCGCGGGCACGCAAGTCAGGACACCACGTTTCTCATCTCAATCGCGCTCATGGACTACGGCGGCGATACACCCGAACGTGGACTACGGTAACGATATTGCTTTTCGCAGAGACGTGAAGCGTGTAGAAGAGTAGCTAAACAAAATCCACGCGGACGTTTAAGCTCCGCGATTCACCCACGGAATGAGGGTCTGCTTCAGACGCCGGTCCATTTCAGCAGCAGCCGCGGTAATTGCCCCGCGCATACTTGAGTCATTCTCGATCCACACTTCGGTTATCTGATCCAGTGCCGACTGCAGCCACTCGACACGAAACTTCAATGCAGCTCCAGGTGAAAGTATAGCAAGGCAACTTGCCTGCCACTACTAGGACAAGGCCGCTGCTGCCAGGTCTGGACTGACCTACTCCACCAAATCACACACGCCCCATTGTCCGTGATTTTCGTCCACGCCCACGCAAATGCGATGCAACCTGGCCGGCGTGCGGGCAGCAAGCACATCGCGCAGTCTCACGGCCAGATATCGGGCCAATAGCTCCGCCGTGGTATTGGCCACCGGCAGCAGCACACAATCACCGCGCGGAAAAACCCAGCGGCGGTCGCGGAATGTCACTTCCACACTCTCCTCGCTCGCTTCCACCTGAATGAGCGGGTGCATCGTCGGCAGCAGCATCCGGTGGTCCAACTCGCCGGTCAGTTTCTTGAGCGTATCCCGCAGCGCGATGAAATCGACCACATACTGATTTTCATCCAATGGCCCGTGAACTTCTGCCGTTACCCGGTAGTTATGCCCGTGCAGCGGCTCGCAGACGTCGCCGTTGTAGGTAATGAAATGGGCGGCGCTGAAGATCAGGAATTCCTTTTCCAATCGGACGTGGAAATGTTCTTGCATCAGTACACCAGCATTGCGCGTCTTTGCGACTTCGCGCCGTTGCGTCAAAACTCGTTCTTGACCTGTTCGCTGCCCCAAACTCGTTTCGCTACGCCATCCGCACCGGAAACCTGATTATCCCATCTCGCAGCAAGACAAACAAACCGGCCGCAATCAGGTCCGCCGTCGTGCCAGGGTTGCGGCGGTGGCCATCGCAGCGGAGCCAGAAATCGAGATTTCCCATCTCCTGCTCGTACGGCTCCGAGCCTGCCGGCCCTGCCGACAGAACCTGCCCGGCCCGCCGTGCGGAGTCGGCAGCCACGTCCACGCCACATTTGCGGCCAATCAGGCTATCCGGAAATTCGTGCATTAGACGGATGAACGCATGCCGCACTGCCGGTCCCAGCGATTGTCCGACATCGAACTGCTCCCGAATCCACGGAGCGGCGCACGACAGCACTTCCTGAAAGCCATTGGCATACTGCCGGGCCACCAGATCGCGCTGCGCGGCAGCCTGCATCGCTGCAAGCAGATCGACCGGCGCAGCATCGTTAATGTCCATGGATTTAACTTGTCCCAGTCCCCCAGCCTGTGCCAGCCGGATCGCTTCGTAGACTCCGGCGGCATCTTTCGGTCCAAGGTTTGCCAGCACGTCGCGAACACCTTCAGGCAGGGGTCGCTCGCGCGGCACCGCGCACAATGGCGCCAACAGCAGAACGCTCCCCAGATTGGTGTTCGTGCCGACCAGCTCGCGCGTCCGTCCCACCGCCTCCCGCACCGCAGGTCCCACGCCCAGTTCGGCTGCCTGTGCCAACACCGGCCCCGCCGCCACCGCACTGAGCAAAAAGTCCGGGTAGGCCAGATTCTCGAAATCCGCCCCGCGATGGACGTTGCCCGGCTTGGGAACGGTGGCCTCCCAAATGCAGGCCAGCGTGGCGCACTGGGCGATCGACTGTAGATGGCTCATTAAGACCTCGCCGGTTCCGGCCGCGTGCCCCTGGATGAGTCTATCGGATGGCGCTCGATCCAACTCTCCACCAACGGCCCGATCCGCTCGTGCGCGTCTTCCACCACATAGTGCGATGCGTCCGCCAATTCATGCACCGCCGCCCCGGGAAAGATCTGCTGAAACCGCCGCAGGCATTCCGGCCGAAAACACCAATCCTGCATTCCCCAAAGCAATTGCACGGGCCGATCTGCCAACTGCGACAGCCCCTTCTCCAACTCCGCCAGCACCTGCCAGTTGGGATGGGAGGGACCAGCCGGAATATCTTCGACAAACCGCTGAATGGCCACGCGATGCGCCCAACTGTCGTAAGGGGCCAGTAACCCGGCACGGACCACCGGCGTCAGTCGCTCCGGTTTGGCGGACGCCATCCAGAGCGCCCCCCGGGCAAACGCGTTTGCGCCCCGGACCGCCAGCGGCCCCAACAGCGGCGTACGGCAGATTCTAATCCGCCACGGAAAATAGGGGGGCGCAAAAGCCCCGGTGTTGAGGATCACCAGCCGGGCCATCCGCTCCGGCATCGCCAGTGCCGTCCGCAGCCCGATCGGGCCTCCCCAGTCGTGCACCACCAGCGTGATCTGCCACAAATCGAGCGTCTCAATCAGCCGCTGTAAATTAGAACTATGCTGCACCAGCACATATGGATATTCCGCCGGCTTGTCGCTCAGGCCGCAGCCGATATGGTCTGGCACCACCACTCGAAACCGCTCCCGCCACCGGAGCACCAGATTGCGCCAATAGAAGGACCAGGTCGGGTTGCCATGCACCAGCAGCAGCGGCTCACCCTGGCCTTCATCCAGGTAGTGGTAACGCAAGTCGTCCAGCCGCAACTCGTGGGACTGAAACGGGTACAGCGATCTCCAGTCGGCCGTGGACATAGAGGAGTAAGTATAGCCGAACAACCCTCTCCTGAAACGTTCCCAATCTTGATGCCGCGTGTGGCGGGACCGTAGAATAGGTCGATTGATCTGATTCAGAATACCCCTTTCCGTAAGCGCCGGATGTCCGAGGATTACTACAAAGTGCTGGGCGTCAGCCGCGACGCCTCCAAGGCCGACATTGAAAAAGCCTACCGTGGCCTGGCACGCAAATATCATCCGGACATGAACCCGGACGACGCCACCGCCAAGAAGAAATTCCAGGACGTCCAAAAAGCGTTTGATGTCTTGAGCAATCCGGAAAAACGGGAACTGTTCGACCGCTACGGCAGCTCGTTCGAGTCGATGGGGGCCGGCGGACCGGGTGGTGCCGCGGGGCCCGGCGGTGCGACGTATACCTGGACCGGCCCCGGCTTCGAGGGTTTCGATTTCAGCCAGTTTTTAGGGGAGCGGTATGGGGGTGGTGGCGAAAACCCGTTCGGAAATATGTTCAGCGGCGGCGGTGCCGGTGCCGGCACTCGCGGCCGGAGCCGCTCCCGATCCCGCGAGCGCCATGTTCGCGGCTCGGACATTCTGCACGAATTGAAAGTCCCTTTTACGACGGCCGTGGTCGGCGGCCAGGCGCAGCTCAGTGTGAAGCGCGCCGATGGCCGCATCGAGACGATCAGCGTCAAGATTCCGCCCGGTATTGAAGACGGGAAGAAAATCCGGCTCCGCGGCCAGGGTGAGTCTTCGCCCACCGGCGATGGCGAAAGCGGCGACATCCTCATCACCGTCCGCGTCAGCCCTCATCCCAGCTACACGCGCTGCGGAAACAATCTGGAGGTGCGCGTCCCGGTTACCGTGGCCGAAGCCGCGCTGGGGGCCAAGATTGACCTCCCAACGCCCCACGGAACAATTAAGCTCTCCGTCCCGCCGGGCAGTTCCAGCGGCACGCGGTTGCGGGTAAAGGGTTTTGGAATCCGCAATGCGGAAGGTCAGGGGGATCTGCTGGCGGACGTCCAGATTGTTCTGCCGGAGAAAATCGAAGGGGAAACGCGGGATTTGATCGTGAAGCTGGCGGCCCAGAAAACCGAGGATCCGAGGCGGAATTTGCAGTGGTAGGGTTAGGCTGGAGGCTGGAGGGGGCAGGCTTTAGGCAACCGGCCGGAAATAAACTACCAGTACATTCAGCATTTTCGTCGGATGAGCATTGGAGCGCTCGGTTGTATTGGCCGACGGCAGCCGGCGGATTG
>Ga0194132_10011289_pt1 | contig 11552 bp, 9 predicted proteins | sample TA2KigOf80mmetaG_FD_148612 | JGI IMG/M metagenome (GOLD analysis project Ga0194132, IMG submission 148612) | Freshwater microbial communities from Lake Tanganyika, Tanzania - TA2015054 Kigoma Offshore 80m | ecosystem: Environmental > Aquatic > Freshwater > Lake | place: Tanzania: Lake Tanganyika... | reverse complement strand
AAGCGCCCCAGGCCGGAGCGCGGCCCGGTGCAAAGTGATGAAGTGATCTTTTTCTTCAGCCTGGCGCAAGCTGGCCGCGAGGGCTTCTTTCGCCGGGTGGAAGTGTGGGATGAAGACAAGCAGAGTGTCATCGGGTGGCTCCTCTCTGAATGCTTTACAAGCATGCAGATTATACCACCCCTTCGCCCAAAAATGCAATCCACCCACAAATTTGTCGCACACCCCAGCGCAGCACTTCGATTGCAGCGCTACCCGAAGCAATATAGCCGGCCATCTTGAGCGCCGATGACCACTTTTCCTTCTGCGAGGGCTGGTGAGGCCGAAAGCGCCGCTCCGGCTTCGAATTCCCAGACCTTCGCGCCCGTGGCCAGCTGCAGCACGTAAAACCTTCCATCATTGGAGCCAATGTAGATGCGGCCAGCGGCCACTGCCGGGGATGAATCGACGCGGCCGCGCGTCGCAAAAGTCCATAGCGCCTTACCAGACTTTGCGTCCAGGCAGTGCACCAACTTGTCGCGACCGCCCAGAACCACTTTGCCATCGGCGAGCGCCGCAGAGGAGTAGAACGGAAACTGCCGCTGCTTATTCTCGTAGCGCCAGACCACCTGGCGCGACTGCAAGTCGACGCTGAGCACTTCGTTGCTAAAGGTTCCGAAGAACGCGGTTAGCCCTTGGAGAGCAGGCGACGCGCCGGTATAGGCGCCCGACGAGACGTTGTAAACTTCCTTGCCGTCCGAAATGCGAATCGCGCGAAAGATTTCGTCGCAGCCAGAGACGTAGGCCACACCGCCAGCAATGCTCACGGTGCAATGCACGGGCCCGTTGATTCTAAACTGCCACAAGACTTTGCCCGACTTCGCGGCCAGGCAATACAAGGTTTCGTCGTAGGAGCCGATGAGCACGCGATCTTGGAAAACCACCGGGGATGCCTTGATCTCACCACCCGTCTTGAAAGTCCACAAGCCCTTTCCATCCTTGCCAACCGCATGTACTACTCCTGCCAGATCGCCAACGTAGACTACGCCGTCGGCAACGCAGGGAGAAGACTCTCCGATGCCCTCGGTCGTCTTGTACTTCCAAAGAAGCTTTCCCGTTCTCAGGTCGAGAGCCAGCAATTCTGCGGTCTGCGCGCCTAGGTAGACGACACCGTCAGAGATGGCCGCCGACGACTCGATCGGCTCAGCTGCCTCATACGTCCAGGCGACCTTCAGCGACAGCGGCACCGCCGTCTGCGTAACACCCGTCAGCGCAGCATTGCCGCGGAACTGAGGCCACGCCTCAGGAAGCCGCGGCTGCTGGGAAAACACCGCTGCTTCCTGGAAGGTGCTCCAGGCCAGAGCCGCGCCAAGAACCGCGATCGACAACCTGGCACGGCAGCTTGCGCAAGCCAGCCACCACGGTCTCGAAGGCTGTACCGAGCAGCTTGAGCGGTTTGCGCCTGCTAGCTTCAGAACGCAGCAACTCCAGCGAACCTTTGCATGAGCCGACGAGCCCTGAACGCATTTCAGTACGCCCATTGGTACACCTCCAACGCTTCCTGCACGCCGAACGGTCTGGGATTGAAACGTCCCGTCCATTGTTTGCTGGCTTCTTCGGCCATGGAAGGCAGGTCCTCGCGACGAACTCCCGCCGCTGCGAGGCGGCTTTCCAGCCCTCCGGCTGCAGCGAAGCGTTCGAGCCTCCTGGCCAAAGCCTCCGCAACGTCCGGAGGACAGGCAGCCAAGCCAGAAGTCTGCAGCAGTTCGCGATACAGTTCATTGGCGCTCGGGCCGTTCCAGCGAACAACGGCCGGCAAGAGGAGAGCAATGGCTCTGGCATGTTCTATTCCGTAGCGGGCCGTCAGCGGGTTGGCGCAGGCGTGGGCAGCTCCCAGCATCGAGTTTTCGATAGCCAGCCCCCCATAGCAGGCACCCAACTGCATGGCGGCGCGGGCTTCGCGATTGTTTGGCTCAGCCAGGACGCGCTCGAAATGGCCAGCCAGCAGCCGCCAGGCTTCCCGGGCGAAACACTGTGACAGGGCATTGCGTTTCGTCGACACATAGCTTTCCACGGCGTGAGACAGCGCATCGAACCCCGCCGATGCGGTCACGCTCCTGGGCTGCGAGAGGGTGAGCTCGGGATCCAGAATCGCCACCCGAAAGGCGGCCTTCGCATCGCCACACGCCATTTTCACATGGGTCACAGCGTCAGCAATCAAGGCATAGCTCTGGGTTTCGCTGCCCGTTCCGGCCGTGGTGGGAACTCCGATCGCCGGCAGCAGTGGACGGCTGGCTCTGTTGTAGCCCCAATAGTCATGGATGCGTCCGCCGTTCGTGAGCACGAGGTTGATCCCCTTGGCACAATCCATCGAACTGCCGCCGCCCAGGGCCACGATCGAATCGATCTCTTGGTCTGCAGCAAACAGCCTCCCGCGCTCCACCATGGCTGCGTCCGGATTCGTCGTGAAATCGTGGAACGGAATGGCGGCGATCGCTTGCCTGCCTAACACCGCCGCGGCTCTTTCCACGTGGCCGGCAGCGACCAAGCCGGGGTCAGCCACCAGCAGTGCTCGGCGAAACCCAAGCTCAGAAGCGATCTTGCCAAGCTGAGCCATGCTGTCGGTGCCGAAAACCAGGCGTGTCAGGGGATTGAAGTCAAAGGCAAGAATCATTCGAGCCGGGAATGTTGCGTCCAAGCCGGGAGGTCAGACTGGCAAGCGCGAGCTGATCATGTGTCTCCATGAGCGCGGTGATGACACGGTCCTTCGCCGGTGCCATCGTCACGCCAACCGGTAGACGTAACAGTCTTCAATCAGCAGGCCATCGATCGCGAACCGCATCCGACCGTCTTAGGGCTTCGTCTCCGCCAGCGCAAAGAGCTGGTTCCGGTTGTTGATGAACAGGACGCCATGGGCCGGAACAGCGGTCGAGTAGATCGAGTTACCCATGTTCATTTCGGCCAGGATCTTCTTTTCTCTGCCGGCTTGAAACACCACAATGTCCCCGTCTTCGTCGCCCAGATAGATCTTGCCATCCGCCAGCAACGGCGATCCCCACATGGCTGCCAGCATGTCATGAACCCAGACCGCCTGGCCGGTCTTGGCATCGACACAGTGCAGGAAACCGCTGAAATCGGGATAGTACACCAGCCCATCATGGATCGCCGGTGTCGAGATCGAACGCCTGATCTTGTCGTAGTGCCAGACGCGGCCCGTCGTCGTGACGTCACCCCGCTTCGTAGCATCGATGCAATAAAGGTGTCCGATACCCTCGCCATGTTCGGGGTCTTGCCCATTGGCGATGTAAACCTTCTCGTCGTAGACGACGGCGGTGCTGATCAGCTCGTTGCGCGTCTTGGGCCAGACCGAGTCTTTCGGGTTCGTGTCGAACTCCCACAGCTTCTTGCCCGTCAGAGCCTCATAGCCGCGAATCCAGCCGTCTCCTTGACCCATGATGACTTGGTCGACGCCGCCGATCTTGCCGACCGTTGGGGAAGCCCACTGCCCGTGCAGGATGCGGTCTTCGACGGAGTTGTCTTCCCACACCAGCTTGCCCGTCGTCTTGCTGATCGCCACGATGGAGGGAGCTTTGGGCGATGGAATATTGACGTGACTTTCATCCTGCCCATTGGAGGTGCTGACGTAAATCAAGTCGCCGAAAGACACCGGCGCCGAGTTCGCCATGTTATGCGGATGCGCACCGACCTCTTCAATCATGTCGAATTTCCAGAGAATGTCGACGTCGAACTGGCCTGTGAGCTTCTCGTCTTTGAACGGCCCGTTGTTGGCGCCATCTCGAAATCCTTCGGTGTCGACACAAAGCAATTCGCAACGATTGCTCACGTAGTAGAGCTTCTTCCCTTCCACCAGCGGCGACGAACAAACGCCCTGGTACGGCCAGTCGTTCACCCGGCCCGCCGGAAGCTTCTCGTGCGTAGACTGCCAAAGAAACTCGCCGTCGGACTCTCGAAACGCCAACAGCACTCCCCGGTCGCCTCCTTGGTTGGGATCGCGGAGCCCTTCGTTGTTTGTCCCGACGAAAACCTTGCCGTCAGCCACGACCGGATTCCCGTAAGTTTGTGAGCCAAGCGCGGCCATCCACTTGACGTTCTGCTTTTTGGCGATGTCCCAGCTGATGGGCAATCCTTTCATGCTGGAGACCATGTTCCGATCAGCCCGCCCGCCCCACATGGGCCAGTCACCACCGGGATCGGAAGCAGAAACCGAGTCTACGCGGGCCAATGCCCAGCCAAAACAGGCCAAACCCAGCGCTGCTATCAGCGTTGCGATCTTGCGAGTCAACGTCCAACGAACTTGCCTTACTCTTGCCATGTTCTCCTCTTTAAGAAGCCGATCGGTCTCCAAAGATCTTGTCAAACTCCGAGCCCCTGTGACGGCCAGGCTAGCCAAAAGACCCGGCGATGCCATTTCAACACTCGCGCCCGTAAAGGTTCTGTGACTGAGTCACCTGATTTAGTCCCAGCTCTTGATCAGGACAGCCCTGGTGTAAAGCAGCTTAAAGCCACGCCGCATCACGTTTTCTTGAGAGCGCGACCCTGGAGCCGTGGTCACCACTGCCAGATCGCAGCCGACTGCCTTGGCATCTACCAAGCGCCGAGCCAGCAACGCTTTTTGCATCCCCCGGCCTCGATAGGCAGGCAAGGTTCCGGCGCCGCAAAGCTGGGCCAAGCCCTGGTCTATCCGCAAGGCTGCCTCGCCAACTGGAATGCCATCGATCCAACCCAGGTAGCGGATGAACCCGGGAAGGGCTGCGAAATCGGACAGCACCCGTTCAAGATCCTGCCGCGCGAAGGCATCGTCTGGGGCGCTGCCCGTGCCATCCAGCTCCAGAAACGACGAGACGGCGATATCGATCCAGCGGGCAGCCTCCCGCGCGTCGTTCACGACTCCCACGGTGAGCCCCGGCCGCAACTCGGTCCCATCCGGCGTCTCCAAGCTGCGGCCTAAGACGTTTTCGAAGCCATGCAAGCGGTACCCACGCTCCGTCAGTGCCAGTGCGGAAGCCGGGTGAGCCAGGTTCGACAGCTCGATGCGCACGAGTTCGACCTGCTCTTGCCAGAAGCTCTCGATCTCCTTTAGCACGACCAGATCGACTGGGCCATCGAGTCCCAAACCGATCGCCTTATTCAGGAGAAATGACGGGCCCGCGTAAACAGCCGTTCCTCCGGAAATCGGGACGACTCGGACCTTGTCCTGGCGGCCCGCGTCTCGAACCGCTTCCGCCGCTTCCGAAGTAAGTCTTGACTCGGCGCGGTCGATTCGAGCCGCCAATGCAACATCAGCAAACATTCAACTCCGTTTCGTGGTACTCCGCCTGTTCCCAGTCACCACGGGAATCAAATGGAGCCGATCCTCTGCACGGCCCGCGAAATCCACTTCTCCGGGACGATGCCAGACGGACACCTCTTCCCAACAGGGTCCCGTCAAAGTCGTGAGCCCTCCCTTACGGTCGGGCTACTGAACAACCCCGTGCGCCAAATCAGTACGCCGCGCGTTAGCAAGGGCTCGACCTCGAATCAACGACTTACGAGACTTTGACGGGACCCTGCTCTCCCCAACCCGCCATCAGTTCTTCACAACCTTCAAATTATCGAAGAACACTTCATTCGGGGCATCAGCAAAGATTCCCGGACTACCCAGGCGGTTGCCTAGGGGATCGATGCGTTCTAGCGTCCACGCGTCCGGCTCAGGGTCAGAGGCCGGCCAAACCTTGCCTCGAACACTCACCTTGTTGTCTGGCAAGTTCTCGACGCGCAGCTTCAAACGATACCAGATATCCGGCTTCCAAGTGAAAGCCTTCCGCACCGTCCGTTTCTCCTCGATCTGCCAGGAGCGCAGCTCGACCCGCTGCGTATTCCCGAGCAACACCAGTTCATATCGCTGCGCCACCACGCCGGCGTCACCCATCTGGCGGCGCTTTTCGACAGCCCGAACATCGCCCTGGACCGTGTAGTTCGACGCCGCAGAGGGGCCGAAGAATGAGCGGGTTCGCTTGAAGGCAGCTGGCATCTTGTTCTTCACCAACGCAGGATTGCCGTCAATTGGGCGCACGGAATACTTTCCAGTTGCGTTGATCCATGTGCCAGGCACCGCTGGCGGAGCAGCGCCGAAATCCTCGTCGAACGGGATCGGTGGAATGACTCGCACCCTCGCCGTGCCGAACGCCGTACCGACTTTTGCCTTCACGATGCCAGCCTGCGCTCCGGACCCAGCTGTGAACTGCTGCTGGCTCATGTCACCTTTCAGTCCTTCGAGGGACCACATCGCGTTCGGTTCGTCGCGCAGAAATCGTCCGCGGTCATCGAAGAGCCGGGCTGTGAATTTGGCGGTCTGGCCAGGACTAAGGGCCACGTCTGCCGGTGCCACCTGGACGTAGGCTATGGCAGCCGTCGGTGGCGCTTTGTCGACAAGGACCTTCGGCGCTGGCAATGCCGCCCCGGCAGCGCGTTTGCCGATGCAATAAATCGTTTTGGTCGAGACCAGGTAGACGCGCCCCCGCGAAATGCCCACCGACGCGATGACCTGCTCGTTAGAGGCAATCAGGTCATCTCCGGCCTCCGTCTTCAGTTCCACATGATCCACGGGCTCCAACCAGACGTTGCTGAGCACCTGGCACCCCGTGGGGCCCGGTTTCAGAATGAAGAATCGGCCATTCTCCGTACCGACGTAAAGCTTGCCGTCTCCCAGCACGAGCGAGGCCTTCTGGATGGTGCCCAGGTTCTGTTTCCACAGCTCCTTTCCGGTTCCAATATCGAAAGCCAGCACGTTGGCTCCTGCATCGACATGGTAGATCCGGTCGCCGTCGATTACCGGTGAGGCGGGGCCAAGTTGGAAATTGCGCATCGCCCAACGAATCTGGTCTTTTCCAATGGGACCTTTGGCTGTCGCATCGACGGCCGCCAGCAACCCCATTTCGTTGGTGTCGAGGTTTTCCTCCTGGTGGGAAACGATCGCGGTGGTTCCTTTGAGTACGACACCGGGATTGACTCCCCGTTTGCTGACGCCATAACTCCAGACGGTTTCTCCCGTCGAAACCCGCAAGGCATTCACCGTCCCATCGCCTGCGCCCGCAATCATGATGCGCAGGCCGTCGATAGTCGTCGTGATCGGCGTCGAGTAGGTCGTATCGAAGGGGCGTCCCCCAGGCGTGCTGATCCAAACGCACTCGCCCGTTTTTTTGTCGAATGCGTAGTATCGGTGCCGGCGCTGCGCCAAGTCACCCCAGCCGTCGGTCACGGTGCTCACGATGACCAATTCGCCCTCAATAATCGGCGACACGGTGCGGCCGCCATGCGTTGTCCAGGCTCCGAACTCTTCGGTGAGCGACCGGCTCCACAACACCTTGCCGCTGTTAGAAAGCGCGGTCAACTCGTTGCAAGCGCCAAAGACATAGATGTTTCCTGTCGCTGGGTCTCCAGCGGGCGAGGACCAGGCGATTCGGCGTGGCGGCACATCCGACTCGTACACATTCAGCCGATGCTCCCACAGCAGCTTGCCTGAGTTCGCATCCAGCGCCATCACGCGCTCCTGCATCGTTTCACCCTCGCCGGCGGAATTGAACAAAAAGACCCGCCCCCCCATGATGATGGGCGCTGACCTTCCACCATAGGGTTGCTTCCAGACCAGATTCTCGCCAGCCGGCGTCCATTTAACGGGCAACCGCGTTTCATTCGACGTTCCGTCGCGCGACGGCCCCCGCCACTCCGGCCAATCGCTCGCAGTGGCCAGGCTGAGCTGCAGGCCCGCCAAAAAGGACAACGTCAGCACTCCACGACCAACGATTGCGTTCCGCATGAGCGACCTCTCGAAGCGACAGCGTAAACCCGGCAGATTGGGATGAAACCTTGGCAGTCCGGCAAGTGCTTGCTGGACCCACACACGAGGACGAAATTATCTTCTGAAGAAAGGCGCGTCAATGATTTTTGGGCGAGCAGGCATCTGGAGAACGAAACCAGCCCAGGCTGGGTTGGTCGTCTGAAATGTTCCTGAAGTTCTCGAAGAACGACCAAAACACCATTGGACGCCAGGCCGCTGTTCGCAGCGGCACCCGCAACACGGCACAGTCACCTGCACCAGCCGGTGCCGTTCGCGATCGACGGCAGTTCAAACGCCCCGAACCTTGGACATTTTTTCGGTCTTTCAACCCGCCGAGGAGGTTACCTGGCATGAGGTGTCTCGCGAGGTTGTTCAACAAGCCGTTTCGTTCGTGGAACACCTTGTCTGGGTAAGAAGTCCCTGAGAGCGCAGGCGGGGACGCCTGCGCTCCCAGAGTGGTTTCGCCTTCGTCGCCACTGATTAGCATCAAAGCAACGAAGCGGCAAATTGCGAATGTGGGAGCGGACTCAACTCTGTTCGGTGTCCCGGCTTTAGACGGACGGTCTGCAACGAAACCGTGAATTGCGAATGTGGCAGCAGACCTCTGGGCCGCGACCTTGCTGGACAAGGGATCTGGTCGCCGTCCGGAGACCGGTTCCCGCATTCAAGTCTCCAACCTCCAGGCCCGGTGGCCTCACCGGGCAATTGTTTCACAGCTTATAGGTATTCAGAGCGCCGTTTTTTGGCGCTCCCCTCAACTCTTCAGGGGCTCGAGGGCGGCAGGCAGGCTTATGCAATCAAGGCCGGTTACGCTACGCGCGGGCAGCTTGTTCGCGCATAAAGCCGAGGGTTTGCTCGTAGGTGGGAATGCCTCTGCGGCCACCAAGCTTCGTGCAGGAGATTGCGGCGACGGCCGATGCCAAGCCCACGGCTTCCGGCACCGCAAAACCACGAGACAGTGCAAAACAGAAAGCCCCATGGTAGCAATCGCCGGCGCCCGTTGTGTCGATGGCCTGGACTTGAAACGCGGGTAGTCTGAAAACTTTGTCCTGGTAAAGATACGTGCAACCTTCCGCTCCCAAAGTGATGATCGGTACCTTGGCGCCTCGCGACTTCAGGTCGTGCAGCGCCCGGGAGTAGTCTCCTTTGGTTGCGAGCACATCGGCGAGCTGCCTGGGAATAATCGCGAAGTCGGCCAGACTCAAAAGGTCCAAACTCGGTTGGCTGGGATCATGGACATCCACTACCACCGGAACGCCGTGCGAGCGCGCACAGTGCGCCGCCTGTTGGGTGGCTTCAATCCATGTGGCATCGATCAGAACAACCTTCGCTTTGCGGATTCGATCCAAGTGCAGATTCTTCAGGTCAACATAGAGATCCTTCTGCGCATTGACGACGAACGCTCGCTCGCCGCCGTTCGCTCTCACCATCACAAAGCAGATGCCCGTCTTCCCTTCTGGAACGACGTGGACCTGCGAAGTGTTCACATTGAAAGCCTTCAGCTCCCGCAGCACTGCATGCCCAGGCTCATCGTCGCCGACCCGGCCCCAGAATTCGGTCGATGCACCCAGCTTCTGCGCTGCAACCAGAGCGGTCGCGACCATCCCACCACCCTGAATCTCGTACTGTGTGCTTGGGAACACCCCCTCTCGACCCGGAAATTCAGAAACCACCATCAAGTGGTCCAGCACGGCCAAACCGACTCCGATCACTTCAGCATGCTGCATCGATATCACCCATCACGGTAGTATGACCTCAAGAACCGCGCCAGTATAATGACTGCGTTTGAATGGCGTCAATGCCAAAGCGGCACGCTCGCAGAGCCGCGTCAACGTCTTGCGAATCCGTCGAACCCTTGCTGGCGCGCGGGCTGCCGGTTCGCACCTGCGGCGTTTCGCTCGCCCGAGCGCCACGCAAGACTCGGCCTAGGCCTGAGGCGTGCTCCAATTGCAGAGGGAGGGTCGAGCGACTCGCCGTCGCTCAAGAAGCTCAGAAACACTGACGCCTCGATTCGAGGCTCTTCCCCAACCGTTACATTCAACTGGTCACGGAGGTATCGACCGCACAGACAGCGAGGTTCACTGGAGCCCAGCCTGCCGGGGGAATACGCCGACGTTGAGGAGGGAGCTTCTCGTGGTGGCTGGCAAGAACGGATTCTCCGCCAATGAAGCACTCACGTGCTTCACTCTGGAGTTAGTACATTTCCTACGGGGACATGCGCGTGACGCTCATCTGCTCGTAGTGCCGAACGCCAGTGCGGCCCATCGACTCTCCGCCACGGTACTCGAAACGGAATGGGGGGAAGCTTTATTGGTTTTGAATTCGACCGAAAGTGCTCGAGCGGTTCTGCTGTTCAGCGGCGCCAGTCTCCACGCGAGCAGCCGGAGCCGTAGGCGCTGAGACGGCTGCCGACCTTTGATCGTCACTGGTCGTCGGCCACGTGTTGCGAGGATAGCCCCCGCCACCAGCGTTCGTCCAGCCATAGTCGACTTGAGGACGATACACGCGAACCGGCAAGAACAACCCGTATCGGTAACCGTAAGGAGAACCGAAAGTCGCGTCAAACGGGACGAAGGTATAGCAGCCAAACAAGCTGCTGAACATCCAGCCGCCTCGTTGGTTGTACCGGTATCGATCAGACAAAGAACTCATCATCCAAGGCGTAAGACGGCTGTTCGCTGCCACCAGGTACTCCGCCCGGCGCCGGCTCCAGCGGTCGAGCTCGTCACCGCTTTTCTTGTCCAACTTGACGAACTGCACCTCGCTGCCCGGCGCAGGCACTTCCAGCAGAAAACGCTTGCCCGATTTCAGCGCAGCGATCTCGACTCCTTCCTTGATCCACTTGGCTCCACCCTGTCTCACCGCCAGATAGACCGCCGTGGGCGTCACTTCCAGACGGTAAAGGCCAGCCTTTTCGAACACCACCTCGCCGGCAGGCGTCCGCGCCCGAAGGGCGTGAACTTTGCGATTCAGCGCGGCAGACTCCACGATTGCCGAGCCCGCCAGAAGCTCGAACTGCATGTCCTCATACTTGGTTTCGAGGACGCGCAACTCGGAGTCATAGCCGAGGCGCAGATAGCCGCCCGGGTTCAAGAGCAATTCCACGCGGCCGCGGTCGCCCGTCTTGACCCGGTCTCCAGGCTGAACTTGTCTGTTTTCCGCCAGTAACTCCCCTTGGGTCGCAGCACTTTTGAACACCATTGGGTTCCCTTCCAGGTAGTTCAACGCCCCCGCTCTGGCAGCGACGAAGTGCTCGGAGAAATCGCTGCCCCGGAGCCCTCCAACCAGCGCAAACACCAGCACAAGCGCGTGACTCGCAGTCGCAACGGGTTTCATGACGCTCCTCCTATGGAAACCATCCTCGATTTGGCAGGTCGATTCGCTCATTGAATTATAGAGCAGAAATCATCTTATGCAACAGGATAGGTATTGGCTGCAGGGTCCCGTCAAAGTCGTGAGCCCTCCCTTACGGTCGGGCTACTGAATAGCCGCGTGGACCAAATCAGTAGCCCGCGCGTTAGCAAGGGCTTGACCTCGACTCAAGGACTTACCCAAATTATGCACTGAATCAGCCTTTTGGTTTGGTGCTTGGTGCATAAAATTGTATGCACCAAGACTGGGCAGATACTTTTGGTCGGCGCTGAGTCGTGAAAACGGGCATTGGATGAAGCTTTTCGGAGACTTAGAGACAGATTCGGGGCGAGCGTCCGCACACTTCTACGCGGTCCCACTGAAAGGG
>Ga0194132_10011288_pt1 | contig 11553 bp, 10 predicted proteins | sample TA2KigOf80mmetaG_FD_148612 | JGI IMG/M metagenome (GOLD analysis project Ga0194132, IMG submission 148612) | Freshwater microbial communities from Lake Tanganyika, Tanzania - TA2015054 Kigoma Offshore 80m | ecosystem: Environmental > Aquatic > Freshwater > Lake | place: Tanzania: Lake... | reverse complement strand
CCACCACGGCCACAACATGCTTGAAGTTCCAACAATGCCAAACACCGCTGCCAGGAATCCCAAGGGCACTGAGCCCGCGTCTCCTAGAAAAGTCCGAGCAGGCGGGAAATTGAAAATGAGAAATCCCAGCGCGGCTGACGCCACGCACATATTTAGCGAGGCAAAGTCGGTAGCTCCTTGTAACCAGGCCGCAACTGCGTAAGCGCCAAAACCGAACAGCGCCATCCCCCCTGCCAATCCATCCGCTCCATCCATGAAGTTATACAAATTGATCGACCAGGCTATCGACAGCACTAACACGATAATGACGACCAAGGTCACCTCGTCGGCCCTAACCAGGACAAAGACAACTGCCACGGAGATATGCATTGCCAGCCGAAAAGCGACCGGCAAGCCCTGTCGATCATCGAAATAGGACGCTACGGCCAGGACTAGAGTTGATACAGCGGCAATCCAGGGATAGTGCGTCGAGAATGCCCATCCAACCAGCATTGCCGGCACAAGTGCCATGCCACCTGCGCGGGGAACGACCCCAATGTGAAGCGATCTCTGGTTTGGGCGATCGAGGGGGAGCAGATTCGGCCAGCGCAGCAGTACAGCCAGCAACACAACCGAGATCAGGAAGGATATGGCAGGGGCCGTCCACATATGCAGTTGCAAGCGCCGCTTCAGTCTGCCAGTTGTCGTTGGTGGAGACGAGGAGGATCGAACTCCCGACCTTCGCATTGCGAACGCGACGCTCTCCCAGCTGAGCTACGTCCCCACGTGGTCCGAATTTTACCCCCAGTCATGCCGCCTAACAACGCTCGTTCCCCTCGACGAGCGATTTTCCTGAGCTATGATGGCCGCTCTTTAAAAGGAGTGGGCATGCAGATCAACCCGCCATTCGGCTACCAGAAGATCGTGCCGTTCTACCGGAACACCCGGGTCCGGCTGCCTGAAGCGGGCGAACTGCCCGCCTTCGTGCGCGCGACCAACGGGGTGCCGGTCAGCTATACCGAGTTCGCGGTCGCCTGCCGCGACTATCCGCTGGCCTTCGTGACCACGGACGCGGGGAAGACCTTCTCCCCGGTGGCGATCATCGGCATCGCCGGCAACGAGAATCTCTTCGTCAGGGATGGCCTGTGGGACCCGTCGGTCTACCTGCCCGCCTACATCCGCCGCTACCCGTTCTGCATGGCGCGCGTGACGCTGGATGGCCAGGAACAGGCCGATCGCCTGGTCTGCGTCGAGGAGGCTTTCCTGTCCGATGTCGGCGAATCGATGTTCGACCCGGGCGGCAATCCGTTGCCGCGCTGGTCTGGCACAGGCAAGTTGCTGGAGGAATACGAACGCGATCTCGAGCGCACGCGGGAGATGTGCGGAATCCTGGCCGACTTCGGGCTGCTCGAGCCCTTCACGCTTTAGGCGGTGCTGGAGGGGGCTCCGCCGCTCAACCTCGGCGGCATGTACCGGGTGGAGGAAAAGAAGCTGGAGGTCCTCAATGCCGCCCAGCACAAGACGCTGATTCGCAAGGGCGTGATGGGCCGCATCTATGTCCACCTGATCTCGCTGGAGAATTTCGCGCGGCTGCTGGCGCGCAAGTCTGCAACCGCTGCCTAGTCGCTGGCGGCCCGGCGCAATCGGTCGAGCACGCCGGCCCAGGCGGGGGTATCCGGCGGCATTTCGACAAGGATCAGGTCTGCGCCGGCGGCGTCCAGCAGCCTGAGGTTGGCGTAGAGGTTGTGCGCATAGCTGGCTGCCACCGCCGCTTCGACGATCAGCAGCCCCGCCGGCAGCCTTGGCACCGCCACCTCGAGCCCCAGCGCGGCGATGCGCTTGCCCTTGTGGGTCGTCAACGCCTCGATCATGCCGGTGCGCTTGAGCAGGCGCACCTTGGCGCGCGGGGAATAATGCTTCTCGAGCGTGCCGGGCGCGCGCGGCGCCGCCTCGCCAGGGACAGCCATTGACACGCCGGCTGCCGCTTCCAGCTGCGCCACAGTCAGGCGCCCCGGCCTGAGGATGCTTGGTTGCTCCCCCGAACAGTCGACGATGGTCGACTCGATCCCCACCTCACAGGGACCACCATCGAGGATCGCATCGACCTCCGCGCCAAGGTCCGCACGGACATGCGCGGCCTCCGTCGGGCTGAGGCGGCCAAAGCGATTGGCCGACGGCGCCGCGAGGCCGCTTCCGAAGGCCTGCAGCAGCGCCTGCGCAATGGGATGTGCCGGAACCCGCAACCCGATCGTGTCCTGCCCGCCGGTCAGCGCGTCCAGCACGCCCTCGGCGCGCTTGAGCACCAGGGTCAGCGGCCCGGGCCAGAGGGCGGCGGCAAGCTTTCGCGCATGGTCGGGAATGTCGCGCGCCCACTGCGGGAGTTCATCCTTGCCGGCGATGTGCACGATGACCGGGTGCGTCGCAGGCCGGCCCTTGACCTTGTAGAGTCGTGCCAACGCCTCGGGATTACGCGCATCGGCACCTAGACCGTAGACGGTTTCCGTGGGAAAGCCGACCAGGCCGCCGCGGCGCAGCACTTCAACCGCTTCATCAACGGTCGCGAAGGTCAGGACCGCCGGGGTTGGTGGCTCGGATTGAGATTCGGGCCGAACGGCGGGTGCGGCTTCCACTAGTCAGGGAGCTTTGACGCCAGCACGGCCTTGGTCTGGCGCTCGCGGAATTCCTCGAGCTTGCGGGCCAGCGTGGTATCGCTCAGCGCCAGCATGGCCACCGCGAACAAGGCGGCGTTGGCCGCGCCCGCTTCGCCAATGGCAAAAGTCGCCACCGGAATGCCCTTGGGCATCTGCACCATCGACAGCAGCGAATCCAGCCCCTGCAGGTGCTTGGAGGGCACGGGCACTCCCAGCACCGGGAGCGTGGTCTTGGCGGCCACGACGCCCGCGAGGTGCGCAGCACCGCCCGCTGCCGCGATGAAGCAGCGAACCCCGTGCTTCTCCAGCGATTCGATCCATTCATTGAGCGCATCGGGCGTTCGGTGCGCCGATAGCGCCCGCGCATCGTAGGGGATGCCGAATTCCTTCAGCAGCCGGGCGGCAGGCTCCATCATGCCCCAGTCGCTGGTGCTGCCCATGACGATGCCTACGAGGGGTCGGGTTCGCGCCATTACGCATTCTCCAGATCTCGGCCGGTGAGGCGGCGGAGCGCTTCCCGGTACTTGTCAGCGGTTTTCGCAATCACGTCCGCCGGCAACCGCGGCGCCGGGGGCTTCTTGTTCCAGTCCAGCGTTTCCAGATAGTCACGCACGAACTGCTTGTCGTAGGACGGCGGGCTCGAATCGGGGCGGTACTGGTCCGCCGGCCAGAAGCGCGATGAATCCGCCGTCAGCACCTCGTCGATGAGGATGAGGTTGCCCGAGGCATCCAGCCCGAACTCGAACTTGGTATCGGCGATGATGATGCCACGCTCGCGGGCGTAATCGGCCGCCTCGCTGTAGAGCCGGATGCTGACGTCGCGCACTCGGGCGGCCATCGCTGCGCCGATCTTCGCTTCGACATCAGCAAAGGAGATGTTTTCGTCATGCTCGCCGACCTCGGCCTTGCTCGAGGGCGTGAAGATGATCCCGGGCAGCTTGTCGGCCTGCCGCAATCCCGCCGGCAGCGCGATGCCACACACGGCGCCGGTCTTCTGGTAGTCCTTCCAGCCCGAACCGATCAGGTAGCCGCGCACCACGGCCTCGATGGGCAAGGGTTTCAAGCGCTTGACCACCACCGCGCGCCCCTTCACCTGCGCCACCTCGTTGGCACCCTTCACCACCGACTCCGGCGCGATCGCCGTCAGGTGGTTGGGCACCACATGCGCGAGCCGCCCGAACCAGAAGTTGGCCAAGGCGTTGAGCACCTGCCCCTTTCCGGGGATGGGGTCGTCGAGGACGACGTCGAAGGCCGACAGCCGGTCGGTGGTGACGATCAGCAGGTGCCTGTCATCGACCGCATACATGTCGCGGACCTTGCCGCGGGTCAGGAAGGGCAGGCTCTTGATGGAGGAAGCAAGCAGCGTGGTTGCCACGGTAATGTCCAATCAGAGGGCGAAAAGTAAAGCGGCGGAACTGGAGCCCACCGCCATGAGGAATGAACGCAATTAAGCAGCCTTCTTCTCGAGACCAGACTGGTACTGGCCCATGGCCGCCAGACCGTTCAGGCGGGCGCGGTGGAGGAAAGCAGCCTGCGCGGCGGCGACATTGGTCGCCTGCCCCTTCCAGGTCTTGAGCGCTGCCTGCTGCAGTGCGCGCCCATAGGAAAAGGAGAGCGTCCACGGGCTGCCGCCCAGGCGGTTCATCGCGTCCAGGTGGGCTGTCGCCAGGGCATCACCCTGGCCTCCCGACAGGAAAGCAATGCCGGGCACGGCGGCGGGCACGGTGCGCTTGAGAACGGCGAGGGTTCGCTCGGCGACTTCCTTTACGCCGGCCTGCGCCGCGCAGTCCTTGCCGGAAATAACCATGGATGGCTTGAGTACGATCTGCTCCAGTGTCACGCGTTGGTTGTACAGCGCGTCGAACACGGCGCTCAGGGTCCATTCGGTAATTTCGTGGCACTGCTCGATGGTGTGATTGCCGTCCATCAGCACTTCCGGCTCCACGATCGGCACCAGTCCCTGCGCCTGGCAAATGGCGGCATAGCGCGCCAGCGCGTGCGCATTGGCCCAGATGCAGGTTGCCGAAGGGATCGCAGCTGGGACCTGCGCACCTGCAGCGCCAATCGTGATGACCGCGCGCCACTTGGCAAAGCGCGCACCCAGCGTGTAGTACTCGGCGCAGCGCTTGGCGAGCCCGTCGAGACCTTCGGTGACGGTTTCGCCCTTGCAGAACGCAAGGGGCTTGGCGCCGGTATCCGCCTTGATGCCCGGAATGATCCCCTGGCTGGCCAGCAACTCGGGAAACGGGGTGCCGTTCAGCGCGCGCTGGCGCAACGTTTCGTCATACAGGATCACCCCGCTGATATGGTCGCCGATGCCGCGGGATGTGAACAGCATTTCGCGATAGGCGCGCCGGTTGTCTTCCGTATTCTTTACACCAATGCTGTCAAAGCGCTTTTCGATGGTGCCGGTCGATTCGTCGGCGGCAAGGATGCCCCTGCCCTTGGCCACCATGGCCTTGGCCGTCTTTACCAGTTCACCAGAACTCATTCTGAGCCTCCAGGTTGCGTCAGCTTCATTTCAAAATTGAGGGGAGAGTTGCGCAACCAAGTCCCCTCGAACTCCCCCTACCTCGGGGCGCCTGATAGATTCCGTCAGGCGCTCCTGAAATATGGTTTTCGGGAGCCCAGGATTTTACCGTCTTACGCCGCCAAATTGCCAATATACAGGTACCGGCGACCGGGAAGATCACCTGCCAGAGTGGCTCCGGCGCGCCAATCGGCTCGCCGATGGTAATCACGATGAGGTCGCCGTCCTTGACCACGCCGTTTTCGACCAGCACCTTTTCGGCCTCCTCCAGCAGTTCCTCCCGGTCGCTGCCCACGTACTTCACCATGAGCGGATAGGTGTCGCGGAACAGCGCGGTGCGATAGCGCGTCGCCGTCTTGGAGGTCAGGGCGTAGATCGGCACACCGCAGTTCAGGCGCGACATCCATAGCGCGGTAGACCCTGACTCGGTCAGCGAGGCGATGGCATTGACCTTGAGGTGGAACGCCGTGAACAGCGCGGCCATGGCGATCGACTGGTCGACACGCGTGAAACGCCGGTTGAGGAACTCCTGGTCGAGCGCCACGGTCTGAGACTGCTCCGCCTCGACGCAAATCCTGTCCATCGCCTCGATGACCTTGACAGGGTACCGGCCGCTGGCAGTCTCCGCCGACAACATTACCGCATCCGTGCCGTCCAGCACCGCATTGGCCACGTCAGACACTTCGGCGCGCGTGGGCACCGGGCTGTCGATCATGGATTCCATCATCTGCGTCGCCGTGATCGTCAGCTTGTTCAGCTCCCGTGCCAGCCGGATCATGCGCTTCTGCAGGGAAGGAACCGACGCATCGCCCACCTCCACCGCAAGGTCGCCGCGCGCGACCATGATTCCGTCAGACGCCGACATGATGTCATCCAGCGTGTCCGGCTGCACGGCCTCGGCACGCTCGATCTTCGCGATCAGGAAGGCCTCGCCGTCGGCCGCTCGCAGCAGCTGCCGCGCCATGCACATGTCCGCGCTCGACTTGGGAAAGGACACGGCGAGGTAGTCGGCCTTCATCTTCGCTGCCGTGCGGATATCCTCCATGTCTTTTGCCGTCAGCGCCGGCGCCGAGAGCCCACCGCCCTTGCGGTTGATGCCCTTGTTGTTGGACAGGATGCCGCCGTGCACAACCCGGCACCGCACCACGCTGCCATGGACATTCACCACCTCGAAGACGATGCGGCCGTCGTCAAGCAGGAGCATGTCGCCGTCCCGCACGTCGCGCGGCAACTCCTTGTAGTCCAGCCCGACGCCGTCCTGATCACCGAGTTCCCGCGCGGCATCCAGCGTGAACATGTCGCCGTCGGCCAGCGTGATCTTGCCAACCTTAAACTTGCCGATGCGGATCTTCGGGCCCTGCAGGTCGGCCATGATGGCGACGGTACGCCCGGTCTTGCGGCAGATCTCATTCACAAGCGCTGCGCGCTTGATGTGGTCGTCGGCCGTTCCGTGCGAGAAGTTCAGCCTCACCACGTCGACACCCGCGACAAACATGCGCTCAAGCACTGCCGGGTTGCTGGACGCGGGGCCCAGCGTTGCAACGATCTTCGTGCTGCGGAGCATGTGTGCCTTCTCAGGTTGAAGCGGAGTCCGGACTGGTTCCGACGATTCCTTGCGCCGCTCGTATTGTTAGTTCAATGCCTGCGGGAGAGGCGCACGAATCCCGCCTGCACGCTCCTCCAGCGCCTCGATTGCCGGCAGGTGTTTGCCTTCGAGGAACTCCAGGAAGGCACCGCCCCCCGTCGATATGTACGAAATTCGGTCCGTGATTCCATACTTGGCAATTGCGGCCAGCGTATCGCCACCACCGGCAATCGAAAAAGCCGGGGAATCCGCGATGGCGTTTGAGATGGTGCGCGTACCGCCACCAAACTGGTCCCATTCAAATACGCCGACTGGGCCATTCCAGACGATGGTGCCGGCGCGACCGAGTATTGCGGCAAGGGCGGCAGCGCTCTGGGGACCGATATCCAGGATCAAGTCGTCATCAGCCACGTCGCGGACTGCCTTGATCTCGGCCGGTGCCGTCGCCGAAAACTCCTTTGCGGTCACCACGTCGATGGGAAGCAGAACATTTCCTCCCTTCGCCATGATGGCAGACATGACCTTGTTTGCCGCCCCGACCAGCCCCGGCTCGGCCAGCGACTTGCCGATCCTTGCGCCGGTGGCGAGGAGGAAGGTATTCACAATGCCGCCCCCCACGATCAATTGATCGACCTTGGCGGCAAGCGACCCCAGTATGGTGAGCTTCGTCGACACCTTGGAGCCGGCCACAATGGCCACCATTGGCCGCGCCGGGTCGCTCAATGCCGTGCCCAGCGCATCGATTTCCGCGGCAAGCAGCGGCCCGGCGCAGGCGATGGGCGCATAGCGCGCCATGCCCGAAATGGTGGCCTCGGCGCGATGCGCCGCGCCGAAAGCATCGTTTACGTAGATGTCGCAGAGTGCGGCCATGGCGCGGGAGAGCCCTTCGTCATTCTGCTTCTCGCCCTTGTTGAAGCGGCAGTTCTCGAGCATCACGACTTCCCCGGGCCGAACATCAACTCCCTGGACCCATTCCCGTCTCAAGGGAACCGGACGGCCGAGCAGCTCTGACAGCCGCCTCGCCATGGGAGCGAGGGAATCGGCCTCGTTGAACTGCCCTTCCTTCGGCCGCCCAAGGTGCGATGCGACCATGACGGCGGCACCTGCCTTGAGCGCATGCTCGATGGCCGAAACCGTCGCCCTGATGCGCGTGTCGTCGGTGATGTTGCCCGCGTCGTCCCGCGGCACGTTGAAATCGGCGCGAATGAATACCCGCTTTCCCGCGAGGTCCTGGTCATACATCCTGAGAACATTCACAAGCGTTTCCTCAACCGCCATGATTTCCCATCAGTCGCCGCACAGCCCACGGAACCCCTGGGCAATGTCGTGCCCTTCAAAATCGCGCGGCATTCGCCGGCTTCGATCTACTTTGCCGTCATCAGGACGACGGTGGTGTCGAGCATGCGGTTGCTGAAGCCCCATTCATTGTCGTACCAGGACGAGACCTTGACCAGCGTGCCGTCGGACACCTTGGTCAGCGAGGCATCCAGAATTGACGAAGCCGGATTATGATTGAAGTCAATCGACACCAGCGGCTCGGTGCAATACTCGAGCACTCCCTTGAGATCGGTTTCCGAGGCGTTCCTGACCGCCTGATTGACCTCTTCGACCGTCGTCGCCCGCTTGGCCACGAAGGCCAGGTCGACAATCGACACGTTGATGGTCGGCACGCGGATCGAATAACCGTCCAGCTTGCCGTTCAGGTGCGGCAGCACAAGGCCCACCGCAGCAGCCGCGCCGGTCTTGGTCGGGATCATCGACATGGTCGCCGAGCGCGCGCGCCGCAGGTCTTCATGATAGACATCGGTCAGCACCTGGTCATTGGTGTAGGAATGAACCGTCGTCATCAGGCCGGAAACCACGCCGATGCGGTCATCGATCGCCTTCACCAGCGGTGCGAGGCAGTTGGTGGTGCAGGAGGCATTCGATATGACGGTGTGAGAGCCCTTCAGCACCGAATGGTTGACGCCATAGACAACGGTGGCGTCCACGTCCTTGCCGCCCGGCGCGGAAATGATCACCTTCCTGGCACCCGCGGCAATATGCGCAGCCGCCTTCTCCTTGCTGGTGAACAGGCCCGTGCACTCGAGCACCACGTCGATCTTCAGGTCCTTCCACGGCAGTTCCGCGGGATTGCGCTTGGCGCAGACCTGGATGCGGTCGCCATTCACCACCATGAAATCGCCGTCGACGGCAACGGTACCCGGGAACTTCCCTTGCGCAGTATCATAGCGCGTCAGGTGCGCGTTCGTCTGCGCATTGCCGAGGTCGTTGATGGCAACGATCTGCAGGTCATGCTTCTTGCCGCTCTCATAGAGGGCGCGCAGGATGTTCCGGCCGATGCGGCCATAGCCATTGATGGCAACTCGAATGGTCATTCGCTCGATCTCCCAAGAATCATGAATGCCGTCAAAGGACCCCTTTGACCGCGCGAACCACGTTGTCGATGGTGAAGCCGAAGAATTTGAACAGTTCGCCCGCCGGGGCGGATTCGCCGAAACGATCGATGCCGATCACGGCCCCCTCGAGTCCGACGTACTTCCGCCAGAAATCGGACACCCCGGCCTCGACGGCCACCCTGGGCACGCGCGCGCGTCCACGATCGCCCAGCAGGACGCTGTCGCGATAACCGGCGTCCTGGCGATCGAACACGGATGTCGAAGGCATGCTGACGACGCGCACCGGAATGCCTTCGGCGGCCAGCGCCGCCTGCGCACCGAGCGCAAGCTGCAGCTCCGAGCCTGTGCCGATGAGAACCGCACGCGCCGGGGGTGCATCCGACAGCACGTAGCCACCGCGTCGAACGGCATCCGCGCCACTGTTTCCAGCCGCAAGGTTGCGCTTCTGTTCGGGCAGGTTCTGCCGGGACAGCAGCAGCGCGCTGGGGCCGCTCCGGCGCTCTATCGATGCCATCCAGGCCACTGCCGATTCGAAGGCATCGGCGGGACGCCAGACGTCCACGTTGGGGATCAGGCGCAGCGTCGCCGCATGCTCCACGGACTGGTGCGTGGGCCCGTCCTCGCCCAACCCGATCGAATCGTGCGTATAGACGTGAATGCCGGGTATCCGCATCAAGGCGGCCATCCGGATGGCGTTGCGTGCGTAGTCTGAAAAGGTCAGGAAGGTGCCGCCATAGGGCAGAACGCCGCCATGCAGTGCAAGGCCGTTCATGATGCCCGTCATGCCGAACTCGCGGACGCCGTAGAAGATGTAGTTGCCTGCCGCCGTCCTGCCCACGGGCTTCGAGCCGGACCACAGGGTCAGATTGGAGCCCGCGAGGTCCGCGGAGCCGCCGACAAGTTCCGGCAAGACCGGCGCAAGCCCTTCAATCGCGTTCTGCGAGGCCTTGCGGGTCGCGATGCTTTCCGCGCCGGCGGCGATCTTCGCCAGGAGTTTCTCGCAGGCCTCGGTATAACCCGATGGCAAGGCGCCTGCCGCGCGGCGAAGGAACTCCTGCGCAAGCGCTGGGAACTGCCGTTCATACGCAGCAAAGAGCGACCGCCACACCCGCTCCCGGCGGGCGCCTTTGCGACGCGCGTTCCAGCCGCGGTAGATTTCCTGCGGGATCACGAACGCCGGGTGGGGCCAGCCAATCGCTTCCCGGGTCGCCGCGACTTCCTTCTCGCCCAAGGGTGCGCCATGCGCCCCGCCGGTGTTGGCCTTGCCCGGTGACCCCTTGCCGATGATGGTCTTGCAGCAGATGAGGGTCGGGCGATCCGCGGTTTTCCTGGCCTTGGCGATCGCACGACTCACGGCCGCGGCATCGTGCCCGTCAATGTTCGGAATGACCTGCCATCCATAGGCCGCGAACCGCTTTGGCACGTCATCCGTATACCAGTTCCGGATCGAGCCCTTTTCCGAGTCGATGGAGATCCCGTTGTCATCGTACAAGGCGATCAGTTTCCCCAGCCCGAGCGTCCCCGCAAGGGAACAGACCTCATGGGAAATCCCTTCCATCATGCAGCCGTCGCCGAGGAACACATAGGTGTGATGGTCGACGATGTCGAGGCCCGGCCGGTTGAACTCCGCGGACAGCAGGCGCTCGGCAATCGCCATTCCCACCGCATTGGCGATTCCCTGTCCAAGAGGGCCCGTCGTCGTTTCAACACCCGGCGCCATGCCGTATTCCGGATGGCCGGGCGTCCTGGAGTGCAACTGCCGAAACCGCTTGAGCTCTTCGATGGGCAGGTCGTAGCCGGTCAGGTGCAGCAGTGCGTAGAGCAGCATCGACCCATGGCCATTCGAGAGCACGAAGCGGTCCCTGTTGGGCCAATGCGGATTCGCCGGATTGTGATTCAAGTGCTTGGACCAGAGCGCAACCGCGATTTCCGCCATCCCCATCGGCATGCCAGGGTGCCCACAGTTGGCTGCCTGCACGGCATCCATGGCCAGTGCGCGTATCGCCCCTGCCAGATCGGGTTTTGAAGCGGGCGTGTTCAACATGGCAGTGGCGTTGTCATTGCTCTTCATTCGGTCGGCAGCCCGGTGGGGAAGACGGGATCTTGCAAGGCGGGAAAGTTGTAATTATCGGGCATTCTTGTACTCTTGGCGAGAACGCACCGGAACTGAACTTGACATCCGGGCCGTATGCACTTCGGATTCCAGCCCAACGTTCCCGGACAGATCCAATGAATAAACATCGCATTGCCTTTCTCGGGCTTGGCGTCATGGGATTTCCCATGGCGGGACACCTCGCAACCCGGGCCGGGTACCCGGTGACGGTGTACAACCGCACGCGATCCCGCGCCGAGGCATGGCTTGAAAAGCACGCTGCCGCCGGACCGCATTTGCAGATTGCATCGACGCCG
>Ga0194132_10011286_pt1 | contig 11554 bp, 10 predicted proteins | sample TA2KigOf80mmetaG_FD_148612 | JGI IMG/M metagenome (GOLD analysis project Ga0194132, IMG submission 148612) | Freshwater microbial communities from Lake Tanganyika, Tanzania - TA2015054 Kigoma Offshore 80m | ecosystem: Environmental > Aquatic > Freshwater > Lake | place: Tanzania: Lake... | reverse complement strand
ATGACGGTGATCGATCTGATGCTGACGCCGAAGCTGATCGAGGACGCGCGCGCGTATTTCGCCGAACAGACGAAAGAACAAAAGTGGGTGAGTTTGATAGCGGCCAGCGCCAAGCCGCCGATCGAGTTCAACAAAGAGAAGATGGAGAAGTTTCGTCCCGCGCTCGACAAGCTGCGCTACGATCCATCGAAGCATGCGACGTACCTGGAGCAACTCGGCGTAAAGTACCCAACGGTTCCGTAGTACCGATTCGCACAAACTGAAAACATACGTGAGAGTTTTGCCGTGCTGCACCCACTATAAACAAGAGGTGCAAACATGGCTATCACGAAACCACGAACCCGCCTGGTCAATTTCCGGGTGAGCGAAGATGAATTCAAGAGCCTGCGGGAAGCCTGCGAAACGGGCGGCGCGCGGAGCATTTCCGATTTCGCGCGGCACGCGGTGCTGGGTGCTCCCGAAAAAGGCGCAAACGAAAGCAAAGAGGTGCTTGGGCTGCGCCTGGCGCTGATCGAAGAGAAAATGGGCGAGGTCGACGCGAAGCTGTTTCAAATCGCGCGGTTGCTCGGCGATTCGAATGTTGTACCGATGACGCGGACCGCGGCGTTTCAATTCAGCTAGGCGGGCCGCAGTTTCGACTCGGGCTCGGTTTCGGGAACCAGTTGCTTGGTAGGGTCGATGCGGGTGAATAGGTACGCGCTGACAAGCAGCATGAGGGCGAGCGGGATCAACGGACGGTTATAGTCGCCCATCCACGTCACCATGTAGCCGAAGAGCACGGAGCTGAGAAAACTGCCGATTTGACCGGCCATGTTCATCGAACCCGATACCGCGCCGGCGTACTTCTTGCCCACGTCCATACAGACGGCCCAAGATACGGGCAGCATGCAATCCATGCAGCCGTAGCCGAGCGCGAGGCAAATCACGGCGACCTCTTTGCTGCCGGTCTGCGAGGTCGCCAGCATGAACACGCCAGCCAGCGCCAAACCGGCCGAACCGATCACGCGGCGTCCGAACTTGAGTCCGTACTTCTTGCAAAGGAAGTCGCTCAGCAAGCCGCCAGTCAGGTTGCCGCACGCACCGACGATGAACGGCAACGTCGACCACAACTTCATCTCGTCTTCGCTGAAGCCGCGGCCGCGCTGCAAGTAGGTGTGCAGCCAGCTTAAGTAGAAGTACGAGCCCCAGCAGTAGGTGTGGTACATCAGCAGGATCATCCAGAAATTGCTGTCGCGGAGGACGATGCTCCACGGTAACGAATGATGCGCCGCCACGGTTTTTGGCGCGCCGATGAGTTCGAGTTCTTCCTCGGAGATGCCCGCCTTGTCGCGCGGGTTGTCGCGATAGTAAAGCCACCACCAGGCGCACCAGACTAAGCCGACCGCGCCGAAGATGTAGAACGTCGAACGCCATCCGAAGGCTTGTTGAATCGGCACGACCAGCAAGGGCGACAACGCTCCGCCGAGGCGGGAGGCCATCCACGTGATGCCGACGGCGCGGGCGCGCTCACCGGCGGGGAACCAGCGCGACACGGCGGCGGAGATGTTCGGATACGCGCCGGCTTCGCCCGCACCGAAGAAAAAGCGCACGAGCAGGAGAAGCACGTAGTTCGAGACCGCGCCGGTCATCGCGGTGAAGGCGGACCACCATAAAACAATCCGAGTCAAAATGTTTCGGGGACCATACTTGTCCCCCCAAGCGCCGGCGGGGATTTCGAAAGCCGCGTAGGAGATCGTGAACGCGCCGACCACCCAGCCCCAACCTTCGGGCGAGATCGACAGTTCGTCCTGCATCCGCTTGCCCGCGACGCTGATACAAACGCGATCGAGGTAGGTGATGATGGACAACAGGAACATGAGCGCAAGCATGCGATAGCGATAAGGCATAAGCCGCCTATTGTTTCACAACTCCGGGCTTGAGAGCATAAGGACATGTTTCGAAAGACGCTTTTTGCCGCCGCCATCGCGTGCGGGGCCGATTGGCCGGCGTTCCGAGGACCGAATGGCAGCGGGCTCGCCGCCGGAAATCCGCCGGTCGAATTCGGGCCGTCGAAGAATGTTGCGTGGAAGGTGGCGCCGCCGCAGGGCAAGTCGTCGCCAGTGATTGTGGGAGACAAGCTGTTTCTGACCGGGCACAACGGGGAGGCGCTCCTTACGGTCGCCTACGATACGGCCACGGGCAAGGAACAATGGCGGCGAGAATTGAAGCGGCGCAACACGCAGAAGCGGCATAAGCTGAACGATGCCGCGGCGCCGACGGCTGTCGCCGACGCCAAGCGCGTCGTCGTCTTTTTTTCCGAATATGGACTCGCGGCGTACGGGCACGATGGCAAGGAGTTGTGGACGCTGCCGATGGATGCGTTTGCGAGCATGCAGGGCGTGTCGACGTCGCCCGTGCTGCACAACGACAGTGTCTATCTCGTGGTCGATCAAACGCGCGATTCGTTGGTGATGGCCGTGAACGCTGCCAACGGGGAGGTCCGATGGAAGAAGAAACGGCCGGACGCCAGCATGGGGGTGTACTCTTCGCCCGTAATTTTTTCGCGCGGTGTTGAACCCGTATTAGGCGTGATCGGCGATCTGGAATTTACGGGCTACTCGCTGAAAACCGGCGAGCGCGTCTGGTGGGTGCATGGACTGCCCAATCAGGCAAAGACTTCGCCGTCGGTCAACGGAGACCGTATCATCCTCGCGGTGAACTCGGCCGCCGAGGCTTCGGCGGTACCGGCATTCGCGACGGTTCTCGAAACCGACGCCAACGGTAACAGGATGATCGAGTTCGATGAATCGAAAGGACTCGCGCGCGGCATCTTCGCGGTCATCGACCGCAACGGCGACAAGATTATCAACGAAGCCGAGTGGACCGCTTTCCGCGAAAAGGCCACCAAGCCGGCGACCACAATGTCGTTGCGCCCGCGGGGCCGGGGCGACATCACCAACAGCGCCATCGAGTGGACGATTCAGCGCGCCGTGCCGAACGTTCCCTCACCACTGTCATCGTCTGGCCTTGTTTACACGGTGCGCAATGGCGGCATCGCAGGAATCTATGACGCCGCTACCGGCGAGGCTCGCAACGAGTTCCGTTTGCCGGATGCGCTGGGCGATTATTACGCCTCGCCGATCGCGAGCGCGAAGCACGTGTTCTTCGCTTCGATGGAAGGCAAGATCACGATATTAAAAGCGGGCCCGGATGGCGAAGTCGTCTCGCAAGTTCCGCTGGAAGAAGAGATCTTCGCTACTCCGGCCATCGCCGGCGATGCGCTGTATATTCGCACGCAGCAGTCGCTCTACTGCTTCCGCAAGACCGATTGAGCGATCGTTTGCGCGAGGCCGGCGAGGTCTTCGGGCTTCGATACGACGCGCTTGACGACGACCGAAATCAGCGCGTCCTTGCGGGCGACGACGAGTTGGCTCAGCGATGCATTCCAATACGCCTTCTCACCAAGCCCGCCGACCCAGGCGATTTGCTGCGGCTTGACGACGCGTTGCTCGCCGTCACGGTCGACGTTGTAACCCTTCGCCAGCTTGTCGAATCTCGTTTCGATTTCGGCGAGTGGTTTGGCGAGAGGTTCGATGCGCAGGCTTACCGATTCGTTGTCGCGCGAAGGCCGCTTGCGGCCACTGCGAAGCGCCGCGCGCAGTTCGGCCGTGGAAGGCGGCAGCCCCATCCAAATGTACGTGCAACTATCGGCGCGCACTTGCCGGACGGGCGTGTTGGCGGGCACTTCGAAGATCTGACGCACGTCGAGTTCGGGAAGAAGCGCGCACGGGTCCAGGGCGAGAGCGAAAAGCAGTCCGAACATTTATGCCTTCAAATGTTTCGCGAGAAACGGCACACCGCCACCGCCGTGGAAGAAGTGATCGCCGGTGAACACCTCGTGTTGAGCCAGCGCGCCGGCGCCGAGGGCGTCGTAAACCTTCTTCAGTCGGGCGAAGGACTCGCGAGCGGCGGCGATGGGGAAGATCGGGTCCTTGTCGCCACTCTCGACATAAAGCGGACGGGGGGCGATCAGGCTGGCGACATCGTACATTTCGCACCAGTTCAGAATGCCGGGAACGTAGTTATCGACGCAGTGCGAGAGCGAGAGGATCGAGTCCTTGAACGTATTCAGATAGCCGCTGATCATAGCGGCCTTGATGCGCGGCTCGAGCGCGGTGGCGAAGGTCGTGATCGTGCCACCGCCGCTGATGCCCATGAGTCCGACACGCTTGGCGTCGAGGTCCTTTCGCGTTTCGATCCAGTCGATCGTCCGCATGACGTCGTAGACGCGCCAAGCGATCATCGTCTCGCCAAGCAGCAGCGCCGCGCCGGCCGACGGCTGGCAGGACGACGTGCCAAGCGACCGCCCGCGGGCTTTTTCATCGCGGCGGCAGCCGAAGCCGAGGGGCTCGATGGCAACAGCGGCCATGCCGCCTTCGACGACTTGAATCGCAAAGTCGTGCTGGTAGCCGTCTTTGTTGGTGCGGTCCTTGCCCTTGTCGTCGACGCCAACGATGTCGTCCACACCGCGGCCGTGGCCGGGCACGCAGATCATTGTTGCCAGAGGACCAGAGGCTTTGAGCGGCGTCAGCAGGTAGCCGAGCACCGACATTCCCTCGCGCGACTGGATCACGAATTTTTCGCGCCGGTAGTTGGCAAACTCGCGCGTTTCGAGTGTGACAGGCGCGAGCGGCGTGCGTTCCTTCGGGAAGCCGCCGATGAGCTCTGTCACCTTGCCACGCAGCTTTTTCTGCCACGCCGGCACCGCTCCGCCCTTGTAGGTCATCGCCAGTGGGGCTTTTGCGTAGCGCGCCAGCGAGTAGGTCTGCGAATCGAAGCCGGGCATCGCGACTTTCGATTCGAAGCCGTCGAGCGCGCCGGTATACTTGGACGATTCGGCGGCAGCGGCAGGAAGCGCGGCTACTCCGAGATGGAAGGCGCGGCGAGTGAATTTGCGGGACATGAGGCTACTCCTTGTCGTCGGCGTCTTTGCCCTGCCATTTGTTAACTACGGCGGTGGGCGGGAAGACCAGCAACGTGATGAGGATAAAGAAGATCGTGGTGACGCCCATGGCGCCGATCACGAGCCAGTCGATGGCGGGGAGAAAGATCACACTTATATTCTAGGTGCTGTCGTAATCGAGTGCAGGCGCAAGTATAGTAAAAACGATGCGACTGCTACTTGCAATCTTCGCCCTCTCAATCACCGCCGCCGATTGGGAGCGCGCCAAACCGGAAGACCAAGGCTACTCGACGAAGCGTCTGAATGCGTTGAAGGGCTATCTCGCTACGATCGACACGACCGCGATGATGGCCGTGCACAAAGGCAAGGTCATCTTCGAATACGGCGATTTGACGAAGCAGAGTTATCTCGCATCGGTGCGCAAGAGCCTGCTCGCGATGCTTTACGGCAAGTACGTAGCCAACGGGAAGATCAATCTCGACGCGACGCTCGAAGAGCTTGGCATGGACGATGTCGGCGGCTTGCTGCCTCGTGAAAAGCAAGCCAAGGTGCGGCATCTGATCACGGCGCGGTCGGGCGTTTTTCATCCGGCATCGTATCCGGGCGACGATCTGGCGCAGGCGCCACCGCGCGGCACGCAGCAGCCCGGCGCCTATCATCTCTACAGCAACTGGGATTTCAACGCCGCCGGCTTCGTCTTCGAAAAACAGACCGGCATCGACATCTACGATGCGCTGCAGAAGGATCTGGCGGAGCCGATCGGCATGCAGGATTACGATCGCGCGCTGCAAAAAAAGGCCGGCAACACGGCGGTGTCGAAATACGAGGCCTATCCGATTTGGCTGACAACACGGGATATGGCGCGCATCGGCCAGTTGATGCTGCAAAACGGAAAGTGGGACGGCAAGCAGGTGGTGGCGAGCGATTGGATCAAGACGATCACGACGCTGATAACGCCGGTCGACGACATGAACCCGCCGTCGGCGCGCGGCTACGCGAGCGGGACGTTGTGGGGCTACGGCTACATGTGGTGGATTTGGGACGACCATAATCGCGTGGGCCCGTTGCAGGGCGCCTATACGGGCATCGGCGCGGTGGGGCAGTACATAACGGTCCTGCCCGCGTTGGATCTGGTGATCGCGCACAAGACCGTGCCGGGCGGGTCGCGCGGCGTGACGGGATCGCAGTATCACACGGCTCTGATGCAGGTGATTAACGCGCGCTGTGCGCGGGCGTGTCCGTAGCAATCACCGCGTTAGATCAGCAGGTCCTTCATGATCCGGCCCTCATCGGTCGGCCCGATCAGCCGCTGATTTAATCCGAGGTACGGATAATGCAGCGTGTACGGATCGGCGCCGGCCAGATGCAGGATGGTCGACTGCAGATCGCGCGGCGTCATCTTGTCCTTGACGACGTAGTAGCCGATGTCGTCAGTCTCGCCGTAATTGAGCCCCTTCTTCACGCCCGCGCCGGCCATCCAGATCGTGAACGCGTACGGATGATGATCGCGCCCGCGGAAAGCGCCCTCGGTCCCGCCGCGGTTTTCGCGCATCGGCGTTCGGCCGAATTCCCCGCCCCATACAACCAGCGTCTGATCGAGCAGACCACGCTGTTTGAGGTCCGTCAATAGCGCCGCGATCGCCTGATCGCACTCGGCGATATGCGGCTTCAGCGCGTGCTCGATATCGTCGCGTTTGCTGGTGCCGTGATGATCCCAGCCCCAGTCGTAGAGTTGGACGAAGCGCACGCCGTTCTCGACCAAGCGGCGCGCTAACAAACAATTGTTGGCGAAACTGGTTTTTCCCGGCTGCGTGCCGTAGAGCGCGTGCGTCTCCGGCGACTCCTTGCTGATGTCCATCACTTTCGGCACCGAGATCTGCATTTTGTAGGCGAGTTCGTACTGGCTCATGCGCGCGTCGGTTTCGGGATCGCCCGACCGTTCGCGCTCCATCGCATTCAAGTCCTTCATCGCGTCGAGCGTCTTGCGCCGCATCGATCGCGTAACGCCCTCCGGGTCGGAGAGAAACAACACGGGCTCACCGTGCGAGCGGCAGTGCACGCCTTGATACACGCTCGGCAGAAACGCGCTGCCCCACAAACTCTTGCCGCCATCGGGATTGTTGCCACCGCTGGTGAGCACGACAAAACCGGGCAGATCCTGGTTCTCCGTGCCAAGTCCGTAGGTCACCCAGGCGCCCATCGACGCGAAGCCGAACCGCGAATTGCCGGTATGCATGAACAGCTGCGCCGGCGCGTGATTAAACTGATCGGTCGACATCGAGCGCACGATCGTCACTTCGTCGGCGAGCTTAGAGAAGCGCGGCAGCAGCTCGCTCATCATCGCGCCGGATTGCCCTTGGCGCGCGAACTTATACGGCGTACCGAGCATGTTCGGAACACCTTTGATGAACGCGAACCGCTTGCCCTTCAACAGTTCATCGGGGCATGGCTTGCCGTTGTACTTCACCAGTTCCGGCTTATAGTCGAACAGTTCAAGCTGGCTGGGCGCGCCGGCCATGTGCAGGTAGATGATCGATTTCGCTTTACCCGCGCGCGCGGGCTTCTGTTGCGCCTCGGCCAGGAACAGATTCGCGAGCCCGAGGCTGCCGCCTTGCAGGAAATGGCGGCGTGTATTGGCGAGTACTTGTTTCATCGGCGTGTCAACGTTTCATCCAGATTCAAGATTGTGTTGGCGACGACAACCCACGCGGCGCGCGAGAATTCATCGCGGCTGGGCTTGTTCAACTTCACCGGCAGCGACGCCACCAGACCCGGATCGAAGACCTGGCCGCTGCCGCGCGCGCCGTGGCGCGTCACCCGGATCGCGACGACATTCCTGCCGGGCTTGAACGCGCGCTGGCCGTCGTCGTTCAACAGATAGTCGAAGTGCCCGCCGCGCTCGAAGATATTGTTGAGCGCGTGCACGCCGTTCACCCACACGTCGAACTGCGAGTTCGTGCGAATCGGCATTTTGAACCTTGCCGGCAGCGGCGCTTCGAGATCTATCGCGATGCGCAGCCACAACTGGTCGGTATCCCAGGCCGACTTAATCGGCGTCGATTCGTTCGGCTTATTGAAGTAGCCGAAATAGCCAGGTCCAGCGGACCAGTTGGAATCGTTGAACTCGGCCGTGTTCCAACCCGCGCCGGGATCGGAGGTCTTGAAGCGCCATTCGCGCGGCTTGGTGCGCGCGTCGGGAATGAGCGTCGATTCGCGGTCTTCGGCGTAGAGCACCTCGCTGTACTTCACCAGCTTCGCCGCGTTTGATGGACTCGCCTTCAACTCGGCGATCGTCGCGGCGTGGAGTTGCTGCACGCGCTGCAGTTCCGTTTTCGACGGCTGGCGCAGCAACACCGACTCAAACAATTTCGCGGCCGGATTGGCGTCCTTCGCCGCCCGCTCGGCCAATCGTTGCGCGGCTTCCATGAACGCCGGATCGTTCATCGACGTCAACGCTTGCAGCGGCGTGTTGGTGCGGATGCGGCGGATAGTGCAGGTCTCGCCGTTCGGCGCGTCGAAGTTCATCATCGATGGATACGCGCTCGACCGCCGCATGAAGGTGTAGAGAGCGCGCCGATAGCGGTCCTCGCCCTGCGACGTCACCCAGCGATCGCTGTTGTAGGTGACAAGCCAGACACCGTCGGGCTGCCAGGGCATGACCGGCGGGCCGTACAATTTTCCGCTGAGCAAACCCGCCGCGGCAAGCGCCTGATCGCGAACCGCTTCAGCGTCGAGGCGGAATCGCGCACCGCGAGCGTACAGCTTGTTGAGTGGGTCTTTCTCCAGCAATGCTGGCGTGACCGCGGAGTCCTGACGGTACGCCGCGCTCATGACGATCAACTTCAGCAACCGCTTTACGTCCCAGTCTTTTTGAAACCCGGCGGCGAGCCAATCGAGCAACTCCGGATGCGTGGGGGCTGTTCCTTGTGTGCCGAAGTCTTCTTCGCTCTCGACGATTCCACGGCCCATCAAGCGGCTCCAGAATCGATTCACCGTTACTCGCGCCGTCAGCGGGTTGTCCTTGCTCACCAGCCATTGCGCAAAGCCCAGCCGGTTGTTCTGTGCCTTCGCCGGCATCGCCGGAAAGGCCGCGGGCGTCGCGGCCTCTACCGCTTCGCCGGGTGTCAGGAAGTTACCGCGTTCGTAGATGCGCGTAGTGCGGCGCTTGTAGGCGTCGAGTTCTTTCAACACCAGCGTCGAGACGTCTTTCGAGAGCTTCAGCACCGGGCGATCGGAGGGATGATCGTCGTCGGCCGTCTGATTGAAGTAGGCGTAGAGTTGATAAAACTCCTTGTGCGTCAGCGGATCGTACTTGTGCGTGTGGCATTGCGCGCAACCCCAGGTCTGCCCCATCCATACCTGGCCCGTGGTGGCGATGCGATCGCGAATCGCCAGGTCGCGGAACTCTTCGTCGTCGGTGCCGCCTTCGGTGTTGGTCATCGTGTTGCGATGAAAACCGGTCGCAATCAGATCGTCCACCGAGGGATCTTCGGTGAGGTCGGCGGCGAGTTGAAGGATCGTGAATTTGTCGAACGGAAGATTATCGTTGTAGGCGCGAATCACCCAATCGCGATACGGCCAGATCGTTCGCTTGTTGTCCTTCTCGTAGCCTTGCGTATCGGCGTATCGAGCGAGATCGAGCCAGACCTTGGCCCAGCGTTCACCGAAGCGCGGACTGGCAAGCAGCGCGTCGACATAAGCTTCATAGTTGTCGATCTTCGCCATCGCCGCCGCGTCCGGCGGCAGTCCGGTGAGATCGAGCGCAACGCGGCGCGCGAGCGTGTTGCGCGGCGCTTCTTTCGAAGGACGCACCGACTGCCCTTCGAGCGTTTTCAAAATGAAATTATCGATCGCGTTGCGCGGCCAATCAGGTTGTTTGACCTCGGGCACGCCGGGAAGCTGGATCTTTTCATAGGCCCAGTGATTGGCCGACGCCGCACCCGCGTCGATCCAATTCTTGAGCATCGCGATTTCGTTCGCAGTCAACCGCGGACCGGTTGGGGGCATCGGCAATTTTTCATTGGTAACGCGCGCGACGAGCCTTGACTTCGCCGACCGGCCCGGAACAATAACGCCCGTCTTTGTCGCACCGTCAAAACGATCGAGCCGCAGTCCCGCCTGGCGGGAATGTTCGTCGGGGCCGTGACAGGCCAGGCACCGCTTGGCCAGCAGCGGTCGAATGTCTCGTTGAAAGTCAGGCGGCTGCGCCATCGCCGTTGCGGCGAGCGCGAGCCAGAATGTCCGCATGCCTCAATTGTGCCGCAGTTTCGCCGGCCTCGCCGGCGAGCTTATGCGCGGACCAAGGGGCGCATCGAACCGGCCATCTCTTCCATCACGTTCATCGCCAGCGTCATCCCCTCGGGCGGCGCTGTAACGCAGATCTCGATCACCGTGTCCGAACAATCCGAATCGGCCTTGAACAGAAACGCCATCATCACCGGTTGCCCGCCGCGTTCGATGTTGCGCAGCGCCAGGCATTCCAAGTCCGCCAGGCGCATCCGGAACGTTTCGACCGACGGTTCGTGCGTTTGATATCGCTGGCGCAGCGCATCGGCGATCTCAACGATGCCGAGGCCCTCGCTCGCGCGCTTGTGCATCTCAATCGTCATGCCGCGCGCCTCGTCGGACGCGGTGAAGAACTGGCCCTCCTGGGACAACATCCAACCCGCCGGCGTCTTCATTTCCATTCCCAACGCGTCGACCTCAAGCGGCAGGAACAACTCCGTCATCGGCTGCTCCACGTTCGGAAGCGAGAACGACGCGAACATCCCATCCAGCAGCGGCGCGAAATGAGACGCCAGTTCCTCGGGCATCGTGCCGACGTTGACGAAGTAACAGCCGTTCGCCCAGACAAATTGAAACCGGGTGATCAGCGCCGCGTCTTCAAATTCCTGACGGCCCTCGGCGCGCAATGCGCGGTGGCCATCGACGTCGTGATCGAAAAGCGGGCCCATTTCCAGGCCAGAACCGCCGATCATCCGCTCGGCGAAGTCGAACATCGATCCCTCGGTCCACTCCGGCCGTGCTCCGATGACAAACGCGCCGTAACCGTAGTCGCTCTGGCAGCCGCCGAGCGTTTGGAAGGCCTGCGGGTCGGAGAAGTCGGTCGCCTGGGGCGGAATGTCGCCATCGGCCCAATCGGCGGGCTTGGAATAGATGCACGTAAACGAAGGGTTATCGCTCGGCGTAATCACGATCGGGGTGAATTCTGGGGTGGTCATACTCACCCTTGCGCGAACGCCACAGAAAAATCGTCAACCAAGTTCCGCGCGCAACTCCGCCAGGTCCAATCGGCCGGTGTAAATCGCCATGCCCAGCGCCGCGTGAATGCCGATCGCCCGCAGCGCGCGCACATCGTCCATCGTCGTTACGCCGCCCGCCGCCGTCAGCTCATGCGTCGCCACGAGCGCCGCGCGCAACCGCCGGAACCAATCGAGGTCGGTCCCCTGCATCATCCCTTCTTTGTCGACGTAGGTGCAGAGAAAGCCTCGGCAGTAGGGCTCCAGCGAACCGATAATCTCTTCGGCCGTGAACGCCGTCGCTTCGCGCCAGCCTTTGATCACAATGCGGCCGTCCTTGGAATCCAGCGCGAGCAGGATCTTCTCCGGTCCG
>Ga0194132_10011283_pt1 | contig 11563 bp, 7 predicted proteins | sample TA2KigOf80mmetaG_FD_148612 | JGI IMG/M metagenome (GOLD analysis project Ga0194132, IMG submission 148612) | Freshwater microbial communities from Lake Tanganyika, Tanzania - TA2015054 Kigoma Offshore 80m | ecosystem: Environmental > Aquatic > Freshwater > Lake | place: Tanzania: Lake Tanganyika... | reverse complement strand
CGCTCCGTCACCCGGGGGCGTGGCCGGTGGGTTCGAGCCGGGGGGCGTTGCTCCATCTGGTCTGGTGCCTGCTACTTGTTTTGGCGGATTCGCTCCGTCACCCGGGGGCGTGGCCGGTGGGTTCGAGCCGGGGGGCGTTGCTCCATCTGGTCTGGTGCCTGCTACTTGTTTTGGCGGATTCGCTCCGTCACCCGGGGGCGTGGCCGGTGGGTTCGATAAATACCAAACTAATACCAACACTGATACCAACACTAACACTGATAGCAGCGCCAAAGCCCACCGCGGAATGTCACTTTTCTGTTGAGGGGGCAGATTGCCGATGGCAACCGACGGCGGCAGGGAACTGTCCTGCGTCTTTTCAACACCCCAAAGTACGAGCAACTTTGGCTGGCCTCTGCTGTCATACAACCGCCAGAGTTCGGGGTCTCTTTTCGGATCAGGCAGTCGGAAGGCATTAATGATCGCGCGCTTAGTGGGGTCGATGGAGGAGTCGTTTAATTTGGCTTTAAGCCTGCCAAGGGCTTCATCGAGCCGTTTACGTTCGCCTTCCGGCACAATTGCACTGTCGGCCACTGAGGTGGTGCTGCTACAAACTTCCTGCCCGTGGACGAGATGCTGGAAGATGATTTCATTGGTGCTAGGTAGCACGGTTGCTCGGGGAATAAACTCACCTAAATATTGCAAGAGCAACTCTGCATTTTCCTTTTCCATGAACTCACCGCCACCCTGGTAGGAGCGTATCTTGTAATAACCGCCCGCTTCGCGACCTTGCTGTATCGAAGCTGGATTGGCACTGGCAAGTCTCAGCCGAATGCCCTGATTTTTTTCGATAGTCAGTGACATAATGATTTAATGTTGAATTTATATAGAAACGGCGGCACGATGAATAACTTCGCGTTTCGCTCCTCGTACACACCAAGACTGCACGGAGATAACGCTTTGGGCGGAAACGCCTGCGCGAGGCTGGTAGAGCATTGTCTGGTATTGCGCTGGCGTTCCTGGCATAGGCACTTCGATCTCACAGCGGCCTCCACACTCGCTATTGATGCGGTCCGCCCATTCCTGCGCAATAGTGCTGGCGTCGCCTAATTCGCGCTCTTTGAGCCATGAGAACAAGCGGCGGCCCACATCACGCAGCGCATCAGCGACGGCGCGTGCATCTGTTTTGTCCCGCTCTGCGTAGGTGTAAAGGCTAAGTGTGGCAATAAGAAGGCCGGCGGTGGTGGAGGCGGGATTCGAGTGGTTCCGCACGTCCTTCCAAAGCTCATCGCTGCATGCGACGATCTTGTCCTTCTGCAGCCAGCTTGGGAGTTGATTTTTGAGCCACTGGATATCGGCTTGCACACTTTCGCGGTTCTTCTTTAGTTTTTCCTCCCGCTTCTTTAGTTCTTCCTCTTGGGCCGCGACAGCCTGCTCGCGTTCGTTGAGTAGGGTGGTCTTTTGCTCCGCCTGCCACTGTTCTTCTTGGATGCGTTGCAGTTCATTCTGCGCGGCGGCGATTTGCTCATGTAGCCCCGCATACTGCTGGCTGTGTTCTTCAATAGCTATCTCCCATTGGCGCTTTTGCTCTCTCACGCGGGTGAGCGCCGCCTCAGTTTCAGCAAGGTCGCCCGCCTGATCGATCTGCTGCGATAAATCTTGGTGCTCGCCCTCGGCCGGCGACTCCTTGTCGTTTTCCGCTGCAGGGGGCATTCCCTGCATATCGCGCTCCTCCTTTGCGAAGCGCACGAGAGTGTTGCCCAACTCATCCAGCAACTTGGTTAGACGCGGTGATAAGGTGGTCTCTGGCATAGTGAAGCGCTTATAATTTTTAAGCTTCCGCATCGGGCCAGGCGATATCAAAGCGGCCGGAGTCCACCCAAAAGTTGTCGTCCTCCAAAGTGCAAAGCTGCAGTTCCAGACCACCCGTCATGTCCAGGCTTCGTCCATCGCGGCTCGTGTAGCTTTGCGGTGTAAGTTGCTTCAAGCGGGTTGGGTCTTCGGGATCCCGTTCCAGTTCAACGTTAAAAGTATGTGAAATGGGAAAGCCCGCGGCGAGTGCTCGCTTCCGGTCTTTCCAGCGCAGGCGGTAGACTTGCTCAGGCTTGGCGGCGGAGGGCAATGTCTTACGACCGATCCGAGCGCCTGCCATCATTGCAACCGTGACACGGTCTTTCCCCGGCACAACACCGCTGTCTGGTTCGGCCTCAAGATGTGGGTTAAGGTAAAGAGGATCGAACTTCCATGGCGTGGCTTTCCCAGACATCGCGCCCCAGTAATAAGGGAATTTGTTGCCGAAGTCGTCCACGCTCTTAATGTTCCAATCGTTTACCAAACCGCTCTGAATGGCTTGATACAAAGCGGCCCCAACAGCGGTGACGGTCTTCGCGTCGTTGATACGAGTATTGTCACTCATCGGATACCAGTCGCCGGCGGGATAATTTTTCGCCTGCAGGATGCGCTGAGGCAGGATGGGCAGGAAGTCCTCCAGCAAGTGCTTCACTTGTGGCAGTTCCGAGGGTTTGCCGCTGAGCGTAATGAGGTCCACGCCGAAGGCGGTAACATACTTAGACAGTGACTCCACAAGCGGGCGGAAGACTCGATCGACGCACTGCCGCAAACGCACAGTGTCATGGAATATCGGTTCTTGATCTGGCAACACATCGACCTCCAGTTTGCGGCGGCAGATGTCGTTGAACTCTTGCAAGGCACCCGGATCAACAAGGCGGTTCTCTGCACCCATTATTCGTTCTGGCGACCAACTCGTCCCGTCCACAGATGTGTCTCGCCCTTCAGATAAGTCTTTGAGCCATTGCCGAATGATGGGCATGAATACCAATTTCACAATGCGCGACCAGCGCGCTTGCTCGGCAGCTATCTTCGCCGCGCTCCTGAAGATGTCCTCAAAGTCTGTCATTTGCGCACTATTGCCTTTAAAACGACTACCAAGCGCAGGCAACAACACGCTCTCAATGACTTCCTTCGCCAGTGTGTCCCCGGCGATGGTGCTGGAATCGCGGAACAAAAGCCGCGCTTCAAGTTCAACACCCGCGCCAGCAAGCGCGTCGCGATACTCCACGATGGAGATATCCGAGGTGCCACCGCCGATATCCACCGTCATCACACGCACCCGCGCCTCAGTGCCCTTGCCGCGACCAAAGAGTTCCAGCCAATTTTCGCCCTTGTTATCTAAGCGCAATATCTCGCTGTAAATAATGGGTAACTGTGAGGCCACGGCCTCATCTAGGTTCATCAGCAGTTCGGGCTGGCAACCGCCATCTTTAATCGAGCGGCGGTCCCTGAGATGAGTTAAGGTGAAAATGTTCACCGCTTTCTGCCACTTCGCCTGATAGTGCGCCTTTTCCTGCGTGGTCCAACCCGAGGGGTAGGTCACCAGCACGCGACGCAGGCGGCGGGGAAGAAACTCACCGTTGCCTGCACGCCATTGCTCGCTCGAGATTTGGCGGGCGGCGAGTTCCAGGATGCTAAGAGCAGCCCAAGTCATCGCATCGGCACGCGGGTAACTAGGTCGATCTGGCGCAGCAGTCGGTCGTTTGGCGAAGTCTTCGTCTTCATTGGGCGGCGCGTCGATAGTCCAGTCACGCCCGTCGATGGGCAGAAACCGCAACATGTAGCCTTTGAGCTTTGGCAATTGCGTTTGTCTGCGTGCCTCGGCACTCCAGCGATTGTGAACCATGCACCACCACTCGCGCTGCTCTACATCAAGCGAGTCATTGTCCCATGAATAGCGTTTGGGTGAGCTGAGGGTGTAGTTGCCGCCTTCGCTAAGGTTTAGGTTGGCAAGGATGTCACGAGCACTGTCGCCCATGACCACTGGGGAGAGTTCCACAAACATTTGCGGCACGCGTTGCGTACCGGTGAACTGCGTTTCCACGCGGAGCTTGCCCAACATTCCCTCCTTGATTCGCTTCTCAGTTTTTTCAATCTCGGTGACAGGCGTATAGTTTGCTCGTGGCGGCTCGTGGTCAGCGAACATCGGCTCTTGCAGGATGAACCACGAGTCCACGATTGAGCAGGTGTCGTCATGCTTGCTACCCGAGAAGGAGGTATAATCCGCGCCGCGTTTGATGAAGCGGATATTTCGACAGAGCGTACTGAGCTTGCCCGCCCGCGCGAAATCGTACTCCAGCGCAAGCACAACCGTGCGCGTGTTACCGAAATCCACAATTAGATCTACTTCACGCGGCTCACCGCCGGGTTTTTTCCAAATCAATTCCAAGCTGGCGACGGTGACTTGCTTGCCATCCAACTCCAATTCGATGGGAATGACCTCCACGTCATCTGGCAGGCGAGTGTCTGAAACTGCAGCGTAAGGGCTAGGGTTATCCGCATCGTACCGACCTGCCTCCGCAACAAGATACGTGCGTTTGGGTTCATAGATGGAGCCGCGTGTGGTGTCACCTAAGTTGCTCTCTAGCACCACCCACATACCGTGCTGACCCTCGTTCATCCCAAATCGTCCGCGCAGCCATTTGTGATTGAGGTCATGCCAAGGCACCTGTTCCTTCTCGCATACAAAGCGGAGCTTCGGATGCGCCTTCAACAATTCAGCGCTGAACTGCACAAAAGTGTAGTGATGACCGCTATCGGCAAAGACCTTAATGGGCGTGGCGATCACGGATGACTTTGGCTGATTCGTTGATGGAAAGTCAGGCATAACTGGCGAGGTTTTGTAGTTCAGATCAGGGGCGCGCTTGGGAGAGCAGATCGGACAATTCTTTATCACCAGCCTGAGGCGGGCGCTGGCCGGCCTGCATCTTTTTTATGCTATCGATGCGTTTGAACAGCGGTTCAATGACATTTAGAAAATGAGGCGAGGTCTGCGGCTGGTAGCTCTGCTCATCCTCCGCAATAGCCATCCGGTGCAGCAAGGCCAGTCTGGCACCACCGTCCTTGGAATCGTGAGGTTGGGTGCTAGAGGCAGGCGAGAGCAACTCCCGGTTCATTTTCACTGCGACAAAGCGACGGCACTCCTGCGCCTCACGGCGTTCGGCGATGCTGCCCAGATTCTCACGCATGTATTTGACCACTTCGTCCAGATTGGTCGCCTCTATCAAGGCGCCTAGCACATGCTGCATGTGCGCCGCATCTCGTAGTCCCAACTCATGGACGGCAGCCCAATTGGCGCGGCTGGCCCGCCAGGAACGAAACTGCTTGTCTACAAATACGCGCAGATTCGTGCCCTGTTGGATGGCTCTGAGCGGAAGAGCCTCCAGTGCATCAGGTTCGATATTAATGAAGCGTCGCAAGGCACGACTGAGCGCAACGGCGGGATCACGATCATTCTCGTCCCTCGGCTTCTCCTGTAAAAGCTCTTTCATGCCTTTCACCCAAGTATCTAACGCGCGATTTCGCTCATCTTGCGCAGAATCTTTCGCAGGTATGTGGGGTATAAGCAATTCGCGCAGACGTTCCCCCGATTCCCGCAAGCGTTGAGCTAACAGCGCAGCACGCCGACTACCTGCGGCTTGCTCCGTCAGCCTCTGAAAAAAGTAATCTGTGCCACCATTTGCCACCATCTGCTCAAAAGACTCGTGGTTGTCGCCAAACCGCTCGTTGAAGGCGCGGTCGGCGAGAATCTCAGTGACTTTCTCCCGCTTCTTTTCGGCCGAGAACGATGAATGAATTGCACCCTCCATTAGCCAAGGATAAGTGGTGGTGAACATATGCACCACGCGGGGATCAGCAAGGTCCGCGAGCTTGTTAAACAGGCTGAAATAGGAGTCCAGCCCGTTGCGGATGCCTCCGCAACAAACGTCGTTGATAAGCTTCGCGCAAAAGGTGATGACCAAGTTCAACGGCATCGCGCGCCCGTGTGGTGGCCAATTTTGACCAAAGGCATTCATCCAGCTGCGAATGCCGGATACAAGTTGCTTCGGCTGCCCCGGATGCTTGCCCGCGCGAGCGAGAATGGAAAAGCCGTCTATGTCCAACTCTGCCGTACGACTGACAACAATGGAGGCAGTCTTTCCGCGTTTGAGGACCTCGGTTAAACCACGCTCAAGCTGGACAGCCAATATATCATTCGTAATCTTTTTTGCCCCCTCGTGTTCATTGCTAACACCAGGAAAGTCCATCAAGTCGGCCTTATCCAAAAAGGCAGCCACCACTGGAGTTCTTCGCACCAGTACATCCCGGCGTAATGGCAAGCGAAGTTCCCATACCAGGCCCTGGAACAGGCCGAAATCCTCACGATTCTGCACCAGTGGACGCTCCAGACCAGTCCCCAGCGAAACCGAGGAACCATCTGCGGCCAAACGAAAACTGAGGTTATCAACGAATGCCTTAACTCGCTCGGACTTATCGTAATGCTTGTAGGCGTCAATGTCTAACAACAGCGCCGCCAACCGCCAAGAGCAACGCATTGTCGGGCCCCCACCCCACAAACTGGCGAGTTGGGAGCGCTTTTTCTGCAAGCGATCACACAGCGTCGTAAGGCTCGGCCAAGAGTCCCACAACAACTCGTGCGTAAAATCCCGCAGTGCCTTTTTATTTGCCAGATGCGGATGATTCAACAGCAGCGGTCGCAGCGTACGATCCCACTGCGTGGTTAGATTTACGTAACGCCGGGCACCCGCGCGGATGAGTAGTTCGAGCACAATGGCTAGGCGGTACAAGGACTCGAATCCCTCGCGATCCGATGCTCCAGACACTTTAACGTTCTCCAGCAGCGCACGGAAATTGTCCGCACCCCATGATACTTCTTCGCCCTGTTTGTTGCGTGCCTCACACTCACTCTCGTATCCCGCAGCGAGTGCGTGCAAGATTTGAGTGTCTGTGGCCAGCGTAATCTCGACGGGGAAAGCAGGATCAGGGACAGCATCCATCATGACAAAGCGCGAGATGCAACCGCTGCCGTCCGCGCCGCCGTTGTAGGGATTGATCACGGTGTTGGAGCCGTCGTTCTTGAGTTCTCCACAAAAGCGCACAGGCTCCGCAGGGCTCCAAGTCATCGCGGACTGGATCCCGCGTTCATCACCATCTACGTCCAAGTAGCCAGAGATCAGCGTGGACTTGCCCGTCTGCGAGGGTCCCCAGAGCGCCATGCAAGGCTTTGGGGAAAGGCCGGAACGCTCAATTGCCGCTGCCTGATCTCGCAAAACATACAACGGTGCAAGACATGAGCCACGGCTGATTTCATACTTGTCGGTGCGCTGGTGACCATGTTGCCAATACCAGTCTAGACATTCATCGGCGAGGGAGCGGAGTTCGTTCGGAGTCATGAAGAATATGGAGGAAATATCATTAGTTTATTTGCTTTTTTGCGTGAACGCTGGGCCAAGAATTTGCTTCTTTGGCCCGGGCGATAACGGTGGAGGCAACTTTATGAACTCCAGTGGTTTCTCCCGCTTCTTTAGTTCTTCCTCCCGCTTCTTTAGTTCTTCCTCCTGGGCCGCGACAGCCCGCTCGCGTTCGTTGAGTTGGGTGGTCTTTTGCTCCGCCTGCCACTGTTCTTCTTGGATGCGTTGCAGTTCATTCTGCGCGGCGGCGATTTGCTCATGTAGCCCCGCATACTGCTGGCTGTGTTCTTCAATAGCTATCTCCCATTGGCGCTTTTGCTCTCTCACGCGGGTGAGCGCCGCCTCAGTTTCAGCAAGGTCGCCCGCCTGATCGATTTGCTGCGATAAATCTTGGTGCTCGCCCTCGGCCGGCGACTCCTTGTCGTTCGGGAGTGCTTGTTCCTCAGTCTTAAAAGGTGCGTTCTTAGCCTCGTTGCGGCAGACTTCCTTCCTAGCCTCGATGAGGATTTCTTCATCCAATTTGAAGGTGAAACCAGGCATGGTACGCGGACTGTAGTTCAGTACAAAGACTGCTCGATCAAATGGCCCGCGACGTCGAGCTTAAAGCTTCTGGCCCCCGCTGGAAGGGTGAAAACTAACTTCGCGGGCAGGCCGTCAGCCCAAGTCTTCACCGTGACACCCCGTTCATCCATCACCTTGCCCGTGGGGGCAACCATTGTGTTTTCATCCACCACCTCAGCAAAAATATCGAGCAAGCCGCGCATGGTGGCGACGAGTTTGTGATCCCAGATGTCCACCTCCAACCCCAACTCATCCGGAAGATCATCGAGTTGCGTCATCTGATCCTCATCTACCGATGTTCCGATGCCGATGAGCACGCATTTCAGCGGTTTAGCTTCGCCAGCCGCGATCTTCCTGGCAAGCGCCGCCGTGTAGTCTTTCACCTCAGCAAGATCATCAAGACAGCCGTCGGTGACGAAGACATAGAACCCCCAGTCCGCATCCGAGAACCGCTCCACGAAATAGCGCAACGCAGGCAGCAAGTGAGTACTCTGGCCCCAGGTGGCGGGGCCTTCGTAGTTCGCGGCACGGGCTTGATCCGCAGTGAGATCACCTACCACTTCAATCGCATCACCGCGCTCTCCGCAGGCCCAATATATCAAGGTGGTGCCACCATCCGCATCAATCTTTTCGGCAAGATGAGGAATGACCTCGCGCGCGATCGGCTCGACCAAATTCGGCTCACGAACGAGATGGCCAAGGCGCTGAAGTTCATCCCAGCCCTCGTTGGTAAACCGGATCACTTTGCGACCATCTTCCATTTCCTCGGACGCTTTTCCTGAGGCCACCATGCGGCTACCAACCGCCCCATCATAGCTGGCCGCAAACACCCACCCTTGGCCAAGAGCACTCTTCATGGAAGCGGACCCATCCAGCGCTACGCCGGTCTGTGAGCCTTCCTTATTCGGCTCCATTAGTATGGTTACATTTACTTCAGTGCGATCTTGGTGCGTGACCACATTAATCTCACCAAACAACTCGTTGAGTCGTTTGTTAGGGAGTTGATGGCTGCTGCCGGGCAAAGTTGGAGGGATCGTGCTCACTGACATTAGATATCAGACAAAGGGTTGAGTGAAGGATCCCGCGTCAGGAATCGTCAAGGTGAAAGATGTAGAACCAGGGGCGCAAATAAATTCAATCAGCGCGGGCAACCCGTCCACATACGAGGTGCGTCGCAACGGCTTCACCGGCGCTCCGGTGGAATCTGTTACCGTGGCTGAGGAGGCGAGCAACGTGTTCTCTGAGACACACTCCTTGAAAATCTCATCCAGATTCTGCATTTCGTTAGCGAGTGAATGATCCCACAGATCCACTTCTTCGCCGGAGGGCGTCTTGAGTCCGCCGTAATCGAGGTCATTTAGATGCTCCATTTGAGACTGATCCACCTCACTACCTACACCAATGAGGACGAACTTCGTAAAGCCTCGCTGACCATATGCCATCTGTTTTCCGATTTCTAAGCTTAGCGCCTTAACGTCGGCCATGTCCTCGATAATGCCGTCTGTGACAAATACAAAAATACCCCACGGAACCTTGGGAAACTTATCCAGCGCAAAGTAGCGCACAGCCGGCGCCAGCCTCGTGCCTGTGCCAAATTTTTTTGGCCCCGTGAAGGCAAACTTGCCCGCTTTGGTGGAATCCATGTCGCCAAGGATTTCAATTTCCGCCCCAAAGAGACCAGTGGCCCAGTAGATCACCGTCGTATTGCCGTCGCTGTCGAAGTCCGCGAGTGTCGTCGCCATGCTGCTGCCCAATGCCTGCATGACGTTGTGTTCCGCCCTGCGCAGCAACGGCGGCAGGTGCCCGCCGAAGTGCGGAAGCATGGATTGGGAACCGTCTATGGCCAAACCCGTCTGCGCACCCTCGACTTGGGGCTTCATGAAGATGCGGGCTATCACACGGATGCCTTCCGGATGCTTATGAATATCAATTTTACCGAAGGGCTCGACGACTTTGGAACGATCTAGCTGCATAATTTGAACAGTGTTATTTGATTGGCTCTGCTTGCTCCGGATTCTTGACCAACAGGGAATACAAAACGCCGCTGACCAAAATGACGCTGACAATCGTCAAGCTGATAAGGTTGGACAAATGGTGTCCCAAGCCGCTGCCGATCAGTTTACCGGCCACGAAGACGAGGAGAATCATGACCGCCTTATCCAGAGCCCAGAACATGTTTTGCGCGGCCACCAGAAGGAAATACAAGCTCCGCAAGCCAGCAGCGGCCCAAAGGCTGGACGTGATCATTATGTAAGGATCCTGTACGACGGCCACGATGACTGGCATAGAGTCAAAGGCAAAAACCACGTCGCATACCTCTATGCAGATTAGGCAGAGAAAAAGCGGGGTAACGCCGCGATCAAAAAACCTTCCCGACTCGATGGAGGGATTTGTGGTTGCTATTTTGCGAACTGCGAGCACAGACCAGTGCCGGGTGTAATCAACCTCCTCCTCATCATCACCTGCGCCCCACATTTTCACGACTGTCCAAAGAACGACGAGGGCGAAAAAGATCAGCACGTAAGGACTTACATTGACAATAAACGCTCCCGAGGCCAGAAAGACGACTCTCAAAAGGATTGCCCCAAGAATGCCCCAGTAAAGGATACGGTGCTGGTGAGACTGATTTTCGCCGTGTGTTAGCCCAAAAGATTTGAAGATCAGATAAAAAGCGAATAGATTATCGACTGCTAAAGCCTTCTCCAACACATAACCAGTGATGAAAAGGCTGGCATTAGAAAAATCACGAGCTTGCCAGACGTAGCCCGCAAAACACATGGCGCATGCGATCCAAACAAGCGACCAGATGGCCGCATCTTTCATGCTGATAATCTTGCCCTTTTTGTGACTCTTCAGGTCAATTAAAACGGCTAGAATAAAAGGAATGATGAAGGCTAGCACCTCACTCAGAGTGATTGCCGAAAAAGCTTCAAGAGATTTCTGGAACATAGATAACAATTAGGGTCAGGCTTAGGACAAAACCTCAGAAAACGTAACTCGAGTCATCTGGCCAGGATAATTTTATGATTAGCTCTGAAACCTGAAACTAACAGGCTGACGATCGTGAATTGTTCAAAGGTATCGGCAGGGGTCAAGGGCTTTTTACTTACTTTTCGTATGATTTTCAAGGTAAAACGTTTTGACCGTAAGCACATAAGCACGTCAGAGAATCACATTTGACGAGACGATACAAAAGCGCTTTAAATTCTTTGTTTGTAAGCTCGGATCGTACCTCGCTGGGCTGCGCAAGCACAGGAGGGCCAGTGTTGGTGGAATGGGCCAGCGTGCATCAAATCTCTGGGCAGACCGGGATTAATTAAAGGATGCTTCAGAAGATGTTCAGGCATCCGGAGCCGCCGAGGTACCGGCAACGACAAACCGCCTTACATTAAAGCGGATCGCGTAGTATCCTCGAGGTACTGCGGCCAAACTTAAAAAGGGGGCGGCATTGAACTAGCTGAGTTAAAACGCAAATACCTCATCGCGCACGCGTGGCTTGACCTGAGTTTACCGGACAGCTCGGCAAGTTCATGTGCCCGCCTTTTAGGGAAGACTGCGCGACGAACTTCAGCGTGTTTGCAGCGAAGGGTAGCTACTGGTTCAACGATTTCGCCACGCCACCGTACATTTATCTACTGGGCTCGAGCAACCGCTTGTGTTCAAGGATCAAGCGTGAAATAAGAAAATTGTCACGCTTGGTTTAACGGCTTATATCAATTACGCATCGGACCAGCCACGCCGCCTGACCGCAGCCTCGGCCT
>Ga0194132_10011282_pt1 | contig 11566 bp, 12 predicted proteins | sample TA2KigOf80mmetaG_FD_148612 | JGI IMG/M metagenome (GOLD analysis project Ga0194132, IMG submission 148612) | Freshwater microbial communities from Lake Tanganyika, Tanzania - TA2015054 Kigoma Offshore 80m | ecosystem: Environmental > Aquatic > Freshwater > Lake | place: Tanzania: Lake... | reverse complement strand
GTCCTGTTCGACGCGGCGGAAGCGGCCCATGCCATCGGCCAGCGCGAGCTGTGCCGCAAGTTGCTGGGAGAAGCGGACGACGCGGCCAAGAAGTCTCCCGAGGGAGGGGATATCGTCAGCCGCGTGGCCGCCATGCGGGAGAAGCTGGGGTTCTGACTTTGCAGAAACCTCGGCGTCAGTTATGTACGATGACTACACCAGGCCTCGCCCGGTTCAATTCTCCCTTTCCGCACTATTGCTAGCGTCGCTGGGCATAGGAACCAGTATCGCATTCGTTTTTGAACGCGAACCGACGTTGCTGACGCTACTCTGTTTTCTGCCTGTCTGGGCCTGGGCCTGGGGCCTGGCTCTTTGGCGAATTACCGGGCTGCTCGTGGTGCTGACGAGCAAGTGCATCGATTTGCTATGCCGGCGGCGGTAGTTGGGTCCAGTCTGGAGGCGGCAGGCAATAGCCTGCCCTACAGAAGGTGCCGGGCCTTGATCTTGAGGTACTGGTTCACCAGTGGCGCGGTCAGGTCTTCGGGGAACACGTCCAGCGTCAGGACGCCGCGCGTCTTCAGGTCGCGGAGCACCTGGCTGCGCCACAGCAGGATGTCGGCCGCGGCGGCGGCGCGGTACAGGGCGGGGCCGGTTGGCTGCAGAGCGTCGGCGGCGTCGTGGACGTGATGTTCGCGCAGCAGCACACCCAGGGGGAGGTGCTGGCCGGTGAGCGCCGCCAATTGCCGCTCGATCTGGTTGGAGTTTACCTCGTCGATCACATTGGTGATCAGCACGATCAGCGCCCGCTTGCGGCAGTGGGAATTGAGATAGCGGAAGGCCACGTCATAGCGAGATTCGACGATCCGGGGAAACCGGTCGAAGGCTCCGTGCAGCAGCCGGTTCATCTGGCTCATGCCGCCGCGCGGGGGAACATAATCGTGAACCGTGTCGGAGAAGCTCAAGAGGCCGACGGAGTCTCCTTGCCGCAGGGCCACGTAACTGAGCATGAGCGCGGCGTTAAAGGCGTGATCCAGCAGGCTCAGCCCATCCACTTCGTTGGTCATCATCCGGCCCGCGTCGATGAGAAACACAATCCGCTGGCTCTGGCTGGCCTGGAAATCGCGCACCGTGAGCTTGTTCCGCCGGGCGGTGCTCCGCCAGTCGATGTGCTTGTAGTTGTCATCGAGCGCGTAGTCGCGGAGCCGCTCGAAATCGTGGTCCTGCCCCACCTTCCGCGTCCGCCGCACGCCAATCTGGCTTAAGCGGTTGGTCCGGGCCAGCACGGCATATTCAGACAACTGCTTCATGTCAGGGTAGACGTGGATCGTGGAGGCGTCGCCGTACGTGAACATGCGGCGCCAAAATCCGAGCCGGCTGCGGACCTGGAGATGGACGGTGGAAAGCGTGAACGAACCGCGCCGCGAGGGGCGCAACTGGTATCGTAATGTCGAGCGGCTCTGCGGCGGCAGGGCGACGATAAAATCTTCCGGCGTGGGGCGCAGCAGCGTATCGACGTCGTCCTTGATCCAGACAGTCCAGGAGCGGCCACCGCGGTTGCTGACCGTCAACGCCACTTGGTGCGGCTTGACCAGCGAGGCCACTCGCTGCGTAGTCCGCTGGGCATCGAACTGCCTGGCGCGCGGAAGTGTTAATAGATCGATTGCCAGCAGGATCAAAATCGCCACCTCGGCGGCGCCCAGCACGACGAGGCCATCAAAGACCAGTTGCTCCGGCAGGACGATCAGGCCGGCGGAAAGCCCGGCTGGAATCAATAGCAGATAGAGCAACGGCCGGTGAGGATAGATCTTCAGCCACCGCGCCAATGCCACCAACGGCGCGAGGATCATGCCTACGACCAACAGCAATGCCATGCCGCCGCTCATGAAATCTCCACTTTCACATCCGCGGCACTTCCACGCTCCGCACCAGATCCTTGAGCAGTTGATCCACGTTGTGCCCTTCCACTTCCGCTTCCGCGGTGAGCATCACGCGATGCCGCAGCGCGGGCAGGGCAATCTCCACCACGTCGTCCGGCACGGTGTAGTCGCGGCCCCGGAAGGCGGCCAGTGTGCGGGCGCCTTGCATCAAGGCCAGGCCGGCCCGAGGGGACGCACCCATGTAGAATTGCGGCCACTCGCGCGTCCTCCGCACCAGGGCATTGATGTAGTTCACCAGCCGGTCGTCCACCAGCACGTTGCTGCACAAACCCATGACCTCCATGATTTCCGTGGGCCCGGTCACCGTGTCTACCTCGGTTTCCAGCCGCCGGTCGATATCGACCTGCTTGCTGTGGAGTTTGAGAATGTTCGCCTCTTCCTCCACCGCCGGATACTCGGCCACGATCTTGAACATGAACCGGTCAAGCTGGGCTTCCGGCAGATTGTAGGTTCCTTCCGACTCGATCGGGTTCTGCGTGGCCAGCACTAAAAACGGCCGCTCGATCTTGTGACTGACGCGATCGACGGTGACGCGGTACTCCTGCATAATCTCCAGCAGCGCCGCGTGCGTTTTGGCCGGCGAGCGGTTGATTTCGTCCGCCAACAGGAACTGGGTGAAGACCGGGCCAGGGCGGAACGTGAACTCCTGCGTTTTCATGTCGAAGATCGGCGCGCCGGTGATGTCCGATGGCATCAAGTCGGCCGTGAATTGGATGCGGCCGAACTTGCAACCGAGGACGCGCCCCAGCGTGCGCACAAACAGCGTCTTGCCCAACCCGGGCACGCTCTCAATGAGTACGTGCCCGCCTGAGAAGAGAGCCACCAGGCAGCCGGTCACCAGGTCGTCCTGCCCTACATAGAGCTTGCGGACCTGGGTGGTGATCCGATCGAACAGGCCGCGGATGCGCGTGGCATTGGCGGAGGTGGAGTGAGGGGGCGTGTAGCTGGGAAATTGCGAACTGGCCGGGGCAGGGGCTGGCTGCAGCGAGGACGGCGGAGAAAAAGCATTGGGCGCGGCGGGGCTGATACTGGACCCCGAAACGGAGGACGGAGCGGAGCCAATCGCGGTGGCCGGGCTTGGTGGTACAGGGGGTGTCTGCGGCGGCCAGCCAAGTGTGGATCCAGATTGAATGGCCGGTGGCGGAGGCGCGCTTGGCATGTGGCCATCCCCGTGGCCGTCAGCGGCCGGCACCATCAGCACAGTTTGGCACTCCGGGCACCGCACTTGCTTACCCACCGCGTCGGCCGCGGTGCGCAGCAGCTTGCTGCACGACGTGCAACGAAACTCGATCGTTCCCTCCGCGGATGAAGAAGAGGTGGTTCCCGAAGAGCCAAAGGAAGCGCTGCTCATGATTAGAGTTGTCCCCGCATGGGCGGAGTGCCCCGGTGTCCGGACTCAGCCGCGACAGAGGGCGCCCCTGGGTTACTGCCCGACGCAGTCTGACCGGTCGGCAATTGGGTTAAGGTTGGAGTGGTGGTGTGATGCGATGCCGATGCGGGGGCGGCTTCGCCCCGCTGCGACTGCTGATATTGCAAAACGCGCATTGTAGCATAAGTATGGTCGCCGGTTAGTTCCAACATCTCACCCAGGGCGTCCACATGCCGGCCGAAATCGCTGGCGTCGCTTCGCGGCGGCGACTTGGGGCGGCCGAAAATGGGCCACCAGCAGACGCAGAGCACCACACCCAGGGCAGCCAGGTGCAACAGGAGCACGTTGATGGGCCAGACTGTGAACATGGAGAGGGCCGAGGGGATTTTATTGGCCGGATCTTCGTTGATCGGCGGACCATCCCCTTCGCTCTCGATGAACGCCACGCGGCCATCCGGATCGACCGAGGCTACCAATTGCGCCGCCAGTTTGCGATGTTCCTTGTTGATCAGCGGATAATTCAGCAGAAACGAGCCGTTGCCCACCACAATCAATTGACCTCCGCCATGCATCGACTGGGTGCGCCACGCCAGCGGATCGTCCTGGCTTTCCAGCAGCACCTCATGGTCGTCCAGTTCATGTGGCTTGATGCGTCCCTCCAGTTCAAGCTGAGTTTTCTTGGGATCGATTCCGGCCGACCAGGGGCCGGAGAGGGTTTGCACGTCGCGACGTCTGCCGGAATAGTCGAGCTTGAACCACTCGCATTCCGCGCTGTCCGGATTGCCGCGGCTGGCGACCCGCTCCAGCTTGGCTTCATTGAGCCGGCGGCGCAACTCGGCCGCTTTTCCGGCCGGGGCGCCCGGTATCACGGCGTCCCAATACAATGGCGCGGCGTCAAAGTCGCGTCCGATATAGATCAGCGTCCGGTCCGGGTCATCCGCCAGCCAGTTGTTGAACCAATCGATCACCTCGTCGGAGGGTTTGGCGAACGAATCGGGTACCCAGACAATGGTGGTGGCTCGTTCGCCCAGTTTGGACGTTAGTGCCCGGCGGGTGTGAACGTCGTGCCCCGCCTGCTCGAACAGGTTGGCCAGTACGGTGGTGCCATTGACGCTGACGCCGCGCGACGTCGAGGCGCGGATACCGTGCTCGGTTTCCAATTGTTCCTCGCAGCCGCAGAGTGTCAGTGAGGCGAGCAGGATCAAGGCAAACGACAAGTCCCGGCGAGCCGGCCGGGTGCACTTTTGGCGAGTTGGGGGTGTAAGCCCCGGGAGGCGGCGCTGTTGTGTGGCGCGATACGTCGCCGTGGAGTTATGACGCCTCCACGGGCTGACGCCCGCGGCTCGCCATCGCCCGGTTGGCCATAGTCTCTGTTTCATGTTGCGGCCCTCGGCAGCAGGGCATTGAAATCGGTCAGCCGGTGCCAGCAGGCTTCAAACCGCTCGCGGCCGATCTCCAATTGGCCAAAGAAGGCATCCTCAAACGTGATCATCGTCTGCTCGAGCAGCTCCCGCAGCGGTTTGCGGGATTTCAATTCGCGCAAGTATTGGCGGTTCGTCTTGCCTCGGGCCAGGTGGATCACCTGCTGTTTGTCCAACTCGACCAGTTCGTGGCTGTAAAGATAGATGATGGCCTCGCGATAATTCCCTTTTTCATAGTGATAGCGGGCTTCGCTGAGCAGATCGCCGGCGGGCCGGCGGACGGGGACGGGCAGGTGCTCGACCCGGTCCGCCTGCGTGCCGGTGATGTCCACCGCGGTTCCATGTCGTGTCGCAAGCCGCCGCTCCCTTTCGATGAAGGCACGTATCAACAAGAACGCCAGAATAGCCAATGCAATGGCCATCAGGGTCCAGATGAGATACGAGAACCAGTTGAAGTTCAGATTCCAGTTTGAGGACGAAGACGAGGAGGGAGGAGGCGTCGAATCGGTCAGCTCGATTCGCCGAGCATCGTCCGTTTGGCGGTCGTACCAATTGGGCCTCGCTTCCTCAAGCGAGTTACGTCCTTGCTCGATCGCGGGAGCCGGCTGGGACTCGGCGGGATCGTCCGCTTGGACCGTTCCGGCGAGTGCAAGACAGGCAGCAGCGAGCCAAAATCGATGCATCAGACCAACTCACTTTGCAGTCGGGCGGCTTCAGCCCGCATCTTCAGCTCTACCTCCCATCCTTCACGGCGGATGCGGAGGTCGAGATAACTTAAGAACCGTACGACGGTGAAAAAACCGACGGTCACCCAGACGGCAAACTGAAAGAAAACGGCGTAGGTGAAGCGGTCCAATTCCGCCATCTCGCTGAGCCACTGCGCACACCCCCATAATGCGAGCATGATGATGGCGATCAGTATTCCACCGACCAGCATCGAACCGAGCCAGCGGCCAAAAAGCTCGCCGCCGCTGCCGCCGTGCAGGGCCTGGGCCCGTCGCATGGTGGAAATCCGACTGAGTTTGCCTGAAGTCCGCGGGTTTCGCTCCAACAGGACAATTTCTCCCAAGTAGCTTCGCAGTACAAACGGGACGAAGGCGGTGAAAAACAGCACGATCAGCAAGCCGCGCAGAAGTAGTTGAAACAGGATCAATTGCGGCAAGGCCGCCAAAAAATCGCGGGCGATCCGCTGGCCGCTGGGGCGCTGCATGAACAGGGCCTGACCCAGCAACAACGTGGCCGGCGCGCCAGCCAGCGGCGCCGCCAGAATCGCCAAAAACCCAACCCAGAACGAATACGCCAGCATCCATTCCGCGTCTTCGCTCATGGCGGCAACCGGGTAAATCCACAGATGCGTCAGCACGGCCACTGGCACGATGCCGCACAGCAAGGCCACCAACAACGGCCCGGCAAACCGCTTGACCACGTGCAGCGAGAGGTCCATGATCTCCATAAAATCCCGCTCCCGAATCGCAATGTAGGTCTTGTCGAGTTGCATGGGCTAGGGTTCAGGGACCAGGCGATTGGGGGCTTGTGGGCTAGAAGGCACTCTGTACTCAGTACCGGCTACTCAGTCTTCAGTGATATTGCGTTGTTTAGGTTGCGGGTTCCATCTCCGTGGTTGCTGATGGATCGTCCGATTCGCCTTCGGTATCTCCTGGCTGAGGCCAACCAAGCAGTACGAAGTAGGTCAGCAGCAGGGCCGAGGTGACGCCACCCACTACGGCTTTAACGGCATAGGGGAGGTCGCTCGGAGAAATGAATCCTTCGATCAGCGCCGCGCCAAAAAACAACAGGCAAGCGGCCACCAACGTGGGCACGACCTCCTTGAGGCTATGATTCAACGAGTCAAGGCGCGTTCGGCCGTTGGTACTAATGAGCGAAAACCCCAGCCGCATTCCCCCTGCGGCGGAAAGGACGATGGCCGTCAGTTCAAAGGGACCGTGAGCGGTGACGAATTCCAGAAAGTTGCTCTTGGCAGGAGAACGAAACAAATATCCAAAAATGGCGCCCAGATGGGCGGCTTCGAAGATCAGCTCGAACACTCCCGCGATGCCGAAAATCAGACCGGTTGCAAAGCATTTCAGGCCGATGCCCGTGTTATGCATAATGTAGAAGGCGGCTCCGCCTGAACCCAGATCGCCATTGGTGCCGAACGGGTCGGTGAGAAAGGGCTGTTCAAACCCGTCCAGCGTCTTTTCCCCCACCAGCCGCTCGGCGAACCCGGGCGCCAGCGGTCGCCCGGTGACGGGCATCTTGATTTCCGCCGCCATGACCATGGACAGCAGAAAGATGCCCCAGAACAGGGTGAACGCCAGCCAGACACAGGGATCAGCAAAGATCCGTCGCGGCACTTTTTCCAGCAGGTCGCGCCGCAACTGTTCCCAATTGAACGTCCGGCTGCGATAGAACTGGTTGTGTGACCGGCCCACCAGGCGGTGCAGGTAGTTGACCGTGCCGGGGGGCAATTGGTGCGCTTCAGCCAGTGCCAGATCGGCGCAGGCAGCGCGATACAGCGCGGCAAAGCGCGACATCGTGGCGGGCGCGATGCTCCGCCGCCGCCGATTCTCCAGTTGGGCGCACAATCCCTCCAATTCCCTCCAGTTGGCGCGCCGCGAGCGGAGCAACTCGGCTACTTTCATCGTCCCCTCCGATAGACCGGTTCGGTCTGAATGACCGGCATCACCTCCGGCGGACCGGCGACCAACACGGGCGCGGCCCCAACCGGTCGTCGGCCCGCTGGTGGCGCACCGTGCGGCGCGTTCCAAATGCTCTGTCCGGCCAGGGACTCGTCCAGTTCCTGGTCGGCAATAAACGCCCGATAGTACAGGGCACATATCAGCAGATCGTGGTTCGTGTCGGACGGCAGGCCAAACCGGACGCACAGGGGTTGCCCTAAATGCCGGGCAATATCAGCCCGTCGCCCGGGTGGAAAAAATCGCCGCCGTTCTACATAGGCGGACAAGGCTTCGCGCAGCGTGCGCGAAAACTCCAAACTCGCGGGGAGTTCTCCCGCCAGCCGAATCACAAGCGGATCGTCCATCTTCACCAAACCGGCTGCCCAGCTTCGCTCTTCCATCACCACCATTGTGCCGCAGGCCAGGTCGCCCAGGCGCTGATAGCGCGTGGTCACCGCCATGGCCATTACGGCGACTAAATACGTGGGCAAGGGAATAAAAACCCCTTCGCTGGCGGCCAGCGGCAGGACAAAGATGGGAAAGGCGTCTGCCTCGCGCAGAATATTCCGCATGGCGGCCTGCATGCCGTTGATGGCCCGGCCGTCGGTCGAGAGTACCCGCATTCCCATCGCCCGTTTGCCCACGGTCTGCCCATTCCAATAGGCTTCCAGTATGCCGCCATAGAACCAAGCCAGGACAAAATAGCCGATAAAGAGCGAACCAGTTCCAAGTCCGGGCAGGCCCAGCATGGTCAGGCCCAGGAAGATAATGAAGAAGATGAGGAAGAGAATACCGGCCCGGACGGCAAAGTCGATGCCAAAGGCCACGGCGCGGCGCACCGGCCCGGCGGCCCGGTAGGAGAAGGCGATATTCTCCGGAGTGACCACTTCGATCGTGGCATCGAGTTGGCCGCCGTTGTTGGCCATCCGTTGTCGCCCCGTTTGCCCGTGCTGGTGGAAACTGCCAAACGGGCCGAGCCTGGCCCGCCGCGGAGGCCCGCACGGGTAAGGGGAGCGGGCCAGCAATCAATTTTGGTCCAGCCTGAGGCCGGGAGCAAGGACGGTAAGCGTGAGCGGAACGGCGCTAGCCGCCGGTGAAACCCGCATTTGGTATAATTTCCTCTGTCATGATCAAACTTCGCGGCGGCGGCAACCCGTTTTATGCCCTACTCGTGATCGCCGGGGTGGCGTTTGTGATCACTGCATGCGCCTACGGCGTAATGGCCTTCCGCCAGGCCCGGCCTGATTCGCAACCGATAGCGGAGTCGGACACCAGCTTGCTGGGCATTATGGATCGCCACGGAACGTTGATTCTTGGGGGGCAAATAGGCTTGCTGGCGGTATTGACGATGGGGGCGATGGGAACGGACGAGTATTGGGAAAAACGGGCGCAGCGCAAGAACGAGCAACGCAATGCGGCGGCAGGAAGTCCACGGCAACAGGAGTGAACCAATGAAAGTTTGCAAAGCAACCGACATAGGCGCGGCGCCGGTCAAAATGGAAGGAGCCTCTGGCTGCTCCGTGCGGTGGCTGGTGGATGACAAGGACGGCGCGCCCAATTTTGCCATGCGACAGTTTGAAGTCGAACCCAGCGGCCACACACCGCGTCACAGCCATCCCTACGAACACGAGATCTACGTTCTGGAAGGGGAGGGGGTTGTGGTGGAAGGAACCACGGAGCGGCCGCTTCGAGCAGGGGACTGTGTCTACGTGGCCCCGGACGAAGTACATCAGTTCAAAAACACGGGTACCCAGGCGCTTAAGTTTCTCTGCATGGTGCCTCACATTCCTCCTGGCACGCCGGTGACTGTGGCGCCGGAATGTTCGCCGTAGACAGCGCATATGCCAAGTAACAGCATGCCACTGACTTCGAGGCTCTTCATCGGCGCATGGTTTGCGACACTTTGCGGCTGCCAGGCACAGGAGCAGAAGATGCAACAGGAATTGGCGCTTCGCGGGATCGTGATCGAAATGCCCGGCCGGAGTTTTAGCGGACCATTGCCGAAGTTGACCGCCGAGCAGCAGCGCGTGCAAGATCGTGTTCAAGCGGACCTGGAACAACTAGCGGGAACAATTGGCGAGCGCAACCTGACCCACTCAGAAGCGTATGCCCGGGCGACTCAATTCATCGAAAATCGACTGGCGGCCGGCGGACACAAAGTGCGGCGCCAGACTTTCCAGGTCAAAGGGCGTCCATGCGTGAACCTGGAAGCGGAGATTCCGGGCAGTGCGCGGCCCGATGAGATTGTCGTGGTTGGCGCGCACTACGATTCGGCGCAGGGGACGCCTGGGGCCAACGACAACGGCAGCGGCGTGGCGGCCGTGCTGAACCTGGCGGAGTTGCTGGCCGGGCATAAATTGGATCGCACCATCCGACTGGTGGCATTTGCCAACGAAGAGTCGCCGTACTTTGGCACCGACGCGATGGGAGCTCTGGTGTATGCCAGAGAGTGCCAGCAGCGCGGCGACAAGATCGTAGCCATGATGAGTTTGGAAACGATCGGCTATTACGATGACGCGCCGGGAAGCCAGAAGTATCCGCCCCCATTTCACCAGTTCTATCCGACCACCGGCAATTTTCTGGCGTTTGTGGGGAACATGGAATCAGCCGGGCTGGTGCAAGAGATGGTCGGCTCATTCCGCAGGCATGCCCAATTCCCTTGCGAAGGTGGTGCGGCGCCGGCCCAGATAGAAGACATCAGCCGCAGCGACCAGGTGGCCTTCTGGCAGTGCGGCTACCCTGGCGTGATGGTGACGGACACGGCAAACTTCCGTTATCCGCATTACCACCAGCCGAGTGATACGCCGGATAAGGTGAACTACGACCGGCTGGCGCGTGTTGTCACGGGACTGCGGGACGTGATACTGGAAATGACCGGGAGAAAGTAGCAGGCATTCGCCGTTGCGGCAAGCGGAGAGCGAGTCATGTTCTGAGGGGCCGGGACTGGAGCCGAGCCTCCGGCGAGGCGAAGTCCCTGAATTCTTCGATTCAAGAACCCTCCACCGGCCGCCACGGCGACTCGCCTGTGGCGAGCTGACGACTGCGGTTCGCCTCCAAAAAATGACAGGCTCGGAGCGTGTGTGCTACTTCACCCGGTCGGCGCCGCCGGCGGCTGGCTGTCGGGCGTGACGCTCTTCAGTTGATGGAACCGCCGGATCAATTCCCAGGCCTGCTCGGGTGTCTCGGCGTATTCGAACAGCGCCAGATGCTCGTCCCGGATCACTCCTTCGTTTGCGAGAAATTCGAAATCGATCACCTGGTCCCAATATTCGCGACCATAGAGAACGATTGGAATCTGTTGCATCCGCTGCGTCTGCCGCAATGTCAGCGCGTCGAAGAGTTCATCCAGCGTGCCGAACCCGCCGGGGAAGACGACCAGCGCCTTGGCCCGCAGCAGGAAGTGCATCTTCCGCAGAGCGAAGTAGTGAAAGCGGAAACAGAGTTCCGGCGTGACGTATGGATTGGGCGCCTGCTCCGCCGGAAGCGTGATGTTCAGCCCGATTGATTTTGCCTGGGCGTCAAACGCACCCCGGTTCGCCGCTTCCATGATGCCCGGACCGCCTCCGGTCACCACCACATAGTCGCACTCGCTTCCGGGTTGGCAGGTGCTCGACACTAATCGGGAAAACTCCCGTGCGTCATCGTAGTAGTGGCTCTTGGCGTCAATCCGCTCCGCCAATTCCACCATCCGCTTCAGGCCAGGGTTGGCTGGGTTTTCCGCCAGGGCCGCCCGGGCTTCCTCCAGCCGCCGCCGCGCCATGGCTGGCTCGGGAATCTGCGTGCTGCCGAATACGACGATGGTTGATTTGACGCCGTGCTCTGTCAGCGCCAGCTCCGGCTTGAGCAGTTCCAGTTGCAGCCGCACCGGCCGCAGTTCCGGCTGTTTGAGCAACTCCGGATCGTCTTCCGCCAAGCGGTAGGTGGAAGAGCGCAGGATCGCGGCCAGATTCGCCCTGGCCTGGGCGGCTTCATGATTGTTGGGCATGGGATCACTCGGTTGCGTCATGTTTCAGGCAGGCCGTATCCTAAATGACGTTCCGTGATTTCAGGAGGTGCCGTCTCAGGCAGCCTTTTTTTGGCAGTACCGATATTGCAGGACGCGATCTCGCTTCCTGAGCCAGTGGTAGACTTCCTGCATCAGTTCCTTCATGCTGCGGCACTGATGATTCCGGGTAACGTTGG
>Ga0194132_10011277_pt1 | contig 11569 bp, 10 predicted proteins | sample TA2KigOf80mmetaG_FD_148612 | JGI IMG/M metagenome (GOLD analysis project Ga0194132, IMG submission 148612) | Freshwater microbial communities from Lake Tanganyika, Tanzania - TA2015054 Kigoma Offshore 80m | ecosystem: Environmental > Aquatic > Freshwater > Lake | place: Tanzania: Lake... | reverse complement strand
GCGGGTAACGGGGGTTTTGCTCCACAAATGGTACATTTAATAGGAAGGGCGCCACTGACCAAACGTCGCGAGGAGGGTAGACAGAAGGCACGAACAATGAGAGTTTTTCACTGGAAGCAAGAGGGTCAATCTAGAAATGCCGAGTTGACTTAAACTTTTAGCCCAACTGTGTCACCCCTGCTCGGACAGGACAATCTCATGTTCTTGAGTTAGCCTTGATGGTTGATGATTCCCATCAGTTAAAGTTCAACCCGGAAATATCGAGACAAAAATCATTACGACAAAAAATGAATAGTCTCGGCTTGATCCGACCAGTTGGCTGGGGGATCTATAAACTTCTTCCGTACGATGAAATTGAAAAAATTTCATTGAGAGTGGATTCTTCAAAAGAATGAGGAATGTGATTGCATTGCCTTGCTGTCCTAGCGTCACTTTGCAGAGAAATCAAATACCAGTTACCCCAACGAAAAGTATTTGATTTCTTTGCCCCTCCAGATGCTTGGCTCGACCGTCAAAAACCCATTTCTTTTAAAGACTTGTGCCATAAATCATAAAGTTTTCCATATTTTATCCGATAACCAAAAGTCTATGATCGATATCGATCCTATTATTGTTGGTGTTGTTGACCCTTCACCACATTGATATTGGTGCCACCAAAAGCACCACTCATTCATAGCCATTCTTGGGATACTAACGAAACGCTACCATTTTTGGAGGAATAAGGAGGTAGCAATGAATCAAACTCCAAGGGATCCCTCTTTGAGGTGTGTCTACGGATATGTGCGAGTTTCGACTAATCATCAACTTGAGCTTAGTCCCCGTCAGCAATCTCACGAGATCAGGGATTATTGTACTAAGCAAGGATTCCCAGAACCCACTGAGATTTTTATCGACGAGGGAGTCTCCGGTCTCAGCAGGGACAGAGTCGCGTACAAAAATTTGATGGCAACAGTCAGGCCAGGTGATGCGGTAATCGTCCTTGATATTTCAAGGCTTGGGCGCAGGGCTAAGGAGGTCTTAGGAGCTTTGGAATTTTTCAAAGATAGCTCCATTCGATTTGTGTCAATCCGACAACAACTTGATTCGAGTACCCTCACTGGCCAATTCACATTCTCTATTCTGGCCTGTGTGAACGAAATGATGGCCAATGATGCGAAGCAGAGGACAAAGCTAGCCCTAGACTACAAAAGGGCACGTCGAGAAAAGCTAGGTGGAGCTTATGTTCCATTCGGATTCGATTGTCCTGACGGAAAAACACTCGTACCGAATACGAATGAACATCTGGCCATATTGGCGATAAACAAGCTGCAAGCAGCAGGATGGTCTCTGAGAGCCATAGGGAGCTACCTTAGCGAGCGGGGAATTAAGACCAAAAGTGGCCGCACAACATGGCATCCAGAAACCATAAGAAAGCTCATCCGTCGTACCGATCGCGTAATCACTGACGCAAAAGTGGTAGAGGTGACGGAGGGGTGACAGAATCCGTTGTCACCTTACGGTCGATAGGTGTCAAAATTTGCAGGTAACCACTTAGCATTCGAGCTAGCTGCAGGCCAATGATAGCCAAAAATGACTGATCTTTACCAATTTTGGTTATTACCCCACCTCTGTTCAGATCAAGTCACCCCACCTATGCCGATCGAAAAATCAATAATCATTTAGATACCGTTTAACTGTCCGTAATTTAACCCAAATTAAATAATGATTTTAGGGGTTAAGTTTCTTTCTAGTTCACCGATACAGAAGAGCTTTGCGGAAAGCGGAGTTACGAGCAGATTTCTCTTTGTACAAAATGGCTCGGGACTTTTTGGTGACATACGATTCGTGCATTCCCTGGAGGCTGATAAAGCGAGGATTTTATCTGATCGGTAGGGTCGGAGGATGCGATGGTTATTTCGAAATCTAATACCACAGATGTTAACGACAATTCACGCCCTAAGCGTCGCCATCATGTACATGTCAGCGCTCTGGGTAAAGGTTGGTCAAGGGCCATGATGGCTCTACTGGCGCTTTTAGCGTGGCACTGCTCGAAAGGGCAGACAGACGGTGCAGTAGATGGGAGCCAAACTCCCAATCCTGCTGGTGGGACCGGTCCCATGGGTGGGGGAAGTGGTTTTTGCACTGAGTCTGGGATGCCTTCGGCACCTGTTGGTGACAGTCAGATAATTTTCTCCATCAGTACCAACATCGACCCTTGCAGCGTTCGTGGTTATGTCGTCGGTTTTCAAGATCAGCTGAAAGTCAAACGCGCTGTGGGTAACAAGTTTTTCGTAGATCATGTGCCTGCTGGTGCGAGGGATCTCCTAGTCCTTGGTAGCGCTAAAACATCAGGTAGTTCCTTGCTCGATTCACAGAGCGATCGCGGATTGCGTCTTGCCAATCAAAAGATACTTAATGGTGTTGCTACTGAAATCAGTGAGCCTGTAGATCTGCCTGTCTTGGGTAGCATCCAAGGAAAAGTTTCCCTGATGGGAGCTTCTGAAGCGGCGGGTGTAGATATTTACATCCCAGGTACAGGATTTTTAGCTAAGGCCGATTTGAATGGCAAATTCAACATCACAGGAGTGCCCGTAGGGCACCATCAAGTATTTTTTGAGAAAGCGGGTTATCGAAGGGGGCAATTTGATCAGGTAAGAGTCGAAGCTGGTAAGTCAATTGAAATCGGCAACATGCTAATGGCCATCGACACGGGATCGGACGGATTTGTAATACTTAGCGGTGGATCAGGAATCTCTAATTCCAGGACGGTCGATGTTACCGTAGGTGCGACTAACGATGCGATTCTGATGAAAATTTCTGAGGATCAATCGTTTGTTGGTGCTAGTTGGCGTCCGATTACCACATCGTTACCTTATACATTCGACAGGCCTGGTGCCAAGTCTCTCTACGTCAAATTTGCAAATAGTAACGGTCTTGAAACATCGCCCTTTAAAGCAGATATTTTAATCGACGTCTTCTCGGATGCTCGATCGCCATTTGCGCCAACATTTGTCGTAGGTGACGTTGCTCCGCCTTCTTCAGATTTTGCGATCACAGATATCAGTGTGCCATCGAATGCGGTGGGTATGATGATTGCTGATTCACCAAACTTTTCTGGGGCCGCTTGGCAAAATCCAGCTCCTATTGCAAATTTCTCGTATCCAAAAAATTACGCTAGCTGTGGACAGAAGACATTTTATTTGAAATTCAGAGACAAAGATGGGTTTGAAAGCCAGGTCGTGTCTCGTACCGCTAACCTTGCATGTTGGCGTGCTATTTCAGTTGTTAACGCTCCAAACATCACAAGTGGAATCAACGGAGCTAATGGCAGTCCACCAGGTCTATCAGCCTGGACTGGTTCCGAGATGCTAGTGTGGGGTTACCGTGATTCTTTATATTCCGGTAATTCTTCATTTTCCGGTGGGGCCTATAATCCTTCCACTAACGCCTGGCGGTCGCTCTCTACTCAAGGTTACACAGGCACGCTTTTTGGCTATGCCGCAGTTTGGGCGGGAAATAAGTGGATTGTTTGGGGCGGGAGTGATTCGAGTGGCTCTCCCCTTCACAGTGACGGAGCGATCTACTCACCAGGGGCGGATAGTTGGATGACAGTTGGCCAAATAAATGCACCGTCGATGCGCTATAACCTTTCGGCAGTATGGACTGGCTCCACTGGGAATCCGGTAACAGAAAATCGCATGATTTTATGGGGTGGTCAGTCGTACTCGTATCCGACTGATGGATATAGTTATCATCCCGCAAGTGATTCATGGACTCAGATCAGTACAATAGGAGCACCAGATGCTCGCTCACTTGCCTCTACAGGTTGGGTAAACAATCGTATGGTCGTATGGGGGGGATACAGTACCTGTCCCGGTTGTCAGCCTATTAACACAGGTGGCATTTATGATCCCACTTCTGACAGTTGGAGCGCGATGGCGTCAGGCGGTCCCTCACCCCGCTATGGTTACGTTTTTGTACCAACATCTACAGGAAAGATCTTTGTGTGGGGTGGTTTTGGGCCTAACGGACAGAATGTAATTGGCGATGGGATGATGTTTGACGTCCAATCAAATTCTTGGAGCCCAGTACCATCTGCGGGTGCACCAACTGCGCGTGCTTATGCGACTGCTTTAGCTATCAGTGGTGGGCGGATCTTCCTCTTTGGGGGTATCGATCAGACAAATAACTGTTCCTCCGGCGCCTTTTCAAATGGTGCTATATTTGACCCTTCGTCGGGTACATGGACATTGGTACCATATCCACAGACCGCGTCAGGAAATGGCAATTGTAATTACTACACAGCCACTTGGACGGGTTCTGAGGTGATAATGTGGGCACCTGGAGGAGGGGGGATGGTTTTTACACCGTTTTAATCGACCAGTGGCTTAAATTCGTGAGGTGTCGTAGTTTTTCCAAGAGCCAAGCAAATCACGGGAACATTTGGATATCTTTGGTTTAATAAATGCCTTGCTCCTCCAAAGGTGTTGCCAGTCGTAACGACGTCGTCAATTAAAATAAACACAGATGAAGGGCCGCAAAGATTGTCGAAGCGTCTCAATTGTAAAGATTGAGCGTGTTCCATGACGCTCCACCTAGCCTTCTCTGGTTTGTCGAATTGGCGGGATATGATGTCAGCAATGTGGAGCCTCTGATGCTCGTCTTTTTTCCGCAGAAATTGGCAAAAAACATGATTGCGATTATCCCGGTTCCGAGCCTCATTTGGTTTTGAAATTCTAGGTTGATCACAGTAATCTGGGCTATTGGGTGAGCGGGAGCTTGGCATAGGTACCAGATAAGCTTCTGACGCTTTTTCAAGAGACATTACTTGATAGATAAGTTGATAGAAGGGTGCAATAAACTGCTCAATATGTTGTTTTTTGCCTTCTTTGAAGTTCAATATGGCAGAGGAATGAGAATTTTTACGCCAATTTGCCATGCTGATGGTAGGCTCCGGGCTTTGCGGCCCTGGATAGGAAAAATAAAGTGCTAGATAGCCAATGCGTGTGCGGGGATCGTATGACGCGTGAGGGTATTGCTCTATGTTAAGCATGGTGTGACTCGTGCGCGTAAGTCTTCTGGAGAATCCACAACGATAGCGCCACTTTTGACGAAGCCTGCAGGCCATGAGAGCTGAGGATTTTCAGCGAGGGACTTGAGCAGGAGCAGAAGTCGCTGTTGTCTTTGACATTCAGCGGCCTGATGGATCACACCCGAGGTCTCTCCTGCCTCAATGATGATCGTTGCTCTGGAGAGCATGGCCATCAGGCGGTTGCGTCGAGGAAAAAGATATCGTCCGGTTTCTTCGTGGGGAGCTGCGGCGGAGAGGATGATCCCAGCTTTGGTCTCAATCTCTTTTGCCAAGCCACGATTTTCTGCGGGGTAGATCTTGTGAATCGGAGTGCCCAAGATCGCCGCTGTAAGGCCACCCATCTCAAGGGCCGTGCGATGTGCCACCGTATCGATGCCTTTGGCGAGGCCAGATACGATCACAAATCCCATCTCAACCAAAATAGCCGTAACCCTCTTAGCTCTTATGGCACCCTCTGGTGTGGGATTTCGAGTACCAACCACCGAGATGGCGGGTCGCTCCAGGATCTGCAGATCCCCCTTGTAAAATAGGGTTGGAAACTGAGCATGGAGTGAAGGTAGGGAACTTTGAAAAAACTCAGAGGGCACCAGCGTGGCACCCCATTTCTGCAAGTATTGCTGCAAGCCGTCCGATTCGTGGCTTGAGTCATGAGCCGAAGGCGTCGAAGTCGTTTTTGCAAATTCTCCGGTCATGCGATCTGTGGGGCCTCTAAGGGTGACAAAAATCGGAAAAATCGAGACACGTCTGGCGCAGCGGCAGTGTAACGAAAATTTTGTGGGTTGTCTGCGAGACTATAATCGTTCGTATTGATTGGCTAATGTGAGGTGCGAGATCATCTCGAAGTCAGCGCTTAGGTGGCTTGGTGTGTGACCCAGTCCTTGAAATCCCATCGAGTCGGACGCTCCTGATAAGCTAAAATTGGGGGTAAGGATGGGGGTAATAACATTCATTGTTTTTGAAAATATCAATATATCCCGACTATTATAGTCTAAATTCGATTCCCGCCGCCTCCACCAACCTCTGCCGGGTAAACTTGAGTAACGTTAGACCCTCTTTGCATGGCATTCAGGTAAGTGCGAACATGAGTCTCACTGCTACCAGATTCAATGCAGTAATCAGAGTCAATCGCCAGCGGACGGAATGTAGCTTTGCCTGATACCTGGATTCAACTGAGACTCATGTCGTCTGAGAGTCGTCAAATCATCCGCATCATCCGCATCATCCGCCGTAGTAAAATTGCTCTTTGACTATCCGCCCATTTTTCCATGTCTGAACAGCTACCTGATGATACTTCCGCACGCCCCACTCTTTGTGCGTGTAGTCGAAGGACCACTCGACGTAGGTTTTGTCGGCGGAGCATCCTACAGATAAGACCTGTGCGCCGCGAAAATCAGTGATGGCGGAGAAGAAGGCGACTTCTCGTTCGTAGTTCGCTTTTTTACCAATGGTTGGTGCTTGATCGTTCTCCTGCATCACCACGTCATCGGCATAGAAACTGTCGAATGCTTCGAGTGCTTTGCCTGCGAGGACCAAGGCATTGAGTTCTTTAATTTTTGCTTCGAGACTATTTACCATCAAGGTCGCCATATAGGACTCCTTTGTGTTGTTGAGCACTGTGACTCACAGGGCACTTATCGGCTCAAATTACATTTGCAATAGTAGACAAAATCGAGAAAGATATTTGCATAGGTGCAAAAATGGCTATTGACCTAAATCAATTGAGAGTTTTTGTCACAGTCGTCGAGACGGGCGCTATGACCCGTGCGGCTAAGGCTCTCAAAATGCCTATTTCCCGTGTAAGCCGCACGATTTCCCGCCTGGAGGCGACTCTAGGCGCGACCCTAATCACACGGACTACGCGCACCATGCAAGTGTCTGATGCGGGCAAACGCCTACATCAGACGAGTCTCCCACTGATGAGACGTCTTGCCGCAATTGAGCAGGAATTTGCGGCGGCAGAAGGTGCGGTGGCTGGTCATGTACGGATAACAGCACCTGAGGATATCGGAAGCAGTCTTTTGGCGCCTCTTCTGGCGGATCTTTCAACGGCGCAGCCAGCCCTGACTTTTGAATTGATTTGTACCGATGAGCGACTAGATCTTGTTCAGTCCGGTATTGACGTTGCTCTGCGTATGGGTAAGCTGACCGATTCGACGCTTAAAGCAAAAAATATTGGATCAACAAATAAGATTTGTGTGGCAGCTCCCGGTTATTTGCATCGTTCCGGTAATTTGCGGGATCCAAGTGAGCTAAAGCAGCACTCCTGTATTCAACTTGCTCTGGGCAGCGAGGTAAGTAAGCCCGTTTGGGACCTTTATAGCGGGAGGTTGTCGTCTAGCTGTACGATATCACCCCGCCTCACATGCAATCACACGAGCGCCGCGATCACCTTTGCCTTAGCCCAAAGAGGAATTGCTTTGGTGCCTAGACCCATGGTGATTGATCACATCAAGACTGGAGCACTCACTCATGTCTTGCCACAATGGACTGGCAAAGTGATTCCCGTGCACCTCATTCATCCAGCCCAGAGGGTGATCCCGCCCAGAGTGAGGGCGGTGATCGCCTATCTAGAGGAGAGTCTCTGTCAGTACTTCTAATGTGTATTTTTTTGCACGAGGCGTCCATTGATGGCACTCTCACACTCATGGGTCATGAACTGTAATTTGCAATATGCGGTGTATTCAAAGCGCTAGTACACTTATAGTGAAGTGATGCGGGTGTGTGATGATTGGGTGCTGAAGAGTGCATGCCTTTTTAAGGCTAATCCATGTCTGGACTCTCAAGCTGGGCAGTCGTGAGGATAATCGCGGTGAAGAAGTCATCCCTTATCAGGCTGATCAATTATTGGCCACCTTATCTAGGATCCGGCATCAAGGTCAGGCATATCAGTAAGGACATGCGTTCCATTGATGTCGAGATGGCGCTACGGTTTTGGAATAGAAACTATGTTGGTGTCCACTTTGGTGGCTCGCTCTACGCGATGACGGACCCGTTCTTTATGCTGATGGTGATGGAGAACCTGGGGCGTGACTACATAGTCTGGGATAAGGCGGCTAGTATTCGCTTTAAAAAGCCAGGTAAAGGTCGTGTGACGGCGCAGTTTCGTCTGTCGGACGCGGAGCTTGCGACCATTAAGCAGGCTGCGGACACATCGTCTAAGACTGAGCCCACTTTTGAAATAAACGTCGTTGATGAGAGCGGCGACGTGGTGGCTGAGGTTGTAAAAACGATCTATGTGCGCCGCAAAGATAGGGAAAAGCCTAACGAATAAGCAGTAGATCCCAGTTAAGGCGTGCGTTCTATGTAGATCTTGCCGTCACCTATCATCTGATGCGCTAATTTAGCTGTCAGACCATAAATGCTGAGTTGAGGGTTGGCTCCAACACTGGTTGGGAAGATCGAGCCATCAAAGACGTAAAGGTTTTCGACATGATGATGGCGGCCGGCCTCGTTTACGACTGCTACTGTGGGATCAGGTCCCATTGCCGATCCACCCATCACGTGCGCTGATCCAACGCGTAGTAATAGGGGTTCAAAAGCTAGCGCGTTGATCGCATTCTGGGCCTCATGCCACGACGAATAATCACCGGATTGAAAGTGCCCAATGTGGACCGATTTAGCACCTGCAGCAAAAAAGACTTCGGCCATCTTCAGCATCGCACGCTTGGCGCCAGCCAGGATGTAGTCGTTAATAGGATAGTCGACCGTGGGACTACCATCAGAGAGCATTTCGATGCTTCCGCCCTGGCTTTCGGGATGAAATCCATCACGTAACAAAGCCAAAAAACCAGACGTGTAACGCAAGTCGGTGAGGCGATTTTTATAGGCCGGTCCAAATCCGCGTATGAGCACCGAGGCAAAGGCAGGTTGAAGTGGTACCGCTTCTAATTTGAATCCTAACGGTCCGTCGATACCCTGCTGCCATTGAAAATGATCGCTGTATGCTGACTGTGGTGCTCCATGGTAAGGATTTACTTCGTCTGGCATGCGTCCGAAGGAAAATAGTGTGGGATGAAGAAATGTTCTCTTACCCGTCCTGCGGTAGGGATCAGGCACCGTCGGCGATCTGAGCAGTATGGCGGGTGTGCCGATGGCGCCGGCTGCTAAAATAACGGTTTTGGCGCGAATAGTTACTTTGCGGCGACTTTCATTTTGTGTGATCGATTCTAAACTCTGGATCTTGCCGCCAGCGGCATTTAAATGACTGACTTGTAGATTGTGGATCAAGGTTGCACCGCTGCGCAGAGCAGCCGGTATGGTCGATACCAGCATGGACTGCTTAGCATTGGTCGGGCAGCCTAGGCCACAGTAGCCTAGGTTCCAGCACCCGCGCACATTACGCGGAATGAGCTCGGCGCGGATGCCAAGTTTTTCGCAGCCCTTTAGTAGAGTTTGGTTGTTGGCATTGGGGCTTGGCCAGGGGGCGATGCCAAGGCGCTGTTCCATAAGCTCAAACCACGAAGACAAATTCGCGGCAGTGTGTTCCCGTATGTTCCACTGTTTTTGCCAATGGCTTAGAGTTTGTTCTGGGGTTCTAAAGCTCGACGTCCAATTGACTACGGTACTGCCTCCGACCGTGCGTCCCTGTAAAATCGAGATCGACCCATCGAGGGAGAGGCGTGTCATCCCGTCTTGATACAGTGTGGCGTAGGATTCCATTTCGTCTAGATTGAATTTACTAGAGGTGTTTAGTGCTCCCATCTCAACCATAATTACGGTTTTACCTGCCCGGCTAAAGATCTCTGCGGCAGTACCTCCGCCAGCTCCGGTACCAACGATCACGACGTCGGCCTCGAACTGGCGATCTTCAGTGAAACGCGCGGCATCGTGAATGCGCCAGGTTTTTGCAGATTCGTCTTTGTACGGATCTGGAAGCTTCATGGTGCGTAGTCTCCAATGGTTTCGACGTACGGACGAATAGCTTCTGGGACGCCGGGATATCCAGTGGAAGCTGACGGCGTTGCTCCCGCATACCAACTCAACTGCAAAAGGGATAACAGAGATTGGTAGCCATAACGCAGTATGCGTACACCACCAAAGTTCCAGTTGCGGATGAGAGCATTCACCGCGGCCGGATCAGCTTGATGCCAGTCAGATCTGATCCCCATCATCCAGCGTGTGATCGGAAATTGGAGAATATTGAAAAGAAGTAAAAGGTCTTTTCTGATTGACTCTGGCGCTTGGTCAATGAGGTGGTCGCAATTTCTTATGAGGATAATGCTGTCAGATGCATTAATATCGCGGTTTTCTAGGCCGAGACTCACTTTAGTTATGGCTATAAGAAGGGGTAGGTACTCCGCCTTCAAGTGCTTGAGAGGGATGTCGAAAGATGCGGCTTCGGAGCGACTTGTCCAAAGGGCTTGAACAGTGACAAGCGGCAACGTCGACCTTGCGATCACGCGTCCCCAAAGATTAAATGTGAAGCCCTGAATTCCGCTTGATCGCAGAAAATCACGACGACTTTTTCTCATCGTTCGCTCGCATTTCGAATTTGAGTGATTCAGTACCTAACGGGCACTTGGGGATTCAGGAGGGAAGAAGGGTAGCTGGCGGATATAATGCCGAATATATCACGAGGGAAAATAGCGCTGCTAGACAGCACTATTTTCCCAGGTGTTTAGTATTCAGAGAGAGGGATTTTGGCAGGCAAAAAGTGCCTGATTTAAGGCGCTCTCAGCTGCAGCTAGGTCGCGTGCGTAGTTGGTTTCGACGCGTTTGATGCAGACACTGCCCGGTACTGGATGACCGAGATCGATGATGTCGTAGCAGGCGCGCATGCCTTGGTTAAAATGCAGTGCGGCGATTCCGGCGCTGTCTTTGTGGGTCTTTTGTGCTGCAGCAACGCATGCTGTCGCCTCAGTCTCGGTGGTCGCGCTGTCTTGCGGGGCGGCGGCGGCGAGGCCACTGGTGAGAGTCCAGGATAAAGCGGCAAGTACTTGTAATAATGTCATAAAAACCTCATCGGTTGTGCTGTTTTCGATCGAGCGCAGCCGTTTCGTAGCATCGAGCGTTACATGCGTCAACAAAAGTCCTTTATTTGATGAGAGTCCGAAAACCTGCAATGGATTGAGTGCTGGATGGATAATGGTTAAAATGTAATTAACTATCCGATTAGACTGTTTTTTATCTTTCGCGAGTGAGGAGCTCTCCATTGCGCCTGGTTGCCACCGCAGCGTACTTACCTCTGATTGCTACTATGTTGCTGTCATGTGTCGACCCTGCACCAGCCCCTCCACCTGTCAGTGGACCGCGCACAGCTGAAGCGAAGGCTGGAGATCCTGGTAAGCCCGTGGCCGCAAGTCCGCATGTAGGTGATAAAAGCAAGCCGCCCACTGTCGTGAAGCCAGCCCCTGCCGCACCAGCACCGTGGTCACCTCCACCCAATGTTGCTGCGCCTCAGGTTGCGGTCGGGAGCCCATCACCGCCTACTGACAATTTGGGGACGTTGCTATCAAGTTTGCTGGGTATGGGAGCGGGCGCTCTCGGCGGAGCTAGCTT
>Ga0194132_10011276_pt1 | contig 11570 bp, 8 predicted proteins | sample TA2KigOf80mmetaG_FD_148612 | JGI IMG/M metagenome (GOLD analysis project Ga0194132, IMG submission 148612) | Freshwater microbial communities from Lake Tanganyika, Tanzania - TA2015054 Kigoma Offshore 80m | ecosystem: Environmental > Aquatic > Freshwater > Lake | place: Tanzania: Lake Tanganyika... | reverse complement strand
AGTTCATCGTCCATCCAGAACGGTTTGAAATCCACAATCGCTGGATCTCCGATGAAGAGCGGTCCCGGATGTTTCAGCGGGCCGCCGTCGTTGTCCTTCCCTATGTGGCTGCCACGCAAAGCGGCGTGGTGCCGGTGGCCTACTCCAATGGCAAGCCGGTCGTGGCGACGACAGTCGGCGGCCTGCCAGAAGTGATCGAAGATGGCCGGACCGGTCTGCTGGTGCCGCCCCGCGATGAAGCGGCCCTGGCCGAAGCCGTGATCAGGCTCCTTGCAGACGACGACCTCCGCCACCGCATGGGAGTCTGCGGTCGAGAGAAACTGGAACAGGAAAGCTCGCCCGCGGTCGTGATACAACAGACACTTGAGGTCTATCGCCGCGCGATGGAAGGCCGCCAGCCGATCAAACACACCCGCCCCGGAACGACGCCAGCCGCTTCCGCCTCACTGACTCACGAGCAGGCATGAATATGTGTACGTATCGTGATGCTGCCGTGAAATTACACGGCTATTTGGTGCAGCACCATGCCCAGGGCGGGCTGGTGGGACCGGATCCGGGAATTCGTTTCAATTATCGATTCGGCCGGTTCATCAAAAGTGCGCTCCGCTTCCTGCCCTGGAAGGACAACCTGTACTACGTGCAAGGGCAAGGATATTGGATCCTTGGCAACTGGCGGCTGTCCGATCGAACGGAAGAACCGCAATATCAGCGGCTCGCAATCGCTGCTTCTGATGCGCTGTTGGACCATCAACGGGCAGACGGCGCATGGGAGTATCCCAATCCCGAGTGGAAAGGACGCATTGCCACGGCCGAAGGAACCTGGGGGGCCCTGGGCCTGGTGGAATCGTACCGGCAGACAGGGGACCAGAAGTACCTGCAAGCCGTCCTCAAGTGGCACGAATATCTCATTCATTCCATCGGCTTTCAGCAGGTGGGGGACGAACTGGCGGTCAACTATTTTGCCAGCCGCGGATCGGGCAGAGTTCCCAACAACTCGGCCTTCGTTCTCCGTTTTCTGGCTGAACTGGCGGACGCCACGGGGGACCCAAGCTACCTGGAGCCATGCCAGGGCATGATCACCTTTCTGGAGCGCGCCCAGCTTCCTACAGGTGAGCTTCCCTATGTCGCCGCCGGACCCGGCTGCCCGGAACGGCGTCATTTTCAGTGCTTCCAGTACAACGCGTTTCAGTGTCTCGATCTGATGCGCTTCTTCGAACTCAGCGGCGGAGACGTCCTCTGCCCGCTGGTTTCGAATCTGCTCAGTTTCCTGCGTGGAGGCCTGGCGCCGCAGGGTTATTGTTACTACCAATGCGGCGTGCGCTATCGGACGGTGACGTATCACACGGCGGTGTTGTCGGCCGCTTTTCGCACGGCTCAATGGCATGGTGCAGAAGAATATTGCCTGCTGGCCGATCGGGCCGCGGACTACGTGGTGCATGCACAGCGTGCCCGCGGCGGATTCTCGCACTCCCGGGGAGAATATCGCGTGCTTTCCGATCATCGGTCCTATCCCCGCTATCTGGCCATGATCCTGTTGCACCTGCTCATGCAGGACAAGAGTACTGATACAACCGCGCCAGCCTCTACAACGGGAAGGGCCCAGACCCCGGTTTCCTTGACACCCTGACCATAATTGAACCATGCGCGTCGCTGCCATTGCCTCCATGAAACGTGGTCTGGAGCAGTTCATCTATCGTGAACTGGAACATATCGAGCGCGCGGGCGCGGAAATTTCTTTGTTCCCGACGAAGGCTCATCCCGGCCTGTACAATCCTCGGTCGAGTTGGCGGGTCCACGCATGGCGTCCGTGGCGGGCCATTCTGTGCCAGCCGTGGTATTTTCTGCGGTCCCCGTTGAAGTACGTGCGTCTGCTGGTCCACGCCTTGAAGATGCGCGCTCTGATTGATTGTGTAATGGCCTGGGACTTCGCCCGCAGCATGTCCGACGCCGACGTGATCTATGCCACCTTTGGAGATCATAAGTTCTTTATCGGTTACTTCTGCAAACTCATTTTGGAGAAGCCGCTGGCCGTGGAGATCCACGCCTACGAGCTCTATCAGAATCCCAATCCGGCGTTGTTTGTCCATGCACTCCAACACTGCGACCAGATCATTACGGTGTCGCATCACAATCGCGAGTACTTGCAGGCCCATTTTGGCGTTGCGCCGGATCAGGTAGAGATCGTCCGCTACAGCCTGGATTTGAACCAATATCGTCCAGCCAGCAAGTTCGTCGTCCTGATTGTGGGGTTCTTCGTCGAACGCAAGGGACACGAGATCCTTCTGCAGGCGGTGCAGCAGTTGGGCAATCCGAACATCGAAGTCTGGATCGTGGGGGACGAAGGAGTGGAAGGCCAGGCAGTGGACGTGCGCGGCTGGGTGAGGAATCTGGGGCTGGAAGACCAGGTCGCATTTTTCGGCAAGCTTAGTGGCACGGCACTCCGATCCGTGTTTCACGCTTGCGACGTCTTTTGCCTTCCTTGCCGTGTGGACCGTTCTGGCATTGCTGAAGGTTTTCCCAATGTGCTCATCGAGGCGATGGCTGTCGGCAAGCCAGTCATCACCACGCGGCACGTGGAAATACCCCGTGTCATTCCGGAGCTTCTCGTGGATGAGAACGACATTGCCGGATTGGCCGCCGCCATTCAACAAGTTTACGAGTCGCAGCCGTTGCGGCAACGCCTCGGCAAGGAGAATCGAAAGATCGCTGAGAGTACATTCTCGGTGCGTAATGCAGGACAAACCAAAGATCTCCTGCAGCGTCTTGTTGACAGCCAACGGCCAGAAGATGTCTCGGCCGGTGCTGAATCGACGGCCTTAAAGCGCACCCCCGTGGAAGTCTAAGACCCCAGGCGCAAGTCATGTGTGGAATCAGTGGAATTTATCGTGGCAGCGACGGCCCGCCGGTCGAACGGCGGGTGCTGACGAACATGCTGGACATCATCCGCCATCGCGGGCCGGATGACGAAGGGATGTTTCTGGCCAGACAGGTCGGCATCGGCATGCGGCGGCTGAGCATTATCGACGTGGCCGGAGGCCATCAGCCCATCACCAACGAAGATGGCTCGGTGGTCGTCGTGTTCAACGGCGAAATCTATAACTATCGCGAACTGGCGGAAGGGCTGCGGGCGCGCGGACATACGCTCGCCACCAACTCGGATACCGAGGTGATCGTCCACCTCTACGAAGAATTGGGGCCGGAGTGTGTGCATGAGTTTCGCGGCATGTTTTCCTTTGCGATCTGGGACCAGCGAGCCGAGCGACTGTTTATCGCCCGCGACCGGCTGGGCATCAAGCCGCTCTACTATACCCAGGTTGGCGAGACGCTTGTTTTCGGGTCGGAAATCAAGTCCTTGCTTCAGTATCCTGGCGTGACCGCGGAACCGAATTTGGCGGCCATCAGCAATTACCTCTCGCTGAAATACGTCCCCGCTCCGCAGACGATGTTCGCGGGCATTCGCTCGCTGCCGCCGGGTCACACGCTCACCTGCGACCGGGCCGGCGTGCGGATTGCCCAATACTGGGAGGTGTCCTTCCAGGGAGAGAACGACGCTCCGGGGAGCGAAGAGGAATATGCGGAGCGGCTCGATGCATTGTTGAAGGAATCAGTAAAGCTGCGCTTGCGGAGCGACGTGCCGTTCGGCGCGTTTTTAAGCGGTGGCGTCGATTCCAGCATCATTGTGGCGCTGATGAGCCAAATGCTGGATGAGCCGGTCAAGACATTCTCGGTGGGATTTGACAAGTCCGAGCGGCGCTCGGACGAACTCCCTTTTGCGCGTCAGGTGGCCTCACAGTTCAACGCGCAGCATTACGAAGTCATCATGACTCCGGGAGACTTTCCGACCCTGGCGGAAAAGGTGATCTGGCACATGGATCAGCCGATCGCCGATCAGGCGACGCTGGCCACTTACGCGGTCTCCCAGTTGGCCGCCCGGCATGTGAAGATGGTACTCACGGGCGAAGGAGGAGACGAACTGTTTGCCGGCTATGCCCGCTATCCTGGCGAACGCCTCGCACCCGCCTTCCGCGTGCTCCCCTGGCCGTTGAAGGCCGGGTTGCTGAATTTGTCCAACCGCGTTCCCCAGCGGGAGCGGGCCAAGATTGCCCTGCGCGCCCTCTGCCAGCGCGACGAGGCCCAGCGGATGGTCCACTGGTTTCCGCTCTTTAGTCGCGACATGCGGGCGGAACTGGTCAACCCGGCCGTCGCCGAGTTCGATCACGATTCGGCCGCCAAGGTATTCGCGGCCTGCCTGCGGCGCACCGATGCCCGCCGGCCGCTGAACCGGATGCTCTATGCGGACACCAAGCTCTGGCTGGCGGACTTCCTGCTCTTACGTGGCGACAAGCTCACGATGGCCAATTCGCTGGAAGGGCGCGTGCCCCTGTTGGATCACAAGCTGGTGGAGTTTGCAGCGTCGTTGCCCCCCAAAATGAAGCTTAAGGGGATGGTACGCAAATACTTACTCAGGAAGGTGGCCCGCCGCTATCTGCCCAATACGATTGTGGACCGACCGAAGGAAGGCTTTCCCATTCCGATCAACGACTGGTTCCGCGGACCGGTGCGCATGTACGTTCGCGACATGTTGGCCTCCGACACGATCCGGGCGAGGGGGCTTTTCAACGCGGATTATGTCCAACAGCTGCTCCAGCAGCACGAATCAGGATTCAACGACCACGGGGCGCTGTTGTGGGGTTTGATGAGCCTGGAGCAGTGGTATCGGGTGTTTATCGATCCGGTACAGTGTCCGCCTCGGAGCGGACCCGTATCCGGATCCTCGGCACCTGTTCACGATGTCCTTGAACTCCGCTCGTAAGCACGAGCCAGGATGGAGATTTACGTCCCGTGAAAGCGAAACGTAGAAACCGCGTCTTGATGCTTTTAGAAAACTATTCGTATCCCGCGGACGGGCGTGTGCGCCGCGAATCGTTGACGCTCCAGCGCGCCGGCTACGAAGTCACGGTCATTGCCGCGTCTCACCGCGATCAACCACGGCATGAGGTGATGGACGGTATCCACGTCTATCGGTATGGTGCGATGTTCTCCCGCGGCGGAGCCTGGGGCTACCTGCTGGAATATTTCTGGGCGCTGACGATCACGTTTGCGCTCTCGCTGCTCGTTTGGTGGCGGCGGGGCTTCGATGTCATTCACGCCCACAATCCGCCCGACATTTTCGCGCTCATCGCCTTATTCTACAAGCCGTTTGGCAAAAAGTTTGTCTTCGATCATCACGACTTGGCGCCGGAGATGTACCAGGCCCATTTCGGCGGGGGGAGCCGGCTGATGTTTCGAGCCCTCGTGTTCTTTGAAAAGCTCTCCTGCAAGCTGGCGGACCACATCATTGCGACCAACGATTCGTACAAAGCGATGGCGATCCAGCGGAGCGGCATTCCCGCGGAGCGGATTACCGTCGTGCGGAACGGGCCAGACCTGTCGCGCGTGAAGACGGCCGAGCCGGATCCTCAGCTTCGCTCCACGGCGCCGACGATCCTCGGCTATATCGGCGTTATGGGGCCTCAGGACGGTCTGGGCTATCTGCTGCGCGCCCTGCGGCACCTGGTCCATGACATGGAGCGCACGGACTTCTTTTGCATCGCCATTGGTTATGGAGTCGCGCTGGAGGGGCTTAAAGACATGGCCAAGGAATGGGGCGTGCAGAACCATATTCTCTTCACCGGTTACGTCCCCGAAGAAGATCTCATGCGTTATTTGAACACTCCGGACATCATGGTTGATCCGGATCCTTCCAACCCGTTCACCGACCGCTCCACGATGATCAAGATGATGGAATACATGGCACTGGCCAAGCCCATCGTTGCCTTTGATCTGCCGGAACACCGGGTGACGGCCGAGGATGCCGCGCTTTATGCCCGGGCGAACGACGAGCGCGATTTTGCCGCCCAACTGGTTCGGCTCATGGACGATCCCCAGTTGCGCGAGGAGATGGGTCGCCGCGGCCGCCGCCGGGTGGAACAGCACCTGGATTGGAAGCACCAGGAAAAATACCTGTTGGCGGCATATCACAAGTTCTGTCCTCTTGATACCGTGCCGGCCCCGGCCGCAGACCATGTGCCGGCCGCAGACCATGTGCCGGCCGCCGCGAAACGGCCGGCCGATCAAACGACGGCCGCGCCGTGTGCTGACGATCGACCCGAAGCCGCCGTCTCCCGAGTTTGTTCCTGATAAAACTGGATGGACAACATGTACGATTTGCTCGGCCAGAAAATGAATGCCTCCGCCATCAACTTGCTGGATCCCGCACCCGGGCGCCTGAGCCAGGTCGAAGTCCGTCAGATCGATCTGGAAGCCTGGCAGCAGTTTGTTGAAGACCATCCGGACAGCACGGTATTCCACCATCGACATTGGATCGAGGCGTTGGCGGCTCAATATGGCAGCCGCTGCGTCATTCTGGCAGCCTTGAACGAGAGGCGGATTATCACGGCGATACCCTTGCTCGAAACACGGTCGCTGCTTGGAGCGAGGAAGTTGGTGTCGCTCCCCTTTAGCGATTGCGTTCCGCTGCTGTGGGCCAAGACGGACGACGAAGATTCGTGTGCGTCCTCCGGAGAGGATGAACGATGCGCCGCCGCCTGGCAAGCGCTTTGTACTCACTTGAGATCGGCCGCTTACCAGCGCTATCGGGCCATCGTCCTCCGATTATCCGCGCCGCCGGCCGGCGTGCCTAGCGAAAGCCACTTCTTCCGGCACGTCATCGATTTAGGTCGCGCCTATGAAGCCGTGCGGGCTGGATATTCGCAGGGCATTCGCCGCAATCTCAAGACGGCCGCATCCAAGGGACTGGCCTTCGCCATGCGGATCGACCCGGCGGCGATGGACCTTTTCTACGATCTCCACGTGCGTACGCGCCAGAAGCTGGGGGTGCCCGTACAGCCTAAGAGTTTCTTCCAGCGGCTGCAAGACCGGGTGATCGCCCAGGGGCTGGGATGGGTCGGATTGGTCATGCATGGACCGCAGCCGGCCGCCGCCGCCGTCTTCCTCACTTTCAAGACCAACATGAACTACAAGTTCGGCGCGTCCCGTCCGGACCTGCTCGACCTGCGCCCCAATGAACTGCTCTACGACAACGCCATTCGTTGGGCCATCGAGCGCGGCTTCCGCGAACTCGATCTGGGAGTTTCCGACAAAGACCAGGACGGTCTGTGTGCTTTCAAACGGAAGCTCGGTGCTGCCCAGTCGGAAGCGTATCGTGTATTCATCACCGGCAAACCCCATCTGATGATGCGGCAGTGGCGAGCCCGCCATTGGGTGGCCGGGTTGATTCAGCGGTCACCGACGTTTGTGTGCCGCGGACTGGGCAAACTTTTCTATCGTTACAGTCAATAGTTCACCAATGGATTGCCGCTTTCTGATCAACGACGGGCTGGCTGGCGACGTTTTCCGCCGGCACCTGGCGCTGGATGCAAAAGCCGCCCGGCTCAGCCGGATGATGCGGCTTTACTATGGCTATGCGCGTCCGATCATGCCGCTGCGCCTCCGCTGGCTGCTTCAATCGCGGCGCAATTCCAAAGGGCAGCCGAGCGGATGGTATCTGCCGCAGCAGTTCATGCAGGAGCTGGAAACCGCGGTGGAGGCAGTAGCGGACGGGATTCCTCTGATTCACCCCTGGCCCAATGCCGCCCCATTTGCGCTCGTGCTGACGCACGACGTGGAAGACGAGCCGGGTGTGCGGCATTGTTTGGCGCTGGCCGAAGTGGAGGAGGACCTGGGCTTGCGGTCGTCCTTTAACTTTGTCCCCTACAAGTACACCATCGACCAGGGGATCATCCGCGAATTGCAGTCGCGCGGGTTTGAGATTGGCATTCATGGTTACAACCACGACGGCCGGCTCTTCACGTCAAGGAAGACGTTTGTCCGCCGCACACCGCCAATCAACGAGGCCGTGCGGCGCTATTCTGCCATCGGCTTCCGCAGTCCCATGGTCCACCGCAACCTCGGCTGGCTGCAGGACTTGGAAGTGGAGTATGACGCTTCCTATTTCGATATCGACCCCTACCAGGCCATGCCCGGCGGAGTAGGGGGCCTGTGGCCGTTTATCGCCGGACGCTTTGTTGAGCTTCCCTATACGCTCCCCCAGGACCACACGCTGCTGATCGTGCTGCAAGAGCGGACGCCGCGCATTTGGGAGGAGAAACTGGAGTTTATTCGCCGCCATCGCGGCATGGCCTTGATGCTGACGCATCCGGACTATCTCACCGAGCCCCGTCCGTTGGCGTTGTATCGCGACTTCCTGGCTCAGGTCGTGCAGGATGGCGACTTCTGGCACGCATTGCCCCGCGAAGTAGCCCGCTGGTGGCGGCAGCGCGATGCATCCCGGCTTACTTCCATGGCAGATGGTGAATTCGCGATCGACGGGCCTGCCGCCAGGCTGGGCCGGCCAGCCATGATGCGCGTGCGCGACGACGCACTTGAAATCACTTCCATCGCTCCCGTCGGCGCGGCCCGCTGACAGCAACGTCCCAGGGCAGGCCGCAAGCCATGGTCCACCGTCGCCCTACTCCGGCGCCACGGTGACCAGCTCGTCGCTCACCGCCTCCAGTTGAGCGGCTGTGATGGAGGGTTGTTCGTCAGCGTAGCCCACCAGCAGGGCCAGATCGCACAGCCGGTTGATCTGCCTTGGGGCGCCATGGGAGAGATGATAGAGCGTGGTCAGCGCATCGTTGTCGAAGATGGCCCGCTGTGCGCCGGCGGAGGTCAAGCGATGGTGGACGTAGCTTACCGTCTCTTCCAGGTTCAGCGGACGCAGCAGGCATTTGACGCTCAGCCGCTCTTCCAGGGCGGGATGCCGATCCAGCACGGGGAGAATCGCTGGCTGACCAACTAACAACAGCGACATGGCTGGCCGGCCTTCTGCCTCGAAGTTCAAGAGCAGCCGCACCACTTCTAACGAGGCCGCCTGGTCCAGGAGTTGCGCTTCGTCGATCACCACCACGGCGTGGCGGCCGGCCTGGGCGTTCTCGAGCAAGAATCGTTCGATCGCGCGGACGTTGGCCTGGATCGTCTGCACCGGTTCGTGGCCGCTGGTGGCACCCAATTCCGACGCCAGGTAGGCCAGCAGTTCATCCGGCGGCATTTTGGGAAACACCATGTGGACAAACGGACTGAACTGCGGCGGCAACTGGCGGTAGAGCGTCTGCACCAGAAGCGTCTTGCCCAGGCCGGAGGCCCCGGCCAACAGCGCCCCGGCCTGCCGGCTCTCTATGGCATAGCGCAGCTTCAGAAGCGCACCCTGGTGCGATTCGCCAGGGTAATAGAACCGTTCATCCGCGCCGCTCTCGAATGGTTTGCGGTCAATCTGCCAGTAGGCTTCGTACATGGGAAGATTCCCGAAGTGGCTTTGGTTTGTTGGATTGTCAGGTGGACCACCGGGGGGCTTGCGCCCCCCGCTCGCCTTGTCAGGCAGGAACACTCACGGCCGCTCCTCGCGGGCGGCGCCGCGCCAGCCGTTCTGATTCCGAGAGACAGAAGTTTTCTACCACGCCCAGGACGTCGATGTCGCTGCCTTGAAGCCGGCGCACGGCGGAGGCGAGACCTTCGTGTCCCGTTTCCCCTTCGCGACCGACCACGATGGCCGCGTCGATTCCGCAGCCGGGGCGCAACCAGGGCAGGTCCATCGGTTCTGGTCCCACCACGCCCACGTCCAGAAGCACCAGCCGATAGCGGCCGCGCAAGGCGTCGATGGTGGTCCGCCAATAAAGGTCGTCCGCCAGCCGCCGCGGCATCTGCACCGGGCCGCGCAATGGCAGCAGCGTGATGCCGTCTTCGACGGAATGGATCAGCACGTCGCACAACGAGCGTTCGTGCGTGGCGATGTCCTCCCAACCGAAAGTGGGCGACATGCCCAGCCGCGTGGCCAGGGAAGGCGCCCCAAAATCCGCATCGACCAGCGCGGCCCGAAGTTGGATGGCGGAGAGCCGCTGCGCCAGGCAAAGCAACAGCGTGGTCCCGCCGGCGCCCGGTTCGGCCGATCCGATGGCGACGACTTGCGCACCGCCGCGGGTGGCACTGAGGATCTTCTGGCCCAGCGAGTCGAGCTCGATTCCGCCATAGGCGACGAGTTCCGCGATCGGGGACTCCCAACCGAATTGGTCCACTTCAAACGCCGGCCCTGCCCAGTCGGCCGAGAGCGTCACCATCAGCGGGCTTGGTGCTGCTTGCATCTTGGCTCCGCTGCTGGGACGGCGCGTGGGACTGGCCTGTTCCCAGTGCGGCCCGGCAAGGGAGGCCTGGGGTTCGTCTACATAGAAGTAAGAAGGGGCGGTCGGCACTTCCACGGCCGGCGAATGGAGAACGCTGGCCGGCGGTTGTTGCGTATCCGCTCCGCGTTGGTCCGGGCTATTCAAATGTGTCGCCACTTGCCTGGAACGGGGCCCGACAGCCAGCCGCGCGTGGGATGCACCCATCGGATGGCCGGCTTGATGCTGCTTTGTGTAGGCTCTAATAAACGCCCTGTCCAATCCGCTCATGTTCAGCTCGCAGCGTGGTAGGTTGCTCGGGTTTGTCGATGTTCCCCGTCAGGGTCGCTGTGCCCGGAGTTTGTGACGTTTGGATCGCGTCCGAATTGGATCTGAACGGCGAGGTCATCTCTGGCGGACGCGGGGCATGGCGCGCCGGCCGCATGGGGGATCGCGTGGGCCACTGACCGGGTTCCGGGTCGGGCTCCGGCAGGGGAAGCTGGGATGCCGGAGTGGACGACTCAGACTTCGACGGTGGAGGTTCCTGCATTTTGCTGGACCACACGTCCGGCTGCTGTTTGTGGTTGCCGTCACCGACTTCGGAAGGCGGTAGGTCCGGCGCTGTCTGGTCGGGTTGCTGCGGCTGCGCGACCGCAGTCGGACCTATCGGCGGCGCTGGATTGACGGGGGGAGGGTTGGCGCCCCCGGCGTTCCACCCTGGCGGACTGGCATCAATGGGCTGGGTGGCCGGCCTGAGGACCATCGCCACGATGGAAACGATGACGGCCAAGACGGCCGCTCCCACCATGAGATTGGTGGGGCTAAACCAGGCCGCCCGGTTCGAGTGGCGAGTTGAAGCGGGAACGTCGCGGTGGCGTCTCGACCTGCGGCTGCCGTCCCGGGCGCGAACCTTCTCAGCCCCTGCTGACGACATATCGCTATCGGGCGGGTCATTGCGCTTGGGGGTCGCGAGTGGACGACTGGAGCGCGTTGAACCTGTGGAGGTCGGCCGCGCGGAGGAACGCATCGATTGAGGCGGCCGATATTCGCCAGCGCGGCGCGGCGGCAAATGCATTTCCAACGTCGCCTGTGGTCCATCGATCCGGGCCAGGTCGGGCATCCGCATCAGGATGGGGACCCGGTCCGGCGGCGCAGCGTGCGGTCGATCGGAGAGTCGATCTCCCGGTTCGACGTTGGCCCCTCGGCGGTGGATCGGTACGATGGACATGAACGAGGTTGGCAGTCCGAGGTCGGGGGTCGAAGAGAATGTTACGGCTTCCTGGGAGGCGCGGTTGCAGACCCTGGGCGCGCGGTCTACCGCGTGTGGTTGATTATCGGCCTCAAACATGATGATCTTGAGCATTACATAGAATTCGCGTG
>Ga0194132_10011274_pt1 | contig 11572 bp, 10 predicted proteins | sample TA2KigOf80mmetaG_FD_148612 | JGI IMG/M metagenome (GOLD analysis project Ga0194132, IMG submission 148612) | Freshwater microbial communities from Lake Tanganyika, Tanzania - TA2015054 Kigoma Offshore 80m | ecosystem: Environmental > Aquatic > Freshwater > Lake | place: Tanzania: Lake... | reverse complement strand
CAGCACGCGATAGCGACCGTCCTCGCTCAGCCGTCCGGCCACGGCGCAGCCGGCCGACCCCGCGCCGGTGACGATGAAATCGTAAGCTTCGCCTTGCACCACGTTCCTCCGGACTGAGGCGACGGAGCGTAGTACGATTCGGCAGCCGACGCGACCGGGTCCGTTTCTCCTCACGAAAACGCCGGCAAGTCTCTTGCGACGGCACTGGCCGAGAGGCAAGAACGACCGGCGTCTTCGGAGTCCGATCATCCTCAATCTTTACCTGGCGCTCGGCGCCACGACGGTGCAGCAGACGTTCGCGACCTTGGGCCGGTCGACCGTGCCGTTGATCGCCGCTGCCATCGTCGCCGATCTGGCGATCGACCCGGCCCTGGTCGGTGTCTATGTCGCGATCGGCGCGGTCGCGGGCTTCCTGACGACACTGGGCTGTGGCGGCTTGATCCTGCGCTATGGCGCCGTGCGCATGACGCAGGTCGGCATGCTGGCGCTGGGCATCGGCCTGGCGCTTCCTGCCTCCGGTTGGCTGGCGTTGTTCGCCCTCGGTGCTTTCATCGGCGGCCTCGGACAGGCGATCTCCACGCCGTCGAGTTCGCACCTGTTGGGTCGGCTGTCGCCACCGCAATTGGCGCCGCTGGTCTTCTCGATCAAGCAGACGGGCGTGCCGGCGGGCTTGATGGTGGCGGGCGTCGTCGCGCCGTGGCTGGCCAATGAAGGCGGCTGGCGGCTGGCATTGGTGGTGATTGCCGGTGTTTGTGCCTGCACGGCGCTCGCCCTGCAGCCGCTGCGGGCGCGCTTCGATGCCGATCGCATTCCCGATCGATCGCTGTCGCCGGCCGACATCCGCGCCAATGTCGCCATGGTGCTGCGCGAGCCGGCGTTGCGTGCCATGTGCCTCACCATGTTCAGTTTCGTGGGACTGCAGACGCTGTTCACCGGGTTCTTCGTGCTCTACCTCGTGCGCGGTCTCGGCTACACCCTGGAGGATGCCGGTCTGGTGTTTGCGATCGCCGTCGCCGTCGCCGTGCCGGCGCGCATCGGCTGGGGCTGGCTGGCGTCGCGCTTGGTGCGCCCGGCCACCTTGCTGTCGGTGCTGGGCATCGGCATGGCCGTTGCGGCCGGACTGACCGCGGCTATCCAGCCGAGCTGGCCGGCGTGGCTGGTCACCGCCGTCGCCGTCGTCCTCAGCGCCACCGCGGTGAGCTGGCACGGGGTTCTGTTGGCCGAAGTGGCACGGCTGTCGCCGCCTGGCCGGATCGGTGCGACGACCGGAGCCGTACTGGCTTGTGGCGATGCCGGCGCGCTTGTCCTGCCGCTGGTCTTCAGCGCCGCGCTGACGCTTACCGGCGGCTATGCGCCGGGCTTCGCGGTCGGTGGCATCCTGACGCTGGGAGTGGGGCTGCGCGGCATGCTAGGAATGCGCCGATGAAGACCAAGCTTCTCGGCCGGACCGGCGTCCAAGTCTCGCAACTCTGTTTCGGCACCATGTCTTTCGGCGGCGACGCCGACGAGGCGATGGCCGGCGCGATGTACAAGCAGGTGCGTGAGGCCGGCATCAACTTCTTCGACACCGCCGACGAATACAGCAAAGGCAAGTCGGAGGAGATTCTCGGCCGGCTGATCAAAGGCCATCGCGACGAGCTGGTGGTCGCCACCAAGTGCAACAGCCAGCAGGGGCCCGACGTCAATGCACGGGGCACGTCGCGCCGCCATGTCGTGCGCGCCGTCGAGGCGAGCCTCGAGCGCCTGCAGACCGATCGCATCGACATCCTGTTCCTGCATCGCTTCGATGCCCTGACGCCGATCGAGGAGTCGATGCGCGCGCTGGAGGATGTCGTGCGCTCGGGCAAGGTGATCTATCCCGCCGTCAGCAATTGGTCGGGATGGCAGACCCAGCGCGCCGTCGACATCCAGGAGCGCAACAACTGGGCGCGGCTGCAAGTCGTCCAGCCGATGTACAATCTGGTCAAGCGCCAGGCCGAGGTCGAGATCCTGCCCATGGCGGAGGCCAACGGCATCGGCGTCATCCCCTACAGCCCGAGCGCGGCGGGCTTGCTGTCCGGCAAATATCTCGGCCTGGCGACGGGCCGGCTCAAGACCAACAAAATGTACGAAGCGCGCTACAGCGAGGCCTGGGGCTTCGAGGTGGCCGAGAAATATGCGGCGTTCTGCAAGCAACGCGGCCTGCATCCGGTCAGCACGGCGATCGCCTGGGTGGGCGCCCATCCCGCCGTCACCGCGCCCATCGTCGGGGCGCGCAACACCGAGCAACTGCAGGCATCGCTGGCCGCCGTGAAGATCGACATGACACCGGCCTTGCGCGCCGAGATCGCGGCGCTGTCGCGCACGCCGCCACCCGCCACCGATCGCCTGGAAGAGCAGAAGACGGCGTAAGTCGCGCTACGGCGTCTTGCGGTAGAATGGCGGCCGCCGCTTGACCGGATCGAGCAGCGACCAATCGCCCTGCTCGACGGTATGGCCTTTGGGGAAGGGCGGTCGTGGTTCCTGGCCAAGCGCGATCATCACCCGATCGTCGCGGTAGTAGGACAGCAGCACGACGCGTACCAGCGCGGCCGCGGCGAGGCCGCCCTCACGGCGCAGTGCATTCGCGACCTCGAGTCGCCGTTGCTCGTCGAGATCGGCGAAGGGCCGCCCGGCCAGTTCGGTCAGGCGCTCGAGCGCCGCCGCGACATCGTCGCGATCGCGCTCGAGGCTCTTGATGATGTCGGCGAAAATCGTTTCGTCGTCGGCGCCAGGCACGCCGTACGATGGGCCGGGCGGGATCATGGTGCCGGCGAAGGCGCGCAGGTCGCGCGTGAGAGGAGAGGGTAGGGACATGGTCAGTCGAACAGGTTGGCCAGGCGCTGCTTGATGGCGTCGGCGACATAGAGCGCCAGTGCCTGGATGGTCGAGGTCGGGTTCACCGCACCCGACGTCACCCAGATCGAGCCGTCGACGATGAAGAGGTTCTTGACGTCGTGGCTGCGGCCCCAGCCGTTCACCACCGACCGCTCGGGGTCGTTGCCCATGCGCGCCGTGCCCAGCAGGTGCCAGCCGCCATTCAGGATCGGCACCTCGGCGTCGATGTTGCGAGCGCCGGCCGCTTCCAGGATGCGCCGGGCGTTGGCCAGCGCGTGATCGATCATGCGCCGGCTGTTTTCGCCGATCGTATAGTCGATCTTGGGAGCCGGAATGCCGTTCGAATCCTTGAGCACCGGATCGAGTGTCACGCGATTGTGCTCCTCCGGCAGGTCCTCGATGATCGCCGACATGCCGATGCGATGGTTCAGGAGCTGGCGGTAGACCCGGTGATGGTCGGGGCCGAACGGCAGGCGGCCGGCGGCGGTGCTGGAGATGGCCTCCATGATGGCGCCAAAACCGCGGCCGAACTGGAACGTATAGCCCCGCACGAAGTCGCGCCTGGGATCGGTCTCGTAGAACTCCTGGCTCCACAGGCAGAGCGGCGGGCCGTGGTTGCCGTCGAGCGGTTCTTCGACGTAGCCGTAACAATAGGCGTAGGGGTGGAACATCAGGTTCCTGCCGACCAGGCCGCTGGAGTTGGCGAGGCCATTGGGGAACCTGCCCGACACCGAGTTCAGCAACAGACGCGGCGTGCCGACGCCGTTGCAGGCGACGATCACGACCTCGGCCGGCTGGAACCGCTCGCGGCCCTCGGCGTCGTAGTAGACGACGCCCGACGCCATGCCGTCGGGGCCGACCGTGATCTCGCGTACGCGGCAGCGCGTGCGCAGCTCGACGCCGGCGCGCAGGGCGAGCGGCCAGTAGGTGATATCGGTGCTGGCCTTGGCGCCCTGCGCGCAGCCCGGCGTGCAATGGCCGAGGTTGATGCAGCGGGCGCGGCCGTCGTAGTCGGTCGTGGCGATCGTCGAATCCGACGGCCACCAATGCCAGCCCAGGGTGTTCATCGCCTTTCCGAAGCGCGCGCCGGACTTGCCGAGCGGCAAGGGCGGCATCGGCGGCTGATGCAGCGGATAGGCGGGGTCGCCGGTCAGGCCCGAGACGCCCATGATGCGGTCGTTCTCAGCAAAGAACGGCTCGAGCGTCTCGTAGTCGACTGGCCAGTCGTCGGCCACGCCGTCCAACGTTTTCACCCGGAAGTCGGACGGATGCAGGCGCGGATAGTGCGCCGTGTACATGATGGTGCTGCCGCCGACGCCGTTGAAGTTGACGACCTTGATCGGTGAGTTCCGATCGTTGATCGGATAGTCGGTCTCGCGCCGGCGCCGATTGGGGTTGATGGCGAAGTCGCTGAACAGCCGCGCCTCCCAGTCGCGACCGTTGCTGGGGTAGTCGGTCGGCTTCACCCAATCGCCTTGCTCGAGGCACAGGATGCGCATCCTGGTCTCGGCGAGGCTCCAGGCGACGGCGGCGCCGGAGGCCCCCGAGCCGATGATCAGGACATCGACCTTGTCGTGCATCTGCGAAACCTAGAGCCGCAGCCACGCTGGCGGCAAGGCTGGCGACCGGATAGCCTGCGCCATCATCCGCAAGACGATGCGAAGAGGGGAGCCATGGCCACGATCGACGCCCAGGTGCACTGCTACGAGCGCAACCATCCGGGCCGACCGTGGCATGCCGTTCTGGCCGGGCCGCCCGAGGTCACGGCCGCCGACATGATCAAGGCGATGGACGAGGTCGGCGTCGATGGCGGACTGCTGATCTCGGTCTATACGATGTATCGCTGGGATGCGAGCTACGCCATCGCCGTGCGCAATGCCCATCCCGGGCGCCTCGGCTTGATCAAGCCGGTCGATGCCAACGACCCCAAGGTCGGCGAGACCATCGCGGAATGGGCGGCGATGGACGGCACGGTCGCCATCCGCATCATGATGACGCCGGATATCTCGACCGACGCCGCCGACCCGGGCATCAACCGCGTGCTTGCCGCCGCCGCCAAGCACGATTTGCCGGTGAATCTGATGTGCCGCGGCCGCCTCGAGCAGGTGAGCGAGCTCGCCAGGCGCAATCCCGACACCACCTTGGTGATCGACCATCTCGGCTTGGAGCAGCCTTTCCAGCCGCCGGCGCCCAAGCAGCCGTGGGCCGAGCTGCCGAAGTTGTTGGCGCTGGCGGTGCGTCCCAACATCGTGGTCAAGATCACCGGCGCGTGCACGCTGTCGCACGAGGCGTTTCCCTACAAGGACATTCGCGAGCCGGTCGGCCGCATCCTCGACGCTTTCGGCCTCGACCGCTGCATGTGGGGCACCGACTGGACGCGCGCTGTCAACTTGCTCACCTACAAGCAGAGTGTCGATTCCTTCCGTGCCAAGGACTGGTTGTCGGACAGCGATCGCGCGACGCTGATGGGCGGTAGTTTGACCAAGATCTACGGCTGGTCGCCCAAATAGAGCTGACCGTACGACGATCGGGAGGAGTGACAAATGCACAGGCGCAAACACGGTTCGATGCGGTTGGGGCGTCGCCACTTCATCGCGGCGTCGGCGTCCGGCCTGATGGCCGCGCCGGCGATCGTATCGGCACAGACCGAGTGGCCGAACCGGCAGATCCGCATTGTCGTTCCCTATCCGCCCGGCGGGCCGTCCGATGTCACGACGCGCCTGGTGTTGGAACGCGCCGGAGCCGTGCTGGGCCAGAGCGTGCTGTTCGACAACCGGGCCGGAGCGAGCGGCGCGATCGGCGCCGAGCACGTCAAGAATTCGGCGCCTGACGGATACACCTTCCTAACCACGACGACGGCCATGGTGTGCATCACCCAGCACCTGCAGCCGCTGCCTTACGATCCGGCCAAGGACTTCGTGGCTGTCGCGCGCACGGCAACCTCGTGGATCGGCATGGGCGTCAATCCGCAGGTGCCGGCCAACAACCTTCAGGAGTTCATCGCCTACGCCAAAGCCAATCCCGGCAAGATCAATTTCGGCTCGGCCGGCCTTGCCACCATCACCCAGCTCTATGGCGAGATCTTCAACATCGAAGCCGGCGTCAAGATGGTGCACGTGCCGTACAAAGGCAGCGCGCCTGCGACCAACGATCTCTTGTCCGGCCAAATCCAGGTCCAATTCGATCCGACGACGCTGCCGCATATCGCGGCCGGGCGGCTGAAATGCTTCGCCATCCTGGGCGAGCGACGGTGGCCCGGCAAACCCGACATCCCGACGCTGAAGGAGCAGGGGCTGGGTAAGATCGGCGGCGATGCGTGGTACGGCATCCTGGCGCCCAAGGGCACGCCCCAGCCGATCGTCGACAAGCTCGCACGGGCGATCGGCGAGGCTGCCAAGGACGCGGGCGTCGGCGACAAGCTGGTCGCCGGCGGCAACTACGCGAGCTACCAGGATCCGGCGACCTTCGCAGCGACCATCGAGCGGGAACGGCAGTCGTTCGGCGAGATCATCAAGAAGGCCGACATCAAGGTCTGAGGCGGCGGTGTACAGCCCGCGCCAACGGCAGATTCTCGCCGAGATCGGCCGCGGTCTCGGCTTGCCCGCGAGCGTCGACGCCGTGCAGGTCGTGCAAAGCCCGACCTACGTCGACTCCGTGGTCGAGGTGGCCGATTTCGCCGTCGCCGTGATGGCGGCGATCGGCGGTACGGTGGCGGCGATCGGCGAGCGCCGTGGTCTCGGTGCGCAGCAGGTCACGATCGACCGGCGCCATGCCGCGTTGCTGTTCAACGAGGTGGCGCACTTCTTCCAGAGCGGCTGGCAGTTCGACATCAGCCCGGTTTTTACGCCGGTCAACGGCTTCTACCGAACGCGCGACGGTCGCGAGATCTTTTTCAACGGCGCCTACCAGCATCTCCGCGACGGCCTCCTGCGCTTCCTCGATTGCCCGAGCGACCGCGACGCCATCGCCAAGCGCGTAGCGCAGCACGACGCCCAGGCCTTGGAGGACGAGCTTGCCGCGCTCGGCCTGTGCGCGGCGATCAAGCGCACGCCGCAAGAATGGCGGGAGCACCCGCAAGGCCAGGCGTTGGCCGATGTCGCGCCGGTCGAGTTGACGCGGCTGGCCGATGGGCCGCTGGTGCCGCTCGCGCCCGCGGCCGTGCGTCCTTTGGAAAAAGTGCGGATCCTCGACTTCACGCACGTCATCGCCGGCCCCACCATCGGCAAGCTTCTGGCCGAACACGGCGCCGACGTCATCCACTGCCGCAATCCCTATCAGGATCACATTCTGGGCTTCGACGTCGATACTTCGTTCGGCAAGAAGGCGGTCTACATGGATTTGCGCAACCCGGTCGATCACGCGCGGGCGCTCGAGCTGGTGCGCGATTGTGACGTGTTCGTTCAGGGCTTTCGGCCGGGCTCCTTTGCACATCGCGGTTTCGGGCCGGCCGATCTACGGGCGATCAATCCTCGGCTGATCTATGTCGAGGCCAATGCCTACGGCTTCCAGGGCCCGTGGGCCGAGCGGCGTGGCTGGGAGCAACTTGCGCAGGCGGCAACGGGCATGGCCGTCCTGCACAGCGCGGGTCGGGAGAAGTCGGCCCTGGTGCCGGCCTACTTCAACGACTACGGCTCGGGTTGCCTGGGGGCGCTCGGCGTGATGACTGCTTTGCAGCGCCGCGCCGAGCAGGGCGGCAGCTGGCTGGTGCGCGTGGCGCTGGCCAAGACCGCCATGCTCGGCGTGAAATTCTCCGACAATCGTGAAACCGCCCAACCGGTCGTCGACAGCGAGCTGGATCGCTATCTCGTCGACCAGGAATCGCCGCTCGGCCTGCTGACGCGTATTGCGCCGGCGGTCGGGCTCGACAAGACGCCGGCTTATGTCGACCGCGCCGGCAGTTTTCCCGGATCGAGCACGCTTGCCGTCGGTTGGGGGCCGGACCCGATGGTGCCGCATGCTGTGCCGCACCGGCCGACATCGATCTTCCGCCTTGGCCTCGCGCGTCGGCGCGGAGTGCAGACTCTGTAGTGCGACAAAGCTACGACCGAACCAGCGGCAGACCGAGCCAGGACCAGTAAGGCAGGACGAGGATCGCGACGGCGATCGTCAGGACTAGCATGCCGAATCCCAGGCGGCGTACGTCACGGACATCGAAGTAGCCCGCTTCGTAAGCCAGCAAGTTGGACGCCGTCTGCACTGGATAGAGGATGACCGCATCGACGGCGATGGTCACCACCAGGCCGCAAATCAGCGGGTTGAGCTGGGCTGCCTCGGCAATGGTGATGGCAAGCGGAATGAGCAACGCCATGCAGGCCGCCAGGTTGGTGATGGCGAGATGGACCATCGCCACAGCCACCACCAGCAACACGACGACGGCAAGAGGGGCCGCAGCGACGCTGGCGAGCTGGTCCACGAACAGGCCGCCCAGCCAGGAAGCCGCGCCGGTGACGGTCATGGCGCGCGCCAGCGACATCGAGGCGCCGACGGTCAGGATCAAGCCCCACGACAGCTTGGCCTCGTACTGCTTCCAGGTAAGGACGCCGATGCGGGGAGCCAGCAGCAGAGTCGCCCCGATCAATGCCGGTATCGCCGGCGACAGGCGATGCCAGGCATCGGTCGCCCATAGCGCGGCGGTGAGGGCGAGAACGACAAGGGTCTTGATTTCAGCGCCCGAGAACGATGTGACGGTGGCCACTGTGGAGGCTTGACGCGCGCCGTCTTCGAAGCGGCCAACCATCAGGCGCAGCCAGATGGCCCCCGACACGATCAGCGCGTAGTACGGCACGGCCATCAGGGCGAACCAGTACAGCCAGGAGAAGCCGCCGAGCAGTGTCGCGGCAGCGATCGAGGAGATGCCGCCGGTCAGCAGAGCCGAGGACGCCAGAGGATTGAGCATGCCGAGCGCCAGCATCAGCGCCCGGCCGGCGCGGCCCGACTTGCCGACGCCCATGCCATCCAACGCTTCGCGGTAGGCCGGAATCAGGATCGCATTGCGGGTGATGGCCGAGGGCACGAGCAGCGCAAGCGCCGGCAGGCCGAGGATCATCTGGAGGTAGAGCCGACCGGGTCTGCCGTGCGCGCTGCGCGCAAGGTAGAGCGCAGTGCGCCTGGCGAGGCCGCTCGTCTCGACAGCCGTGCCAATGGCGGCGACGCCGATCAGGAAGAAGGTGACTTCAGAAGTGAAGCCTTGCACGGCATCCGGCAGGCCCATGCCGGGATTGATGGCGAGCAGGACGATCACCACCAGCGCTGCCGCGCCGAGCGGCACGGCCTCGGTGATCCACAGGATCGTGCCGGCGACGGTGACGGCCAGCGCCGCCTGGCTCGCCTCGTTCAAGCCGCCCAGCGGCGGCAGCCAGCGCCCGGCCGCGTAGGCGAGCAGGGCGGCTGCCAGCCAAAGCTCCTTTTTCATGCCGTGAGTCCTGCCAGCTGATAGAGACAATCGCCGCGCCGCGCCCAACCGGGAAAGCGCCGGCACAGCACCATACCAGAGGCTTCGAAGGTTACGATCTGCGGCGATCGCCACGGCGTGGCAGGGAAATGGATGGCCCCCGCCGGCTGACGGACGTCAGGCCGCCAAGCGGCGCAGGTAGGTCTCGGCGGCGGCCTGGTCGGCGTCGGCGCCGGCGAAGCCGACATAGCCATCCGGTCGAACGAGCAGGAGGTTGTGGGCGTCGGCGTGACCGGATGCCGGTACGCCTTGCACGAGGTTGGGGAATTTCGCCGCTAGGCCGGACACGGACTCGACCGGGCCGATGGCGGCGAAGCGCGCCTTGCCCGTATCGATCGGCAGGCGTTTCGGCCAGCGGGCTCCCGGAGTCGTGCCATGGGCCTTGTGGCCGGCGCTGGTCGACAATGGGCTGTCGGGGTAGCCGATGTTGAGTTCGGCCAGCGTGTTGGCGACGGCGTGTCCGACCAGGGGCAAGCCGAGCGCGAATTTGGCGACGGTGTTGCGTATGCCTTGGAGGATCGGATTGCGCAGGATCGCCGCATCGGTCAGGCGGCCGGCATTGCGCAGCACCATGTCGCCGACGGCGCTGCGTTCGGTCGAGTAGCTGTCGAGCAATGAGGGTTTGCAGGCGCCGGCCACGACGAAGCTGAGCTTCCAGGCGAGATTGAAGACATCCTGCATGCCGGTGTTCATGCCCTGGCCACCAGCCGGGCTGTGGATGTGGGCGGCATCGCCCGCCAGGAAGACGCGGCCGCGGCGATAGTCCTTGACCTTGCGCTCGTTGATACGGAAAGCCGCCAACCAATGCGGGTCCTTGATCGCAAGGTTCGGGCTTCCCCGCAGGCTGATCAACCCTTGGATCTCTTCCAAGGTCGGGTCGGCATGCCTGCCGTCGCCTGCCGCCGGGCCGAGGTCAGCAATCATTCGCCAACGGCCTTTGCCCATCGGAAAGAAAGCGAGAATCCCGTCCTTGTGCCAATAGATGTACAAACGGTCTTCGCTCGGCAGGCCGCTGATCTGCCCGTCGGCCAGGTACCAGTCGCTGAGCTGCGTCGTGCCTTCGAACGCAACCCCCAGACCGTGCCGCACTGTCGAGTGGGCGCCATCGCAGCCGATCAGCCAATCGGCCGAAAGCGTCTCGTTGCCGCCGGCAGCCTTGCGCAGCTGGGCTTCGACTTTGCCTCCCTTGTCGACGAACCGCTCGAGCGAGACGGTGCGCTCGACCTTTACGCCGCGTTTCTCCAGTTGCTCCTCCAGGACGCGCTCGGTCTCGCTCTGGGGAATCATCAAGGCATAAGGAAATCGACTGTCGATGCCGTCGAAGCTCGGTCGGCCGATGACCTCTTGGCCGGTCGAGATCTGCGCGCCGTGACATTGTACGCCGCCGGCCAGGAAGCCATCGACGAAACCCGCCTGGTCGAGCAGCTCCAGGGTGCGGGGCCACAGCACCAGGGCCTTCGACTTGTCGGTTCGCTGTGCCGCGGTATCGACGATCCGCACCGAGACGCCGTAGCGGGCAAGTTCGTTGGCCATGGTCAGGCCGACCGGGCCTGCGCCTGCGACGAGAACGCTCACCATTGGAAAAACCTCCGCTATGACTACAACGCCTTCAGTGCCATCAACACGTCGTCGACGTGACCGGCCACTTTCACCTTGTGCCAGGTCTTGACTACCGTGCCGGTCTTGTCAATCAGGAAGGTGGCGCGCTCGATACCCATGTACTTGCGGCCATAAAGGCTCTTCTCGACCCAAGTGCCGTACTTTTCGCAGATTTTGCCGTCTTCGTCGGAAACCAAGGGAAAGGTGAGCCCGTATTTCTTCTTGAACTTGTCGTGTCGTTCGACGCTGTCCTTGGAGACGCCGACGACTTGCGCTTTGAGCTTGCCGAAGTCGGGCAGGGCATCGCGAAAGCCGCACGCTTCAGCGGTGCAGCCCGACGTGTCGTCCTTGGGGTAGAAGTAGAGCACCACCGGCCGGCCACGCAGCTCGGACAGCTTGAGCTTCTTGCCGCCGTCGGTCCGCGCCGCGAAGTCCGGCGCCTTCTTGCCTTCCTCGACACTCATGGTCCTGTCTCCTTGTCGGTGCCGCGAGGTTGCCAACCCGCCGCACGCGCCGGCTCCTCGACGATGCGCCGGTATATAGCACGCGCCGCCGCAGTCTCGGCCTCGATGCGGGCGCGCAGTTCGGGGAGATCGGCGGCGCCTTCGGTCGCGGCAATGAGGCGCCGTTGGCCCTCGGGAGCCTTGGTCTCGCCGAACGACGCCT
>Ga0194132_10011273_pt1 | contig 11572 bp, 10 predicted proteins | sample TA2KigOf80mmetaG_FD_148612 | JGI IMG/M metagenome (GOLD analysis project Ga0194132, IMG submission 148612) | Freshwater microbial communities from Lake Tanganyika, Tanzania - TA2015054 Kigoma Offshore 80m | ecosystem: Environmental > Aquatic > Freshwater > Lake | place: Tanzania: Lake... | reverse complement strand
CTGTTGGGGACGACGGTGGCGCCACGCGTATCGCGCTCTGCATCGGTACGCCGGAGCGGCCGCTCGACGTGCAGCCGCCCAAGATCATCGACGCTGCTGTCACAACCGAGGGCGAGTGAGGCCAGGCCGCCCCACCCTGGGTCCGTGCGCGGAGACCCGCTGGGGGACCTACCCCGGCCTTCTCAGCCCCTCGGGGAACCCACCCCAGGTAAGGGAGGCTGCTAATACGGCTTATCGTCATCGTGCCCCGCGAATCAGCGTAGAATCAGCGGCGTGTCCGTCAAGCGGACCTGGGGCTGGACCGGGGTATTGGCGGCCACCATGGTCCTCGGCCTACCGGCGCTCATCTTCGCGCGTCAGCCAGCGCCGGCCACGGCGACGGAGTCCGCGGCATTCGTCCAGAAATACTGTTTCGCCTGCCACAACGAAAAGAGCCGCACTGCCGGTTTGTCCCTGCAGGGCCTGGCGCTGGACCGCATACCCGAGAAGGCGGACATCTGGGAAAAGGCGTTGCTTAAGCTCCACTCGGACGAGATGCCGCCCGCGAGTGTGCGCGTCCGCCCGGCGCGTGCCGAGGCCCTGTCGGTCGCGTCGTACCTCGAGGCGACGCTCGATGCCTCCGCGCTTGCGCGCCCGAACCCCGGACGCCCGACAGTGCATCGCCTCAATCGCGCCGAGTACAGCAACGCGGTCCGCGATCTGCTCGCCGTCGACGTCAAGCCAGGCAACGGACTTCCGGTCGACGATTCCGGCTATGGCTTCGACAACATCGGCGAGGTGCTGTCGAGTTCGCCGGTCCTGCTCGAGCGGTACTTGTCGGCCGCGCGCCGAATCAGCCGGCTTGCGGTCGGCGACTTGACGCAGAAACCGTACGAAAGCATCTACGAGGCGCCGCGCGATCCGTTCAAGGGCGTTCGCAACGAACGCGTGAGCGATGCCCTGCCATTCGACTCACGCGCGGGCCTCGCCGTGGAGCATTACTTCCCGGTCGATGCCGACTACGTGTTCAAGGTTCGATTCCGCGGGATGCTGCCGAGCACCGAGATCCCGGACCCCAATGCCTTCGAAGTCCGTTTGCCGGTGAAGGCCGGCCTGCGCGCCGTCGGCGTCACCTCTCCACGCGACAACACCAAAGCGGAGATCGAGGGATCCGGCGCTCGCGTGCCGGCGCTGCGCGCGCCGATTCCTGTCGACGTGCGGGTCGACGGCCGTCGCGTGAAGCGCTTCGACGTGCCGGCGGATACGCTCGAGATCGGCCAGCTGGCGGTTCGTGGGCCGTTCGATGCGACAGGGCGAGGCGACACGCCGAGCCGCGCTCGCATCTTCACGTGCGTGTCGCCCAACGATGCGTGCGCCCGCACGATCCTGGCCAACCTGTCGCGGCGCGCGTTTCGGCGCCCTGTCACCAATACTGATGTCGATCCGCTGATGTCGCTCTACGCGAGCGGCCGCTCGGGTCGCGACTTTGCAGCGGGGATCCAGAACGCCCTGCAGGGGTTGCTCGTCTCACCGGATTTCCTGTTCCGCATCGAGCAGGATCCGGCCGGAGCGGTGGCCGGCGAGGCGTACCGCATCAGCGACGTCGAGCTCGCCTCGCGGCTGTCATTTTTCTTATGGAGCAGCATCCCGGACGACGAGCTGCTGGAGGTGGCGGTGGCCGGCCGCCTGCGCGACCCCGCGGTGCTCGACCGCCAGGTGCGGCGTATGCTGGGCGATCGACGCGGCGACGCGTTGATCGCGAACTTTGCGGGGCAGTGGCTGCACCTGCGCAACGTCGAGTTGGTTCAACCCAATCCGGTGATCTTCCCGTTCGACGAACAGTTGCGCCAGGCGTTCATCGGAGAGACGACGCTCCTCTTTACGAGCGTGGTGCGTGAAGACCGCAGCCTGCTCGATCTCCTGAGCGCCGACTACACATACCTGAATCAGCGGCTCGCCGAACATTACGGCGTGCCTGGCGTGCACGGATCGCAGTTCCGCCGCGTGCCGGTGGCCGATCCGAATCGCCGCGGCTTGCTCGGGCACGGCAGCATCCTCACGTTGACGTCCTATCCGAATCGCACGTCGGTGGTGCAGCGCGGCAAGTGGATACTCGAAAATCTCCTGGCCGCGCCTCCGCCGCCGCCGCCGCCCGACGTGCCCGCGCTGCAGCCAACGCACAACGGCCAGGCGTTGACGCTGCGTGCGCAGATGGAGCAGCATCGCGCGAATCCAGCGTGTTCGGCGTGCCACGCGCGGATGGATCCGATCGGCTTTGCGCTCGAGAACTTCGACGGCGTGGGGCGGTGGCGCACCACGGACGCCGGCGCCTCCATCGATTCGCGAGGCACGCTGCCCGACGGCACCGCCTTTCAGGGCGGCGCCGGCCTGACCGATCTGCTGTTGACGCGATACCGCGACGACTTCGTGCGAACCGCCACGGAAAAGTTGTTGACCTATGCGCTCGGCCGCGGCGTTGAGTACTACGACCAGCCTGCCATTCGTGCCATCGTGCGCGACGCCGCCGTGAACGACTACCGGTTCTCGTCGCTCGTGTCTGCCGTCATCAAGAGTCGACCGTTTCAGATGAGGAGAGCTCAGCCATGATGCTTACCGCCGCTCCGTTGCCGCGCCGGACGTTCCTCCGAGGCCTGGGGGCAGGCATGGCATTGCCGCTGCTTGATTCAATGGGCCCGACGCTCGCCTTCTCCAACGCGTCGCGACTGGCGCCGCCGCCCATTCGGCTCGGATACGTCTACACGCCCAATGGGATCGTCGGTTGCTCGAGCAAGAGCCCTCGGCCCTTCATGTGGACGCCACGCCGCGTCGGCGCGAATGTCGAGTTCAGCCCGACGATGAAGCCACTCGAACCCTATCGCGGCGACCTGGTCGTGTTCAGCGGCCTGGCGCAGGCCAATGGCCGCGCGCTCGGCGACGGCCCAGGCGATCACGCCAGGGCCACCGCGACGTTCCTCACCGGCGTGCACCCATACAAGACTGGCGGCGCGGACTTCCGCCTTGGCGTCTCCGCCGATCAGATCGCGGCCAAGGCCCTTGGTGCCGAGACGCCGCTGGCCTCATTGGAGCTGGGGCTCGAGCAGCCGCCGCTGGCCGGCAACTGCGACTCCGGCTACACCTGCGCCTACATGGCCATGTCGTGGCGCTCGGAGACGAGCCCCCTGCCAGCCGAGACCAACCCGCGACTGGTCTTCGAACGGCTGTTCGGCGATGACGAGACCACCGACGCCGCGATTCGTCGCGAACGGCTGGCGAATCAGCGGAGCGTGCTCGACTACGTGTCGGGCAGCCTGGCGCGGTTGCAGCGGCGCGTCGGCGTCGGCGACCGCCGCAAGCTGGACGAGTACCTCGAGTCAGTCCGTGACGTCGAGCGCCGCATTCAGGTGACCGAACACAGCAGCAGACTGGGTGAGGTGCCGACCATCGATCGGCCCAGCGCCGTCCCTGACGACTACCTCGAGTACTCGCGGCTGATGATGGACCTGCAGGTGCTGGCCTGGCAGACCGACATGACGCGCATCGTGTCGTTCACGATGGGGCGCGACGGCAGCAATCGTGCCTACCGCGAGATCGGCATCTCCGACGGCCATCACGCCATCTCGCACCACCAGGGCGACGCCGAGCGCCTCGACAAGCTGATGAAGATCGACGAACTGCACGTCGGCCTGTTCGCCTACCTGCTCGAGAAGCTGCGGACGACGCCGGACGGTGACGGCACGCTGCTCGATCATTCAGTGACGGTGTTCGGCAGCAGCCTGAGCGAATCGAACCTGCATACCCACGACGAGCTGCCGATCGTGCTGGCCGGCAGCGCCGGCGGTCGCATCAGGGGGAACCGTCATCTGGCGTACGCAAAAGAGACGCCGCTCAACAACCTGTTCCTCAACATGTTCGATGCGGCCAACGTTGCTGGCGTGGCCGCCTTTGGCGACAGCACGGGGCGGCTCAGCGAGCTGTGATTCGAATGCGCACGAGACTCGCGATCGTCGGCGGCGCTCTGCTGGCGGCCATCACCGTGCCGGCGCCGGCAACGGCGCAGCCGGCCGGCGATACCGTGATCGACGCTGTCCGCCGTCGCGATGAACGCGCCCTGGCCGCGCTGATTCGCGCCCAGGCTGACATCAATCGTTCGCAGCCGGACGGCGCCACCGCGCTCGCCTGGGCGATTCACCTGGGCGAACGCCGGATGGCCGAGACGCTGTTGGGAGCCGGCGCGCGCGTCAACGTGGCGGATGAATACGGCGAGACGCCGCTGACGTTGGCGGCGGCAAACGGTGACGTGGCGATCATGTATCGCCTGCTGGAGTTGGGCGCCCGTCCCAACGCCGCGCGATGGAACGGCGAGACGCCCCTGATGATCGCGGCCGGCGCCGGTAGTGTCGACGCGGTCCAGCTTCTCGCCCGACACGGCGCGGAGCTCAACGCCCGCGAACCGCGCCGCGGTCAAACCGCCCTCGCGTGGGCTGCCGCCGAGGGTCACAGCGCCGTCGTCAAGGCGCTCGTCGACCTTGGCGCCGATCTCGAGGTCACCTCCAATTCTGGTTTTACGCCGCTGGCATTTGCGGTCGGGAAGGGGGACGTCGACTCCGTTCGACTGCTGCTGGCGTCGGGGCTCGATCCCAACCTCGTGCTGCCGTCAGGCAACTCGCTGCTGCGGATGGCGATGACCGCCAAACAGACGGCGACGACGCTGGCGTTGATCGAGGGGGGCGCCGACATCAGGACGGTCGACCGCGCCGGCCTGAGTCCGTTGCATGTCGCGGCCCAGGCCGGCGATGTCAGTGTGGTGAAAGCGCTGCTGGCGCGTGGAGCCAGTGTCAACGCCCGGACGCCACCGGCGAGAACCGCCGTGAATCGCGATCGAAACGCGGGTCGGGTATTCGTAGGTGGCGGCATGCAGACTCCGCTGATGCAGGCGGCCCAGGCCAATCAACTGCCGGTGATGCGCGCCCTGGTGGAAGCGGGCGCCGACGCCACGTTGACGTCGGACATCGGTGGCACGCTGTTGATGTTTGCCGCCGGCGGCACCATCGAGACAGCGGCCTTCGCGTACGAGATCGACCCGCGCGTGGACGGCGTCACGTCTCTCGGGCAGACTCCCATGCACGGCGCCATCAGCGGCGCGGTGCCACGCACGCAGGCCCAGGTGTGCGAGGTGATTCAATTCCTCGCCGACAAGGGCGCTGCGCTCGATGAACTGGATGCGAGCGGGCGAACCGCGCTCAGCATTGCCGATGGGCCGCCCATCGACAAGGCGGTGGCCTTGTTGACGTCGCTCATCATCAAATCCGGCAAGACGCCGAAGATACCCTCGCAGCGATGATGGTGCGATCAGCCCGCGCGGCCAGCCAGCTCATGTGCGCTCTCGCGGCGCTGATCGCGATGGCCCAGCCATACGCGCGCGCGCAGCAGCCGGGCCGCACCGTGGCCGATGGTGTGTTCACCGACAGGCAGGCGACCCGTGGCGCCGCCGCCTACAGTGCGTCGTGCGCGAGTTGCCACCGCGCCGATCTTGGCGGCGCCGACGGGCCCGCCCTCAAGGACGAACGCTTCACTCGAACATTCGCAGCGCGCCCGCTGTCGGCGATCTTCGATCGCATTTCGAGAACGATGCCCAGAGCCGCGCCCGGCAGCCTCCCCGACGCGGTTTACATGGACATCGTGACGCACTTGCTTCGCGAAAACGGTTTCGCCGCCGGCGCGCACGAACTCACGGCTGACACGCTGGAGTCCGTGGAGGTCTTGCCGACGCGAGCAAGGCCGCTGCCGCCGGTGGGAGAGTTCTCGTACGTCGAGGTGACCGGATGCCTGGCGCGGGATCAGGATGCGGGATGGATCCTCGAACGAGCCGGCGATCCAGTCGCGATCACTCCGCGCCTCAACGCCGGCGCGCCGCACGCCGCGCCGGCCGCCGTTCGGCCCGTCGACGGCCGGCGCATCCAGCTCGTAGATGCAATGGCCTACGAGCCGGAGCGGCATCGCGGTCACCTCATTCGTCTCCGGGGGCTGATCATGGGCGCATCGAACGAGCAGCGCATGACGATCAGCGAGCTGGAGACGGTGGCTGCCTCCTGCCGCTGAGATTTCGCCGGCGCGCATCCGGGTCCAGGTCAGATGTGCTCCACGACCGCGGGGCTGGCGTAGCCGACGTAGACCAGCGGCGCGGTGAGCGTGCCGGCGGGGAGCGCGGAGGGCGACAGTGGAATCGCCGACTGCAGCACGACATCGCTCGTCCCGCGCCAGGGTCTGAGAACAAGGGTTCCGTGAACAGTTGAGGCCGCTAATACGGTCTATCGTCCCTGAGTCGCAGCAGTCGATCCTGAACGGTCACGTTTCTCCATCCGCCTCGTCTTGCACAGAGCGTGGTTCGTCGTCGGGTCGTAGAAGACATCAAGCAATCCAAGGAGCTTGAGGTATCGCTTGTAGAGCCGAAAGCCCTGCGTGATGGTCCCTTGCCGCAGCCATGGCTGGGCGTATTCCTCGCGCACGCGACGCGCGCGGAACTTTGATAGGACAGGTCCGAGCTCTGCCGTGACCCTTGGGACGCTGCGCGCGGACCTTAGATAGATGATGAGGGTGGGATAGGTCGATTCATGCTTCTCGATTCCAGTGATCGAGATTTCGATGCGTTCGATGCGTTCGATCAAGCCGCGTCGCTTGGCCAACTCAGCGCAGATCGCCGTCAGGGCCTTGTGTGCGTCCTGTTCGCTCAAGTAGAGATTGATGCGCACTTGCCCGAGCAGCGAACGCGGTAGCTTCTTGAACTGAGCCCGCGCGGTCGGGGCCTTGCGTCTGAGCCACACGCAGAACGCGGGGTCCGCGCCATGCCGTGCTCGGGTGTACCGCTCGGCGTGATCGACGCAGCGCAGGTTGCGGCCCACCGCAGCGGTCGCGGCCCAGTCGCGCAGGGCGCCTTGAGCCCGTGCGTTCCGCGGACCGAGGCGCTTGTCGTCTGCGTCTTGCTCGCAGATCGCGCGCAGCGCCTTGTCGGCCGCGTTGATCTTGGCCCAACCGGCGCGCGTGCCCGAAAGGCGCCTCAGGTAGATGTCCAGATCCCTACGCAACGGAACCAACTGATACACATAATTGGTCGGGTAGGGACCATGGAACATCTGAAGAAGCCCCGCAATGCGTTCGATCGCGCGGGCTTGGGGGCGATCGGCGTGCCTCTTCATGGACTGGAAGATCTAAACAACGATCACATGTCGTCGCAAGCGCATTGATAGCTGATGCCGCAGCGCGCGCCGCCACTGTCGGCGCTGAGGGTGGAAAACCCGCCCAGTTTCGAGGTCGTCAGGCGTCCAGCTTTTACGCCCGTCTTCTTTGCGGCCTTCGGTGCTGCCTTCTTCGGTGCTGCCTTCTTCGTCGGTTTCTTCGTGACCATGTCGATTTCTCCAATCGCGTTAGAAACAGCAGCAAGCATGATAGAAAAGAAAAATGCACGCCGTCTTCGGCCTTCCGTTAACAAGGGAGGCCGCTAATACGGTCTATCGTCCCAGCCGGCCCCAATGCCGCTTCAGCGCGCCAAACCGCATTTCGGCGCGTCCTTCCGGACCCAGTACCGGCAGCTCTGATAGCCCGTGGTTTCTTCTTCGTCCACGTGGGTCACGTGTCCGCCGGCGTCCGGCACGATCGACCCGACCTCGGCGCGCGGGATCCAGTGCATCTCCATGCGGGGTGTGAAGTCGGTTCGCCGTCGCACCCAGTTGAGCAGCCGCGGCAGGTAGAAGCCGTCGCGGATCGCGACGATCGCCCGGTTGCGCGCGAGCAGCACACGGTCGCGGCGGAGTCGCACGCGGTCAAGGCCGCGGCGGTACGCCCAATACGCGTCACGCACGCCGATTCGAGACATGACGGCGAACGCGCGCGGGTAACGCGCACGAAATGACGCCGGCTCCGGCGGTTCGACCCGGGGCGGCCGCCTCGGCGCGTCAGGGCCGCCGACGATGCAGGGCAGGCGCAGCGTCGGTGATCCGCGTTCTCCAAACCACCCGACATCTTCCTGGACGAGGTCCAGCTCGAGGAGATAGACGCCGTCGGCGTCCGGCGCGGTGACCACCAGCAGCGCACCCGTGCTCGCGCCCGGGGCCACGTCCGACGGCAGGGGACAGCGGGCTTCGTCGCGCTGCAGCAGCCCGCCGTGTTCGTCGAGCCAATGGTTCGCGACCTTGATTTGCCGGCGCCCGAGCGCGTCCGGCAACGCGGGCCAGGCATGCGGCGAGTCGTTGCGGACGGTGACCTCCACGGTGACCTGCTCGCCGGCGATCGCCGACAGCGACGTCACCGCGGCCGCCACGTGGGCGCGAAACGCCTCAGCCGGCAGTCGATCGCTGACAGGTGTTGATTGTGCTCCGGGCGGCGGCTTCACGGCGCGCCGGTCGCTTGGCACTTGAAAGACCAGGAGGCCTCCCGGCGCGAGCACGCGCACGAGCTCCTGGATGTAACGCCGGCTGTAGCGCGGCGCCATGTGCTGCAGCACCAGCGTCGAGTAGACGAAGTCGAATGCCGCGGTCTCGAAGAGCGCGAGGTCGGGCGCTTCATTCAGGTGGTAGATGCACCGGTCGGGGAAGCGGTTGTGCTCGCGCGCGAGGCGCAGCATCGCCTTCGAGATATCCACGCCGTCGCAGCGCGTGAAGTGCGGGGCCATGGCCTGCGTCAATCGGCCCACGCCGCAGCCGAAATCGAGCGCGCGGCGCCGCGCCGCCGGCGCGTTCCCCATGCGCTCCGCCCGCGCCAGCACGGCGTCGATCTCCGCGGCGCCGCTGCGGAAGAACTCCTCGATGTCCCATCGGCCGCCGCGCTTGTCAGGATCCGTGAGGACGGCCCAGTAGGGATCGCGCCCTCCCAGCCGGCCCCAATGTCGCTTCAGCGCGCCAAACCGCATGACCCGCCCGAATTGTAGCGCCCGCGCTCGTAAGCTTCCCCGTCAAGTAGACAGTTCGAAAGGAGACTCGCCGGTTGATGAAGGCCTCGGCAGAAACGCCAGGGGCGGCACCCGGCCGAGGCTGTCGTGCGGCCGCTCCTGGTTGTAGACGGTGAGCCACGCATCAGTGATCGCTTGCAGTTCGGCGACCGATTCGAAGAGATGCGCGTTGAGTACTTCGGTGCGATACGTGCGGTTGAAGCGTTCGATGTATGCGTTCTGATCTGGCTTGCCAGGTTGGATGTAGTGGATCGCCACGCCGTGGCCGGTGCACCAATCGACAAAGGGCTGCGCCGTGAATTCCGGACCATTATCGACGCGAATGGCCGACGGGCAGCCATGGACAACGACGAGGGCGTCGAGCACGCGAACGACGCGACGACTCGGCAGCGACACGCCGGCGACGATGTCCAAGCCCTCGCGGTTCCCTTCATCGATCATCGTCAGCAACCGCACCCGACGGGCGTCGTAGAGCGTCTCCGTCATGAAGTCCGCCGCCCAGGTCTGATTCAGTACCGGCGGCGCCGTGAGCGGCTGACGAATCCGCTTCGGCACACGCCGCGTCGTCCGCCGCGGCAGATTCAGTCGGAGCGCGCAGTACACGCGATGCACGTGCTTGTGATTCCACGGTCGGCCTTCGGTGCGCATGCGATCAAACAGTTTCCAGAAACCCCAGCGCGGATACCGCGCCACCACGTCCGTTAGGGAGGCGATCACCGGCGCGTCACGTCGACTCGCTGGCACCGGAGGCCGGTAGTACGCCGCTCGCGACAGCCTCACCGTGCGACAGGCCCGCTGCACGGGCAGCTGGTGCTCGCCGACCAACACTTCGGCGATCTGTCGCTTCGCGAACGGCGTTACAGCTTTCGGTTGAGTACATCCTTGATGGCGGCGTTCTCGAGCGCCAGGTCCGCGTACATTCGCTTCAACTTGGCGTTTTCCGCTTCGAGTTCCCGCAGCCGCTTCACATCCGACACTGAGGCCCCGCCGTACTTGCTTCGCCACTTAAAGAACGTCGCCTTGCTGACGCCGTGCTTCCGCAGCAGGTCTGCCACTGGGACGCCGCTTTCGGCATCCTTGAGGATCCCGACGATCTGGCTCTCACTGAACTTCGACTTGCGCATGACCGCTCCTAGCCCGGAGCAGTCTACTTTCAAGTGTCAAGCGATCGGGGAAGCTTACGTGCGGACAAAGAGGCGATCGGCCGCATGCAGATGTTCGCGATTCCTTGCACTGTAGCTAATCTGGCAGACAACGCGGAACCGTTAAGGCGGGTTCCCACAAGAAAATTTCTCCAGTCGCGCTATCTTGCACTAAAGGATCGTGTTGCGCGCGCCGTAGGTAAGCAAGGGATATTCAGGGCGTGACATAATTGCGTCGCCAGCGCATTAATGGAGCGTTTGAAAATGGGAATGAAACAAGCAGTTGGAAAAATCGCACAGAGCGGGTTTAGGCGACTTGGCTACCAGTTCAAGCGCCTGAATCGAAACTTTGACGACATAATCAGAGAAATCAGCTACAAGTCCGGCTGGGCGAGTTCCCAGGTTACAATCTTTGATGTTGGAGCAAACAACGGTAGCTCAATCGAACGCTTCAAACGGCTTTTCCCGACTCCGGCGCCTAAGATTTTCAGCTTTGAACCAAATCGAACCCTCGCCAGTCACTTAACCGAGAAATACCGCGGAGAGCCAAGTATCACCATTTTTAATGAAGGGGTCGGTGTCAGCGAGACGACCCTTGAGTTCCTGGAGCAAAAGAGCTCTCACGGCAGCAGTAGTTTTGTCCCAGTTTCCGGAGACACTCGATTCGCTCGTCGTCGGGGAATCTCGGATTCAAGTATTGAAAAGTACCAAGTCGATGTGATCTCTCTCGATTCTTTCGCAAGGAACAAGGGGATAAGTCACATAAACTTGCTAAAGATCGATGTTCAAGGGTTTGAAGAAGACGTTTTGGCAGGTTGCAAACAACTCTTTGAGACCCAAGCAATTGACATGATCGAAGTCGAGGTCATTGTAACTCCTGTGTACCAGCGTCGTGTTTCCTTCTTTGATATTGAAAAGAACCTTGTACCCTACGGCTACAAGCTCGTTGCGCTCTCTAACGATGGGAGATTTTACAACCTCACGCCCTTCGACGTTTTTCAAAACCCGGAACTACAGTTTGACGTCATTTACTTAAGCCCGAGTATGTACGATCGACTCGTGGCTCTGTAGAGATAGTTCATTTTTCCATCTCTATCGTCTGATCAACGAATCTCAGCATCCCCGGTCGGTGGGATACGATCAAGGTCGTCACTTTTCCTCGGAGTTGAGCCACCGTTTTCGCAAGCTCCGCTTCAGTCTTGATATCTAAGTTTGCAGTGGCTTCGTCGAGGATAAGAAGGGTTGGCTGCGCAAGGAGTGCGCGAGCTAAAGACAAGCGCTGCTTTTGCCCGGCAGAAAATCCGTCGCCAATCTCAGAAATCGTGAAATCTAATCCCGTTGGCCGGTCGCAGAAGCAGCTTAGAAGCCGCCACTGACCTGACCGATTTTTTGTACCAGGGCCATTGTTACTTTACTGCACCATCGTTGGCTGCGCGAGCATGAGGGCTTGCGGGCTACAGGCCGCCGGCGCCGGCGGCCTGTAGCCAAGCGAACTGTGGGGCCTGACCTC
>Ga0194132_10011271_pt1 | contig 11573 bp, 3 predicted proteins | sample TA2KigOf80mmetaG_FD_148612 | JGI IMG/M metagenome (GOLD analysis project Ga0194132, IMG submission 148612) | Freshwater microbial communities from Lake Tanganyika, Tanzania - TA2015054 Kigoma Offshore 80m | ecosystem: Environmental > Aquatic > Freshwater > Lake | place: Tanzania: Lake Tanganyika... | reverse complement strand
TCGCCCTTCGGGCTCCTTACGTCACGCGCGCCGGGGAAAAGGCCCCATTTTCTCCGAAAATGGGGCGTTCAGGAAACCAAGAAATCCGGAATATCGAGGTATTGACAATCGCGCGGAGAAGGTGTAAGGTGAAGATCGAGCCGCACCCGCCCTTGATAAGTGTCAAGCAAGAATCCAGGCTAAAGTGTCAAGGATGTGTCCGGTCGCGCAACCCCGTTTCGGTCGATCTTGACCAAGTTCATTCCGCTGCCGTAGGCGACTTGCTGCGAATCAGGCGACCAGAACGCCGCCATGACCTGCTTGGCTCCGGGGATTAAGCGCGCGCCCAAGGCGTCGAGGTCTCGTATGTACAACGTGCCGTGGGTCATCGAGGTACCCACGGGTTCGACGACGTAGGCGAGGTGGCGCCCGTTGGGGGACACCGCCAGGTGGCGCAGCGTGGTGCCCGGTGGCAACGGAATCTGAAACCGGTACGACTCCTGGACCGCCGGCTGCTCGCGCCAATGCACGAATGCCACTGCGCCCAACGCGGCCGCGAACAATGCTGTGGCCGCGATCCACGCTCTTGACGGCGTTTGCCGAGGAGCCGGTTCGGTGGTGGCGCGGCCGCTGCTGTCGATCGCGACGCGGGCTTCGCCGATGTCGCGCAGGCGGTTGATGGTTTCGCGGTCGAGACAGCGGCGGAGCAAATGGACGAGTCCGGGTGGCGTGGCTGCGGGTAACTGTGTGAAATCGATGTCGGCGCGGAGGACATCGGCCAGCGTTCGGGACACTGACGCCGCATCGAACAGACGCTTGCCCGTGAGCATCTCCCAAAGCACTACGCCGTAGGACCAGATGTCGGCGCGGCGGTCGACCACGAGGCCCTCGGCCTGCTCCGGACTCATGTACGACGCCGTGCCCATGATCGTCCCGACGATCGTCGGGCTTACGGTAAGCGTGGGAGCCTCGGCTCCCACGGCCGCGGCGGGCTTCGCCTGTACGAACGCGGCGAGACCAAAGTCAAGCACCTTCACCTCCCCCGCCGGCGTCACCATCACGTTGCCCGGCTTAAGGTCCCGATGGACCACTCCTTTTTCATGCGCGGCTTCGAGCGCTTCGGAAATCTGCCGCGCCACAGCCAGAGTCTGCTTCAGGGGCATCGGCCCACGGCGCAGGATGGCGGCGAGAGTCTCGCCCTGAACCAACTCCAACACTAGCGCGCGCCGGCCGTTTTCGTCGATCAGTCCGTGGATGGTCGCGATGTGCGGATGATTGAGAGACGCCAGGATCTTGGCCTCGCGGTCGAACCGGGCTAACGCTTCGGGGTCGGTAACTCCGCTCGGCAGGACCTTGATAGCGACGTCGCGATCCAACTGCGGGTCCCGCGCGCGGTATACCTCGCCCATGCCGCCCGCGCCGAGCTGGGCGACGATCTCGTATCCGCCCAGCCGTGTTCCTCCCTCAAGAGCCATCGGGTTTGATTCTATCGCAGTCGAGCGAATCGCGGCCGGTGAATCCGATGCGTTCGGGAGGCTACCACCGGAAGTCGCGGACGGGCCGAAGGCCGGACTCGACACGTTCGCTGCGTAGTACCAGGGCGTGCACAGGCCGCGCCGTTTGATTTTGTCGGGTACTAAAAAAAGGGGCCCGGCTGTGGTGCGAGTACAACGCGGGCGAGAAGCTGCGCGCGAGCAGGCCCAGCTTGGTTGAAGACAAGAACCCCACGTTGGACCGGTTGAGCAACCCGGCGCCATCGCCTGACAACTCCGCCCGAGCCACGTCTCTGCCGTCGCTCTCGTTCGGGCGGGCTCAAGCCAGCCGGCGCTTTACTGGCGCGTGCACTCCCTGACCTCGCGCGCTCGGCGGTGGTGGCAGCATGACGCGCTCGGCCCCGGCTCGTGGAGGTGTTCGAACTCGCTTGCTAGCGCTGCCGGCAGACGATCGAGATTCCCGTGTCGCATGTGTGCGGCGGTCGCGCCCACTGCCCGCGATGCGCAAGCCATCTCGAGATCCGATGGAGGATCGCCACATGAGACACGTTCCGGATTATGCGGACTCGAGCGGTATGATCGCGGTTTGGGCCAATAGAGACGGGCCTTGCGGCCAACCCAGGCTCGGCATGACTCGGCGGCGACTTGAAGGCCGGACCGACGAGTCCGCCGGCCCGTCCGATCTCGCGCATTGGGTGGTGAGGGTGTCGGACCGCACTTCGAGCGCCGTCCGGTGTTGGGCGGATATTGTTCTCCTACGGGCATGTCGAGGCGGACATGGCGGCCAAGGAAAGCACCCTCGCTCACGCCGCCCACGACCGCCAAGGGCCGGTTCAATCCCGACGACCAGCTCCTGGCCTTCCGCGCGGAGAATCCGCCCTGCCCGTTCACGCCATACGCGACCTGTCCGTTGGCGCCGAAGCGGAATCAGCTCGCGGTCGCGATCGAGGCGGGCGAGGAGCCATATCGAGGACCGCACTGAGCAACTCCGACAGCCGCCGCGGGGGAGCCGCGCCGTCAACCTTATCGAACCGCGATCGTGACCGGCGCGCTCCGCTGACCCGCTGTCTCGATCACCAACTCCACCGCGTCGCCGGACACTCCGGCGGGCAGCACCGCGTTCACCTGGTACAGTCCCGCAAACCCTGGCGCCAGACCCGCGAATTGCACGGTGGCCTCGCGTCCGCCCACCGTCACCCGGACCGGATCCACCGTCGCGGCGGGTGGGGACGAGGGAGCGGCGGAGCCGGCGGCGACCGCCGGCGAAACTGGCCCGAGTCCGGCGCAGGAGATCACGAGTACGTCGCCGGCTTCCGCGGGCGATGCTCGCCCGATCAGCGACTGCGACCCGTCCGGACGCACTGCCACGACCATGCCCTCGCCTGTTCCGCTCTGGTCGCGGGTGAACACCGCCGGTTGCGCCCGCGCCACCATCACGGGCTCCGGCGTCGAATATGCCGTTCCGCGACGGACCACCAATTGCAGCACGCCGTTGACCGGCACGTCGTACGGAATCACGCCGTTGACCTGCCCGTCGCTCGTGAATTGGAGCGGCAGGCGGCGTCCGCTCAGCAGCACTTGCGTACCGGCGAGATCGGGTGCGAACGGCAGCGCGTCCGCGACGGAGAGGCCCGTGGCCAGGGCCTTGCCGAACACCGCGATGTAGGATCCCGGCGCCACCGGAGCGTTGCGCAGGAAGCTCGCCGCGCTGGCGATGCCATTAGTTTCGACGACCGGCGCGGCGCTGCCTGCGCCGAGTTCGCCGCCGATCTGCGCGGACCCGCTCAGTTGCGGAGCGGACTCCGACAACGCGTTCGCCGTCAGCACCGCGTTCCGCGTGCCCGCCTTCGGTTGCCACGTTCCCGCCCAGCGTCCGCCGCCCACCGGACTCAGCGACAGCGGCGGATCGCCCGTGCTGAACGACACCGTAACGACGCCGCGCGAGAGCGGATCGCCGCAGTCGTCGAGCACCCGCATCTCGAGCGCGCTGGGCCAACCCGCGACCACGGAGAATCCGGCGCCGAGCGCCGCGAACAGCGGAACGAGCCGCGCGGGCGTGCAGCCTTCGGCGGAACGTACGGAGGCGCCCTTGTCCGAAGCGCCGGGAACCGTGGGCAACACGATCGCCCCAACGGCGACCCGCCGGGTCACGCCGGTCGAGAACCGGACCACGACCTCGCCCGTGGTGCCGCCCGCCGGCAGCCGCACATTCGGATCGCGCACCACGGTGACTGTGACGGACTGTCCGGGCGCGACCGTGAATGACGGCGCGCTCGCCGTGAACCAGCCGCGTGGCCCCTCCCCGAATCCGCCGGCGAGGCTGAACGAGATCACCCGGCTCGAAGTATTGGTCACCGTAAATGTCTCGCGCGGCGATGGCTCTTGCGGACGCTGCACGAGGAACACGCCGGTTGGCGCCACGAACGGCGGCGAATCGACGCCGCGATTGCGGACGGCGAGCACCACGTTCACGGTCGCGGGTGAGTTGGCCACGCCTTCGCCCGCGCGCACCTCGATCTGCCCGTGATATTCGCCTGGCGCGAGGGTGGAGGCATTGACCGATACGCCCACGGATTGCGGGGCGTCCGCCGCGGCCGTGCCGCTGCCTCCGGCGAGCGAGAGCCAACTGCCGCCGGACAGCGTCGAGAAGGAGGACGTGAATGGCAACGGGCCAGGGCCGCCGCTCGACACTTGGAAGAACTGCGTGACGCTCGCGGTGCTGCCTTGTTCGTATTCGAACGTGAAGCCGCTTCGCGAGACACGCAGGATCTGGCGCTGACGCGTCATGCCGAGGTTGACAGCGAGGTCGAAGCGCTCGTTGCCGCCATCGGCCGCGCGAATGGCGACAGTACCGCTGAAGACGCCCTCGCCAAGTCCGGCGGGCGAGGCGGTCACGACGATAGTGGACGAGGAGAACGGACCAACGCTGCCTCCGCCGGACGCGGCGAGCCAAGGTCCGCCGCGAAAGGTGGATGCGTTGACGGACACGCTTCGCGCGCGGGATCCGCGATTGATCACTTTGATGAAGCGGGTGTTCGCGTTGTTCTCGCCCGCGGCGCGCGTCGCGCCAGGTTTGGCGGTGGTCCGTGTGGCGGCATCAAGCGGGAATTCGAAGTTCAAGCCGCCGGATTCGACGCTCAGTCCGCCCACGACGTCCTCGACGAGGATGGTGACGCGATAGACAAAGGTGACGATCTCGCTACGGTCGGCGGAGCTAAAGACCCAGCGTCCGGGCACGTCAAACGTGAAGGTACCAGCGACGCGGGGGATGCCGGCGAAGCGTCCGGGCCGGATCATCTGGATGCCGTCGGGCAGTCCGGCCGGGTTGGTGAAGCCAATGTCGAGCGCGGGAAGCGCGGGGAATTCCGGATTCGTGAGCGAGGTGGACCAATCGTACGTGGCGCCAACGCGTCCGGGCGGTCCGGTCACCTGCACGACGCCAAGGTTGGTTTCGCGCGTGGTGCCGGGTTGCGTGGGTCCGGGGGGCGTAGCCGGGGAGGTGCCGCCTCCGCCTGGCGTTGGAACGCCGAAGGTGGCCGTGACGGTCCGAGGCTGGATCATCGACACGGTTTGCGGATTGATCAGGCCTTGGAGCGCGCCTGTAAATCCGCCGAATTGGAAACCTGCCGCGGCGGTCGCAGCAACGTCGACGGGCGTGAGGTTATCGTAGAAGCCGTCCGCCGAGGCGGGCGAGGCGGCGAGCGTTCCGCCTCCCGCGGGATTGACGATCAGCGTCAACTGGTATTGCGTCCTGTAGCGGGCCTGGAACGAGCCCGGTCCGTTCGGCGCGACCACTTCGTGCGAGATGGCGCCGCCGTCGCTCCACGAGGTCCAAAGCAGGCGCGTGCCGTTGACCGCGGGTCCGTTGACGGCGGTGATGGTGTGGCGCGAGCCGGGGGCCCACTGGAAGGTCCGCGGGGCCGTGTAGGTAGTTCCGTCGACGACGAAGGTCTGGCCATCGGGAAGCGTCGACACGGTGACCGGACTAGCCGAGTTCGTGAGCGTGAAGTTTGCGCCCGCCGTGACACCCGCGACGGTCGCGGTCACGATGTAGGTTCCGGCCGCGGCGTTGGCGCGGACCGGAACCGAGACGATGCCTGTCGCGCCCGTGACCACTTGAATCGTGTTGGTCCCATTCGCGAAGACAGCGGACGCCCCCGTGGTGGGCGCGGTGAATGTCACGGTGGCGTTGGGCAGTGTGTTGCCGAGCGGATCACGCACCACCGCCTGGAGCGGGTTCGCGAACGCCTCGGAAATCGGGGTGGACTGTCCGGATCCGCCGCCAATGGCGACCGATCCCGGAACCGCGACGATGGTCAGCGTCTTCGAGCTATCGGACGCGCCGCTCGAATGATCCACCTGCAAGGTCAGCGCGCCCGCCGCCGTGGATCCGGGGATCGAGTAATTCGCCGAACCCACGCCCGACGCGTTGAGCGCGACTCCGGAGACGGGAGATCCGATCACCGTAGCTCCGCGCCGAAGCGTGAACGTCAGAGTTCCGGTCGCCACGGGAACGCCGCCCGCGGTGACCGTGGCCTGCAGTGCCGCGTTTTGCGCGGACAAGCTTAAAGCGACGTTGGCCGGCTGCGCTGCGGTCACCACCGGAGGCGCCGTATTGGTCAGCGTGAATGCCGCTGGCGGAGCCGTTCCGCCGATACTGGCGTTAACCGTGTAGGTCCCAGCCGTGCCGTTGGCGCGCGCTGTCACCGCCGCGACTCCGTTGGCGCCTGTGACGCCCGTCGCTCCGCCGGGGAAGGTCGCGGAGGCTCCCGCTCCGGGCGCGGTGAAGGTCACCGTGACTCCGGCGACGGGGTTGTTGTTGCCGTCGCGCACGGTTGCCTGAATCTGCGTCGCGAAGTCCGTGTTCAAGGCCGCGCTCTGTCCGGATCCGCCGGTGGCCGTGACCGTGTTGCCGCCGGCCGCGGTGATGTCGAAGGTTTTTGTGCTGTCGGACGCCGCGAGAAAGCCAGGAAATCCGCTGTAATCCACCTGCACGGTCACCGCGCCCGCCGCCGTGCCGCCGGGAATCGAGTACACGGTGGAGCCCACGCCTGCCGCGTTGAGCGTGACGCCGCTCACGGCGGATCCGATCGTGGCCGCCCCGCGCCGCAGCGTGAAGGTCAGCGTTCCGGAGACAACCGGATTGCCCAGCGCCGCGACGGACGCCTGGAGGTTGACGTTTTGCGCGGCCGCGCTGAACGGCACGTTCGCGGGCTGCGTGACTACGAGCGTCACGGCCGTCGTGTTGGTCAACGCGAATGTCGCCGCCGTCGTCACGCCCGCCACAGCCGCACTGACCTGGAATCCGCCCGGCGACCCGTTCGCCGTCACCGGAACCGAGGCAACTCCGGACGCGTTCGTCACGGCCGTTGCACCCGAGGGGAACGTCACCGAGGCGCCGAATCCGGGCGCGGTAAACGTGACCGTCACGCCGGGCACGGGAGCATTCGATGCGTCGCGCACCGTCGCCGCAAGCGACGTCGCATACGCCGTGTTGATCGTGGCGGACTGCGGTGTTCCGCCGGTGGCCGTCACGGACGCGGGGGTTTGCGTGATGTCGAAGGTTCGGGACGCGTCGCTCGAGTTCGGAAACCCTCCCGCGCCCACGTAGTCGACTTGCACCGTGATCGCGCCCACGGTAGTTCCACCGGGGATCGTGTACGGCGTGGATCCCACGCCGGACGCGTTGAGCGCAACGCCACTGACGGCGGATCCGATGGTCGTGGTTCCGCGTTTCAGAGTGAAGGTGAGCGTGCCGGTGGTGACCGGATCGCCGCCGCTCGTCACGGCCGCAGTCAGCGTCACGTTCTGATTCGCCGCGCTGAACGGAACGTTTGCGGGCTGCGTCACTGTTACCGTCGTGGTGAGGATGCCGAGCAGCACACCGACGTCGTTCCCGAGGCTGTTGCCAACGGCGAGATCGGAGCGGAAGTCGCCGTTGAGTTCCACCGTCGCGAGCGCGACGGGCGTGTTGCCCGTGTTGTGGTCCACCTTGGGCAGGAACGTCCCGGCGGGTGAAGCCGCGCCGCGCAGGATGCTGACGTTGCCTGTGCCCGCGTTCGCCGTCGCGATGTCGATGCGTCCGTCGCCATTGAAGTCGCCCACGGCCGCGGCGCTAGGGGTTGTTCCCGTGCCGTAGTTCACGAACGAGCTGTACGACCCGGTTCCGTCGCCGAGTCCGACAGCGACTTGGTTTTGCGCCGCGCCGAGCGGCAGGGCGATGTCGGGCCGCCCGTCCGCGTTGAAGTCCGCTGTCACGATGCCGGCGGCCGTTGCGGGAGCGGCGATGTTGGTCGCGGCGGCGAATGTTCCGTCGCCGTTGCCCCGCAGCAGGCTGAGCGTGGAGGTGTTCGCGGTGATGACGTCGAACCTGCCGTCGAGATTGAAGTCCGCGATGGCGAGTCCGCGCGGACCTGCGCCCGTCGCGTTGCTCACCGCGGCCGCGAAGGTGCCGTCGCCGTTGCCCCGGAGCACGTGGACCGTGGCGCTGTTGGTGCTGGCGACGACGATGTCGGCGCGGCTGTCGAGATTGAGGTCCGTGACGCCTATCGCGTTGTTGATCGAGCCGGGCGTTGCGAACGCGGCGGCGGCGCCGAACGTGCCGTTGCCGACTCCCAGCAGCACCCGCACTTCGGCGTTTTTCCGGTCACAGAAGGCGAGGTCGGTGCGGCCGTCGCGATTGAAGTCCGCCGCCGCGACCGCGCCGGGTTGGCTGCCGGTGATGATCGTCGCGGCGGCTCCGAATGTACCGTCGCCGTTGCCCAACAGGATGGACGCGTTGTTCGAGTCTTGGTTCGACGTGACCACGTCGGTGCGGCCGTCGCCGTTGAAGTCGCCGGTCGCGACGAATCGCGGATTGGTTCCAGTTGTATAGTTCACCACGCCAGCGAACGAACTGGCAAGCGCCGCGTTGACCGTGACCGGAAGCGTATTGGACACGCCGGCCGGATTGCTCCCGTCGCCGTTGTAGACCGCGCGGACGGAACGAGAGCCAGCCTGAAGCAGGCGGGTGTTGAGTCCGGCGGTGCTGGCGACGCTGGTGATGAGGGACGACGAGCCGAGCACCTCCGGGCCGTCCATGAAGGTCATCAATCCGGACGCCGCGCCGTTGATGCTCGCGGTGAACGACGCGCTTTGGCCGAACGATCGCGGCGACGGGCCGCCGGTGAGCGTCACCGTCGTGGAGCCGCCGGTGGTGTTGGTCAGGGAGAAGACCGCGTTCCCCGCTCCAGGAGTGGAAGCCGTCACCGAGTAAGCACCCGCGGTTCCGTTGGCCGCGGCGGTGACTTGGGCGACGCCGGATGCGTTCGTCTTGACCACTACCAGACCTCGAGTCCGCTCTGGCGCGGCTCCATTGAGACTCGCGCTGGCGCCCGAGGCCGGCGCGGTAAACGTCACGGGGACATTGAACAGGGCGATGTTGCTGGCGTCCTTCACCTCGACCGAAAGGGCGGTCGTGAACGCCGTGTTGATCGCGGCCGCTTGATTGTCGCCAGCGGTTTTGGTCAGCGTGACCGGCGTCCCCACCTGTTGGTACACGGCGCCGGCCGCGATGAACACGTCGGCGTTATCGGTGGGCGTTCCCGCGTGGTCGGCCGCGATGTTCGAGGAAAGCGTGAGGTTGGTGTACTGCAGTCTCGCCGCGGCGTCCAGGTAGATCCCGCCGCCCTTGGCGATGCCGTTGCCGCCCGGACCCGTCCCGCGCAACGCGCCGTTCGATCCAAAGGAGGTGTTGAGTAAGCGCAGCAGGCCGGACCGGGCGAACAGCCCGCCTCCGAAGCCGGAACCGCCCCGTCCGCCCGACGAGTTCGCCGCCGCCGCGCCGCCTCCGAATCCAGGGGGGGCGAGCGTACCATCGCAGAACGTGGATCCACCGGCGCCGTACCCTCCAGCCACGCCGGTGGCGGTGGAGGCAGCGCCGTCAAGGATATTGCCGCCGCGTCCCGGATGCGTCGATGATCCCGGGCCCACACTAGCGCCGCCGAAAGCACACGTGACGCCTGACGTGGCGGCCCCACCGTATGACGTGGCGGCCCCACCGTCCCCGCCGCTGGCGAAGTTCTCGATCATGTCCACGTTGTCGAGGGTGAGCGATCCGCCGTTCACGAAGATCACGCCGCCCATGCCGGCGCCGCCGCCGCTGCCTCCGTTGCCGGATCCGCCATGCAGACTCGCGTGTCCGTCGCCGCCCCCCGCTGACGAGCCTCCGAAGTCGATCCCGAACAAATTGAGGTCGGCGCCGGTATCCACGAAGAACGCTCGGCCGCCGAGGATCGCGGCGGATGATGGGGACGTCCGGATAGTCAAGGGCTCGGCGACATACATTTCCCCTTGCGTCAGTCCGATCGTCTCTACGCCCGTTGCCGGAATGGTGATGGTGGCGCCGGAACAAGCCTGCGAGACCGCCTCGCGGAGCGTTCCCACGGCGCCGGTATCGGTGAGATTGGTGACCGTGTCCGTGGCGCGGCAACTGGACGTCGCGCGGACGGTAAGCGTGAACACGGCGGGCGTGTAAGTGGGCGCGGACGCGGTGACGGTGAACGTTCCCGCGTTCGGGCCGGCCGTGACCGGAGTCGCGACGGCCAGGCCGTACAGGTCCGTCGATTGCACGACGGTCGCGCCTTGCGGGAAGCTGCCGGTCGCCGTCCCGGGCGTAATCGTGAACGTCATCGGGACGTCCGGGGCCCCGTCGGACAAGTACGCACTCAGCAACGTCGTGAACCGCGTGCCCGCGCGGGTGCTCTGCGCGTCGCCGCCCACGACGACCAGACTGCCCGACTGCCTCGGTTGCGGACCACTGGCCTCGCGCGGCAGCTTGGCGCCGGCCGCCGGAACCGCCGCCTTGAATGACTCGGTGTCGACGCGCAGCAGCCATTCGCCGTCCGGCGTCCGCTCGGACCCGCCCGCGAGGAAGACCTCACCGCCTCCGCCCGCCATCGCGGCGAGCATGTCTCGTCCGGACTCGCCCAAGTAGCTCGCCCGCACTACGGCGCCGTTGGCGTCAATGCGCGCGAGGAATCCGTCCTCGGATCCGCGCCAGCCGGCCGCGCCCGCGAAGTTAGCCGAACGCGTCCAGCCCGTGGCGAGGACGCGTCCCCGCGCATCGAATCCGAGCGCCGCGGAGGAGTCATCTGCGGATCCGCCGAGGTGGGCGAGCCACTCGACGCTGGCGCCGCCCGGGGTGATCCGCGCGACAAAGCCGTCGAGTCCGCCGTGTTGGGCGGATGACGGCGCGATGCCGGTCGCCAGATCCGTCGAGTCCGTGTGTCCGGCGGCGTGGAGGGCTCCATCCGGCCCCACCGCCAGCGCGCGGACCGCGTCGCGCGGGCCGGTGCCGCCGATGGTGATGACCGAGTCGAACGACGCGGCATCCTCGGCCAGGCGCGCCACGTAGCCGTCCTCGCCGGAGCCGCCCGTGTCGACGGTGGCGGGCTTGCGGCCGCCGGCGAAGATGCGTCCGCGAGCGTCGAAGACAAGGGCGGCCACGGGGCCGGGCGCGTCGATCCACCAGCCCTGGAGATCGACCAGTTGCGCGCCAGACGCGGCGATCAGCCGCCCGGCCGGGTCGATGGCGAGCGCGGTGACGGGCTCGGGGAAGGGGTACGTCGCCACGACGCCGCCCGCCGCCGTGAGCAACGACACGAACCCTCCGCGAATGCCGTCTCTCCAGCGTTCGCCTGCGGCGTGCGTCACGCCATCGGGCGAGACCGCGAGCGCGAGGACCGCGTCGCGCGGATTCGCGCCCAGCGTGCGGCGGTACACTTCGGCGCCAGACACGCGATCGTACCTCGCGACCCAGGCGGCGCCGGATCCGCCGGCGAAGACCGAGGCGGCACCCGTGGAAACCGCAAACGCGCCGATGGGTGGTTCCGGCGAACTCGCCGACTGACTCCAGACGATCAGCGCGGTCCCAGTGACCAGCACTACCCTGTTGAATTGCAAAGTGATCTCCGAATGTGAAAGTGGACTGTAGCGGTGTTGCTGGTCGACCGATCGTACTACAATTCTCCGGGGCCGAGTGCGCCTTCCACACCGGACAATTCGTACGCCGGACGCGGACGGGTCACCCCGGATTGCGCGACCGGACACATCCTTGACACT
>Ga0194132_10011270_pt1 | contig 11573 bp, 10 predicted proteins | sample TA2KigOf80mmetaG_FD_148612 | JGI IMG/M metagenome (GOLD analysis project Ga0194132, IMG submission 148612) | Freshwater microbial communities from Lake Tanganyika, Tanzania - TA2015054 Kigoma Offshore 80m | ecosystem: Environmental > Aquatic > Freshwater > Lake | place: Tanzania: Lake... | reverse complement strand
CAATGGCCTCGCGGAGCGTCGCGCCCGCGGCAAGTGCAGCGGTGAGGTTCGCGGTTACGGCATCGCCCGCCCCGACTATGTCAATCGGCCCGCGCAGCGGGTGGCAAGGAACGTGTTCCACCTGACCGTTCGGTGCAGCCCCGAGGATGCCGCGTTCGGAGAGCGTGATGAAGACCATGCGATTATTGCGTTTGGCCATCGTCAGTGCGGATTCCTTGAGAGTGGTTAGGTTCGCGTCGGATGCCAAACCAGTCAGCGCGCAAAGCTCGGCCAGGTTCATTTTACTCGTGATGGGCGGCCAGCCGCGCATCCCCCGCCGGCTGTCGCCGACCACCAGCACATGCGGAAGCTCCCGCACGCATTCGCCTACTGCAGCCAGCACACTCTTGGTCAACACGCCAGTTTCGGGCACATCCACCTGATCCAAAAGGATCACAGCCTTAAGTTGCTGGCTGAGTTCTCGAAAGCGGTTGATGAGCGCACCCTCAACTTGGGCCGGGGTGGGCGACCAGTTCTTACTGTCCAAACGGTTGAGTTCCACGGGTGGCTGTTCTGGGGCCACAAACAGCGGCTTGCAGTAGGTGAAGGTGCGGCGAAGCGGAGTCTGGACAAAGGCCTCTAAATTCACACCGGGCATTTGGTTAAAAGCCTGCAGCAATTCGTAGCCCTCGCCATCGTCACCACGGAAGCCGACTGGGTACAGCTCACCAATGCCCAAGGCGCAAAGGTTGTTAAGAATTGTCCCTGCGCCGCCCGGCTGTGAGCGCACGCGTACGACGTTGTGGACCGGCAGGCCGGTCTCAATAGAGGTCTCGGTCTTCGTCGGGTCTATTTCCAGATAACGGTCGAGACAGAAGTCGCCCACGAGCGCCAGCCGGAGCGAGGCGTAACACGAGGTGATTTCGGAAAAACGCGATAAAGTCACATTGCTGAGCACGTTTAGCTCAAGTTGTAGCTCGGGGATTCGGAATTTTTGCGCGCGATTTAGTTTAGTGAAGCATTACCATTTACGCCTCACCACTTGTAGCGCGGTTCCGGGTTTGGCTCACCGATGTCGGGGATGTCTTTTGTCGCGGTGCGACCGTGCAGAGTTTCCAGTTTGTGGAAGAGGTGGTGGAGGAAGGCCACGTTATCGCACTGCGCGTAGTGCATCGTGCCCCCCATGCGAGAAAAACTTTTACAAAAGCGGAGGTAGTAAGCGGAGTTGTCGCGCGGAGGCTCGCCCTTGCTCCAGTCCCAATTGCCGCCGTCCTGCAAGTCCACAACGTAAATGCTGTGGCCGCTAACGATGGGGCGGTTGGCTTGCAAGCGTAAGTTATTCACGCAACTGATACTTTTCTCAAAAACCTGCGGGCCCATGATGGCCGAGCCGACGTTTAGCACTACGCCGCCATCGAGTTTTTCGACCGAGCCACCGAATAACGCGAAGTCCACGCCCGCCGCGCGACCGATGACGCCGCCATTAAACCATGGGTGGTTCGCGATGATGTCGTAGCCAATGCCAGGGTGAACGGTGAAAGCGATCTCTTGGCGCACGGCCTGCGCTAACACGCTACTGTTCCGGTGCGCGTGCGTAAGGATGTGTGGGCCGGGCTTGAGACCGAAGCGTTGAATGGCGTGCAGTAAGTCTGCACGCGCAGGAGTGAGTGGATGACCGGGTTCGGCTTGGATTTGCCCCGCTAATTCTGCTTCGGTTGGGATATTCGCGCCGTCTTCATAAATAAACTTTCCGAGCGATTTGCCGTAGCCCCAGCCGCGCACGCCGCCAAGCAACAAGGCAAGGTGGACATACCGGCCTGTCTCATCCCATGTGCCAAAGCTGCCGGTGGCAACATTATCGCGCACGTTCTCGGTTGAGCGACCTAGCCAGGAAAACTCCCAGTCGTGAATTGTCCCTGCGCCGTTCGTCGCGAGGTGCGTGAGGAATCCGCGGTCGAGTAGCTGGCCAAGCAGAAGTTGTCCACCGTTCTTCACGAGGTGTGCGCCATAGATCAGCATCACGGAGGAACCACGCTCGAGAGCCGTCTTGATGTCCCGTGCGCAACGCTCAATTATCGCGGCGTTGAATTCACTGATCGCCGGAGGCGCAGTGGTGGGTTCGACGAGCACCTCGTCGACGGTGCTCAGGCTGTGGCGTTGCGCGAGCGGAAAGACGCGAATTCGGGAAAGATCGAGAGGTGAGAGCGGAGTGGGCATTAACGAGAGCGAAAATATTGAATGACTGAATTCTTGTGGTTGATTGATGACCAAAATCGGATGAAGTGAGTTGATGTCTTGGAGTATTGGATTTGCATGGTGAAAAGATTTTTCAGTTTTCGCCGAGCAGCAACGTAACCAATTCTTTCTCACATTGGTAATCAGGAATCACCAAATCTGCTCCGGCCGCGATGAGTTGACTACGTTTTAGCTGATGGATTTTGCCCGAGCCCATCGCCGTTTCATCGCTGGCGACAGCAACAGCAAGCCCGCCAAGTTTTTTCGTGTGTTGCAACTCGGCCGGGCCGTCGCCGAACGAGACTAACTGGGTGCCAGGAATACCGTCCTCGCGCAGGATGCGTTCGAACACAGCACCCTTGGAAAACGGCGGTTGCTCCTCGTGCCCGCCGTGGATGCGACCCTCGAAGTAATACGCTAGTTCGAGCAACGTGGCCTCTTGTCGGACGTGGGGTTCGAGTGTGGCGCTGAGGATGTAAAGTTTTATGCCGTGCGACAGCAGCCGCTCAATGAGTGCCCGTCCGCCGGGGACAACGAAGTTGTCTGGGCTGGCGCCGTCACGAATTTGCCGGCTGCGGCGGGCGATGTCGCGCTCGAGGCGGAGAGTGTATTCGGACAAATAATATTGCGGTTCGCGCGGATTACCGCCGCGCCTACGCACGCGTTCCACAAAAGCCACCATCTGATGGATGGTTTGTCGGCCGTTGAAGGACAACATCTCGTGCATCAGTTCGTTGCGTAGTGCAGCTGGGTCTTCGTCAGCACGCGGCGGGAGCATTTCCAAGAACATTGTCAGCATGATGTTCGGCCAGCCATGGCGAATAAGCGAGAGCGTGCCGTCAAAGTCAAAGACGGCGTGGGTGATGCCAGGACAGGGTTGGAAACTCGGGCAAATCTCAATCGGTGCGGCGGTGATTACGGACATCGACACGCAATGATTAGAGGGTAGGGCAGGGGAATTGGCAACGGCGTCCGGCGGTTGGGCGGAGCTCAAACCGATAGCACAAAAGGAAAGCACCCGAGGTAATGCTCCCGACTTTCCGGCTGTGATCGGATGGATTCACCCGCGCACGGTTCGGAGCCAATCCCTTTTTATCCGAGATTTTCTTTCCGCGTTCAGATTGACCTGGCTGCTTACTTAAGACTGAACGGTTTAGGCATCAACGCCTGAACGGCTTCCATGATGCGCGTCTCTTGCGTGCCGTCGAGGCGGTTGGGGTGGTTGTAATAAAGCATCGCGCCTGCCGCCTCGTAGCCGCCTTCTTCCCACACGCGACGTGACGGAATATAGCAGGGCAGGTCGTTCGCATAAGCATTGACCCACACACGCTTGCCGTCGAACTCGCGCTTGATGCGCAGGCCGTAGTCCACGACAACTTCGCCTGGGAGAAAGACCATCGCGAGGTCGCGCCCGAAAGTCCACACTTGCACGAGATAAGGTAGCCGATCAGAAATTTTTTCTTTTGCGTCCAACTTTGTCAGGGCGAGTTGCGCACGTAGGCCGACGGCGCCGGTTTTCTTGGCGTCCACCTCCCACTCAGCGCGCGTGGGAAGTTTGTCAAACGGCAGTTCGATGCGCTGTGTTACGCCATTCAGCGGACCTGTGAGAGGGATGAACGGAGCTTCCTTTAATAAGCGTGAGACTTCCGTGGCCAGCTCTTGCCCGTGTTTCTCCGCCAACTCGTAGGTGCCGCGAGGGTATGGATTCTGGTCCGCACCACAGCCGATGGCCGTAAGTGCGATTACCCCGGGATGGGCTTTCTCAATGGCAAACTGCGCGCAGCCCGCCCAGTCTGCGTGCAGCTTATTGAAGCCGCTCGTGGTGCAGTGGCAAGCGTAGTTGGCTAAGACAGCGCGTAGCTTGCCGTCGGGCGTCGTGACCCGCAGTAGGGGTAACTCGTGGTCAGTGGGACCTTCAGGGTACTCGGCGTTTTGGAAACCGGTAGGCGAAGGCTTACGGCGGTTCTTGGCAAACGTGACTTTCCCCTTGGCCCACGCGAGTCGCGCGGGTTGGCGGTCGGCGAGCGCAGCGAGACAGAGTTGTTCGAGCTTGTCGGTAAACTCTCGTGTGTAGCGGTCAATGTTCCGCTGGTGCTCCGCTGGGATGGGGATGCCGAAGATGGTTTTCAGCACGCCATTGAGTATGGGGGCTGAGTGAGTGTGGCTGGAGCAAATGGCGAATCGCTCACTGGTGACTCGCTGCGCGGCAAGGCGCTTGATGACTTCAGCACGGAGCCACTCCGGTACGCCGCAGTTGTCCACAGTGAGGAGCAGGAACGGACCCTCTGCGTCGGAGCCGATGGCAAGCGCCTTTGCGCGAATACGTTGCTCGATGCCCTCAGATTCCAACCGGCGACTGCCGTAGCCGTTGAGCCGCACCGGATAATCGGGTGTGAGGTCCACCTGCGCCACGCCAACGAGGTTGGGAGTTACCAGCGTGTTATGGGTGCTAGTGCAAGACGCAAGCGGGACAAGCAGGAGTCCGAAGACCGAGGCAAGCAAAGCGCGGCGGAACATGACTGAGTTTTCGCTGGGACGACGCGGCGTGTCAACGCGTCGCAGTGACTTACTGTTTTTGCTTTTTGGTAATAATGGCATCCGATCTTGCTGCGGTTCCACCAGCTCATCAGGAGTCTTGCCCAAACTTTCAGATTAACCTCGTCACTCCTGCGGTTGGCTGGGCATGAACTGAGTGGTGGAGCACTTCCAGCGGGCGGCTGGCAACATGGTAAAAGTGGCGGCCACCACCTTTGCCGAGCCGTTGTTCAGACAGGCCGCACTTAGTCAACTACCACCCCAAAGCAGCAAATTATTCCGCACGATTTCCCTAATGTTGGGGATTCTCGGGCGGTTCGATCACACTCGCATGCTTAAGGGACTCGCTCGGGTAAAGAGCGGAGCCGAGTAAAAGAAAACGGAGCGATCAAGGTTAGAGTTTAGAACATTCAGAATCGGCAACTCCAAATTCTCCATCACTAGGGTTTCCAGCTTAATTAGAAGTACTTTCCCATCGCCTCGCGGTCGCCAGGGGCCATGAGCAGATAGGTCAATGGGCCCTCGGTCCACGCGGCGGTGGTCCAGTCCTCACCTTCGGCGACGCGCGGCTGGCTGCGGTTGGGCGCATCAGGCAGGGCGTCGTAGTTGATGATGACGAGGTGAACCTTGTCTTGCGGCAGTGAGCGGCCAGTTTGGAAAGCGAGTAACGTGACCCGATGACCGCGCCATTCCATTATCGCGCAACCAAAGCTCAATGGCTTCTGGAGGTTACTTGGCACCGCGAATTCTGAATGACCGCCGTTTTCCCTAAGCCAGTGCCGTATGTCTTCGAGGCTGGTGCTCCGGTAATTCATCCGATAGCTCTGCGCGCCGAAATAGTTGACCTGCGTGGTGGCTAGGTGCGCTTGGCGCGGCAACACGCCGTAGCCCTTTCCGAGGTAATCGGTGATGTCACGGGTAAAGCTCACGAGATTGGCCTTGGGCCCGGGTGGCTCATGCAGTGTGAGGTAACCGATGAGTCCAAAAGTTACGGCTAATGTGGCGACCGTCGCGGCGGAGTGGACGCGAATGCGCCACCACGGCGTTACGGGAAGCGGCATTATCTTGCGCCCGGCGAGTATGCTAATCTTTAAATCTACTGGCACGGGAACAGTCTGAAGCTTGTTGCTTATTGCGGTGTCGAGCGCGGTCTGTTCGGCGAGCCATCGGGCGAGTTCGGGGTCGCGTCGCGCCTGCGCAAGAGCTTCGGCGAGCTGCGGGTCAGCGGCGTCGCGCCCATCGGAACGGTAGGCGCGGAGGATGAATTTGGCTTCGGCGTTGTTCATCGAGTCAGCTTGCTTGGCGGAATTCCATGGGCACTACTTTGCGCTCCGTGCCGGCGGATTGGTCGGCAAGCAACGTGCGCAACTGCGCTTTGCCGCGCGCGAGCCGCGACATCACGGTGCCAATGGGCACTTCGAGTACTTCCGCGATTTCGAGATATGAATGGTCTTCCAGGTAAAAGAGCGTCAGCGGCGCGCGATAGACTTCGTCCACGGCCTGCAACGCCTGCATCACGACGCGGTTATCGAGGGCGGTGACCGTGGCGGGTGTGACGGGCGGCAACTCGTGCTCCACGGATTCGAGGTCGTGGTGCGGGAAGCGAGTGGTGCGGCGGCGCGAGCCTAGGAACTCGCGATGCAACGTGGTGAAAAGCCAGGTTTTGACCTTCGAGCGATCGCGAAGCTGCTGGCCTTTTTCCGCCCAAAGGAAAAACGTCTGCTGCGTCAGGTCGCACGCCTCAACCTCGCTACCGGCCAAGCTCAATGCAAATCGGTAGAGCGGCTGGTAATAGGCGCTCACCAACTGGTCAAAATCCGGCTCGGTCACGGAGGTTAGAGGCTTTCCGCTCACCTTTTATTCCAAGCAACGAATAGGGCGTCTGCAACAGCGGGCTTTTCTTACGCCTGTCGCCGAATTAGTTTGTCGCCGTGATGCTCGCTACGCTCATTCGTCATGTCGTCCTGTTGCTCGGGGCGGCGTTGTTGCCTTGGGCGGGTATTTTCGCTGAGGCGGCAGAGGTCTCCTTCCAGACGGATGTCGCCGCGGTTATTTCCAAGGCCGGATGCAATCTCGGCACCTGCCACGGCAACGCTACGGGCAAAGGCGGCTTCAAAATGTCTCTGCGAGGCGGCGACCTAGATTACGACTTTGCTGCGCTCGTGCAGGATCAGTTTGGCCGAAGAGTGAACGCGCTTTCGCCGGAAGAAAGCCTGCTTCTGCTTAAGGCCACGCAGGCTGTCGCACACGAGGGCGGCAAGCGTTTTGATCGCGACTCATGGGAATACCGCACGCTGCGCGAGTGGATTAGTCGTGGCGCGCAGCGTTCCGTGCCCGGGGAGCCGAAGCTCACGCAAATCGAAGTCACGCCGCGCGAGCAGTTCCTCTCCGCCCCGGCCAGCTCCGTGCAAATCAAAGTGCTGGCAAAGTATTCCGACGGCTCCACGCGCGACGTCACGCAGTTCGCATGTTACGAGGTCGTAAATGTCGCCGTAGCTGAGGTGTCCGCTCATGGGTTGGTCACGCGCAAGGCATCTGGCGAAACGACCGTGGTGGCCCGCTACTTGCATTTGCAGGAGCCGGTGCGGCTGGCATTTGTGCCCGCGCGGCCTGACTTCCGATGGGCGAAACCGAAGCCGCACAACCTCGTGGACGAGCACGTCTTCGCGAAACTCCAGACGCTACGGATGAATCCAAGTGAATTGGCGAGCGACGAAGTGTTTCTCCGCCGTGCGTATCTCGACCTGCTCGGAATTCTACCCACGGCAGAAGAAGCGAGGCGCTTTGCAGACCACGCAGGGAAGCTGGCGGCGGATCCCAAGTTTAAGGCTCCAAGCTCGAGGCTTACCACCTTGGACAGGCGTGCCGCGCTCGTGGATGAGTTACTTGAGCGCGGAGAATTTGCGGATTACTGGGCGCTCAAGTGGGCCGACCTGCTGCGCGTGGAGGAAAAGACCCTTGACGCCAAGGGCATGCAAGATTTCCACAACTGGATTCGCGGCAGCCTTGCCCGCGGCAAGCCGATGGATCAATTCACTCGCGAGCTGATTGCCTCGCGCGGCAGCACTTATGCGAACCCGGAGGCAAATTTTTACCGCGCCAATCGCACGCCCGTCATTCGCGCGGAAGCGGTGGCACAAGTCTTCCTCGGCACGCGGCTTCAGTGCGCTCAATGTCACAACCACCCGTTTGACCGGTGGACGCAGGATGATTACTACGATTGGGCCGCGCTCTTCGCGCGGGTGGATTACAAGATTCTCACCAACAACCGCCAGGACCGAAACGACAAGCACGAGTTCATCGGCGAACAAATTGTCTATCTCGCGCGCAAAGGTCACGTGACCAACCCCCGCACGGATAAGGCCGCCGAGCCGCGTTTCCTCGGCGCGAGCAAGCAGGACTTTGAGCACAAGGACGAGTTGGAGGCACTAGCCGATTGGATGACTCGGCCGGACAATCCGCTCTTCGCGCGCTCTCAGGTCAACCGCATTTGGTTCCACCTTATGGGGCGTGGTATTGTGGATCCGATTGATGACTTCCGCGCGACCAACCCCGCGTCGCACCCCGCGTTGCTAGACGCACTGACGAGCGTGTTTGTAAAAAGTGGGTATAACCTTCGCCACGTCATTAGGCTCATCATGAACTCGCGCGCTTATCAAGCTGCCAGTGCTCCGAATGACACGAATGCTGAGGACGAGACCAATTATTCGCGCGCCGTTGTGCGCCGGCTAACGGCGGAGCAGATGTTCGACACGCTACATCAGGTCGCGGGCGTGACGCCGGAGTTCGCGAACTTCCCGGTCGGCACGCGCGCAGCGGAGTTGCCCGGTGCACGGTTGCAAGGCCGACGCGGCCGGCGCACGCAGCTCTCGCCCGACCTGTTCATGAACATTTTCGGTAAGCCGCCGCGTCTCACCGTGTGCGAATGTGAGCGCTCTGCAGAGACCACAATGAGCCAAGCCTTTCAGATGATCTCTGGTCCCTCGGTGAACGAATTGCTCACGCAATCCAGCAATCGCCTCGGCCCGCTGCTGGAGGCAAAACCCGCGAATCGCGACCTCGTCGAGGAACTCTATTGGGTCGTGCTCACCCGTCCGCCTACGGCAACTGAGTTGTCAAAATCCCTCGCGCATCTCGATGCAGCGAAGGAGCGCCGCACCGGCGCCGAGGACTTGTTGTGGAGCCTCGTAAACGCAAAGGAATTTTTGCTGAGGCGGTGACCTGCGCCTGTCTGCTGAGTAAAGGGAAATCAGAAATCGCGAAACGGCCCACGCGGTTCGGTTGCATCCATCTCCTTCTTCCACTCGCTGAACCTCGCCTTAATTTGTGCGGCGACGTCGGGTTTTTGCTTTGAAAGGTCGTTTTTCTCTCCGAGGTCTGTGGCGAGGTCAAAGAGACCGCCGCCGAGCGTGGACTCAACCCATTTCCAGTTGCCCAGCCGCGCAGCGCGGTCGACCCGGCGCTCCCAGAACATCTCCGTGCGCGGCGACCTAACTTTGCCTTGTAGCACGGGCGTCATATCGAACCCGTCGAACTTAACGTCGGTGGGCGGCTTCGCGCCGGTGGCAGCAAGAAGTGTGGGGAAGAGTTCGAGTGAAGTGAGGAATTCATCGGTCACCGTATTGGCTGGGAGCCGGCCCGGCCAGCGCGCAAGGAATGGAACGCGTAGGCCGCCTTCCCACAGCGAGCCTTTGCCGCCCTTAAGTGGTGCGTTGCCGCCATTTCCACTACCGCCGTTGTCGGACATGAACATGATTAGCGTGTCACGCTCCAAGCCAAGTTCGCGCAGCATATCCAGCAGTTCTCCGATGGCCTCGTCCATGCAAGTTACGGCGGCGAGGTAACGTGTTACTCCGTTCTTCGGGTCGCGATGGGGATACAGCTTCAGGTACTTTTCAGGCACTTGAACCCCAACACCAGCCTTCTTTTCCCCGGCTTTCTTGTCCGAGTCCGGCAGGAACGATGATGCTCCATGCGGTGCGTTGAAAGGGAGGTAGAGGAAGAACTGTTTATCCTTGCTCGCGCGCACAAACCGCAGTGCCTCACGGCGAAAGACATCGGTTATGTAAGTGCCCTTGTCCTCCTCGGTGCGCTGGTTACCACGAAAGAGCGATGGCACGCCATAGCGCTCGTGGGTGTAATAATCAATGCCGTTGTTCCCATGTCCGTAGAAGAAGTCGAAGCCGCGCTGCAGCGGGAGGTAACGGCGCGCCTGGCCCATGTCCCACTTGCCCACGCAGCCGGTCGTGTAGCCGGCGGACTTCAACGCGTCGCCCAGCGTGACCTCGCGCGGGTCGAGACCCAGTGTCATCTCGGGCGAGACGGCGTATTCCGCCGGCGAGTAGCGGTGGCCGAAGTTGACCATGTCGTTGCGCACCATGTCGTAGAGGCCGTTGCGCTGCGGGTAACGGCCCGTGAGCACGCTGCCGCGCGACGGCGTGCAAGCCGGCCACGTCACGTAAAAACTCGTCGCCCGTACGCCCTCGCGGGCCAGCCGGTCGAGGTTCGGCGTGATGATTTCTTCGCGGCCGAGGCAGTGCAGGTCGCGCCAGCCTTGGTCATCGCTGATGATGAGGATGACGTTAGGTGGACGCGGCGCGGCGGAGGCGCTGGTGATGAACAACACCCCGCACAGCGCGGGCAGCCAAGCGCGGGTCAGTCGGCGAAAGTAAACGTGCACGGGAAACGAATGAACTGATGCGTCAGCCCACGCCAGCAGATTTTCGCCCAGCTCGCAGCCGGCAGCTTTTCCATTGCGCGCCGGGGTAAAGGTTCACACAGTCGGCAGCATGACAACCAAGCTGCTTTCCGCCCTGATTCTCCTTGTCGCCGCTTTCGGCGTGGTCTGGCTGCCCGCGCAGGACGACAAGCCCGCGAACACCATCGGTGTTGAGGTGCCCGCCGCCGTGAAGAGCGCCCTCCAACGCGAAGCCGAGGGCGGGCGCATCGTCGAGCTGGGCCGCGTGAACGAGGACGGCCGCCAGCAATACGAGGCCACCGTCAGCCACGAGGGATTGGAATACGCCGTGCGGGTGAACCTGCGCGGCGTGGTCTTGCGCGTGGAGTTGAAGGATTACAACGACGCGGAGGACCAGTCGCTCAACCAGCTTCCGGCCGCCGTGCGCGACGCATTCAAGAAGTTGGCGCGTGGCGGGTCGGTGGGGAACACCCGGCGGCAGCGGCTGTCCTACTCGTGCGAAACTCGCATTGACGGGCGGCGCTACGCGGTCACGACCGACGAGCAGGGCCGGCTCCTGCGGAAGGAATTGCAGTCAGAGGAAGGCGAAGAAAAGTAGCTGCAGCTAGGGACCAGCAGCCAGAACGCGGCGCAGCAGCTCGAGGGCTTGCAGGCAGGTTAGATGCTTGAACGTCTCGCGGTCGTAGCGGTTGACCGGGTTGATGACTTTCGTGCCAGCCGCCATCGCCAGCGCGATGAATACCGTGCCCACAGGTTTCTCCGGTGCGCCGCCGCCGGGTCCGGCGATGCCCGTGACACCAATGGCGAAATCCGCCCCCGTCCGCGCGCGACAACCCTCGGCCATTTCGCGGGCGACTGCTTCGCTCACCGCGCCGTGGGCGGCGAGCGTTTCGGCATTCACTCCCAAGAAACTCTGCTTTGCCGCGTTGCTGTAAGTTACCAGTCCTGCTAGCAGCACGGCCGATGCGCCTGGCACGTTGGTGATGCGATTCGAGATGGATCCGCCGGTGCAGGACTCAGCCAGCGCTAAGGTCTTTTTTTGGTCTGTCAGCTGCCGAACAAGCACCTCCGCCATCTCATCGTCGCCCTCGCCGAAGACGTACTCGCCAACGAGCGAGTAAACGAT
>Ga0194132_10011266_pt1 | contig 11576 bp, 13 predicted proteins | sample TA2KigOf80mmetaG_FD_148612 | JGI IMG/M metagenome (GOLD analysis project Ga0194132, IMG submission 148612) | Freshwater microbial communities from Lake Tanganyika, Tanzania - TA2015054 Kigoma Offshore 80m | ecosystem: Environmental > Aquatic > Freshwater > Lake | place: Tanzania: Lake... | reverse complement strand
CGGACGACGACACCGGCGCGGCGTGCTTCGCGCGGCTCGCGCGCGGGCGCGTCCACACCGGCGGCGGCAACCCGGCCGAGCGCTCGGAAGCGGCCCCGCGATGGCTCGTCGCCCCGGACGGCTCCGCGTGCGGACGGCTCGAAGACACGTGCCGCGCGAAGCGCCTGATTGCCGACGACGGGAGCGAGATGCGATCGGCCCACCTGTCCTGTATCGGGTACACCGACCACGCCGCGCTCGCGTCGCTGTTGCACGTCGCGCGCGCGTCAACGAACGAAGCGCTGTTCGCGGCCGTGCCGATGGATGAAGCCGGGGCGGTGCTGGCAATACTGAACGATCCCGGCGTCGTGGTCGCGCCCGCGACCGTGTTCGCCACGGGCTTTGAACCGGGCGACGTGTGGTCGATTAACACCGCGGAGATTTGACATGAGTACGAACGAACCGAGCCGCGCGGCCGGCGTCACCGCCCGCGCCAACGCGATCCTCGCCGACAGCGGCATCATGGCAAACCCGTACTTCCGCGACCTCCAAACCGGGGCCATGTCGCTGGACGAGTTCCGCCGCACGCAGGAGCAGTTCTTCTTCGCGGTCACGTTCTTCCCGCGCCCGATGGCGGCGCTGGTCGGCCGCATCCCGGACCCGAAGCACCGGCTCGACGTGCTCCACAACCTCGTGGAAGAGCACGGCGAGTTCGACGAGCAGCGGTTCCACCACAACACGTTTCAGCAGTTCCTGCGCACCATCGGCGGCGCGCCCGAGCGCCTGAACGACCTGATGATCTGGCCCGAGGTTCGGGCGTTCAACAGCGTGCTGACCACCGCGTGCGTGCTGGACGAGTTGGAAGTCGGCGTCGCGTGCATGGGCGTGATCGAGCAGGCGTTTTCCGGCATCTCCGCGCTGATCGGTCGCGCCGTGGTAGACCGCGGCTGGGTGCCGGCCGACGCGCTGGTTCACTACAAGTTGCACGCGGAGATCGACGAGCGCCACGCCGAGGAGTTCTTCGCGGTGGTCGAACCCGGCTGGCAGAACGGCACGCGCCGGTACTTCGTCGAACAGGGGTTGCAGTTGGGCGCGTACGTCTTCGACCGCATGTACCGCGACCTGCACGTAGCCGGCCCGAACCGCGCCCCGCACTACCACGAGCGCGCGTGAGTACGCTTGAACCGGGCGCGGCGTACGGCGCGCCCGGCTCGGCCACCGGCCCTACTCTTCGTCCTTCCGGCGGATCGGCTTCCGCACCTTCTTCGTGCTGTACCCGCCGTAGTTCTTCTTGAGGCTCCCTTCCTTGCTGGTCTTCTCCGGCGTCACGATCACGTGGAACTCGCCGCCCATCTCGTTGCTGCAGGTCACGCACACCATCGTTTCCGGCAGGCCTTCGAGCCGCTCGGCCGGGATGGTCTCGCCGCACCGGGCACAGGGTTGGGGCACGATCTCCATGCGGTTCCTCCACTCGGGTTGGGGTCGCGGGGCCGCGTTTGCCCCGCCGTGAGTACGACGCACGCGACCGGCGATAAGTCCGTGAAAAGCACCGGAACCGCGCGCGGCGAACCAAATCGCCGCGCCCGCTGTCCCTTATCTATCGGCCCGCGCGCCTGCCCCCCGCCGAAGCACCTCGTAAGCTGAACCCGTCGCTCCCCTTACCCACACCGAACACGATGGCGCGAATCGTCTTCCACGCCGGCACCGTGACCCGCACGGACCGGGCCGCGCTGCTCAAGCAGACCGGGGCGACCGTCTGGTTCACCGGGCTGTCCGGGTCCGGCAAGTCCACGCTCGCGATGGCACTCGAAAAAGAGCTGATCGCGCGCGGGCACGCGGCCTACGCGCTCGACGGCGACAACGTCCGCTTCGGGCTGAACGCCGCGCCCAAGCTGCTGACCGAGGTTCGGGGGTACTCAGCCGAAGACGCGGCGCGGTTCGGGCTGGGGTTCGGCGCGGCCGACCGCGCGGAGAACGTCCGGCGCATCGGCGAGGTGGCGAAGCTGTTCGCCGACGCCGGCCTGTTCGCCCTCACCAGCTTCATCAGCCCATACCGACGCGACCGCGACGCGGCGCGCGCGGCCCACGAGCGGAACGCGACCGGCCCGCTGCCGTTCATCGAGGTGTACGTCAACACGCCGCTGGAAACGTGCGAGGGCCGCGACCCGAAGGGGCTGTACAAGCAGGCCCGCGCCACGGTCGCCGCGGGCGCGAGCGCCGGCTTCACCGGCATCGACGACCCCTACGAGCCGCCGCTGAACCCGGAAATCACCTTCGACGCCACCGCCCACAGCACCGCCGACGGCGTGACCGCGATCCTGCGCTACCTCGAAGAGAAGAAGTTGTTGGGGTGAGCGCGCCGCGGCGCGATTCCGTGTGGTGGTGTAGGTCGCGGTCGAGCGAGGCTTTGCGAGCGAGGCCCGACGGCCCGCGCGCCAAGCGTATCTCGCTTGCGTGCCTTCGCCCTGAAGGGCGGGCTTCCTCAGCCCCGGCCAACGGCCGGGGTACACGCCGGTTCCGAGTATTGCGTCCTGTAGGGACGCGCTTCGAGAAGCGCGTCCCTACAGGACGCGAAGACGGGGCGCACCACCCCGGCCGTTGGCCGGGGCTGAGGAAGCCCGCCCCTTCAGGGCGGAAAACAGCCTTCGGCAGATACGCATCACTCTCTGGCAGTCGGGCCTCGCGGCGAAGCGCCGCTCGACCGCAACCTACGATTTTCCCAACACCAAATCGCACACCCAACACCCGCGGACGTGAACCTGCGCGGTGTCGCGGCAGTGGTTGAGGATGTCGTCGCTGTCGCACCCGGCATCTTGAAGGGCGTCGGCTAGGATCGGCATCCGGTCGAACGCCCGCTCGTCGTAGATGCCCTGCGCGAGGAGCATCACGTCCGACGTGCGCCACGCCGGGGCGAAGGCGACCGGGCGGAACGGGTTGCCGAAGATGTCGCGGAGAGTGTGCCCACGCTTCTTTCCCAAAAGCCGAAGCGTATCACGAGCTGCGAAGAAGGCTGTCTCTAACCGCACGCTCTCGACTATTCTGTTCTGGTCATCGAGCAGGGGAACTTCTGCTGATTCGCAGAGGAGGTCTACTTCCTCCTCCATTTGCATCACTCCCCGAAGGTCTGGGACGTTCCGCGCAAGTTCGTCTACTCGGATACACCCAATTGCGAACAACCGCAACTTCCGATCGCTCGCCTTGCCACGAACAAACTCTAGCATTGGAGTCGCGTCGGTCGCCGCCCGCCATTCTTTCTCAGTCATCGGTTCACCCCAGCTTGAACAGCTTCGCGGCGGTGCCGCCGAAGACCTTGACGCGGTCGGTGTCCGTCAGGTGCGCGAGCAACTCCGCGATGCGGTCGCGCTCGGCCTTGTAGCTCTTGCCGGTCGCCTTCTCGTTGTAGCCGCCGCCGTACATCAGTCGGTCCGCGCCGAATGCTTCCGTTAGCCGCTTGATGACGGGCTGCGGGTCGCTGTGCGGGTACGCTTTCTTGTCGGGCACTGCGGACAGCTTCATCACCACGTTGTCGAACTTCGACCAACTTACCACGCGGTCGTAGTCCTTCGCCGTGCCCTGGAACGGACGGCCGAGGTGGTCGATCAGCACGCGCGTGTCCTTGAACTCCTTGATGAGCGGCTCGAAGCCCTCCGCGTGCTTCGGCTCGAAGTGCAGTTGCACCGCGAGGCCGGCGTCGGCGTACTGCTTCCACAGCTCGCGCAGCTCCGGCTTGCCGAACGGCGGCAGGCGGTCGGGGTTGTAGGCGTGAATGCGCCCCGCGACCAACGGCGTCGCCTTCGCCAGCGCCTTGAGCTTGTCAGCGTTGCCCGCGCGCCCGGCGAAGAACAGGCACGTCCCTTTCAGCTTCCCTTTCCCCACGGTCAGGCAGTGTTCGAGGTAGCGGTGATCGTCCTGATACGGTTCCGGGTGGACGACGACGGCGGTATCGACGCCGCCATCGGCCATGCACTTGAGGAGGTGTTCCGGCGTCGCGGGGTCGGCCGGTTGGTAGGGTCCGTCCTTGTGGTACGGGAACTTCGGGTCGTCCTTGCCCGCGAAGCAGTGCAGGTGCGTATCAACGACGGGCACTTTGGCTTTCGGCTCGGCCGCACGCGCCGTGGCGAGAAGGGGAAGTGTTGAGACCGAGGCGAGGAACTGGCGACGGGTCGGCATGTGGTGACTCTGGAAAGGCAGAAGAGTATGAACCACAGAGTCACAGAGAACACCGAGGAAGGCAAGCTACAGATCGAAAGAAGATGGTTTCAAACCCTCTCTTCTCCCTTCCTCTGTATTGGTCTTCCTCTGTGCTCTCTGTGACTCTGTGGTTCATACTCTTCTGCCTTTCGACTGCGAATCGCTACTTCTTGCGCTTGTACTCGATCACGAACATCGGCTCCTTGCCGTCGCCGACGTACATGCTGAACGTCATGGTGTCGGCGTCCGGGTAGGTCGTGACCGACTTCCACTTGGCCGGCTTCCCGTCCGGGCCGGGGCCGTCGCCGGTCAACGTCAGCGCCTTCTTCTCCTTGTCGTAGGTGCCCTCGAACGCCATCGGCGTCGTGCTCATGCTGTCGAACCAGTACGACACGAACTTCTTCTTACCCGCGTCGTAGCTGTCCATGCCCTTGCCGGTGAACTTGCCCGCGGGGCCGAGGTCGCACTCCATCGAGCTGGTGAGCCACAGTCCGCCGAGGCCCATCGTGTAGACCGTGGTGCCCTTGTGCTCCATCCCGCCGGCCTTCATCACGAGGGTCCACGTGCCCTCGGCCTTCTTGAGCATCTCGTGTTCGGGGCCGGGCTTGACATCCGGCTGGGCCGACACCGCCGGGGCCACGAACGCGACCAGCGCGAGCGCACCGAACCAACGTACCGTCGTCATGACACTCTCTCCGCACAGATGAGGGGCGACCGTTCCCGGCCCGCACGGGCCGCGAAGGGGAGAGTTGTAGCTCATTCGCCCGTTGAACGAAATCCCAGTTGGACAGATTTCGATGCGCCGTTACGTTTTGAACTCCTTCACGTTCAGCCGCGTCTGGTGCGACTCCACCGCCCGCCCGTCTATCGTCTTCCCTTGGAAGTAGTCCTTCTGCCACCCCTTCGCCACCGCGTCCGGGTCGCGCGAGTGCAGCCCGACGAGGAAGTCGCTCCGACTCGCTTCCCACTTCTGATACTGTTCGCGCAGTTCCGGGTTCGCCGTCAGCGGTTCGATGCGCGGCACCAGCGTTTCGATCAACCCGCGCGGCACGGGCACCAGCATGCAGAACGGCTCGTCCTTCTCGAACGTTACCCACTCGCACACGCGCGTCATCTTCCAGTTCATCGTGAACGTCGAGGCGAGCCAGTCCGCTTCGACGACGCCTTCGAGCGCCTGAACGCCGTCCTTGATCCAGTTCGCCGGCCCCTTCACCCACAGGTTGATGCCGGGCGGGGTGCGGAACAGGAACGGGATGGTGAACGTGATGACGCCGCTGCCGAAGTGCGAGACGACGCGGTTCTCGGGTTCGTCGAAGCGAAGCTCGACGTCTTCCTTCGCCGGGCCGCCGTACCAGTAGGCTCGGAACGCGGTCGGGTTGCGGAGCACCCAGCCGCACTGGTTGGCGATGACCAGCGGGAGGCAGCGGTACGGGTGCCGCTGGTGGGCCGCGTCCATCCACGCGCGCGGGATCGGCGCGGGCGCGGGGGTCACGTCGGTGGGCTGGTTCTGGTGGAGCGCGTAGGCGATGAGCGCCGGTTCGTCGGGCATGGGAGCGCGGGTCCGTGGTGGGTGTGGCGACCGGCGCACAGGATACCGAACGCCGGCCCGGCGCGGAAGGCGGGTCAACCGCGAGCGCTCGGAATCGCCGCGGGGGTTCCGAACACCGGCCCCGCGCGGAAGGCGGGCCGACCGCCGGCGCGTGTGCGCCCCCCCAGAGCGCCAAAAAGAGATCGTCAATTCCCGACCCAGAGCGCCAGTCCCGCCCCCCCCAGAGCGCCACTTTGTTGCATGGCGATCTGGGTCGAAACGCTTGTTTTCCTAGCGTTTCGACCCCCAGAGCGCCAGAGCGCCAGAGCGCCAGAGCGCCAACTCGTCTGGGGGTGGGGGGCCTACGGGCCGCCCCACGTTACTCGCGCGCGCAAAGTGACCACCGCGAGCGGCGCGCCCCGAGCGCCCCGCGAGCGGGGGCGGGCGCGCCGCAAATGTTGCCGTTGCATCGCGTTCGGAAATGTGGGTATCTTCGGAAACCCGCGGCGGAACCCGCGGCCGGTTTTCGGGAAGGACCCCGTATGGCTCTGGCTCACCCGCCAGACGGCACCCCGCCGCACGCGCTCGACCGGCCCCGCGACCTCGCGCCGCGCGCCGTCGCCGCGCCCGCGGGCGCGGCCCTTACAGTCGTCATCGTCAACTTCTGCCAGTGGAAGAACACCGCGCGCCTCGTGCGCCAGCTCCGCCGTTCGGTGGCCGTGCGCACCGGCCACGCCCACATTCAGGTGATCGATAACGGTTCGCCCGCGCACCGGCTGGCGGCGCGCGTGGCCCGGCTGCGCGGGGTCTCGGTGCGCCGGTTCGACCAGAACCTCGGGTTCGCCGCGGCCGTGAACCGCGGCGCGCGCCTCGGGGCCGGGCCGTGGGTGCTGCTGTTGAACCCCGACGTGACCGTTCCCGACGGGTTCCTCGATGACGTACACGGGGCGATGGCCCGCGCCGACGCCCTCGACGGCACCGGCGTGGTCGGGTTCCGCCTGCTGAACCGCGACGGCACCCCGCAGCCGTCGGCCGGGCCGTTCCCGTCGTTCGCGCGCACGCTGGCCGGGTTACTGGTGCCGCGCGCGCGGCGCAAGTGCCGCGTCAACCACGGGACCGCGCGCCGCCCGGTCGAATGGGCCACGGGCGGGTGCCTGCTGGTGCGCCGCGCGTGCTTCGACGACCTCGGCGGCCTCGACGAGTCGTTCTTCCTGTATTACGAGGACGTGGACTTCTGCCGCCGGGCCGCGGAGCGCGGCTGGGGCGTGTGGTTCGACCCCGGTCCCGAGGTGACGCACCACTGGCCGCTGCACGCGCGCCGGGTGCCGGCCCCGCTGCGGCTCATCACGCGGCACGCGCTGCTGACCTACGCGCGGCGGCACTGGGGCGGGTGGCAGGCGCGGCTGCTGGGCGGGGCGATCTGGACCGAGGCCGCGCTGCGCCAGCTTTGGGCCGCGGCCCGCGGCGACGCCGACGCCGCGCGCTGCCACGCCGAACTGCGCCGGCTCGTGACCGACCTGAGCGCCGGGCGCGGGCCCGCCGCCGCCGCCCGCGTCCGCTTCGCCGCCGCGTTCCTCAGCCCCATCGCCGCGGCCCAAGACGGCCGCACCGAGTAACCCAACTCGCTCACGCGCCACTCGCGCGTGCCCGTCGCCCGCGCCGCGTTCGGGCACAGGAGCGCAACCAGAAGTGCCACCCAAAGCGCGGTCTTCATGTCGAACCTCGCAGCGCTTAGAGTAGCTGGTCGCCGGGTAAGTGACGAAGACCCCTCACTCACCTGCCCCCAATGCCGGTCAATGAGGCGCGGAGAGGAACACGGCCGGGCTGACGCCGAAATGCCGGGCCAGCGCGACGATGTGCTCTTTCGCCAGCGCCCGCGTACCGTTCAGCAGCGCGGACAGCGTCGGCTGCGCTATGCCGACGTGCTTCGCGAGTTGGGTCTGCGTCAGCCCGCTGGCCTCGAACAGCACGCGGAGCAGGTCCGCTTCGGCGGCCGGGGCCATCGGGAACCGGGCCTTCTCGTACCGCTGGATCACGTCCGCGAGCAGGTCGAGGTACTCCTCGCCGCCCGCGTCCAGTTCGCGCCCCATCAGGTCGTGCGCGACGGCGAGCGCGGCGTCCAGTTCGGCGTCGGTCGAGAGGTTGCGCAACGGGAACGCCTTCACCAGTTTCAGATAACTGGCGGACGCGGGCCGGACGCTGGTTTTGGTCGGCATCGGTTCTCCACCGTTCGCGCTCGAGCGCCTACTTCTTCTTGTGGGGCTAGGTTTTCGTCGGACGCGGGCCGTCCTTCGGTTTCGGCCTCTTGTGGCACCCGCAGTCTTCGGGCCACTTGTTGTCGTCGTATTCGGCGTGCGTCAGCACCGCGAGAACGTACACAAGCCCCCGGCCTTTATCGTCGGCGTACCGCACGCGCCCGACGAGGCGGATGCGGTTGTTGCCGACATCGAAGACGACACAATCGCCCACTACGTCCGCGGAGCCGAACGTATGGCGCAGCTCGCCGAAGTTGTGCCACGTCGCGTTCTCGGTGTGGTCGTACCACGCGCGAAGGAACTGCTCCGACCGGGCCGGCGCGTCGGCCCGCGCCCAAAAGTCGCGGAGCGGTCGCAACGAGATCGCCCGCACCGCGCGCTCCAAAGTTGGTGGCCTTCGTCTCAATTATCACATCTTGTTATAGGAACACAAGGGGAGAAAGGGGAACCTGAAAAGCCGCAAGCGGCTTCGCGGGGCGCGCCCCGCGAAGCCGCTTGCGGCTTTTCCGTCGATGGAACTGCTGCTAGTGGTTCAGCATGAACTCGTTGGTGTTGAGCAGCGCCCAGAACACGTCCTCGTAGAAGGTCACGTCGTTGGGCGACGCGCCGGCGACGATCACGCCGCCGCCGGGGGCGATCTTCGGGGGCGGGACCACCGGCCCCTTGCCCTTCGGCGGCACGGTCGGCGTCGTCGGCGGGTTGCCGAGGTTGATCCGGGCCTGCCAGTTGCGCACCTGCTCCAACTTGGCGACCTCCTCGTTCGTCGGGCGGCGGCTCAGCGTCATCAGGAACAGCTCTTCGTAAATGCCGCGCACGTTCGCCGGGGTCACGCCGCCCTTCAGGTGCTTGTTCACCACGTCGGCCACGAGGCCCGCGGTCTTCGTGGACTTGATCTGATCATTCAGATCCTTGCCGTTCATCATCAGGAGGGCTTGGACGATGGTGCCGTTGAAGTTGGACTCGTTGCCCTCGTCGTCGCCGAAGTTGCGGACGAGCCGGTTGCTCCACGTGCGCTTTAGGGTCTTGTAGGCGTCCTCGGAGAGGCGGCTGCGGGCGCGGGTCGCGATGCTCAGCGACTCGAAGATCGCTTCCGGCGACTGGGCCTTGAGCGGCATGCGCGCGAAGTACGGGTCGTACTTCACGTCGGTCAGGTCCTTCACCGCCACGTGGCTCAGTTGGTACACGTCGCTGGTGCAGATCCACTCCAGCAGTTTCTTGCTGTCGTGGTTGTACTGCTTGAACTGCTCGGCGAGGAACTGCATCAGTTCGGGGTGAACAACTTCGTTGTCGCTCTTGAAGTCGTCGACGGTCGGCTCCTTGTGCAGCCCGCGGCCGAACAGGTGGCCCCACATGCGGTTCACGTAGGCCTTCTCGAAGTTGTCGTGTTGCAGCACCCACTCGGCGAGAACCTGCCGGCGGCTCTTGGCGTTCGCGCCGGGCGCGGACGCCAGCACCTTCTTGGACTTCTCCAACTTCTCGGCCTCGGCCACGTTCTTGAGCATGGTGGCGTACACGGCCTTGCGCTGGCCGTCGCGCTGGTCGTAGAACACCGAGGTTTCCTTGTTCCAGCCGGGCATGTCGGTCAGTTCGACCGAGTTGCCGACGCCCGCGGTGCCCTTCTTGCCCATCGCGGTCTGCTGGCCGCGCTTCTCGGTTTGGCGGAAGAAGGCGTTCACGCCCCAGAAGTCCACCTGCAGCCACTCCTTGGCCTGCGGGTGGTTGTGGCACTGGGTGCACTGGGTCTGGATGCCGAGGAACATCTTGGTCACGCGCGAGGTGATCGGCACGTTGTCGTACTTGCCGTCGCGGTCGAGCGAGCCTTTGAGGTCGCCGGCGAGCGGGTCGCCGATGTGCCGGAACACGAAGTGAACGGCCCCGTTCTCGTTGCTCTTCCCGGTCGCGGTGATCAGTTCGGTCACGAAGTCGCGGTACGGCACGTTGGAATCGAGCTTCTCCTCGAGCCACATCATGAACTGCTCGCGATAAATCTCGTCCACGCCGCTGCGGGTGAGCAGCCACACAGACCAGATTTCGGCGAAGTTGCTGGCGTACGCGGCGGAGTAGTCGATGGGCACCTTCTTCAGACCGCCGACCTCAGTGACCAACTTCCCGTTCACCTTCGGCGTGTACTTCTTCTCGTTCAGCAGGCGCTGGACGAGGCGCACGCGCTTGTTCGCCCCGGTGTCCTTCTCGAAATCGACGACCTCTTCGACCGTGGGGATGCGGCCGATCAGGTCGATGAACACGCGGCGCATGAACTCGTGGTCGGTGGCGCGCTTGGCCGGGTTTTTGATGCCCGCGGCCTCGTAGCCCTTCAGGATGAACTCGTTGATCTTTTGAGTTTGTGGCGAGATGCCGCCCATCGGGGCGGGCGTCTTCGGGTCGTCCGCGGAGCGGGCGGGGTGGGCCGACGCCCACAAGATACCGGCGGCGAGGCCGGCGAGGAACGTGTGGCGGATCATCCGGGTTTCCCTCAAGGGTCCGTCGGGTCGCGGTCGGACTGTGAGCGGGTCTGAAGTTCCAGTAGTGTAGACCAGCGCGGGCGGGTCGGTCCACGTTTTTTCGCGCACGGCGTGCAACCTTCAACCCGTGAGACGCGGATGAGGACCGTTAAGTTCCCAAAGCGCGCGCTTTTGTAGGACAGGCTTCCAGCCTGTCCCGACTTCCGGGCGGGCTGGAAGCCTGTCCGACAAGACATCCCGCGAGAGTGTGCGAATGAAGCTCGACCTGAAGCGCGTGGCGGAATACATCCGCAAGGCGGAAACCGAAGAACTGCTCGACCGCGTGACGGTTTACCGCGACGGCATGGAACCCGCGGCGCTCGACCTGATGGAAGGGGAGTTAGACCGGCGGGGCATTACACGCGCGATGATGGCCGAACACGGGGCCGCGCGGCGCGCCCGCGCGATCCTGCTGCCCGACGGTACGGCCATGCGGTGCAGCTTCTGCGACCGTCCCGCCGTACGCCAAGCGCGCGGCTGGCACCGACTGTTCGGCCGCGTGCCCGTCTTCCCCAAAGTGTTCGCCTACTGCGACTTCCACACCAAACCCAAAACTGGCGATGGCGCGAACGAAGGGAACAAAAACGATTAGCCGCGAACCGAAGGGGAGCGCGGCCATTCGCGCTCGCCTGCGGCTCGCGGCTAACGAACCTCTGTCCTCTGTTTACTTCGCGGCTTCTTTCGCCTGTGCTTCACTGATTTGCGTGAAGGGCACGCCGAGCTGCGTGCTCAGCCAGCTCTGCACGGCCGGGGTGTACGGGTACTTCCCCTCGCCGATCAGTTTCTTCATGCGCTTGTCGCGGTTGGCCCGCTCCTTGCGCTTCAGGTGCCCGTTCACCGTGCGCGAGATCGCGCCGTTGTCGCGAATCCGGTCGTACCGGACGCGGGTGGACATGCGGTCGGCCATCGTTCGACTCCGTGTGCTGCCGTAAATTACGAGACTGCTAAAGATAGGGGGCGGGCCGGCCCGCGAACAGGGCGCGGCGCACGTCACACCTTCTTACCGGCGGCGACGTCCGCGCCCAGCGCGAGGAACTTGGCCCGCGCGTCGGGGGCGGGGCCGGCGAGCAGCAGGGCCGCGGCGACCGCGGAGCCGGTCAGGTCGTCGCGCGGCGGGACCGG
>Ga0194132_10011265_pt1 | contig 11578 bp, 12 predicted proteins | sample TA2KigOf80mmetaG_FD_148612 | JGI IMG/M metagenome (GOLD analysis project Ga0194132, IMG submission 148612) | Freshwater microbial communities from Lake Tanganyika, Tanzania - TA2015054 Kigoma Offshore 80m | ecosystem: Environmental > Aquatic > Freshwater > Lake | place: Tanzania: Lake... | reverse complement strand
TCCAGATCACCCTTGGAGATCGAGACTGACTCAACCAAAACCAGTCGTACTGACAAAATCACTGAGCAGTAAGACTGACAAAGTCATTGAGCATTGACATTAACTCGTTGTCAAGACGTGAATGTGGCCCGGAAATCTGGTAGAGTCTATTCGCTTTCTTAGACTGTGAATTGAAGCAAGACCAGCCGGCACCGGTCGCTGGTCCGTGGGGGAGCCTTGCAGGCAGCTACGCGGAACGGCACTATGGGGCAGATGGAGGTCTACGGAAGGCTTTTGGCCGAGAGGTTCGGCTATCCTGCGTTCCGGAACGGGCAGGCGGCGGTTCTGGAGAAACTCTCCGAGACCGACGTGCTGGGCGTTATGCCAACCGGCAGCGGCAAGAGCCTGTGCTACGTTCTCCCGGCGATTGCTCACGGCCGCACGCTCGTTGTTTCGCCCCTGATTGCCCTCATGCAGGACCAGGTGGAGTCGCTCGCCACCGCCGGCGTCCGCGCCGCCTTTATCAACTCCAGCCTCACCCGCTACCAGCAGAACAACACGTACCTGGACTTCATTGGTGGCAGGCTCGACCTTCTGTACGTTGCGCCCGAGCGCTTTGCGAACGAGAAGTTCGTCGCGGGCCTGGCGAGGCACGGAGTGAACCTGCTGGCAGTTGACGAGGCGCATTGCGTGTCCGAGTGGGGGCACGACTTCCGGCCGGACTACCTCACGCTCGGCTCGGTGCGGCAGCGGCTCGGTTCGCCGCGGACCCTGGCGCTGACGGCGACGGCGGACCCGCGCGTTCGGAAGGACATTATCGACAGGCTTGGTATCAACGGCAGCACCGCGCAGGTGGTGACGTCGGTGGACCGGCCGAACCTCAAGTTCTCAGTGGAGCGCATATCGCGCGACGAGGAGCGCCGGGAGTGGCTGAGGCGGTACCTGAGCACCCGGCGCGGCAATTCCGGCATCGTCTACGTGCGAACGCGTGGAGGCGTGGGGGAGATAGCCGCGTTCCTGCAGGATTGCGGCGTCAGGGCGGCGGGGTACCATGCAGGCATGGAGCGGGATGACAGGACGCGCGTGCAGCGGCAGTTTACCGTGGACGAGGTTGAGGTGATGGTGGCGACGAACGCGTTCGGAATGGGCGTGGACAAGCCGGACGTGCGTTTCGTGGTGCACTTCAACATGCCGGGGCGCCTGGAGTCTTACTACCAGGAGGCGGGTAGGGCGGGGCGGGACGGCGACCCGGCGGACTGCATCCTTCTCTATGGACCCCGGGAGGCAAGCGCGCAGCAGTACTTCATCAACAAGGCGCACCCGAAAGAGGACTTTGTCCGGGCAACGTGGCAACGGTGGCTCGCGGAGCAGGCCCAGGCCCAGGAGTCGGTCGGTCCACAATTCGTCGTTCCCAGGAATGAGGAGGACGGGCTGGCGGCGACGATCGTGGCTCTTCGCGCTTCCGGGTTGATGGATTCCTCCTCTCTGAAGCTGGCCTCCTCGGACCCCGAGGCGCCGATAGACTGCGCATCAATTGCCGAGCACAAGAAGTACGTGGAGGAGCGGCTATCGCACATGGTGGCGTACGCGGAGTCACACTCCTGCCGCCGCGCGAGCATATTGCGCTACTTCGGAGAGCCCGCGCCGGCGAAGTGCGATAGCTGCGACGTGTGCAGGGGGGGACCCGCAGCCACACCCTCTCTGTCGCGCAAAGCCGCGACACCTCTCCCTGCGGGAGAGGAAGGGAGGAGGAAAGGGCGGACGGCGCTGGCGAAGGACTCGGTTGGGGGGGACGTGGCGGACGACGATCCGCTGTTCCAGGAGCTGAGGGTGTGGCGACGGAGCAGGGCGGAGCGCGACGGCGTGGCGGCCTTCACGGTCTTTTCAGACCGGGCGCTCCGGGACATCGCCTCACGGCGGCCCAGGACGGAGAGCGAGCTTTTCAGGGCCTGGGGAGTTACCGTCGTCAAGGTCAGCAGGTACGGCGACGAGGTCCTTGCGATCGTGAACGCGCACGCCTGAGGCCGCCGCACAGCTTGACACGTCCCGGCGGCCGGGCTTATCGTTTTTGTAATCGAATAGCAAAAGCGACAACGGAGACGAGTACGGTGAGCGTCCGGCCCAGAGAGCCTCGCCCCGCCATGCGGCGGGTGGTGAAAGCGAGCGCGCTTGAGGGCTTGCCGGAATATCCCTCCTGAGCAGCGGACCGAAAGGGCGCCGCCGCCCCGCTGCCTCACCATCCCAGGGTATGGGGTAAAGGGCAACGGGTACGGAGGAACAGCCGAACAGCCGTCACCCTCACCCGTCCCGATGCTTCATCGGGACGACCTCTCCCGTCAAGGGAGAGGTAAGAAGGGGGCGAACAGCCGTCACCCTCTCTGTCAGCCAGAGCGCTGACATCTCCCCCTGAGGGGGAGAAACAAAGCCAGGAGAGGGAGCGGAAAGGCCGGACCCAACTAGACTCCGACGGGATTGCCCGCCGTTACCAGGGCAGGGGTATGAACACGTACCTCGTAGAGAGCCGAAGCGCCTCAACTGGCCTTTATCCCCATTCGTGATCGGGGACTCTCCTTTGTGGAGAGGGGGAGGCATCCAGGGCGTTCGAAATAAGGGTGGTACCGCGGTCCACTTTCTGATGCTTTTCAGAAGGCCCGTCCCTACACAGGGGCGGGCCTTCTTTGTTTTCCGGCGATTTCAGAATTTTCAGGAGTGGATGAAATGGCGCAACACGGTGACCTTTACGATACTACCCTGCGGGACGGCGCCCAGTTCGAGGGCATCTCTTTTTCGGTTGACGACAAGCTGGCGATCACGCGGCGACTGGACGAGCTTGGTGTTCAGTACATCGAGGGGGGGGTACCCCCGGGTCCAATCCAAAGGACGTTGAGTTTTTCAGGCGCGCCCGGGACCTCAAGCTCAAGAGCGCGGTGCTCACCCCGTTCGGTAGCACCCGTCGGACCCGGGTAGAGGCGGCCGGCGACTCCAACCTGCTCGCGCTCGTGGAGTCCTGCGCGCCGGTGGTGACCGTGGTTGGGAAGAGCTGGGACCTGCACGTAACGCGCGTGCTGGAGACCTCGCTGGATGAGAACCTGAATATGGTCCGCGATTCGGTCAGGTTCCTGCGGGGCAAGGGCAAACGGGTCTTTTTCGACGCCGAGCACTTTTTCGACGGTTTCCGGGCCAACCCGCGGTACGCCGTGGAGGTTGTGCTCGCGGCCGCCGAGGCGGGCGCGGAGCACATTGTTCTCTGCGACACGAACGGCGGCACCCTGCCGGAGGAGGTGGCGAGAATCGTCTCCGCTGTGAAGTATGACACGGGCGCTCGTCTGGGCATACACACCCACAATGACACTGATACGGCTGTCGCGAGCGCGCTGGCTGCAGTACGCGCCGGCGCAACGCAGGTGCAGGGGACTATCAACGGCTACGGTGAGCGGTGCGGCAACGCCAACCTCATTTCGGTCGCTGCGGCTATGAGCTTGAAAATGGGGATCCGGAGCCTGTCGGACGCCCAGCTTGGGAATCTCACGCAGGTGAGCCGTTACGTGGCAGAGATCGCAAACATTCCGCACGCGCCGTCCCAGCCGTACGTGGGCGCGAGCGCGTTCGCCCACAAGGGGGGACTGCACGTGGCGGCGGTCGCTAAGGTCAAGGAAAGCTACGAGCATATCCGGCCGGAACTGGTGGGGAATGCCAACCGTGTGCTGGTGTCCGAGCTCTCAGGCCGGGGCAACATCCTGCGCAAGGTGCAGGACCTTGGCCTTGGCGTGACGCTGACCCCCGACCAGGCGGCGAAGCTGCTTGAGCGCGTAAAGGAGCTCGAAAGCAGGGGCTTCCAGTACGAGGGCGCGGAGGCGTCGTTCGATCTCCTGGTGAGAAGGTCACTGCCGGGGTATGAGGCGCCTTTCGTTCTGGCTAGGACAGCAGTGAGCAGTGGGCAGTGGGTGAGGGCAAAAAAACAGGCCTTGGGCAAGGCGGAGATCACGGTTGAGGTTGGCGGGAAGAAAGTGAGTTCCTCGGCCGCGGGCAACGGGCCGGTGAACGCGCTGGACACTGCCCTGCGGCAGGCGCTGGTGCAGTCGTACCCCGCGCTATCCGCCGTGCGCCTGACGGACTACAAGGTGCGCGTGGTGGACGAGCGCCACGGCACCGCCGCCGTCGTGAGGGTGCTGATCGAGTCCACGGACGGCGAGCGGACGTGGCGGACGGTCGGCGCGTCCGCCAACATCATTGAGGCAAGCTGGATGGCGCTCGCCGACAGCCTCGAGTGGGCGATTCGCGCCTGATCCTACTTGCGCCTGATCTTGGCCAGGAGGCGCAGTATCTCGGTGTAGAGCCACAGGAGCGTGACCATGAGGGCGAACGCGCCGTACCATTCCATGAACTGCGGCGCGCCGCCCCCTGCGGCCTGCTCAATGAAATCGAAGTCGATGATGAGATTAAGGGCGGCGACGCTGACGACGATGAGGGAGAAGATGATCCCGAACGGCCCGGCGGAGTGGATCAAAGGGACTTCCACGCCGAAGAGGCCGAGCAGGAGGGAGGCCATGTAGACAAGACCTATAGAGGCTGTTGCGACGATGACGCCCATTTTGAACTTGCCTGTGGCGCGGATAACCCCGGTCCGGTATGCGACGAGCATGGCAGCCATGACACAGAGGGTGAGTCCCACGGCCTGGAAGGCAATGCCGGGATACATGTCGTCGAACACAAACGAGATGCCGCCGATAACGAAGCCCTGGAGCGCGGCGTAGATGGGCGCTGTCACCGGCGCCAGGTGTTTCTTGAAAGTCGTGACGAGAGCGGTGATCAGTCCTCCTATCGCGCCGACGAGGAGCAACGGGAATACGACACCCATATTCCCGCGCGCGATGAACCACGTGAAGCCCGCGGTCGCGAGCAGAATGGCGAAGAGCATGGCCGTCTTGTTGACCGTGCCTTCCACGGTCATTGTGGCGGCCGCCGGCTCCATGTACCGCCGGAAGGTGTCCTGTCTCAGGATTGGATTGTTCGACTTCATGCGCGCCTCCCCATTGGCATGCCTTGTAACCGGCCGACTTACCGTCCGAGGGCCTTCGCCATTGCGCCGCCCTGTTCCTTGCAGTACCGGTAGACGATCTGCACATCTGTGCCTATGCAGAAGTCCTTGACGCCCATCTTCATGTAAGGCTCCGCCTGCTTCCAGTCGCGTATTTCAACGCGGGGGCGTACGCCGTGCTTCAGCGCGGTCTCGATGGTGTATTTCTCAGCCTTCTTGACTTCGGGGTGGTCGTACTGCCCGGCGAGGCCGATGCTCATGGAGTAGTCGGCTGGGCCGAACTGCACCATGTCAATGGTCCCGAGCTTGAGTATTTCGTCCAGGTTGTCCACGCAACCTTTCTTTTCCACCATGATCGCCAGCACGCCCTCGTCCAGCTTCTTGACGTACTCCTGCAGTGTGAAGTTGGGGTAGACGTAGCCGGCGTCGCGCGTGCTCTTGGCGCCGGAGAAGCCCTTCGACTGCGGGGTTTCCGGACGCATCGCCTTTATGCACTCGCGGGCGTCGTCGACGGACCGGAGATCGGCGAAGAGGATGTTCTGGAAGCCGGAGCCTACGGCGCGCTCGCACAGGTACGTGCGCGGCTGCTGGTCCAGCTTCATCATCGCGGACATGTGGTCGAAGAGGTCCACCGCGCGGCCGATGTTCTCCAGTGCGAAGAGGTCGTACGGCGCGTACTGCCCGGAGAACTCGATGTAGTCCATCGCGCCGCTGTGACCGATGACCTCGATCATGCCGGGCCATGCGGTGAAGACGTGGGTGCCTATGGTGGGCTTGCCAGCCTTTATGAGATCGCGAAGGACGTTGTTTTTGCGCATGTGGGCGTGCCTCCGGGAGAAGTGAGGCACATTATAGCAAAAACGGCGGCAGTGCGTGTTTTGGGGAATCGTGCTTCGGAGGGACTGGCGCGTTGGGCCGGACGCCGCCCCGACCTCTCTCCCCCTGGCCCCCTTTCTCCGTGCACGGAGAGAGGGGGCATAGTACCCTGGGGCTCCGCCCCAGACCCCGCTTCGGGGCTTTGCCCCGTACCCCACTGAGGGCTCCGCCCTCAGCTTCCGGAGGAGCAGTGGGGCTTTCCCCATGAGCCGCTGGGGGTGTCCGCCCTCAGACTCCCGAGGAGCAACGCAGCTTCGACCCTACTCCCGGTGGATTCTGAAGTTACGTGGTAGATATGGCCGAGGGGCCGTTTTCGTAGGGGCGCACCGATGGGCGCCCGTTTCCTGCCTACGATTGCGATTAATGTGGCAGGGGCAGGGTGTCTACTTCCACGCTAACGCCTTACCCGGCAGCCCGCCTCGCGGACGACTTCAGTGGGCGATGAATCCGGCTAATAGGGGGAAAACCAGAGGGCCCATGCGCAGGGACCCTCTGGAGTGGTGGACTACTGTGTCTGGGCGGGAATCTGGCTGAGGATGCGTTTGACGGCGGGGGCTATGTCCGGGTTGTCCCGGGCCATCTGCTCCAGCTTCTGGCGCAGCTCCGGGCTTACGGTGTGCGGGCGCTTCAGCTCCGGGTAGGCGTTGAAGAGCCGCTCGATCCACTGGTTGACGTCCAGAACGGGAGGCTGCGGGGCCGGCTGTGGCTTGACCACCTTGGGCGCGGCCTGCTGGGCCTGCGCCAGCCTGGTCATGAGAATCTTGATCGCCTCGCCCATGCGAGGGTCGTCCTGTGCAAGCTGGGACAGCTTCTCCTTGAGCTCCGGGGTCACTCCGCCCGGGCGAAGCAGCTGAGGGTAAGCGTTCAATAGGCGCTGGAGTAGCTGGTTGGTCTCCGCCGACGGCGCCTGTGGAACGGGGCCGGGACGGAGGATGTCCGGGCCAAACTTTGGAGGCAGCGGAAACAGCTGCGGGACTGGCCCGGCAGGTGCGCCGGGCTGCTTCTGAGGCGGGGGTATCCCCATCGCGCCCAGCTTTGCCATGTCCATCTCGCCCTGGACAATGAGCTTGACCTCGCCGTTCACGTCGATAACGAGCGTGCGGTCGGTGGTGTTAAGCCCGCCAAGGTCGCCGGCGCGGCGCATGTCGATGATCGTGTCCGGGTTGATCGTGTAGTTGATTGGGGCCGAGCCGTCGCGAGGGGTCAGGGTGAACGTGCCGGCCGCGGCGTTGAAGTTGCTCGCCGTGCCGTTCACCGCCCGGATGGTCTTGAAAGTACCGTCCTCGGCCTCCACTACAACCTCTCCTCGCACGAACTTGCCGTGCATGCCCTTCATCTGGGCCATGAGCTGCTCAAGTCCGCCGGCAATCGGGGCGGGGGCAGGCTGGGGGCGGAACTTCTGAATGGGGTCCGGCCTGGCTGCCTCAATGCTGCCGACGGTGATTCTCACGCTGCTGGTGGCATCGCCGCGCTTGAACTCAACCGACACAACGTCGCCCTCTTTCGTGCTGCCGATGGCCGCGGACAGCTCCTTGACAGTCTTGACCGGCTGACCGTTTACCGACAGGAGAATGTCGCCCTTCTGGAGCCGGCCGACTGCGGGGCCGCCTTCCAGGACGCCGCTCAGAATTACGCCGTTGGGGGAGTCCTGCACGGAGACGCCGATGTATGGCTTGCGCGCCGGAGCTTCCGCCTGGGTTGAGGTGGTGTTCGGGGCCGATTGGGGCTGGCTCACCACCGCCGGCAGGCCGGCTGTCGGGGCCTTATCGTCGCTGGCGAAGATCGTCTGGCCGACGAAGACGGCGCCGACGCCTATGGTTACGGCGGCGACTGCTGCGATTGAGCCGACGATGCTGATCCGTTTCATTGGAGGTACCTCCGGTCTTGCACTTTACCTGAAGTTCAAAACGCGGCGCGAGTGTGCAGGGTGAGCGTACACCTCTTTTCAGACGATTTCAAACCTCTCCTCAACGATGTTTCCACCCTCTTCAATGTGGAATGCCCTGATCTGCGGCGCGGCCTTGTTCTCCAGCGATACAAGGATGTAGTAGACGTCCAGGTATCCGCTCTGCTGCGCCATTCGCACGTCGGTCATGGACGGGTACGCCGGGCTGTGCGTGTGCGAGTGGTAGAAGGCCAGGAACTGGAGGCCGTTCTTCTCGGCGTCCTTGTCTGCGTTGAGCTGCTCCTGCGGGTCCATGACGTAGCGGTAAGGGCTCTTTGTCATGTTGGTGATGCGGTAGAGCTTGCGCGTGGTGTCGTCCTTGCCGGCGATGATGCCGCAGCACTCGTTAGGGTCCTCCTGGAGGGAGTGCGCGATCATGTCATCGGCATGGGCTTTCTGAATGCGAAGCAAGACGGGTCCTCCGGCAATATAGGTAACCGGAGCATTGTACAGCGTGCGCGCGCCGTTTCGTAGAGACGCCTGCCACAACGAGCACGGTTACGACGGGACCGTGCCGGGCTTGCGGAGAAGGCGTCCGTCTTCCAGCGCGCGAACCGCGTTGGCGATTATCTCGGCCGTGTACTCCAGGTCCATCTCGCTCGTATTGACCACAATGTGGTACAGCTGAGGGTCATCGGGGTCAAGAATGTCGAAATAGCGCGTGTAAAAGTACGCGCGCGCTTTGTCGCGAGCTATGATCGTCTTCTCGGCGGTGGAGCGGTCCAGTTTGTCCAACTGCATGACGCGGTTAACGCGGTCTTCGGGACGGCACACTGTGCCGACGCGCAGGGCGATGGGGTTGTCCTTGAGGATGATGGACGCGCCGCGGCCGACCAGGACGACGTTGCCTTCCGAAGCGAGGCCTTTGATGACCTTGCGCATAGCCTCGATGTACTTTTCGTCCTCGATCTCGTGGCCCTTGGTTATGGTGGGCTGGGGCATGTCCTCGAACTCTTCCGTGAGCAGGGCCGTTGCGCCGGAGCCGAAGTAGGGGTCGCCCGTTGCCCCTGTGACGGCGGAGCGCTCCAGGATGCGCTGCAGGAGACCGGTGACGCGCTCCATTTTGGTGGGCGGGCGCTGCTCCCGCTGGTGGAGGGCTTCCACGGTTGCGCCAATGTGCTTCGCGGCATTTGTCAGGATTAGCCTGTCGACGTAGTCGGCGCCGATCTTCTGCGCCACGATGGGACCCAGCAGTCTCGAGCCACCGCCGGAAAGGCCGCCCAGTGCAACGATGGACATAGCCGCCTCCTCGCCTTAGTACTGCATGAGTGAATGGATGCTGTAGCTCTTGAGCCTGTCCCGGCCCTTCAGGAACGAGAGCTCTACCACGACCGCCAGCTCCGCCACTACGCCGCCGCTCTCTTCGACCAGTCGCGCGGAGGCCGCCAGCGTTCCGCCGGTCGCCAGCAGGTCATCGACAATGACAACTCGCTGGCCCGGAATGACGCCGTCTACGTGGACCTCGATAACATTGTCTCCGTACTCGAACTCGTACTTGACGGACTTGGTGTTGAAAGGGAGCTTGCCGTGCTTGCGGACGGGCACCAGGGGCTTCCGCATCTTGTAGGCGAGCGGCGCGGCGAACAGGAACCCGCGGGCGTCGATGCCGAGCACGGCGTCCACGTCCATCCGGGTGTAGCGCTCGGCAAGCATGTCAATTGTGCAGGCGAATGCATCGGGGTCTTTCAGGAGCGGGGTGATATCCTTGAATAGGATTCCGGGCTTCGGGAAGTTAGGGATATCGCGAATGTGCTTCTTGAGGTCCATCGGGGTCGGTTCCTTGCAGGGTCGGAATGCCCTTGCATAATAGGGATCAACGGCCAAGGGGTCAAGTGCGCGCATTCGGAGGCGTCCGTCCCGATGGCCCGAGCGGAACACTGGATATGAATGGAGAGCACTTTGGCAAAGTCACCGGCGACTTTCGAGCGGTTCGAGATGGTGTACAGGCAGCTTTTCGATGGGGTGAAGCGGGCAAGCCCGCTCGACGCGGAGGTCAGCGCGCTGGCGTTCATCGAAGAGGCCTGCGAGAACTCCGGGACGGCGGACCACATGCCGGAATGGCTCGGCCCGTTCGCGGGCATCGTGGGGCGCGCCGTCATGATGGAGTCCGGCATCGCCCAGGAGCTATCCGAGGAAAGGAAGGCGCGGCTTGCGGCGGCGATTGGCCCGGCGCTGGCGCACGCGATAAGGCTGGGCTACACGGAAGGTTATTTCGAGGCGAAGTCGGACGGGTGAGGGAGGGGAATACTGAATTGGGAATAGTGAATAGTGAATAGTGAATTGAGGAGCGGGGAGGAGAGGGAATTGGGGAAGACGGGTCAGTAGTTGCGGGATGGGGTTGTACGGAATATGATGCCGGTGCGGTTTGAGAGCATTGGGAACGGGTGATGCCAATGAGAATTGCGGTAATGGGATCGGGCGGCGTGGGCGGGTACTTCGGGGCGCTGATCGCGCGGGCGGGGAAGGATATCACCTTCATCGCGCGCGGGGATCACCTGGCGGCGATGCGCGCGGGCGGGCTCCGCGTGGCGAGCGAGGCGGTCGGTGAGTTCACCGTGCCGGTGAAGTCGGCTGGTGCCCCGGCTGAGGTCGGCTTCGCGGACCTGGTGCTCTTTACAGTGAAGATGCAAAGTAATGCGGAGGCGATACCCGCGATCGCGCCCATGGTGGGTCCGAAGACGGTTATCCTGAACCTGCAAAACGGAGTCGGCAACGGCGAGGCCCTCGGCAAGGTGTACGGCGATGACAAGATAATGGTCGGCCCGGCGTACATCCAGGCGCGGCTAATCTCTCCCGGCGTTATCCAGCAGCTCGGCAAGGGCGCGAAGGTCGCGTTCGGCGAGATGAAGGGCGGCATCACGCCGCGCGCACGTGACCTTCACAAGTTCTTCCAGGAGTGCGGCTGGACGGTGGACCTGGTGGAAAACCCGCAGGCGGTCCTGTGGCAAAAGTTCATCTACCTGGCGGCGAGCGCCGGGATGAATGCGGCCACCTGGGTCAACTACGGTGAAATGGCGAAAGCGCCGATGACGATGGAAATGACGCGGGAGGCGATCAGGGAGATTGCCGCGATCGCCGTCGCGAGCGGCGTCCGGTTTCCGGAGGACCCTGTCGAGCGCGCGATGAAGATGATGGCCGGCTTTCCGCAGGACGGTAACTCATCTCTCGCGAAGGACTTCAGGGCCGGAAAGACGGTGGAGCTGGACGGGCTGACGGGCACGGTGGTGCGATTGGGCAAGGAGCTTGGCGTGCCCACGCCTGTCAACAGAACCATATATGCGGTGCTGGAGCCGATGGCGAAGCGGCTGGGCCGGGGGAAGTAGTTGGTAGTAAGTAGTTGGTAGTTGGTCAAGACAGGGGGCAGGAAAATGATCGCCGTGCTGGTGTCCATAAGGGTGCGGCCGGGATTAATGGACCGGTTTATAGAGGCGACGCTGGATGACGCTCGAGGCTCCGTTAGGGACGAGCCGGGGTGTTACCGGTTCGACGTTCTGCGGGACGCGAAGGACGCAAACCTGGTCCACCTGTACGAGGTGTACACGGACGAGTCCGCGAGGGAGGCGCACCGCAAGATGCCGCACTACCTTGAATGGGGCGAGGCGGTAAAGGAGTGGCGCGACGGCCCGTCCAGCCGCATCGAAATGGGCATATTTGCAGAAAATGTGTGATCAGCGTGGTACAAGGTAAAAGTACCAAGTGAAATACTGATAGCGATTGTTCGTGCTCAGTCCCCTGTGCTG
>Ga0194132_10011264_pt1 | contig 11579 bp, 11 predicted proteins | sample TA2KigOf80mmetaG_FD_148612 | JGI IMG/M metagenome (GOLD analysis project Ga0194132, IMG submission 148612) | Freshwater microbial communities from Lake Tanganyika, Tanzania - TA2015054 Kigoma Offshore 80m | ecosystem: Environmental > Aquatic > Freshwater > Lake | place: Tanzania: Lake... | reverse complement strand
CGCCTACCCGCAGGACAAGGCCAACCTCTACGTCGTTCACCAGATCAAGCAGGAAGCCATGCAGAACTCCAAGGTCATGGACCACGTTTTCTGGCTTACCGATGTCAACGGCCACCGCCTTACCAACTCACCCGGTTTCACCAAAGCCGCGGAATGGGTCAAGAAACGCCTGTCCGAATACGGCGTCGATGAAGTGAAGTTCGAGAAGTGGGGCGAGTTCGGCCGAGGCTGGACGTTCCACAACTTCAGCGCGCATTTGCTCGAACCGGCGTACTCACCGCTGATCGGCTACCCGAACGCGTGGACCGGTTCGACCGACGGACCAGTCGAGGCGGAGGTGATCATGGCGCCGGTGCGCGTCGAAGCCGATTTCGCCAAATGGAAAGGCAAGCTAAAAGGCAAGATGATCGTCATGGAACCCGAGCGCACCGTTGGCCTGCATACGCTCACGCGCGGACGGCGTTACGCCGATTCCGATCTCGCCGCCGAAGCGATGGCGCCCGATCCCGCACCGACCTCGCCACAGTTCGGCCTCAATCCGCCGACGACGCCGGGCGGCGTTCCGGCTGGCGGCGTTCCGGGCGGCGGACGCGAGGCCGCTCGCCAAGCGCGCGCAAAGCTGCATCAGTTCTTCATCGACGAAGGCGTCGCGGCCATCTTCATGCCAAGCTATCGCAGCGAAGCCGGCACTGTGTTCGCGGGTAGCGGCAGTTCCCAGGACGTCAAGGCGCCGGTGCCGCCGCCGATTGTGTCGTTGACGATCGAACACTACAACCGTATCGCTCGACTGCTCGCCAACAAGGTGCCGGTGAAGATCAAGCTCGATGTTAAGACCGAGTTCTTCGATAAGACGCAGGAGGCTTTCAATGTCATCGCGGAGATCAAGGGAACCAAGCGCCCGGACGAAGTCGTCATGGTCGGCGCGCATCTCGACTCGTGGCACGGCGCGACCAGCGCCACCGACAACGCGGTCGGCTGCGCGGTGGCGATGGAAGTTCTGCGTATCATCAAGACCCTCAACTTGAAGACCGACCGCACGGTGCGTCTGGCGCTTTGGAGCGGCGAGGAGCAGGGGCTCTTCGGCAGCCGCGCCTATGTGAAAGAGCACTTTGGCGATACGACTACGATGAAGCTAAAGCCCGATCACGCGAAACTGCAAGCGTACTTCAACCTGGACAACGGCGCGGGCAAAGTCCGAGGCGTCTATCTGCAAGGCAACGACATGCTGCGGCCGATTTTCGAAGCGTGGCTCTCGCCCTTCAAAGACTACGGCGCCAATACGCTGACGATCCGCAACACCGGCTCGACCGATCACGTTTCATTCAATTCTCTCGGTCTCAACGGCTTCCAGTTCATTCAGGACCCGCTCGAATATTTCGCGACCACGCATCACTCCAATATGGACGTCTACGATTACGTCCCCAAGAGCGACATGATGCAAGCCGCCGCCATCATCAGTTCCTTCGTCTACCACGCATCGACGCGCGACGAAATGCTGCCCCGCAAACCGCTGCCGCCGCCGCAACCAGCAACCCAGCGCAGCGCACAAGGAGGATCTACCAATGCACCGACTGCTAAATAGCCTCGCGTTGATCGCGCTGCCGCTCGCCGCGGAGCTGAAGACTGACATTGAATTCTCGAAGCCAGACGGTGTCAGCCTCACGCTCGACGCCTACGTGCCCGACGGCAAAGGCCCGTTCCCAACCGTAATCATCGTGCACGGCGGCGGCTGGGTGAACGGCACAAAAACATCGTATGTGCCTCCGTTGTTCGAGCCATTGACCAAGGGTGGATTCACGTGGTTCACGATCAACTACCGGCTCGCGCCGCAGCACCCGTACCCGGCCGCGCTCGACGACGTCAACGCCGCCATTCGCTGGGTAAAGAAGAACGCGAAGGCCTACAAGGCGGATCCGAATCGCATCGCGCTGATCGGCGAATCGGCGGGAGGGCACCTGGTTTCATTGGCTGCCGCGCGCGGCAAGGGCGACACGAAGGTCGCCGCCGTGATTCCGTTTTATGGTGCACACGACATCGTCGACCGCTCGAAAACGATGAACGCCGTCGGCGAGAACATCGAGAAGTTTCTGCAGGTGAAAGGCATGGGTCCGGAATCGATCGCTAAGCAGAAGGAGGCGTCGCCGATCACCTATGTTCACAAAGGTATGCCGCCCGCGCTCATGATTCACGGTACCGCCGACAAGGCGGTCCCCTACAATCAATCGCCGCTGATGTGCGCGAAAATGAATGAGGCCGGGGTGGCATGTGAAGTCTTCACGGTGGAAGGCGCGCCGCACGGCATCGGCCCGTGGGACAAGGTGCCGGAGTATCAAAAGTACAAGGAGAAGATGGTCGAGTGGCTGCATCAGAAGTTGAAGTCGCGGAGTTGACGCCCGCCCAGCAGATCGTAGAGCTGGAGAAGAAATACGTTCTGCAAAATTATGGGCGCTACCCGCTCGCGCTGAAGCGCGGTAAGGGCTGCTGGCTCTACGATTACGACGGCAAGAAGTATCTCGATCTCATTAGCGGCATCGGCGTCAACGCGCTCGGGCACGCGCATCCACACATTACGCGTGTGATTCGCGAACAAGCCGGACAGTTGATCCACTGCTCGAATCTCTACTTCCACGAGTATCAGGGCAAACTCGCCGAGAAGCTCGCGAAGCATTCTGGCTTGCAGCGGACGTTCTTCTGTAACTCCGGCGCCGAGGCGATGGAAGGCGCGATCAAGATGATGCGCTCGCACGGCAACGCCGCAGGCGGCGGAAAAATCGAAATAGTCGCGCTGGAAAATTCGTTTCACGGGCGATCGACGGGCGCGCTGGCGATCACCGGGCAGCCGAAGTACCGGCACGACTTTGAGCCGCTGATGCCCGGCGCGCGCTTTGTCGGCGCGAATGACATTACCGCGCTCGAAGCGGCGGTGAGCGATAAGACCGCGGGTATTGTGCTCGAAGGCATTCAAGGCGAAGGCGGCATCTATCCGATGTATGCCGAGTTTTTGCGCAAGGCGCGCGAACTGGCCGATCGTCACAACGCGCTGCTTGTATTCGATGCGATTCAGTGCGGCGTCGGGCGAACGGGCCACTGGTTCTCACATCAGATGATCGCGCCCGATGTGCAGCCCGACATCATGGTGACGGCCAAGCCGCTTTCGTGCGGACTGCCGCTCGGCGTGGTGATGTGCAACGAAAAGACGGCGGGGACGATTCGCCCTGGCATGCACGGAACAACATTCGGCGGCGGCGCGCTAGCCTGCCGTGTAGCGCTCGAATTCATCGAGTTGATGGAGAACGGACTGCTCGATCAAGTGGGCCGCGTCGGCGAGTACTTCCGCGAGGGTTTGCGCGACTTGCAGAAGAAGCATTCGTTCATCAAGGACGTTCGCGGCGCGGGGCTTATGATCGGCGTTGAACTCGATCGGCCGGGCAAGAACTACGTCATGAAGGGCATCGAGGAAGGGTTGCTATTTAATGCAACGCACGACACGGTGCTGCGTTTTCTGCCGCCGTATATTTCGACCGAGAAGGAAGTCGACCGGGCGTTGCGGGTGTTAGGCAAGCTGTTTCGGACGGTGAAGCCATAATTCCGCGACCATGCAGGCTCCACCGCGCCTAGCCATTTCCGCACCTTCGAGAAGGAAGGTCCTTTTTCTTGACGAGTCCGGCGACCACAATCTCACCCAGATCGACCCGTCATATCCGGTTTTCGTACTGGGTGGAGTCATTGTGAATGAGTCATACGCAGTTGGACAGATGGAGACGCTGTTCCGAGAATTCAAGCGCACTTGGTTTGGTGACGAAAGCGTCATTCTCCATACCGCCGACATTGTTCGCCGCAAGGGTGCGTTCGAGATTCTAAGAGATCACGAGAAACGACAGCGGTTTTACACCACCCTCAACGCGATGATCCGGGAAATCGACTTTAGCGTGGTTGCCTGCGTAATTAAGAAGATCGACCACCGTAACAAATACGGCGCGAGTGCAATCGATCCGTATCACTTGAGTCTCAACGTCCTTGTTTAACGATTCTGTATGGAACTAGCGGAGGCGGAAGAAAAGGGATCAATAGTGGCCGAGGCTCGATCCGCCCAGTTCGACCGCGATCTGGTGCTGGCGTGGAATGCCATTAGGTCTCGCGGAACAAACCACATCTCGGGCGCGCGAGTTCAATACCGGACACAGGAGCTCAGCATCCGTGGCAAGCGCGAAAATCTCGCGGGATTACAACTCGCGGATCTTGTTGTGTCCCCAATCGGCAGACAGGTCATTGGGAAACGCACCCATGAAGACTTCCGGATCATCGAGTCGAAGTTTAGAACACCTAGGGAAGGACATCGCAGGCCCGATCCGGCCTATGCGGGATACGGATTGGTAGTTCTGCCAAAATGAGAACAGCCAAGCGAACTTGGCTGTTCTCGATCACTGGATTGGACCCGACTATCCGCAGTTCCAACCCCTGCTTCTACAAAACCACATTTCCGTATTTCTGTCAATGCTTGCTTGCGGGCTCTCCCGCTGCGTCGGCTTGGTTGACAAGATAGTAATTATTCTCATCTAATAAGAACATGCATCCTCAGCGCCGCGCTCGCATCCAACCGGATATGGACTTTGGGACGCGCCTCGAGTGGTTTCGCAACGAATGCGCCGCCGCGGGCCTCCCCTGCACGCATCAGCGCGAAGTGCTCTATCGCGCCCTCGTCGAAGCCACGGACCACCCTAGCCCGGAGATGCTCTACGAGCGGGTCAAGCGGAAGATCCCGAGCATCTCGCTCGGCACGGTCTACCGCAACATCAAAATATTCCTCGACCACGGCCTCATCGGCGAAGTCAGCCTGCATCACGGCTCGCTGCGTCTGGAGGCCAACAACGAGCCGCATCATCACCTGGTGTGCCGCCAGTGCCGGAAGGTGTTCGACCTTCCCGCCTCGGGCGTTCACGCCATCCGTCTCCGGCGCGCGCTACCGGAAGGATTTCAGGTTGAGCGGTTCGTGGTCGAAGCCCATGGCCTATGCCAGGAATGCGCCGCGCCGAAGAAACGGCGTTCGAACTAATTCAAGGAGAATCACGCAATCATGCTTGGAGTTGGAGATAAGTTTCCCGCGTTCAAAGTGAACGCCACCGTCAGCCGCGAAAAAGGCAAGCAGTTCGCCGAAATCAGCGACGCCAGTTACGAAGGCAAATGGAAGGTCTACTTCTTCTGGCCGATGGACTTCACCTTCGTGTGTCCCACCGAAATCGCCGCATTCGGCAAGCTGAACAAGGAATTCGCGGACCGCGACGCGCAACTGCTCGGCGGCTCGACCGATTCCGAATTCGTCCACCTCGCCTGGCGCGACAACCACGAAGACCTTCGCGATCTTCCCTTCCCGATGCTCGCCGACAAGAAGAAAGAACTCTCGACGGCTCTCGGAATCCTGGACCGTAACATCGGCATGTGCCAGCGCGCCACTTATGTAGTCGACCCCGGCGGCATCGTTCGCTTCGTTAGCGTCAATGACCTGAGCGTCGGACGCAACCCGAACGAAGTGCTCCGGGTTCTCGACGCGTTACAGACCGATGAGCTCTGCCCCTGCAATTGGGAAAAAGGCCAGGAAACGTTAAAGGTCTAAGGAATCCAGGGAGGGCCGCAAGGCCCTCCCCTCCGCAACGCCAATGAATCTCGAACAACTACTCGACGCCGTACCGAATTACGCGAAGGATCTGAAGCTCAATCTCGGCAACCTGCTCGCGCAGCCCGAGCTAACGAAGCAACAGATTTGGGGAACCGCACTCACCAGCGCAATCACGGCGCGCAACCCGCAACTGCTCAAGGCGATCGAAGCGAAAGCCGCCGAACACCTCACGCCCGAAGCCATGGAAGCCGCGCGCGCCGCCGCCGCCATCATGGGCATGAATAACATCTACTACCGCTTCCTGCACCTGACCGAAAACAAGAAGTACGCAACGATCCCCGCGCGCTTGCGCATGAACGTCATCCGCTCGCACGGTATCGACGCGGTCGATTTCGAACTTTTCTGCATCGCCGCCAGCGCAATCAACGGTTGCGGCGCCTGCGTCGACTCGCACGAGAAGGTCGTCCGAGACAAAGGCACGGGCGAAGATGTCATCCTCGGCTGCGTCCGAATCGCAAGCGTCATTCACGCGCTCGCGACCGTCTTCGACGCCGCCTAATTCCCGCGAGAAATTTTCAAGTACCGTTCCGCAAGCGCTGCGTTCTTAGGCACGCCCGGGCTGCCGTTGTAGATCATCCACGCGTTCGTCGCCGCAAGCCGATCGCCCGCGTCCGCGGCGCGCGCCAGCCATTTCCCGCCTTCGACGTTGTCCTGCGCGACGCCGCGTCCGGTAACGTACATGATGCCGAGCATCGCCTCGGCGGGATGATGCCCCATCTCCGCCGCCTGTTTCGTCAGCGCGAACGCCTTCGCCGGATTCTCGGACCGGGTCTGACAGAACAGCTTCTCCGCCTCGCTCGTCCCAGGGCATCCAGCGTAATTTCGTTGATAGCCCTGCGCCCGCTCCGTCACTCGCTGCAGCCACGCCGGCCATCCGCCTTCCGGCGCTTTGCGTTCCGGCCTGCCGAGGTCGCCGCGGAACTCGCGATCGCGGATCGGCATCAGCGCGTTGCCTGCCATCGTGCGAATCTCCTCGTCGCTGTCTCCAAGCATCGCCACCATCGCGTGAAAGAGACCCGCGTCCTGCTGCACGCCCTTGATCTGAAATCGCGCCGCGGTGACGATCGCATCGGCCACCCGCACTCGGTCGGCCGGTTCTTTCGCCCTTGACGGATCGGCCAGAAATGCGGTCAACGCATCCTGCGCCGCTTGCGAACGCCAGTTGGCAAGCATTGCCAATGCCCGCGCGGAAGCGCGCCGCACGCGCCGGTCGGAATCGAGAAGCCGTTCGCCAAGCGCCCGCGCTGCAGCCTCGCCGAAAATTCCGTGCGCGAACGTTGCTGTCGCGGCAAGCCGGGTCGCCGCATCCGGAGACGCAAGAAGCCGGGTTAAGACCTCACCAGCGGGTGATCCGCCAACCTTCGCAATATCGTCATAGTAGCCGCGCGGCCCAACACGCGGCGGCGCCGCGAGCAGTTTTCGCTCAGCCACTGACAACGGAACGTTCTTATTCCGCACGCGGCTCAGCCACCCGATCGCATCATCGTTGCTAACCGGGTGATACGTGCGCGCGCCGAGATCGTCAATCTCACGATAGATTGCGCGATAGCCCTTCGCGTGCACGCGCGAGTAGCCGTCGCGGACATTGGTGAGATGATGCGAAAGATCACGCAGGCCAAGCACCATGTAGATGCCCGGCGCTTCGTTCTCGTGATCAATCGTCTTGTCGATTTCGACCGGCATCGTCCACCACGTCCAGCTATAGGAAACGCTGGCCGCGATCACGCCGGGCGTCAACGTCGAAAGCTCACCCGAAATCTTGCCTCCTTCGCCTTTGCCGTACGCATACACGCGGCGCGGATTGATCGGATACGTCTTCTTCGCCCACTCAATTAACTTGCCGATCGGCGCGTGATCGGCCGGGCCGAACTTCCGCTCTTGCGGTCCAGCAGCGAGCAACACAAACTCATCGCGCAGCCCTAAACGCTCCAGCGCCGCGCGCACCGGATAGATTTCATCACCAACAGGCCGGTCGTGCTCCGGAAAGCACAGTATCAGACCGAGCGTCTTGCCCGGCGTCATGTTCTCCGGCAGTTCGAGAACGTACTGAATGACGTTCTTGCCGTCGCTGTCCTTGAGCGCGCTGGGCGGCGGCGGCGCGGCAGTCAGAGCAACCGCGGAGAAGAGAGCCAGTATCCGGATCATCAACGAGAGTCTATCGCATCGGCTTCGCGCCGAAGCCGAGATCGACCAGACCACCCGCGATGAACTGCACCGCGAGCGCCATCAGCAGCATGCCCATCAACCGCGTGAGGATGTGAATCCCCGTCTCGCCGAGCACGCGCCGCACGCCGTCGGCCCCCTTCAAAACCAGGTAACTGGCCAGCGCCGCCGTCGCGAGCGCAAGCAGTATCAACGCAAGATGCAGCGGCTCCGGCGAGGGGCCAATCAATACCATCACCGCCGAGATCGAGCCCGGCCCCGCAAGCATCGGCATGCCGAGCGGAATGATGCCGACATCGGCCTTCTCGGCGCCTTCTTCCTTTTCACCCGGCGCCTCATTGGTCGCGGGCCGCTTCGCCTGCACCATGTCCATGCCGATCAGGATCAGAATCAATCCCCCTGCCACACGGAACGCCGGCATCGTGATGCCCAGGATTTTGAACACGTGCGCGCCGACGAGGCCGAAACCGCCCAGCACCGCGAAACACGTCATCGCCGCGCGCCGCGCCATGCGGGCGCGATGCTCGCGCGTGTGCCCTTGGGTCATGACGAGGAACGCAGGCACGGTCGCGACGGGATCGACCAGAAAGAAGATCGATGTCAACGTCACAACAAAGAACTGCCACGAACTGACGAGATCGAGCGGCATTTCACCTAGGATATCCTTGACGAATGTTCGCGCGTGGTGAAATTACAGCGGTGCAGTGGCGGACTCTGATTGCCGCGATGCTCGGCTGGATGCTCGATGCGCTCGACGTGATGCTCTACTCGTTCGCGCTGTTGGCGATGCAGAAAGAGTTCGGCCTCACGGGCGCCCAGTCGGGCACGTTGACGACTGTGACGCTCGCTGCCGCCGCGTTGGGTGGAACGCTCGCGGGTGTGCTCGCCGATAAGATCGGACGCACGAAAGTGTTGATGGCGTCGATCCTGACGTATTCGATTTTCACGGCGATGATCGCCACGGCACAGTCCTTCGAAGCGCTGCTGGTGTGGCGCGGGCTGGTCGGGCTCGGCCTCGGTGCGGAGTGGTCGGCGGGCACGGTGCTGGTCGCCGAGACGTGGCCGGCGAAACACCGCGGCAAGGCGATCGGCATCACGCAGTCCGGCTGGGCGATCGGCTATTTGATCGCGGCGGGTTTAGCGGCATGGATCCTTCCGGCGTACGGCTGGCGGCCGTTGTTCGCGATCGGCGCATTGCCCGCGCTCCTCGTATTGTGGATTCGCCGCAGCGTGCCGGAACCGCAAGTTTGGACCGAGTCAGTGAAGACGCCACTCGCCGAACGCTTCGCCATCATCTTTCGCCCGCCGCTGCTAAAGTACACGCTCACCGCTATCGCCATGTCGAGCTTCGTGCTCTTCGCCTACTGGGGCCTGTTCACTTGGGTGCCCGCGTATCTTGCCACGCCGATCGAAAAAGGCGGCGCCGGATTAAGCGTTGTGCGCAGCAGCGCGTGGATCGCCCCGATGCAAATCGGTGCGCTACTGGGTTATTTGCTGTTTGGGCTTCTCGCCGACCGCCTCGGAAGGCGGCCGTCGTTCGCGGCGTTCCTCACAGGCGCGGCGATCGTGACGTTTCTCTACGGAGGCGCCGCACGCAGCCCCGAGATGCTTCTGGTTCTCGGCCCGCTGGTCGGCTTCTTCGGACACGGTTACTACAGCGCGTTCGGCGCGATCTTGAGCGAGTTGTTTCCATCGACCGTGCGAGCCACCGCGCAAGGCCTCTGCTACAACGGAGGCCGTGTGATGAGCGCCTTCGCTCCCGCGGTCATCGGCGCGCTGGCGGATCGCAGCGGACTTGGCTCGGCGCTGACGCTCACGGCCGCGTTTTTCTTTATCGGAGGCATGCTGGTGTTCGCGCTGCCGGAGACGAAGGGGCGGACGCTTTCCTAGCGCGGCGTCAGAGGCATCGGCGATACTGTAATCAGCCCCATGGCAAATCTAGCCGACATCGAACGCATCCTGCCCGAGCTGTCGCGCGGCGAAAAGGCGCAGGTGTTGAAGTGGGTCGTAAAGGACCTCGGCGATGATTTTCCAGGAATCGACACGCAACCGAACGTTTGCGGCGGCGAGCCATGCATCGTGCGCACCCGCATTCCTGTCTGGCTACTGGAACAGTCGCGCCGCTTGGGGGTCACGGATCGCATTCTGCTCGAGTCATTCCCGTCGCTCCGCGCCGAAGACCTTTCAAACGCGTGGGCGTATGTCCGCTCTCATACCAGCGAGATCGATAGCCAAATTCGAGACAACGAAGCTGCCTGATGGCTCGCTTCTATTCCAACGAAAACTTCGAGCGCCAAGCCGTGGAAGAACTGCGCGCGCTCGGGCACGACGTGTTGACTTCGGCGGAGGCGGGTAATGCGAACGCGCCGTTTCGGACGACACGGTGCTGGCATTTGCGACAAGCACCGATCGAATCGTGCTGACTCACAACCGACTCCACTTTGTTCGGCTTCACAATACGCATGTCGCCGATCATTCGGGCATTGTCGTCTGCAGCGTAGACCTCGATTTCCGCCGGTTGGCGCGGAGGATCGACGCAGCGGTGTCCGCGCTGCCGTCGATGGTCAACCAGCTGTTGCGAATCAATCTCTCCTAACGCAGCGGCAGCGTAACGATATTCCCCAGCAAACTGCCTACAGTCATCGACACGCGCACCACCGGCCCATCGGGATCACCAGGCAGCGGCCGCGCATTCGCCGGCACTTCAACGTTGACCTGATACAGTCCGATATACCCCGGCGCAAGCCCCGCAAACAACACACGCGCCGCGATGTTGCCGATCGTGACATTCGGCGTCACCATACTCACAGCCAACGGCCCCGAAGGCGATATGCCGCCCGACGCCGGTTGATTCGTCACCGCGCCCAAGCCGGTACAGTACATAACCAACACCTCTCCGTTCGCAGCCGGATTCGCCAGAGTGACGAGACTGCCATTCGCGTGCGTAATGATGCCCGGTCCCTGGCCGTTCTGCTGCGTCGTGAAAATACCGGGCCGGTCCCCGAAGACGATCATCCGCGCGGGCGACCTTCCGCCCGCGGTGACGACTTCCACATTGGCGGCGGTAATCGCCGGCGCGCGCAGTTGCCACGGCACCTGCAAATTGATTTGCGTCGGCGTCACGGCGAACAGCGGCGCTTCGATTCCGTTTATTAGTACGCGCGCACCGCCAAGCGTCGTCGGCAGCGGCACGGTCGAAGCGACCGAAATCGCAGTGGCAAAGCCGCTACCAAAGATCGAGATGATCGACCCCGGCGAAATCTCGGTCGCTCCGAAACTGGCCGCGTTGACGATTCCGCCGGCCGCAATCGCCGGTGCCACTCCGGAAACCGGCGGCGCGGCGGTTACCTTGCGAATCCGGCCGGCGCTGGAATCGGCGAAATAGATGTTGCCGGCGGCGTCCAGCGCAATCGCTGCCGGCGTGCCGAGACCCGCACTTCTCGCCGGCCCGCCGTCACCGGGAATATTCGACCCGCCGCCCGCAATCGTAGAAATCGACCCAGACGAATCGAGCCGCCGAATGCACCCTTGGCGATCGGCGATCAGAATGTTCCCAGCGCCATCCAACACCATGTCGTTCGGCGCCAGCGAAACGTTCACCGCCGGGCCGGAGTAGTTGCAGTCGAATGTGAGCCCGCCGCCGGCGATCGTCGTGATTCGCCCGGAAGTATCGACCTTGCGAATTCCATATCCGCTCCGGTCGCGTTGAACTGCCCGCGGCCGATGCGGATCATCCCGCGCT
>Ga0194132_10011261_pt1 | contig 11579 bp, 10 predicted proteins | sample TA2KigOf80mmetaG_FD_148612 | JGI IMG/M metagenome (GOLD analysis project Ga0194132, IMG submission 148612) | Freshwater microbial communities from Lake Tanganyika, Tanzania - TA2015054 Kigoma Offshore 80m | ecosystem: Environmental > Aquatic > Freshwater > Lake | place: Tanzania: Lake... | reverse complement strand
TACCATCAAGAATGGAAAGTCTACCTACTGTTATCAAGGAAGCATTCTATCTCAAGATTCCTGTAATTGCGACAAATGTTGGGGGAATACCTGAATTAATCACTGACAAAAAGAATGGTATTCTAGTACCACCAAACGATCCGCAATCGTTACTATCTGAAATCAACTCCATGTTAGATAATCATGAAAAAATGGAAAACTTGACGAAGGCCGCATTTGATTTTGTACATGAAAATATGACTTGGGATGTTTGGCTGCCGAAATACATTAAATTCTATGAGCGTTTACTCAATTCAAACTAGATTGAATATCTGTTGATCAAATTCACAAAATCACTACCAATCTTTTTCCAGCTGTAGTTTTCTTCTACAAATTTTCTACCAAATGATCCAACGGATTTACATCTTGATTCATCGTTTAACAACAAAGAAATTCTTTCCATCAAGCCCTGCGAATATCCTTTTTTTATAAGAAATCCGGTTTGATTGTCTCTCATCAATTCTGGAATACCGCCAACTTCAGTTGCTATTACTGGTTTTTCCATTAACTGTGCTTCGAGAAGTGTAAGTGGTGACATGTCTATCCCGCTGATCAATGCATAGATGTCTATTTCGGATAGATAATCCCGTACTTTATTTGGGTATTCAAGATGACCTAACCATTTGAAATTCTCGTATTTTTTCAATGAAGACAGTACGTAATCTCGATACGGCCCATCACCAACCCAATAAAATGTAACATTGGGCATTTTTTTTAATACTGGCTCTATTGTAAGCATCTCCTTTGTCTTTTCCCAAATGTTTGCACTTTGTAGCAATCCAACACATGGGTGTTTTAGATTCATCCCTTCTGTCTTGTACCAATTTGTTGGCTGTATTCCTTGATATAATGTGGACACATTTTTTGGTGGGTATCGTTTTTTTACGCGATTTGCCAAATAATTACAAATTGGCAAAATCACTGTGGAATTCTGAAAGCATTGTTCTGCAATCTGTTCCCATTTTCTGAGTACGTATTTTTTTGGAAATGATTTGTACAATGTCTTCCTTGCCATCTCTATTTCACTCCAATGATCACCTCTAAGATGTACTAGCAGAGGTAATCTTGCATCAATTGCAGCAAGTCCAAAATGTCTCTGTCTGTCAATGAAAATTGCGTCTGGTTTGAATTCTTTTATAATATGATTGAATTTTGACTTTGATTGGAACCAATGACTTATCTTTCGACTTGGAAATCCATCGTAAACATCAGCATCAAAAACGACCTTACACTCTATGTCAAATTGATCTAATGTATCCGCAAACTCTCGAAGATGAAATAGTTTTGAACTTGAGCCACCGATTAACAATCTGTTCATATTGATTTGATTAAAAAGAGGTTGCTAATCTGTAATTAGGTCAAGATTTGCTCTTGCAGCAATTACTGTCCTTAACCATTCCTTTATGTCTACTTTTGGTTGCCACCCTAGCAACTTTTTTGCAAGTGAAATATCAGCCTTAGTTATCTTGACATCTCCTGGAAGTTCTGGACCATGAATTGGCCTTATGGGAAGACCAAATGCATCTATGATGAGATCTGCTAATTGCAATACGGAAATAGTAGTACCGGTTCCTACATTGAAAAATTTATGACTAACATTACTTTTCATGGCCAAAATATTTGCCTGTACAACATCTCCAACATAGACAAAGTCTCTTGTCTGAGAACCATCTCCATTTATGATTGGGGCCTCACCACTCTTTGCTTTTTTGAGAAATTTTTTGATGACACCTGCATATGTCTGAGATTGTCTTTCGCCAAAGACATTAAAGTACCTCAGACCTATGACACGAACTCCCTCATTAGCGTATTTTGTTGCAATTTTTTCATCGTCAAGCTTGGTCTGAGCATACGGGTTTATCGGATTTTTTGGATCTTCTTCTGCAATTGGAATTTTTGCAGGGTTTCCATATACACTTGAAGAGCTTGCATATACAACCTTAAAACCAAACTCTTTAGCAAGTTTTAAGATATTTTCTGTCCCGTCCACATTTACTTTATTGTATTCATCTATTCTGGAGAACGACTCTTGCACTGATGCAAGAGCAGCTTCATGAAATACACCGTCTATATCTCTGAACTTACTTTTCAATAACTCAAAATCCCTAATGTCACCATTTACAAAATCAATTTTATCTAAAATAGGTTTGATGTTATCTATCTTTCCTGTATTGAGATTATCAATCGTTATTACTGCATGTCCCTCTTCTAACAAAGATTTGATCAGATGACTACCTATGAACCCTGCTCCACCGGTCACTGCAAATTTCATATTTTATTATATTGTCTTCGGATCTGATTATTTACATATTACTTCGTAATGATCTGGTCTATCCTATTCCAATTGGGAAGTATCTAGCGTCTAGATCTGACTTTGCTAATAGCCTCCTACTATCTACGATGATTTTTCTTCTCATCGGACTGAGATGATCATTGTTTATCTTGGTATATTCTTTCCAAGATGTCATTATTACAGCGCATTCACTATCTTTGAGTGCGTCTTTTATGGAATCAACATATCTGATCTTATTCCCAAAGATCTTTTTCGTGTTTTCTATAGCTTTTGGATCATGAATAGTTACTTTTACTTTATGTTTTAGTAGCAGCTCAATTAGTTTAATTGACACAGAATCTCTAATATCATCAGTATCTGGCTTGAACGAAGTGCCAAGTATAGTTATCCTCTTACCACAAATCTTACTGGTTGCCTTTTTGATTGTTGATAGGAGAATCTTGAGTTGATGCTCATTGATGGTTTCTACTGCGTCAAGCAAGACTGGTTTTATTCCTATTCCATTTGAAAAATTGATCATCGCTTTTACATCCTTTGGTAGACATGAGCCGCCATATCCAGGACCTGCATTTAGAAAAAGTGGACCGATTCTTGGATCGAGTCCTATAGTCCTAGCAACATCCTCTACGTTTGCGCCAGGAACCGATTGACAAATATTTGAAATCTGGTTAATAAAACTGATCTTTGTTGCAAGAAATGAGTTGTTAGCATATTTTATCATCTCAGCAGTCTGACTATTTGTGATTATAATTGGAGCATCACTATGTAATTTATGGTAGAATTTTTTCATCATATTCATAAATCCATCACTACCTCCACCCAGTACTACGACATGAGGTTTTTTTGTATCTTCTATTGCCATACTTTCCCTCAAGAACTCTGGGTTTGTAATAACTGCAAAATCTCTGCCTGGTGCCTTGTGAGATCTTTTTTTAAGTAATGGGAGCAACACGTTTTGGGTTGTACCTGGAACCACAGTGCTCTTTACTATTATAATCGGTTTGTTGATAGTATTTTTTAACAGATCTCCAATCTGAGATGCAACAGATTTTATCAAGGAGAGATCTATTGAACCATCTCTCTGCTGGGGAGTACCGACAGTTATGAAAATCAATTTGCAATCATTTACAATATCTGCCAGTTCTTCTATCGTGGTAAATCCTTTCTTTAATGCAGATCTTAATGTGTATTCTAATTCAGGTTCGTAAAATGGTGCAGTACCATTTTTTATCATTCTTGATTTAGATTTATCAGAATCAAATCCTAGCACTTTGTATCCTTTTGCACCTAATACGGAAGCTAATGAGAGTCCAACAAAGCCAAGTCCTACTACACCCACTTTCATGTCGTTTCGAACTTAATTTTAGTTAAAAACTATGCCTTTTTGTATGAAATCTCTTGAGAGTATCTATATGATTCAACAGTACCAACGTCAATCTCGATCTCATCCTTTTCCAAAATAACGGCCACAACTTTTCTTCCATCTTGTATTAGTTTCTGTATTCCATCTGTGAGTTGGTATTCGCCTCCTTTACCAGGCTTGATTTTTCTGAGACACTCAAAAATCTCTGGCTTGAAATAATAAAGTGGCAAGATACCAAAATCAGATTTAGGCTTGTCTGGCTTTTCCTCTACTGCTTCTATCATGCATTGAGAGTTTATTTTACTAATCTTGGGTACTCCGTATCTTTTTGTATCTTTAACTTTCTTCAATAGTAGAACAGCAGAAATAGTTGGGTCAGATCTTGCAGTCTTGATTAATCGCTCTACCGGATGAACTGATTTACTTAGTATTGCTACGTCGCCGGCATGTACGATAAAATCGTCATGTCCAATGTATTTTTCTGTTAACTTCACGGCATCTCCAAAACCACGAGGTTTATTCTGATTTATCCATACGATGTGAGATTTTTCCAATCTCTGATAAAACTTGGATATTAGTGACTTGTTGGCACCGGATAATTCCTTAAGATATGAATCATGTGGTGTAAAATGGTCCTCAATCGATCTCTTCTCTCTTCCCACAACAAAACAATAATCGCGCATATTAAGCGCATAGAGTTGTTCAAATATGTATTGCAAAAGTGGGATTACTACGCGGTTCTGACCATAGATTCTTGTGAAAATCGGCATCATCTCCTTTGGCATCTCTTTGGTGATTGGAAGTAGACGTGTTCCCTTTCCTGCAGCTGTTATGATACATTTCAAAGGTAAATCTCCTTATTTACTGTGTTTTTAAATTTTAAAATTTTGATGTGATCTAAATTTATATTAATTGATGAAATGGTATGTCACTCAACAACTTGGAAAAAATTGATGAAAAGACGAATAAGATAATGCTTTTAGATTCAGCAAAAATACAGAATTTGCTAAAATCAGGCCAGTTACGAGTCTGTGTTATTGGAATTGGCAGGATAGGATTGCCTACTGCACTGTTTTTCGCAAATTCAAAACTACTTACTGTTGGTGTTGACATAAACACTGATCTTGTAAATAAGATAAATTCAAAAATCTTTCCGCTCAAAGACGAACCAGGATATGAAACTATTTTTAATGATGTAATCGAGAAAAAACTATTCCGTGCAACGACAAAGATTGAGGATGCCGTTCCAATCTCAGATGTTATCTTGCTATCATTACCAACACCTATGGATGCAAAAAATATTCCGAGCTATGATGCGCTAAAAACAGTTGGAAGACAGCTAGGCAAACTAATCACGCCGCACTCCTTGGTGGTTATAGAAAGCACAATCGAGCCAGGATTCATCGAAAATGAACTCGTCCAGATAATAGAATCGGAGGGACATCTTGTAGCAGGAAAAGATTTTGGTATTGGAGTGTGTCCAGAAAATGCAAATCCTGGAGAGATATTGCATGATTTTACTACACTTCCAAGACTGGTTGCAGGATTGGATGAAAAAACAACAAACATCATCTTGGAGATTTATCATTACATATTTCCAGTTGAACTGATGCGCATGCCTAACTGCAAGACGGCAAACGCAGTCAAGCTTACAACTAATGTCTTTCGTGACATTAACATTGCATTTGTAAACGAGTTGGCGTTACTGTTTGAAAGACTCGACATTGATATACTAAAGGTGCTGGAGGCTGCAGACAAAAAATACAACTTTCAGATTCATTATCCTGGACCTGGAGTTGGCGGGCCGTGCCTTCCTGTAAACTCATATCAACTCATTAATTCTGCACGAAAGTTTGACCCTAATCTACTCAGAATAGTGCGAGCTGGTCGAGAGATAAATGAGAGCATGCCCACACATGTGGTATCTATACTCACTGAAGCACTTGCAGAAGCCAACAAGTCAATTGAAAAAAGCAATGTACTTGTTCTGGGCATATCATACAAACCCGATGTTAAGGACATACAAATCTCTCCAGCAGAAAATATTGTCAACAAACTCAGATCCTCTGGAGCTAATGTAAAGATCTATGATCCGTACTTCAAATCTACAAATGTATATGGAATAAACGTTGAAAGTGAGTTAAACGGTTTGATAGAACATGTTGATGCAGTAATACTAGTTACTGCGCACAAGGAATTCTTTGATATTGAACCGAAGTATCTTGCCACAAAAAAGAAAAACTTGGTAGTGGTTGATACAAGAGGAATGATGGACAAACATGTAGCCAAAAAGGCCGGTTTGATATTTAGGGGTCTTGGACGCGGAAAGATCTAGGGTACAAGTTCCAAACCCTACAAGCATTCAGAATATTCTCACACTACGATATGATGCGTCCCAAAAATCGATTCTACAAAAGTTGAGATGGCAGGAATTAGTTAGCAATGACCAAATTCCATCTCTTGACCTTGTAGAAGATATTATTCAAAAAACAATCAGAGCTCAGATAGAGCCTGGAATAAAAAATATCTGCATTGCTTTGAGTGGCGGTGTGGATTCAACTCTTACCCTTGCATTACTAAGAAAAACTTTACCCGATATCAAAATAGATGCAATCTCAATTCGATTCGCAAACAGTATCGATGAAACAAAGTCTGCCGCAAAAATTGCCAACTATTTTGAGGCAACTCAGCACGTAGTTGAAATTGATAATTATTTGAGGGATCTCCCACATGCAATAAGCATTATCGGTCTACCTTTTTGGGATCTACACTGGTATTATGTGGTAAAAAAGGCACAAACACTTTCAAAACATCTTGCTTCTGGCGATGGTGGCGATGAAATATTTGGAGGATATACATTCAGATATAAAAAATTCCTTGATATAACAAATGATCATTCTACTTCTCTAGAAAAAGTCAAGGCATATCTTGAATGTCATGAAAGAGATAGAGTTCCTGACCAGAATGAATTGTTTGGAGAACAATGCCATTTCGAATGGGATTCAATTTACAATATACTGTTACCATATTTTGATAATACACTACCAAGATTGGATCAAGTCATTCTTGCAGATTATAACGGTAAACTTCTCTACAACTTTAGTCTTGTGAATGCCTCACTTCATAATCACTTTGGCCTGAAATCAATCACACCTCTACTTTCAAGAGATCTCACGTCCTATGTAATCCCACTATCAAATCGATTCAAATATGACCCAAAAAATAATGTGGGAAAATTATTACTTCGTCAACTCCTCTCAAAATACAACGCAGACTCGTTTATTACGGAAGAAAAACTTGGATTTAATGTTAATACTATCAATCTGTGGAAGTCATACGGTCATCGCTTGTGCAAAGACTATCTGATAAATTCAAACATTGTAAAAGACGGATGGATTAATCAAAACTGGATTGATAAACATCTGGACAAGCCAGAACTTGACGTAAGATATGTTAACAAATTTTTGGGGCTGTTGGCACTTGAGATCTGGTATAGGTTACACATAACAAATGAAATGAAGAGCAATATGACCCTAGAGTAAGACAAATGCAGTTTGATTAATTTACTACCGAACAATTAGAATCATATTGAAAACAAAGGACATTGTGGTGGGTCTTGGTGAGATTGGAAAGCCAATACTTCGGCTTCTTTCCAAGGCTACCTTGACTCTTGGATATGATATAGATACAAAACTAGTCGATGTGAAAAAACTTGCAAAATACGAAAAAACAAAGACAAAATTCCTTCACATCTGTATTCCGTATTCTTCTACCTTTGTCAAAAATGCCATTTCACTATACGATAAATTCCAGCCAGAGTATGTAGTAATTCACAGCACCATTGCACCATACACTACAAAAAACATACAGGAAAAGGTTCCGGCGCCAGTCTTATACAGCGCCACGAGGGGAGTACACAAAAGAATGCTTCATGATCTACGACGATATTCAAAGTTTTTTGCTGTTGAATCATACGTGGCTAAAAGCAAAATTGCGGAAATGGAATATAAAAAATTGATGAAAAAATGTGGTGTCAAGACAAAGAAAATATCAACACCAGTAACACTCGAGCTTGCAAAGATAATATGTGATACATCATATCTTGGTTGGTTGGTAAATTATGCCCAGATCAGCAACATGATTGCAATACAACATGGTGTAGATTATGATGAAATGTGGTCATTCTCTGATGAAATTCATGATTTTCTTGGCAATAGGCCAAAGATGTATCCTGGATATATTGGAGGACACTGTGTAATTCCAAACCTTGATCTAATGCATAATCAAACACTTGATCTCATAAAAAGTATGAATTACACATATGCAAAGAAGGTCAAAAACGCAAAAGCTATAGCTAAAAAATATGGTGCTAAAATTGATCCTTAAGTTATCGAATCTTTATGAGTGGTTTTGCTGCTTCGACAAAGTTTTGCGCAATTTTTTCCCAGTTAAACGTACTTTCGACAAATTTTCGTCCCTCTACACCCATTTGTTCTGCCAAGTTTTTGTCTTCAAATAACATTGATAATTTATTGATAAGATCAATATAGTCACCCTCCTTTACCAAAAACCCAGTTTTCTTGTTCGACATCATCTCACCAACTCCACCAACATCTGTTGCTACCACTGGTTTCTCCATTAACTGTGCTTCTTTTAGAGTCAAAGGGGCCAAATCCATGCCTGTTATTAATGCATAAACGTCGATGCCACTTAGATATTCTCGTACTTTATCTGGATACTCTAGTCTACCAAGCCACTCAAAGTTATTGTATACTTCTAATTCCTTTAGGATATGTTCCCTGTATGGACCATCGCCTGCCCAATAGAATGTGACGTGAGGCATTTTTTCTAACACGTTTTTTAAAATCAGCATCTCCTTTGTCTTTCCCCACCAGTTTGCATCTTGTAATAACCCTACACAAGGATGTTTTAGCTCCATCGGTTTGACTGGATACCAATGTGATGCATTTATGCCCTCAAAAAACACACTAGTGGGAATATCTTGGTGATGTTCTTTGATAACACTTGTCAAGTAATCACAAATAGGCAAAATCATTGTGGCACCGCTAAAACATTTTTCAGCAATCCTGTTTCTAAACCAAATTACAAGCCTAGAAAGCAGTCCCTTGTAGAGTGTTTGTTTTGCATAAATTATCTCTGACCAGTAATGTCCTCTTAAGAGTACGAATAGTGGTATTTTTGATTTTATTGTAGCGACGCCAAAATGTGTTTGTCTGTCAACAAAGACAGCGTCTGGTTCGAACTCTGAAATTAATTTTTTAAATTTCTTATTTCCAAAAAACCAGTCTACTATGCTTTTACTGGGAAACCCTCTGCTGAAATCGGTGTCTTTTACAAGCATACATTCTACGTTAAGCCTTGATAAGCCATCTGCAAATTCCCTCATGTGAAAAAACTTACCTTTACTACCATAAGCAATCAGCAATTTCATGATCAAGTTTTCCCTAAACTCAATATTAAACATCTTAAAAATTCAATTAGAAGTTAACTAATTTGTAGTGAAATTGATATAGATGGAAAGGCGCTTCAATATCGTGCAAGCAAAAGATCTGGGATTCCGTGCATGGTTCTATTTCAGAAACGGATGGAGCATTTACTTTGCATTTATCTTTGCTGCCATTAACACACTTACAGTCACATATTATCTTGCTATCGAACGAGCACCATTCCTAAAAGAGATCTTCCCAACATTTGTACAATACGTACTGATAGTTGGTGGTGTTGGCGTCCCACTGCTTATTGTCATTGGATATATTCATTGGAAGCGTTCCTCTGCCAGAAAAGCAGAGATTGATATCGGTTATGAGACTGATCCGTACAAAGCCAGAACGTTAGTCAACACAGAAATGCTACTTAAAATGAACATGCAATTAACGCAACTGCTTACAAAATTGCTAAATAATGTCAAACTCACAGACGAAGAAATAGCAAACATTACAAAAACACAAAAAGAAGTATCGGAATTTCTAGATATACGAACTTTTAGCAATAAATTAGACTTAAAATATATCAAAACAGAATCACAAGAATCATAGTTTAGATGTCAAAAAAAAGTACTCTGATTGTATCCTTGGTAATCATAGCCGCCTTTTCATATGGAATATCAGTAGGTCATTACAAAGTTTTTCCCTATGATCTTATAGAGAGTACAAAATCACTAGTTATAAAACCGCAAGAAAGAGATGCAGCTCGACCACAAATTTATCAGGATATGGCAACTGTAAAGGATCTAATACGAATAAAAAACTCGGATGATATAATACAAAAAAGAAATAAACTGATTGATTATTTGTGGCTAGGTCAGGGATTCCCACATGATAAAATGCCAAAAGTTGAGGATAATATCAAAGACAGCGATTTTAGTGATCTGAAGAACCTAAAACAAATTAATTCAATCACAACGGAAATGGAATATGGAATGAATTCTATTTCTTATCTATTCCTACCTGAAAAAAGCAACAACAAATTGGTGATATTTCATCAGGGCCACGAAGGACAGTCTTTTGCACAAGATAAAAGGATCATTCAATTTTTCCTAGAGAAAAATTACTCTGTACTTATTTTTGCCATGGTGACATACGGAATGAATAATGAACCTGTCATAGATCTACCAGAATTTGGAAAATTAAGACTAAATTCACATAACCACTTCAAATTCATTGAATCCTCGACATTCCATCCAATGAAATACTTTATCGAACCTGTTGTCGTGGCACTTAATTATGTTGACCTCAAATTCGATTTTGATTCGTACTATATGATAGGATTGTCTGGTGGTGGATGGACAACAGTAGTATATTCAGCAATAGATCCACGAATAACACAAAGCTATTCGATAGCAGGCTCTTTCCCAATCTGGTTGCGCGCAGACTCTAGAAACTTTGGTGATTATGAACAAAATCTGCCTGAATTCTACAGAATTGCAAATTATGAAGAGCTTTATGTAATGAGCTCATACGGTGAAAATAGACACTTAGTTCAATTCTTCAACAAATTTGATCCATGTTGCTTTTCAGGAGATCTGTATGAACAGTTCCCATATGAGAACACAATAAAGGAGAAACTGAATGATTTACAGAAAGGGCGGTTTGATGTGTATGTTGATGATACTATTCATGAACACAGAATTTCTGACATTACTCTAACAAAAATTGCAGATATGATGGAAAATCAATAACACATCTGAATTCCATGAGTACAAAAAATCTAATAAAAAAAATCTATCATATTCTGTATAAGCGACACATTTATGGTGTAACCAGTCCGCTTAGAGTTCTTCCTGACTTCATGGTTATTGGTGTGGGAAGAGGAGGTACAACATCACTTTATCATTATATTGGACAACATCCATGCATTGTCAAAGCTGCATATGATGAGCTTGGGTTTTTTGACACCAATTTTGGGTTAGGAATTTATTGGTATAGATCGCTTTTTCCAACAATTCTTCATAAACACCGAATTATCCTGAAATGGAAGCAATGCATGACTTATGATGTAACACCATCATACATTAGACACCCATGGATAATTCAAAGAATTTTAAAATTTCTACCTAATGTGAAGTTAATTGCTATTCTTCGCAATCCTGTGGATCGAGCTTATTCACATTATCACATGGGAAAACGAGATGGCAATGAAAAACGCACATTTGATGATGTTATTAAGATAGACATTGATCGTCTTAAAAACAAAAAGAATCTGGATATTGATGAATACTTTAACACGGTAGTAGAAAGATCATATCTTGCAAGAGGATTCTACGCTGAACAGCTCCAAATATGGATGAAATTATTTTCAAAGGAACAATTACTTGTCATTTCATCTGAGGATCTAGCAAGTAAAACTAACGAGACGCTTACAATG
>Ga0194132_10011257_pt1 | contig 11581 bp, 13 predicted proteins | sample TA2KigOf80mmetaG_FD_148612 | JGI IMG/M metagenome (GOLD analysis project Ga0194132, IMG submission 148612) | Freshwater microbial communities from Lake Tanganyika, Tanzania - TA2015054 Kigoma Offshore 80m | ecosystem: Environmental > Aquatic > Freshwater > Lake | place: Tanzania: Lake... | reverse complement strand
CACGGCGCCCGCCCCGTACAGGAACGTCGAGGGGCCGCCGATCACCTCCACGCGGTCGTAGACCCAGCTGTCCACGGGGCGAGCCGCGATGGCGTCGTACTGAACCGTGATGCCATTGAAGAGCTGCGTAATCTGCGCCGCTCCGAAGCCGCGATAGAAAACCGACCCCGCCGAGCCCGGCGGCGCAGCCGCCGTGAGACCGGGCACGCTCTTGAGAATCTCTTGCGTGTCGGTCGCCCCGCGCTGTTCGATCAGGTTGCGTCCGACAATCGTGACCGTTGCCGGTGTCTCACGCACCGTCAAGGGCAACCGTGAACCGGTGCCCACTGGCGCCTCGAGCGCCACGGCATCCGTCGCCTGCGCCGTCACCGTGACCGCCTCGCGGACGGTGCTCACCTGGAGCACGACGCGCACCGAGGGAGGGGGCGTCGTGCCGACCACGACATCCACGCGCGCGGGAACGAACAGGTCTCGGGAGGCTTCCACGGCATAGGTGCCTGGCATGACCGCGTCAAACGAGAACTCGCCCGAGGCGTCCGTCGTCCCGGTCCGAACCGTGGTGGTCTCGCGGATCAGCCGCACGCGCGCGTTGACGATGGCGCCACCTGAATCGTCGAGGATCGTGCCCGATACGGCGACGCCTGTCTGTGCCAAGGCTTCACCGACCATCACCAGCGCGATCAGTGCGTTGACGGCGCATGCTCGCAGTCCCTTCCCGTACGTCACGTCATACCTCCTGCGCCCACGGTCGAGCGTCGAAAGCAGCGTAGGTCACGGGACGCCTCGTTCACGTGCGACCGATTGTCGCAGCGACAACGTGTCGCAGTGTGCCGGCCGCGAGCTCGCTGATGATGGACGTCGAGTTCTTCGGCGGCAGTCCTGATCGAAGAGCAGGCCCAACGCGACCACCGTGCCCGCATGCGCGCGTGCAGGACGGGCGAGTCCACCAGTGAGCATGGCGATGAATCGAAGACAGTTCGCACGAATGTCGACAGCGGCGATGGCCGCGGCGGTCCTGCGCGACGTCGTGGAGGCACGTGGTCAGCAGGACGCGCACGATCGCGCCATGGCGGAGGCCGCTACACGTCACGCGGCGCTGTTGTCCGGCCCGAAGCTGACGATCGCGCTGATGCCCTATCCCGGCATGTTCCTGCAGGACCTGGTGGGGCCCCTCACCCTGTTCGAAGCGTTGATGAACCGTGACGTCCTGCTCGTCTGGAAGGACACGCAACCGATGGCGGTGGGCAGCGGGATGACCCTGACGCCCACGACAACCTTCTCGGAGTGCCCCGCGAACCTGGACGTGCTCTTCGTCCCCGGCGGCGTGCCCGGCACGTTCGCCATGATGGAGGACGCCGAGGTGCTGGCGTTCCTCGCGGCTCGGGGGGCCACCGCCCGCTACGTGACGAGCGTCTGCACGGGCTCGCTCATCTTGGGCGCGGCGGGCCTGCTGACGGGCTACAAGGCCACGTCCTACTGGAGCACGCGCGACGTTCTCACCGAGCTCGGGGCGATTCCCACAGCCGGGCGCATCGTCGTCGATCGCAATCGCATCACCGGCGGCGGCGTGACCGCAGGGCTCGACTTCGGTTTGCGCGTCATCGCCGAGCTCCGCAGCCGCACGTATGCCGAGGCGGTGCAACTCTACGTCGAATACGACCCGCAGCCGCCGTTCAAGGCGGGCGCGCCGACGACGGCACAGCCCGCCGCCAAGGCGTTCGTCGACGAGATGGTCGGGCCGTTCGCGCAGACCGCCCGTGAGACCGCGCGCCGATCGCAGCAGCGCAGGCAGCAGGGACCCGCGTGACGGGTCATCGCGCGCTCCGTCGTGCTCGCCACGTAGGCACCGTCGTCGTGGTCGCGCTCGTGGGATTGGCGGTTGGGGCATGCCAGCGTGCTCCACTGCCGACCTCGCGAGAAGGCCGCGCCCTCTATGCGGAGAATGGCTGCGCCAGCTGCCACGGTGCCACCGGACGCGGCGACGGTCCCGTCAGCGCCACGCTGGACCCGAGGCCTCGCGATTTCCGTGACGCGGCGGCCTTCAAGAAGGGCTTCGACGTGACGGCGATCGCGGCCACTGTCGCAAACGGTCTGCTTGTGGACGTGCCCGTGTCGGACGGCCGCGGGGGCAATAGCCATCACCGACAGGGGATGCCGAAGTTCGAGCACCTCTCAGACGTCGAGCGCCAATCCCTGGCGTTGTACGTCATCGCGCTCCGGGGCGAAGCCCGGTAGGGGGTATGTATGCAACGTTCTTCGAGTCACGCCTGGCGCCTCGCCGCCGCGGGCGGCCTGCTGCTGTCGGCGTCCCTCGCCGCGCAAGCGCCGACCATCACGGTGCGGGATGCGTGGGTCCGCGAGCCCATGGGCGGGCGCAACATGACGGGCGCGTTCGCCATCGTCGAGAACACCGGACCGACACCCAAGGCGATCGTCGCCGCCAGCGCGAGCATTTCCGACACAGTGGAACTGCACGAGATGAAGAACGAGGCCGGGATGATGCGGATGTCGCCCGTCAAGCGGCTTGAGGTCCCGGCACACGGCACGCTCGAACTGAAGCCGGGCTCGTTCCACGTGATGCTCTTCGACATCAAGACGCGGCCGTCGCCTGGCGAGACCGTGCGTCTGACGCTGACCTTCGACGATGGCACCACAGTGACCACCGAGGCGGCCGTGCGAAAGCCGGGAGAACGATGATGCGTCGGCGCGCGGAGTTCGCCGCGAGGATTATCGCGCTGGCCGCGTGGGTCGGCGGGGCGAGTGCGTGTCAGCCTGGACCCGCCGTCGATCCGCTCCCGATCCTACCGATCGGTGGTGATTTCACCTTGACCGACCACGATGGGCAGCCGTTCACGCTCGCGTCGCAGCGGGGCAAGGTCGTGCTCGTCTTCTTCGGGTACAGCTCCTGCCCCGATGCGTGTCCGACGACGCTCTCGAAACTCGCGACCGTGGCTCGCCGTTTGGGCGACGAGCGCGCGCGCGTCCGGACCCTGTACGTCTCTGTCGATCCGGAGCGCGACACACCGCCCGTCCTGAAGGCCGACCTCGCGAACTTCGCGCTCGACGCCGTGGGACTCACCGGGACGAAGGCCGAGATCGATGCCGTCGTCAAGCAGTACGCCGCCGCCTACGAAATCGTGCCGACGCCGGAGTCCGCCGCCAAGTACACCGTGTCACACACCACGACCGTGTACGCGGTTGACGCCCAGGGACAGGTGCGCTTGACGTTCGCCTACGAGGCGTCGGTCGATGAGATCCTCCGCGGCATTCGGCGCATCATCGCCGACACGGCATAGGCGCGTCCCAGCGGATCCAGGAGAACCGCCGATCACGATCGGCCACACCCCCGCGAGCGCTCAGAAGGCGAATTGCAGACCCACGCGAATCGAGCGCGGGAGGGCGGGATGCGTGTGCACGTCGTCGATGCCGTCGGCCGGCTCGCCAGGAAGCCGCGACGTGTAGAAGTAGTCGATGTCCGAGACCCTCGCGTTGAACAGGTTGTAGCCCTCGAGCACGAGCCTCGCCTTCGCCGAGAGCCGGTAGCCGAGTTCGCCGTTCCAGAGGGTCGTGCTCCGCGACCGCACGGACGCGTCCTCGTTGAGCGGCCGCGGGCCGAAGTGGCGGACGCGCACGCTCCCAAACACGTTCCGCCGGGGCTCGACGGTGAGCCCCGCGCCGATCACGCGATCGAGCGCGCCAGGGATGAAGCGCCCTTCGGGCGCCTCGTCACGAAAGCGCGCACGCGAGAACGCGAGATCGGCCTCGAGCGTCATCCACGAAGTCGGCCGCGCGTAGTTCGTCCACTCGAGCCCCGCTCGACGGCTTGGCCGGCCCGGCTCGGTCGTGCCGGCGTCACCGACGAAGAGCAGCTCGGAATCGAGACCCAGGTACCACAGCGCCAGCGTCGACTGCAGGCCGCGAATTCGGACCGTACGAAACCCGACTTCCGCGCCGGTCGCGCGCACGAGCGGCGTCACCCGATCCACGGCCTCGCCGGTGACCGGGTCAACACGAATCGCGCCGCCGCGCGCGTCGTTGCTGTGATAGCCCATGCCGGCATTCGCATACAGCTCGGTCCCCTGCGCCAGCCCGAACGCCGCGCCGAACTTCGGACTGACCAAGCCGTCGACGCCGTCGCCGGAATTACGCGGGTTGTTGGAGGTCACCGAGAACTGGTACACGTCCGCGCGCAGGCCGACCATCGTCCGCAGGCGCGGCGTCCACTCCACCTCGGTCTGCGCGTAGACGCCACCGACCGTTTGACCCACACGGTCCTCTCGCGTGGTCTCGAGCCGCTGCCGCGCCGCCGTGCGATACAGGCCGACCGGGCTCAGCCAGTCCCGTCGCACCTGCACGCCGATCGCGCTTTCCGTGTGCCGATCGAAGAGGTGTCCCAGCCGGCGATACGTCACGCGGCCGCCCGCCGCGGTACGCCGCTCGGCCTGCTCGAACTGGTCACCCTGCGAGGCGTCGTCGAGGAAGTAGGTGAAGTTCGAGAACAGGTTGAGCGTATTGCGCAGCAGGAATCCCGTGCCCCGCCACGACGAGACGCCGCGTGATCGCTGAAACTCCGCCGACAAGCTCTGGCGATCGGCCCGGCCGCCATTGGAGCGATCGATGAACCCGAACCGAGAGATGACGCCCTGGTCGACGGCACGGGCAGGGACTTGGTCGGTGGCGTTCCAGTCGGCCCAGTAGCCCATGCCCGTCACGGAAAGGCCGTTGCGGGTGTCCCCCTGACTGAAGCGCAAGACCGTGTTGAGCTTGCGGTAGTTGTCCGGTCGCACCCAGGGCCCGTCGAAGCCGTTGGCTTCTACCGCGCCGAGCAGGTATCCCCCTCCCAACCGCGGCGAGGCCGCAGCGAAGAGACGACGCCATCCGTCCTGCCCGCCGCCCAGAGAGACCACCGGTCGGTCGAGCAGGTTCACATAGTTGATATTCGCCGCGCCCGCCGCCGAGAAGTCGCCCTCGTCCGCGAAGTACGGCCCCTTCTTGAACTGCACGCCGCTGACCAGCTCGGGGATGAGGAAGCTCGTGTCGGTGTAGCCATGGGCGTGGGCGCCGGTGGGCGTGTTCACGGGCACGCCCGCGACCGTCGTGGAAAAGTCCGTCCCGTGATCGAGGTTGAAACCGCGGACGTAGTATTGATTGGCCTTGCCCTCGCCGCTGTGCTGGCTCACGATGAGCCCCGGCACCGTTTCGAGGACTTCGCCCGGTCGCATCAGCGGACGCTGGTCGAGCTGCGCCGCCGTGATGGCACCCTGACTCGCCGATCCAGCGATGCCGACCAGGTTCGCGGTCGGATCGTCGATGTCGGCGATGTTCCGGAACGTGCGTTGGCCCGTCACGACCACGTCGGCGTTCACGGCCAGCGCCAGCACCACATCAAGAGGGGCGGGAGGATCGCTCGTGACGTCGATCGTGCGGCGCGCCACGGTGAAGTTGATGAGCCGATACGTGAGCGCGACGCGGCCCACCGGGACGCGATCGAACCGATACTCGCCGACGGCATTCGTGGTCGTCGTCTGCTCGCCCGACGGCGCGAGGAGGTCAATCGTGACACCGGGCAACACCCCGCCGGTTTGGTCGACCACGCGCCCCGTCACCCGTACGACCTCTTGCGCACGCACAGGGAGTGCCAGAGCGAGCACGCTGACGAGCGCTGCGATTATGCTGGCGAACGAGCGACACGGCATGAACATCGAAGGGATCCAGTCTAGATGAGCGGCTCGCGAACGCCGGTGTGGCAAGTTGCCGCAGGGCTGCCCCTGGTTCGCTGGGTGACCTGTGCCGTGCTGTGGGTCGCCGTACTCGCGGTGTGGATCGTGCCCCATCTCGATGTCTCTCTACTGGCGATCGCGCCGCTTGGATGGACTGCGGCAATCTGCCGCACCCTCGTCACCATGTTGACGCAGCGCCGCGGAGACGCCCCCGCGGCGCTGCGAGGCCTGGCCTTCGCAGCCGAAACCGGCCTGTTGACGGGACTGCTCGACATCACCGGCGGGCCGTTCAATCCGTTCATCGTGATGTACGCCGCGTACATCTGGCTGGCAGCGGTCACGCTGTCCGTGCCGTGGGCGGTCGTGGTTGCGGTGGTGTCAGCCGCGGGGTTCGGCTGGCTCGTCTTCGACCATGTGCAAGCCGAGCTGGCCGAGCATCACCGGTTGAACGACTTCCCGGCGCACCTCTTCACGATGTGGTTGTCAGGCGCGGTCGTCTACGAACTGGTGGCGCACTACGTCACCAGAGCGCGCGCAGTCCTCTCGCAGCAGCAGCGGCAGTTGGACGAGACGCGCGAGCGCGCACTGCGGAGCGGACACCTGGCCGCCTTGACGACATTGGCGGCTGGTGCAGCGCACGAGCTCTCGACGCCGCTAGGCACGATCGCGGTGGCGGCGCGAGAGCTCGAACGACGGGCAGAGAGTCTAAGGACGTCGCTCCCGGCCGTGGCGCCGCTCCACGACGACGCCCGCTTGATTCGCCAGGAGGTTGACCGATGCCAGGTGATTCTCGATGGGATGAGCGGTCGGGCTCCTGATGGGAGTGGCACTCACGGCGATCCACTTCCCCCAGCAGCGATCGCCGAGCTCGTACGTGCGCGGTTGCCGCAGGACCAGCAGCAAAGACTGGAGGTCGACGTCGCCCCAGCCACGTCGACACCCGCCGTCGCGGGCGCGGCGCTCGCCCAGGCGATTGCGGCGCTGTTGAAGAACGCGTTCGATGCGAGCGACGCGCACGCGCCGGTTCAGCTGCGGTTCTCGGAGGAAGGTTCGATAGTACGAGTGGAGGTGCGCGATCGGGGCGTCGGCATGGCGCCCGACGTCCAGGGCCGGGCCGGCCAGCCGTTCTACTCGACCAAGGCCGCGGGCGGCGGCCTCGGCCTCGGTGTGTTCCTCACGCGCGCGTTCGCGGAACAGGCGGGAGGGGCGTTGCGCTTCGTGGTCGCCGACGGGACGACCGCGATCCTCGAGCTCCCTGTGGTGGGGCAGGAGGCGCCTCGGACATGACCGACGACACGCGCACGCTGCTCATCGTCGAGGACGACGCGCGCCTGCGCGATCGGCTGGTCCAGGCGATGCGCGATCGCGGACATGACGCGGTGGGTGTCGCAGACGGGCGCGCGGCGCTCGAGCAGGCGCAATCGGAGAGCCCTGAGTGGGCCCTCGTCGATCTGCGCTTGGGCGGCGACTCTGGCCTCGACGTCGTTCGTGAGTTGAAGACACTCGATCCCGCGACGGTGATCGTCGTGCTGACCGGGTACGGCAGCATCGCGACGGCCGTGGAAGCCATGAAACGGGGTGCGGCCGGGTACCTCACCAAACCCGCCGACGCCGACCAGATCGTCGCGGCCTTCAACGGCGTGCAGCCGCTCGAGACCGAGGCCGTGCCCTCACTCGCCCGGGTCGAGTGGGAACACATCCAACGGGTGCTGACGGACGCCGACGGCAACGTGTCGCGGGCCGCTCGCGTGCTGGGCATCCATCGCCGTTCGCTGCAGCGCAAGCTCTCCAAGCAGCCGCACATCAGGTAGCGGCATCCCGGCGTGCTGAACACGGGGGACTGGCTCAGAGACCTCGCCTTGTGAAGAGGCGACCACGGCTGGGCCCAGCGACCCGAATCCAACGACAAGGCAGACGACCTGGAGTGCCGGTCAACCACGTGCCCCCCGTCGTCAAATCCCCAGTGGTCGCGATATGGCTACCCTTGTCTCAGCATTGAGCCGGTGGGTTCGGAACATCGCCAGAAATTGACCGGGCGGAACCCGTCGTAGAACGACGCGGGGGCAGCACGGCGTTGGGTGCAGGGCAGGGTGTCGGACAGGCGTTTCGTGTGAGCCAGTGCGCTTTCGCATAGGCTGAGGTCGTGCTCCGCGATTCTCTTGTGACCGATCTGCGCGTGTGGCCGCCCTCGTCCGCGCCCGTGGTCACGGCGCTCGCACTCGCGATCGCGCTCGCCGGGCCGCCGTGCTTGGTCATCGCCATGCGCCTTGTGCTAGGGCAGCAGCCGTCCCTCGCTGGGCAAGTCGCCGGCCAGGTCGCATTGTGCGCCATGGCCGCACTCGTGGCCGGTCCCGTGGTGCGTCGCGAGCGCTTGCCCCTGGCATCGCTTGGCCTGCGCCGCCCTGACGCTTGGACGGCGGTCACTGCGCTAGGCGCAGGCTGCGGGGCCTACTACGTCTTACCGTTCGCGACGGTGCTGCTGACGCGTGTCGTCGGCAGCGAAGGGCTGGATGACGGGCTCGCCGCCATCGCGAGCCAACCGATCTGGTGGCGCGTGTGCGTCGCGCTCACGAGCGGTCCAGTAGAGGAGATCTTGTACCGCGGGTACGCGGTCGAGCGGCTCGGCACACTCGTGCAACACCTGGCGACGGGCGGCGCGCTGGCCGCAGTGGCCTTCGCCGTGGCCCACATCCCGTTCTGGGGAGTCGGTCCGGCGCTCGCGCTCAACCTCCCGTTCGGTCTGCTCATGGTCGCCGCCTACCTGTGGCGGCGTGACGTGATCGCGGTAACCCTCGCGCACACGGGCCTTCTGCTCGTCTCGCTCCTCAGTGTGTAACCTGGCCGGTTGCGCACCCTGCGGCGGGTTCAAGGAACTGACTTTTCGCGAACTGGCTATCGTGAAGCTCGTCGGCGGCGCAAGGGCCGCCCGGTCCTAGCGTTTCATGGGGACCGCTGAGCGCGACTCCACCTTGAGGCACCGGACCGGTCGGTCCAAGGCAGGTCGAGCGCGTGCCGGAGCGCGAGATACTCGTCCCGTCCGATCTCCCCGGCCGCATAGCGACGCGCGAGGACGTCCTGCGCGGGTGCGTTCGACCCGCCGCGTTCCACACCCGACGCCACAGGGTGGCCCGCACGCCCGTGACCGAACAGGTGCAGCAGAAGACAGATCATCACACACCCCCCGCGGTCTCGAGGTCCTTCCGGATGCCGTCGTACTGGTCCCGGGACAGCTCACCGGCGGCCAGGCGCCGATCGAGGATCTGTCGAGGCGTATCACCAGCGTGCGGTCCGGCCGACGTCGGGCGCCACATTGGTCCACAGGCGCAGCCGCCGCGACGGGCCAGCAGGACCATGGCGACGATCATGCCGACCATCAGCAACAGGCACAGCACCGGGACGATCCACCAAACGCCGGACGGCCATCCCCACCACCACATATTCCCTCCTCTCAGGACACCGCGGCCAAAGCGGCTCGGCGTGTCCTGTACTCCGTAGACGAGACGGACACCTCGAGGGATACAAGGGGACCGGGTCGGATGGATCAGTCGCTCGTGGGCTCCGCCTTGCGGTCGCAGGCGAGCTCGTTGCGCTCGTCGTGGTAGAGGCTGCAGCCCTGCTCGAGATCGCGGCGCAGGCGCGCGCGGGCCCGGTGCAACCGAATCTTCACCACGTCGACGCTCACATCGAGGATGGTCGCGATCTCGGGGTTGGTGAACCCTTCCAGTTCGCTGAGCAGCAGCACCAGGCGGTACGGGTCGGGGAGACGGTCCACGAACTCGCGGATGCACGAGGTCATCTCGCCCTGGATGACGCGGGTCTCCGCAGACGGCATCGACGTGAGGCGGATCGTCCATCCGCGCGCGAGGGCGGGCAGGTCCTCCTCAAGCGGGTCGGTGACCTCCGCCTCGCGACGGGCTCGGCTCCGGAGTCGATCCAGAGCGGCGTGCGTGGCGATGCGGAAGATCCACGTCGCGAGCGCCGCGTCGCCGCGGAACTCGGCCAGGTGCTGACTTACGTTCAGCATCACGACCTGGGCCACGTCTTCGGCCTCATCGGGCCCGACCAGGCTCCTGAGGTAGCGCACGATGCGAGGCCGATAGGCCTCGTGGACCGTCTGAAACGCCGGCAGCGTGTCGGGCATGACGTTCTCCGACGACGCGGGGCGCCCGTGAGGTGGCGCCCCGTCACACGGTCATCATGCCACGGACGCCAAGGGCGAGCCGCTTCGTGCTGGCTGCGAACGGCAGACCTGGCTGGCGGTCAGGCGTGGCCGACCGCCGTCCTCGAGCCAGCGACGCTTCGCGCTCGGCCAGGGGCCGTGCGACGAGAACACGGCCCTCGTGACGACATTCGAGCGATGCACGTCTTGACGACATCAGGCAGTCCGGCGAGTACAACCAGCGTCGGCGAGTGTCGGTGATCTCTGTCAAACCGCGCCTGGTCGCGAAGTGGCGATCGTGAAGCTGCGCCGCGGCTGTCGCTCCGAGACGGACGCCTGGCTAGCTTGATCCGCAAGCCGTTCAAGTGCAAGGTTTGCTCACTGTCGCAGGCTCGACGGTGAGAACCGAGCGACTGCCTGGTTCGACGCTGGCGCGATCTCGAACGTGGGATCGACCGGCACCAAAGCTAACGGTTAGAATCGTGCACGCGTACCGGGCGGAGGGAACAGGTGGACGAGGCCGAGTTGAGGGCTGACCAGGCGCGCTATTTCGCCGACCCGGCTGCGCCGCACAGCACGATCCACCCAGGCGCTGCCGGCGCGCATTGTCGCAATATCCGCTTGGCGCTCATGCGTCTGGGTTTTGACGAGAGCTTCGGCAGCGAACCACTCGACGATTCATTCACGCACGACGTTTCCAGCGCCCTGAAACGTTTCCAGGCCGCGCGAGGCCACACCAGCGTCGATGGACTCTGCGGACCGGGCACGCGCGCGCTGCTGGTCAACACTCTGTTAGACCATGTCGCCGAGCAGGATGGACGCGTCGATCCGTTCGCGCGCATGATTGACCCTGAGCGGCGCGCGGAAGGCGCGGCTTTCATCAGCTACGCCCGCGAGGATCGCGCTCATGTCGAGCGCTTCGCTGAACTAATCCGCCAATGGGGCTATAACCCTTGGTATGACGTGGGCATCAACGGCGGCGAGAAGTTCTCCGACACGCTAATGCTGCGGATCGAGGAAGCGTACCTGGTCATAGTCTTCGAGACGCCGCGTTCCGTGACCTCGGAGTGGGTGCTCCGCGAGGTCGAGTTCGCCGCTGCACAGAGCGTCCGGGTTCTACCAATCGAGGTCGAACCGGTCAGCGGAGAGGCTCCGCTCTCAAGGTTGCTCTCCCGATACCACCGGATTGGCCCCGCACCTGAGACGCTGTCGGCGCCTGAGACGAGAAGCTACCGCATGACGTTGAAACAGGCGCTGCGCGACGCACACCGATCGCGCGCGGTCAGCAGAGACCCCGGCCGGCGTGCTCCTCGGTAGCGGCCCGCTCGCGACCGTGCTGGACAGGTTGGATCTGATCGACGACTACATGTTCCTCGTCCACCCCCGAATCGCCGACCACGGCCCGACCCTGTACGAGAGCGGACTGCCCAGCACGCGACGGCTCGAGCTTGTGTCGGCGAAGCCGCTCCGCAGCGGTGCGGTCGCCAGGCACTACCGGCGTGCGCGCTGACTCAGAGCAACCCGTCCCCCAGCCCCGCGGGCCGTTACGGCGTACCCCGCTGCACGAACCCTGTTCTCAACTCCCGACTCGTCGCGCACGGTTTAGCTTAGCTACTTTCCGGTGAAGAAATGACCGCGCAGAGGGCGTACCGGTTTCACGGAGGCGACCGGCTTACGGTCCGATCGATTCATTTCGTCGTTT
>Ga0194132_10011256_pt1 | contig 11581 bp, 11 predicted proteins | sample TA2KigOf80mmetaG_FD_148612 | JGI IMG/M metagenome (GOLD analysis project Ga0194132, IMG submission 148612) | Freshwater microbial communities from Lake Tanganyika, Tanzania - TA2015054 Kigoma Offshore 80m | ecosystem: Environmental > Aquatic > Freshwater > Lake | place: Tanzania: Lake... | reverse complement strand
GGATGGGCCAGCACCCGCCCGTAGAGCAGCGCCCCTTCGGCGTAACGCTGCAGGGCAAAGCCGCAGTCGCCGCCCACCAGGCAGGCGTCGGGGATCAGGGGGCTGTCGGGGAATTTCTGTTCAAGGCGCTGGGCCACCTGCAGACCCCGCTCGTACTCGCCCAGGTGGTATAGGGCGCGGCCCAGCAGGAGCTGGCCGCCGGCGGAACGGTGGTTGGGGGGCTGCTTGACCAGGTCCACGAAGGCGTCGCGCGCCTTGCCCCACTCACCCCTGGTGTAATGGCGAAGGCCCTTGCCGTAGAGCTTCTCGGCCGCCGGCGAGTTGGGCGCTGATTCGGCCCAGGCCACCAGATGCAGGGCGAGCCCCAGGTAGCAGGCCAACAGGTGCAGCGCAAAGTTGCGTGGGCGCATGGGGATTCCCACCGGCGGGGGAGGGCGGCTGTGGGGTGGCGGTTGATTGGGAGAATCTAGAATTCCCTCGGGTCGGTGTCAATCGCATCTGCCCCGGACGCCGAGCGGGACTTGTCTCCCAGGCGGAGGCGGGGTATATTAGCGGCGAATCGCCTTTGCGCCCTGGCCACCCTTCCCCCCGCCTTCCCATGGACATCCGCGCCGAAAAAATGGGCCTCGATCCGGATACGCTGCGCCAATTCCTGGCCCGCCAGTACCAAGCCGCTGCCCAACCGCCCCCCGAGGTCCAGACCGCCGGCCCCGCCGGCACCGACCCGCCCGGCACCCTGCGCGAGGGTCTGGAATTCGACCTGAAGCCCGAGGAACTCATCACCTATCTCGACCAGTACGTGATCGGGCAGAGCGAAGCCAAGGCCATCCTCGCCACCAAGTTCTGCACCCACTTCAACCGGCTCCGGCTGCCCGCCGACGACGAAGAGGAACTGGTGGGCAACATCAAGAACAACGTGCTGATGATTGGCCCCACGGGCGTGGGCAAGACCTTCCTGATCAAGCTCATTGCCCGCCGGCTGGGGGTGCCCTTCGTAAAGGCCGACGCCACCAAGTTCAGCGAGACCGGGTACGTGGGGGGCGACGTAGAGGACCTGGTGCGCGAGCTGGTGCGCGAGGCCGCCGGCGATATAGGCCGCGCCCAGTACGGGATCATCTACATCGACGAGATCGACAAGATCGCCACCTCCCGCAACACCTACGGACCCGACGTCTCCCGCTCTGGGGTGCAGCGGAACCTGCTCAAGCTGATGGAGGAAACCGAGGTCGATATACGCTCGCCCCACGACATCGCCTCTCAGATGGAGTCGGTACTCCAGATGCAGCGCACCGGCAAGGCCGAGCGGCGCAAGGTTAACACCCGCCACATTCTCTTTGTGGTCAGCGGCGCTTTCTCCGGCCTAGAGGAGATCATCGCCCGGCGGCTCAACCGCGGCCAGATCGGCTTCCGCGCCTCTGCCCAGCCCCCACCCGAGCCGGCCGAGGGCGCCCGGCTGGTCTCAAAGGCGCGCGCCGAGGACCTGGTCGCGTACGGCTTCGAGTCCGAGTTCATCGGCCGCCTGCCGATCATCGCCGTGCTTGACGAGCTGGGCTGGACCGAGTTGCTGGAGATCCTTCGCAACCCCAAGAGCAGCGTCATCCTGGCCAAGAAGCGCGATTTCCTCGCCTACGGCATCACCCTGGAATTCACCGACGAGGCCCTGCAACTGCTGTCGCAACGGGCCGGGGAGGAGCGAACCGGAGCCCGCGCCCTAGTCGGGGTCATCGAGAAGGTGCTGCTGCACTTCGAACGCCGGCTGCCCTCCGTCGATATCCCGAGTCTGAAGGTGACCCGGGAGGTGGTCGAGGACCCGACCGGCAGCCTTCGGGAACTGCTCTTCCACCACTCCCTTAGCCGTTTCTGTGCCGGCTTCCTGGCCGCCCACGGCATCCGGCTCGAATTCCCGCCGGCGGCCCTGGCGGCGCTGCGGCAACTGACGCTGGCCAGGGATCTGCCGCCCGAGGAGTTGTGCCGCCAGCTGCTCGCCGACTACGGGCACGGCCTGCGGCTCATCGAGCAGCGCGAGTTCGCCGTCGGGCCCCAGGTGCTGCACCACCCGCAGGAGACCCTCAACGAACTGATTAAGGAGTTCTACAACCGCCGGCGCTGAAGGTTCAGGGCCGCAGCCCGTACTCCTTTTCCTTGCGGTAGAGGGTGCTAAGGCCAATGCCCAGCAGGCGGGCGGCCTGGCGGCGGTCGTGGTTAACCGCCTTCAGGGTTTCCTCGATGGCGGCCCGCTCCAGCCCGCTCAGGGTCATGCCCGGACGAAAAAATAGTCCGACGGCCTCGGGGGGCTTCCTCCTAAGGTGGCCGGGAATATCCCCCACCTTGAGCAACCCTTGGCGGGGCCCCATCACCACCATCCCTTCGATGCAGTTCTTCAGCTCGCGCACATTGCCCGGCCACTCGTAGGCCATCAGCGCGTCCAGAGCCTCGGGGGTCAAGCCGGTGATCTGCACCCCGTTCTCGTGGGCGAACTGGTGGATGAACATGTCCACCAGCACCGGGATGTCATCGGGGCACTCGCGCAGGGGGGGCACCTCGATGGCCACCACCTGGAGGCGGTAGAACAGATCCGCCCGGTACGCCCCCTGCTCGACCATCTCCGCCAGGTTGCGGTTGGTGGCGGCGATGATCCGCACGTCCACCTTGCGGGTCTGGGTGCCTCCGACCCGCTCGAACTCGCCGTTCTGGATGGCCCGCAGGAGCTTGACCTGGGTGGCCAGGGACAGATCCCCCACCTCGTCCAGGAAAAGGGTGCCCCCGTCGGCCAGTTCGAAACGGCCCTTGCGCGCCGCCGCCGCCCCGGTGAAGGCGCCCCGCTCGTGGCCGAAAAGCTCGCTCTCGACGATGCCCTCGGGGAGGGCCCCGCAGTTGATCTCGACAAAGGGGCTCTCCCGCCGCCGGCTCTGCTGGTGGATGGCCTTGGCCACCTCGCCCTTGCCGGCCCCGGTCTCGCCGGTGATCAACACGCTGGCCTTGGACCTGGCCACCTGCTCGATCTGGCTGTAGATGCGCTGCCAGCGCGAGGACCGCCGCTCGATCCCCCCCAGGCGAAAGCGCTCCTCCAGCCGGCGCTGCAGGCTGGTGACCTCTCCCACCAGGCGCTGATGGGAGATCCCCCGGTCCAGCACGGCGCGGACTTTGGCCAGGTTCAGGGGCTGGACCTGGAAGTCGTACGCCCCCTGGCGCATGGCCTCCACCCCCAGCTCGATCTCCGCCGGCCCACCCACCAGGATGGCGCAGACCTCGGGATTGCGCTGGCGGGCCACCTGCAAGAGCCGCAGGCCGTCGATGCGGCTGTCCCGCAGGTCGGCGATCAACCCGTCGGGGACCTCGCTGTCGATGGTCTCGTAGCCGCTCTGCCCCTCCCTGGCCCACATCACCTCGAATCCCCCGTGGCCCAGGAAAGCGACCAATTCCTTGGTGGGCCCGGACTCGGGCAGGACCACCAGCACCCTGGGCAGGACCTTGTTATCGCCGCTCACCGGCCTGGACCTTCGTTGGCATAAGAGCCAGGAAAAGAGGCACTTAATTGTGGTTCGGCCCGCTTTTTTTCTTGACAGGCCGAAGCGATTTTTATATATAAATTAAGTTAAACATTGCGCTCCCCCAGCGCCCAACCGCCGAGCCACTGCCTGATGTTCGATTTTTTTTTTGGCAGAAGAAAATCCAGCGACCCGGGCTTCGATCCCAAACTTGAGATCGAGCGCCTGATCGAATACAGCCCGCCCTCGGCCCTGGTCTACAATCTCAAGGGCACGGGCAACGGCGGGATCGAGGATCTGGGCAAGTCCTTCATCCTCCGGCGCGACAAGAAGCTCTACTCCGAAGGCCCTCACCTCTACATCACCACCCCCGAAAATCTCAAGCTCTCCACCGATCAGAACCTGTCTTCCAAGACCGTATCCCTGCACTTCTACCACCGCCGCATCCCCCACCGCATCGACTGCCGCATCCTGGGGCGCTTCCGCCTGCTGCCCGAGATTGTCGAGACCCTCGATTTCCACGCCCAGGCTGCCTACAAGCTGATCCCCATCGGCTCGGTCCGCAAGCAGGAGAAACGCCAGTTCCTCCGCTACACCATGCGGAACTACGGCGACACCCGGGTGCCGCTGACCTCCCACGTCACCTTCGACACCTTTGTGCGGACGACCAGCGAGACCTTTCCTGTCCAAGGGGCGCCGGTGCAGATGCTCAAGGACCTGACCACCAACCCCCACATCAACCAGGAATCCGGTCGCCCGGTCTTCTCCACCCGCGAGGCCATCGCCGAGTTTCGCGCCCTGATGCTGAACAAGCAGCCGCACGAGCGCTACATCAGCCTTTCCAAGATCTTCCGCCCCCCCAGCACCGGCATGATCCGCAAACCCGACATCGAGGTGGTGCTGGGTGAGGTGAACGTCCTGGCCCTCGAAATGGAATCCCTGCGGGACGTGCTCTACCTGAAAAAACCGATCCGCACCTCCGGCGGCAAGAAGGGCCAGGACAGCATCTACTCCCTCCACGAGGGCGAAAAGATCATCGGGCGCTTCTCCCACGACAGCAAGTTCTACGAGTTCCTTCTCGAAATCGTCGAGGCGCGCACCCAGAACGAGGTGGTGAAGCCCCTGGGTTTCATCCGCTCCGAAAGCGGTCTTGAGGTGACGCTGGTCAACTACAGCACCGGCGGCCTGCTCATCGAAAGCAGCCCGGCCTTCCTGTCCTTCCTGCTCCAGGAGAAGTGCCCGCCCATCGACGAAAACACCGATTATTCGCAAGAACCCTGGCCCGAGATCTTCGAGGAGTTGCGCCAGCACATCCTCCATTTCACCCTCTACCCCAGGATGCATTTCCCCGAGGCGGTGAAGCAGTTCAAGCCCGAGTTGCCCTTCAAGTTCTCGGTGCTGATGCAGATCGTCCGGACTCACCTCAATCAGGTGAGCCCTAAGAACCAGGTGCTCCAGCACGGCCTCCAGATCGCCTACGAATCCCAGGCCATCCCGCTGAAGGAGGACGATATCGTCCCCTGGCGGTACATCAAGAACATCAAGGACTACGAGCACCTCAGGAACGTCCATAGCAAGTTGAGCCAGCTCTACGGCTACCTCGAAACCCAGAGCATCGCCGCCGAGCGCGAGCGCGCCTCCCGGCCGCGCCCGCCGGCGCCCCCGCCCGCCTCCGCCAACTGAACCCCGGCGGCCCGCCCCCTATCCATCCCCCAGCACCAGGCTGGCGATTGCTTCGCAGTGGGGCGTCTGGGGGAACATGTCCACCGGCCGCACCGCCCCCACCCGGTACCCCGCCTCCTGCAACCCCGCCAGATCAGCGGCCAGGGTGAGGGGGTTGCAGGAGATGTACACCACCTGGGGCGCCCTGAGGTCTCCCAGGGCCCCCAGCACCTTGGGGTGCAGGCCGGCCCGGGGCGGATCGACGAAGATCCGGTCGAAACGCCGGCCCTCGCGCCGCAGGGCCGGAAGTACCTCCTCGGCTGGGCCGGCGAGAAACTCGCAGTTGTCCATGCCGTTGCGCCGCGCATTGCCACGGGCGTCCTCCACCGCCTCGACCACCACCTCCACCCCCCATACGGCGCGCGCCTGGCGGGCCAGGTGCAAGCTCAGGCTGCCGGTGCCGCAGTAGAGGTCGAGCACCTCCAGGCCGTCCAGTTTCCCGCCCATCCGGCCGGCCTCGGCGTAGAGGTTCTCTGCCTGCCGGGGGTTGGTCTGGAAAAACGAACGCGGCGAGATGGCGAAACGCAGGCCTCCGCAGACCTCCTCGATCCAGCCGCGGCCCTTGACCACCCACTGGGCCTGCCCGGCGGCCACCTGGGCCTTGCCCGCGTGCAGGGTCAGCACCAGGGTGGTGATCTGGGGCAGTTCGGCCAGCACCAGGGCGGCCAGGGCGTCCACCTCCGGGCTGGGATACTTTGCCACCACCAGTTCGACCAGGGTCTCGCCGGTTCCCACCGCCTGCCTGATCACCAGGAAGCGCAACTGCCCCTGGTGGGTCTTCAGGTCATAGGCCGGCATCCCCAGTCCGACCGCGTGCCGGCGCACCGCCGCCACCACCTGGTTGGACAGGACCGATTGCAGGTGGCACTCCTCCACGTCGAAGACCCGGTCGAAACGCCCGCGCAGGTGCAGGCCCAGGATCAGGGCCCCGTCCGGGCCGGCGGCAAAGGAGAACTCCATCTTGTTGCGGTAGAACAGGGGGCTGGGGCTGGCCAGGATGGGCAGCCACTCCGCCGCGCTTACCCCGCGATCGGCCAGGGCCCCCTGCACCAACCCCTCCTTGAAGCGCAACTGCTCGGGATAGGGCAGATCCTGCCAGCGGCAGCCGCCGCAGCGACCAAAATGCCGGCAGGGGGGCTGCTGTCGCTCGGCCCCGGTCGCGATGAAGCGCTCGGGAAAAGCCAGCAAGCGGCCCTTTTGTTTTCCCGCCACCCTGACCTCGACCCGGTCCCCCGGCACCGCCCGCGGCACGATCAGGGTCCGGCCCTCGGCCAGGGCGAGGCCCTCGCCCTGGGGCGTCAGGCCCCTCACCTCGGCCACCACCAGTTCGCCCTTTTTCATCGGCGTCCCTCAAAAAAAAAGCGGGACGAGAAGCCGCTCTCGTCCCGCCCAGTTCCAATGGTATGAACGCTCAGCTCTTATCCTCCGCCCCGGCGCTTTCCTTCTCCGCCCCTTCGGCCTTGGCGGGGCGCGCTTCCGCGGCCGGCCGGTCGACCAGCTCGATGAGGCAGACCGAGGCCGCGTCCCCGCGGCGGTAGCCCAGCTTGACGATGCGGGTGTACCCGCCCTGGCGGTTGGTGTAGCGCGGAGCGATCTCCCCGAAGATCTTGGCGACCACCTTCTTGTCGGGGATCAGGCGCAGCACCTGCCGGCGGGCGTGCAGGTCGCCGCGTTTGGCAAAGGTGATCACGTGCTCCGCCTCGCGGCGCAGCTCCTTGGCCCGCGCCTCGGTGGTCTCGATGGCCTCGTGGGCAAAGAACGAGGCCACGATATTGGCCATCATCGCTTTGCGGTGGTCGTAGGTGCGCCCTAGCTTGGCGACTTTCTTGCCGTGTCTCATTGTCCAGGCTTTCCGGGTGAATCAGAACTCTTCGCTGGCGGGCGCGGCGACCTCTTCCTCGATGCTGAGATGCTCGTACATCGAGATATCCATGCCCCAGCGAAGGTCGAGTTTCTGGAGGATTTCCCCCAGCTCGTTGAGGGATTTGCGGCCGAAATTGCGGAACTTGAGCATCTCGCTTTCGCTGCGCGACACCAGCTCGCGCAGGTGGGTGATCCCCGCGGCCCGCAGGCAGTTGGCGGAGCGGACCGAAAGCTCAAGCTCCTCCACCGGCATGGCCAGCAGCCGGGCGATCCGCTTGCTCTCCTCATCGACCCGCTTCTCCTCGACCTGGGCCGGCTCGTCCTCGAAGTTGATGAAGAGATTGAGGTGCTCGTTGAGGATGTGGGCGGCCTGGGCGACGGCGTCCTCGGGCTTCAGCGAGCCGTTGGTCCACACCTCCAGGGTGAGCTTGTCGTAGTCGGTACGCCGGCCGACGCGGGCGTTTTCGACCTCGTACTTGACCTTGAGCACCGGCGAAAAGTTGGCGTCGAGCGGGATGGTGCCGATGGGCTGGTCCGGGGTCTTGTTCTCCTCGGCGAAGACGTAGCCGCGGCCCTTGCCCACGGTGAACTCCATCTTGAAGTGGGCGTTGGACCCCAGGGTGGCCAGGTGCAGGTCCGGGTTCATCACCTCCACGCTGGGATCGACGGCCAGTTGCTTGGCCAGCAGATCGCCAGCGCCCTTGGCGTCCACCCGCAACACCCGGTCCTCCTCGCCGTGGTAGCGCAGGGCCACCTCCTTGAGGTTGAGGATGAGTTCGGGCATGTCCTCGCGCATCCCCTTGACCACCGAGAACTCGTGCTGCACGCCTTCGATGTTGACCCGCTTGATGGCGGCGCCCTGGATGGCCGAGAGCAGCACCCGGCGGAGGGCGTGCCCCACGGTCATGCCAAAACCCCGTTCGAGCGGTTGCACCAGGAATTTCCCGTAGGTCTCGCTCAACGAGTCCTTGTCGATCTCGACCAGCCTGGGCATCTGGAGGCCGTCTAGCTTCATAGCGACTCCCTGGAATTCCGAATTGGAGGTCAGGCGCGGGCTCAGACCCGCGAGTAGAACTCGATAACCAACTGCTCGTCGGCCACGGTCGGGATATTGTCCCGGCTCGGCCTCTCCAGCACCGTGCCCTGGAGATTGACCTTGTCCACCGCCAGCCAGGGCAGCGACTCCCTGGAGCGCCGCATGGACTCGTGGATGACTTCCAGTTGCTTGCTCGCCACCGCCACCTGGATCACGTCCCCCGGCTTGGTCAGGAACGAGGGGATACTGACCTTGCGCCCGTTGACGGTGAAGTGGCTGTGGCGGACCAGTTGACGGGCCGCCTTGCGCGAGGGCGCCATGCCGAGCCGGAAAACGATATTGTCCAGACGACCCTCCAGCAGCCGCAGGAGGTTCTCGCCGCTGACGCCGGGAACCCGGGTGGCCTCCTGGTAGTACTTGCGGAACTGCCCCTCGCGCAGGCCGTAGATCCGCGACAGCTTCTGCTTGGCCCGCAACTGCACGCTGTAGTCGGACTGCTTGCGGCGCATGCCCTGACCGTGCTGGCCGGGGGCATAGCTGCGGCGCTCAAAGGCGCACTTTTCCAGGTTGCAGCGCTCGCCTTTGAGAAACAGCTTGGCCCCTTCGCGCCGGCAGAACCGGCAGTTGGGCCCCACGTATCTGCTCATCTCGTTCTTTCCTTCTCAGACCCGGCGGCGCTTGGGAGGCCGGCAGCCGTTGTGGGGAATGGGGGTGACGTCGCGGATGGCCGAGATCTCCAGGCCGGCGTTTTGCAGGGCCCGGATGGCCGAGTCCCGCCCCACGCCCGGCCCCTTGACCCAGACCTCCACCCGCCGCAGGCCCATACCGATGGCGTCCTGGGCCGCCCTTTCGGCGGCCAGCTGTCCGGCGAAGGGCGTGGACTTGCGGCTCCCCTTGATGCTCATCTTGCCGGGGGTAGCCCACGAGATCACGTTGCCCTGCCGGTCAGTCAGGGTGACGATGGTGTTGTTGAAGGTGGACAGGATATGGGCGATGCCCACCGACTCTACTTGTTTGGCCTTTTTGCGCCGCCGGCGCGTTCTCTCAGGTGGCAAAGGATTCTTCCTCGGGCAAAGTGTTAAATCTTACTTGGGCGAAGGCGGCTTCTTCTTGCCGGCCACCGCCTTGCGTGGCCCCTTGCGGGTGCGCGAGTTGGTGCGGGTGCGCTGGCCGCGCGCCGGCAGCCCCCGGCGATGCCGCCATCCCCGGTAGCAGCCAATGTCCATCAGCCGCTTGACGTTCATGCTCACCTCGCTGCGCAGGGCGCCCTCGACCTTGAGGCGGTTCTCGATGATGCCGCGCAGGGCAGAAACCTGCTCGTCGCTAAGCGCCTGGACGCGGGTATGGGGATCGACCCCGGCCTGCTCCAGAACCTTGCTCGCCGTGGACTGGCCTATGCCAAAGATATAGGTAAGCCCGACGGCGATGCGTTTATCCCGGGGGAGATCCACTCCGGCGATGCGTGCCATAGGGTTTCCTCCTAACCTTGACGTTGTTTGTGCCGCGGATTGCGCTTGCAGATCACCCGCAACACCCCGTGGCGGCGGATGACCTTGCACTCCGAGCAGCGCTTGCCGATGGACGCTCTGACCTTCACACTTACCTCCTTGCGGCGGATCGCCTAGACGGCGCGGCGGCCCTGGATCCGCCCTTTCTTCATGAACCCTTCGTAATGCCGGGTGAGCAACTGCGACTCCAACTGCTGCAAGGTGTCGAGAGCCACGCCGACGACGATCAACAGACCTGTGCCGCCGAAAAACTGGGCGAAGGAAGGCGACACGTTGAACTCTTGGGAGATGAAGAAGGGGAAGATCGCCACCAGGGCCAGGGCGATGGAGCCCGGCAGGGTGATGCGGGTCATGATGCCGTCGATGAACTGGGCGGTTTTCTTGCCCGGCCGCACCCCTGGGATGAACCCTCCGTGCTTCTTCATGGTATCCGCCACCTGGTTGGGGTCCATGACGATGGCGGTGTAGAAATAGGCGAAAAACACGATCATCAGACCGTAGAGCGTCCAGTAGACGAAGGAGTCGGTGGAGAAGAACCCACCCAGCGTCAACATGAAGTCGCTCTCGGGAAAGAAATTGGTCACCGTCTGCGGGATGAACATGATCGACTGGGCAAAGATGATCGGGATCACCCCGGCGGCGTTGATGCGCAGCGGGATATGGGTCGTCTGCCCACCGTACACCCGGCGGCCCACCACCCTCTTGGCGTACTGCACCGGGATCTTGCGCTGCCCCTGGGTCAGCAGGATCACGAAGGCGACCACCAGGAACATCAGGGCGATGAGGATCAACTCCTCGATCAGGTTCTTGCCCGCCCCGCGGTTGATCAGGTAATGAGACCACTCGCTCTTGATGGCATAGGGCAACTCGGCGACGATCCCGATGAAGATGATCAGAGACATGCCGTTGCCGATGCCCCGCTCGGTGATCTGTTCGCCCAGCCACATGATGAAGATGGTGCCGGTGGTGATGGTCAGCATGGTCATCAGGCGGAAGGCCCAACCTGGATCGGCCACTGCGTTCATCCCCGACATGGGGGCGCGGATGGTTTCGAGGAACATGCTGACGCCAAAGGACTGGCCGACCGCCAGGAACACCGTGCCGTAGCGGGTGTACTGGGTGATCTTGCGCCGGCCCTCCTCGCCTTCGCGCTGCAGCTTCTGGAAGAAGGGGACCACCGCCCCCAGCAACTGGAGGATGATCGAGGCGCTGATATAGGGCATGATCCCCAGGGCGAAAACCGTCGCCCTGGTGAAAGCGCCGCCCACGAACATGTCGTAGAGGCCGAACAGGGTGTCCCCGGAACCGGCGAAAAACTCCTGGAGGACCAGGGGATTGATTCCCGGGATGGTTATCTGGCCGCCGATGCGGTAGACCATGAGCAACGCGCAGGCGTAGAAGATCCGGCGGCGCAGATCGGGGATCTTGAAGCAGTTCTGGAAACTCTGCAGCACCTCAGATCACCTCGGCCTTGCCGCCGGCCTGCGCGATCTTGTCCTGGGCCGACTGCGAGAATTTGTGAGCTTTCAGGGTGAGGACGCGCTTGAGTTCCCCTTCCCCCAGGATCTTGACCGGAAGATCGGCCTTGCGGATCAGGCCGGCCCGCTTCAACTCCTCCGGCCCGACCACCCCGTCGAGGCCGCGCTCCTCGATGTCGCCGAGGTTGACCACTTGGTAGGTCTTCCGGAAAGGGTTGGTGAACCCGATCTTGGGAATGCGGCGGTGCAGGGGCATCTGGCCGCCTTCGAAGCCGGTGCGGCGGCCGCGCGCCCCGCCCGAGCGAGCCCGCTGGCCCTTGTGCCCGCGACCTGAGGTCTTGCCCGTGCCCGACCCGGTGCCCTGCCCCAGCCTTTTGCGGTCCCGGTGCGCCCCTCGGGGCTGCTTGATCTGACCTAAACGCATGGCGGTCCTTGCGCCTCCTGGCTCAGTTTTCGATCTGGCGCACCGACAGCAGGTGCGACACC
>Ga0194132_10011254_pt1 | contig 11586 bp, 12 predicted proteins | sample TA2KigOf80mmetaG_FD_148612 | JGI IMG/M metagenome (GOLD analysis project Ga0194132, IMG submission 148612) | Freshwater microbial communities from Lake Tanganyika, Tanzania - TA2015054 Kigoma Offshore 80m | ecosystem: Environmental > Aquatic > Freshwater > Lake | place: Tanzania: Lake... | reverse complement strand
TCAACGAAAAGAAAGCGCAAGATTCTACCACTGGAAGAAACGTAAAGTGTTGGCTCCCAAACGAATACATCAACGTCGATAACCGAATACAGTCGAATTAAATGGGCGTAGTGCAAACCTATTGTTGCGTACAAGCCGGGATATTTGACTGAACCAAGACAAGCGAGATTTTGTGCCTCCATGACCGCCATACTCGGCATCTCGGCCTTCTATCACGACTCTGCCGCCGCGCTGGTAGTCGATGGCCGCGTTGTGGCCGCCGCTCAGGAAGAACGCTTTACCCGGAAGAAGCACGACTACAATTTTCCACAACATGCCATAGAGTATTGCCTGCAGGAGGCGGGGCTGACGCCTGCCGACCTCGACTACGTCGGGTTTTACGACAAGCCGCTATTGAAATTCGAGCGGCTGCTGGAAACGTATTTGGCCTATGCGCCCAGCGGCATCCGCTCTTTCTTTATGGCCATGCCACTGTGGCTGGGTCAAAAACTCCACCTCCCCCGCGAAATGTCCCGGGGCCTGGCAGGGCAATACAAAAAACGCTTCATCTTTACCGAGCACCATGAGTCGCACGCCGCCAGCGCCTTCTTTCCGTCGCCGTTTGAAGAGGCTGCGATTCTGACGCTCGACGGCGTAGGCGAATGGGCCACCAGCAGTTATGGCTTCGGCCGGGGGAACCGGATTACACTGACGCACGAGCAGCATTTTCCGCATTCGCTCGGCCTGCTCTATTCGGCGTTTACGTATTTTACCGGGTTTCGCGTGAACTCGGGCGAATACAAGCTGATGGGCCTGGCCCCCTACGGTGAGCCGCGCTATGTCGATCTCATGCTCGAGAAACTGATTGACCTGAAGGACGACGGCTCGTTCCGGATGGACATGGCGTACTTCAATTACTGCCAGGGGCTGACGATGACGTCCCGCAAAATGGACCGCCTCTTCGGCGGCCCGCCGCGCAAGCCGGAGGCCCCGCTCACGGAGCGGGAGATGGACATCGCCGCCTCGATCCAGCAGGTGACCGAAGAAATCATGCTCCGCTGCGCCCGGCAGGTTCAGGCGGAAACAGGCTTAAAGAAGCTCTGCCTGGCCGGCGGTGTGGCGCTGAACTGCGTGGGAAACGGCCGCATCCTGCGGGAAGGCCCCTTCGACGACGTTTGGATTCAGCCCGCGGCCGGCGACGCCGGCGGCGCCCTGGGTGTCGCGCTCTTTATCTGGCACCAGTTGCTCGATAACCCGCGGCAAGCACAATCGATCGACACCCAGTCCGGCTCGCTGCTGGGACCCCGCTTTACCGACGACCAGATCGTGGCGTATCTGGATTCCATCGGGGCCAAATACCGGCGCTTCGACACCGATGAAGCGCTCTGCGACTTCGTCAGCGACCTGATGGCCCACGAAAAAGTGATCGGCTGGTGCCAGGGGCGGATGGAGTTTGGGCCGCGGGCGTTGGGGAGCCGCAGCATTCTGGGAGATGCCCGCAGCCGCCAGATGCAGTCGGTGATGAACCTGAAAATCAAGTTCCGCGAGTCGTTTCGTCCCTTTGCCCCCAGCGTATTGCGGGAGCGGGCGACCGATTATTTTGACATGCAACCCGAGCACGAAAGCCCGTACATGCTGCTGGTGGCCCCCGTGCGGCAGTCGAAGCGGCACGCCCTGTCGGCCGACGACGCGAAGCGCCGTGGCATCGATAAGCTTAAAAGCTGCCGGAGCGACGTGCCCGCCATTACCCACGTTGACTATTCCGCCCGGGTGCAGACGGTCGATGCCCCGCGGCATGGTCGCTATTATCAACTGTTGCGGGCCTTCGAAGCCAAAACCGGCTGCCCGGTGGTGATCAACACCAGCTTCAATGTCCGGGGAGAGCCGATCGTCTGTTCCCCCGAGCACGCCTACCGCTGTTTTCTGTCCACCAACATGGACGCCCTGGTCCTGGAACGGGTAGTGCTGCTGAAGGACGAGCAGCCGGGGGCCAAGCAGCACGAGATCGACCAGTACCTGGCCCAATTCCAACTGGACTGAAACGATGATCAAGCTCAACCGTCAACCGAGCCCCAAAGACCTGTTCTGGTTCGGGCTGTTGCTCCCCGTTTTCGTAGCCATCCTGGGGGCGATCCTCCGCTGGCAATGGGGGCTGATTACGGCCGGCTGGGTGGCCTGGATCGGGGGCGGGCTGCTGGCGGGACTGTTCGCCGCGGTGCCGCCGCTGCGCCGAAAAATCTACGTCGGCTGGATGATGGCCGTGTTCCCCATTGGCTGGCTCGTTTCCCATGTGGTACTGGGCATGGTATTCTATATGGTGCTCACACCCATCGGCCTGCTGATGCGGCTGGTCGGCTACGATCCTCTTCGTCGCCGGTTCGACCGGCAGGCCAAGTCGTATTGGATCAAGCGGCCGACTGAAATCGACTCGTCGCGCTACTTTCGGCAGTTTTAGTTTGGTTTTGCTTTTCAAAACTTAAACAACCTCAGCAAGGGGAATGACCGATCCATGAATACCACACCGCAGGACGAACGCCGCGAGCCGAATCAATTTGCGGAAGCGGCCGATCAGCAGCAGATCGGCATTGTCCGCGAGTTCTGGGACTTCCTGTTGCACAACAAAAAGTGGTGGATCACACCGATCGTCCTGGTACTGTTGCTGGTCGGGCTGCTGGTGGCGCTGAGTTCCACCGCCGCGGCGCCGTTTATTTACACGCTGTTTTAATCCAGCGAGCGTTGCGCGGCGTGGCCGGGCTTCTGTCTCGATCCGTGCGCTCAGGTGGAGGGCAACGGCCATAGTAGCAGGTTCTCCTGGCGATCTATGGGGCAATCCTGAGACTTGGCCCTTGAGGGTCCCGCCGTATTGGGCTCCCTGCGGAACCATCTCGCCAGCTCCTTTTGGCGCGATGGGCGCTGGTACGACGGAGATTCGAGCGATTTTGATGCAAGTGCTATACTTACAGGATGAATCGCCTTCTTAAACTTCGTCGCATGACGCTGGCGGAAATCCGGGCTCGACTGGCCCATGCCTGCCAGGTTCGTAGCGAACGGCGCCAATATCGACGCCGAGGCGGTGCTGGCTGGATTTCTTCGCTGCCGCCAATCACGATGCAGCAACTTACTGAGCGCGCCCGGCAATTTATCCCAGGAAGCGCGGCCGATGAGTGGGAATCCTTGCGGCAGGTTGCGCCGACATGGGCGGATCAAATGGCCGAAACGGCCCGCCGTTGCGGGTCGGATCTACTCGACGGAACGGTCGAACTCCTTGGACACCCGGTCCAACTCGGCGGGTCGTTCGACTGGCATCTCGATCCGAAGTCGGCCTATCGGTTTCCACGCGTTTTCTATGCAGATGTCCAGCTCTATGAATTGCCGGGCGACGTAGACGTGAAATACGTCTGGGAGGTCAACCGCCACCAATGGCTGGTCCACCTGGCGATGGCCTGGCGACTTGATCAGGACGATCGATCAGCAGGACTGGCCCGCGCAGCGATGCTCGACTGGATTGAGCAAAACCCCTACCGTGAAGGCGTGAACTGGACCAGCGGGCTCGAAGTGGCCATGCGGGCGGTATCCTGGCTCTGGACACTGGCCATTTGCGGGAATGCCTCCTGCTGGCACGCGGACGACGGGCCGCGCATTGGCCAGAGTCTTGCCGAGCACGGCCAGTTTCTTCAAGGCCATCTCTCGCTCTATTCGAGCCCATACAATCACTTGGTGGGTGAAGCCACCGCGCTATTTCTGCTAGGCCACTGGCTCGCGGGTTTTCCCGACGCGGACACCTGGAGAAATCTGGGGCGGAGCATACTGGAAACGCACGGCCCAAGACAGTTTTATTCCGACGGCTTTTCCGTCGAGCAGGCCACGGGTTATCACTTTTTCACGCTGGGGTTTCTGCTCCAGGCCGCGATCGTCGCCCGGCAGGTTGGCGAACCACTGCGCCACGTGGAACAGGTGTTGCCCACGTCCCTGAGCGCCGGCGCCGCACTGCGTCAGCCGGACGGTCGCTGGCCCATGCTGGGGGATCTCGACTCGGCCCGTTCCCTACCCGTTCCGGCTGACGATTTCTGGGATTTTCGTTCGTTGTGCAGCCTCGGGGCCGTGTTGTTCAACGACGGATCGCTCAAGCTGGCCGCCGAAGAACCGGGTCAAGAAATCTTCTGGCTTCTGGGTTCGCAGGGAATCCGCCGATGGCAGGAGCTTCCGAGCGAACCAGACAGCCGCACAACCATTCTGCCAGATGCCGGCTATGTCTCCGCCTCTTCCCAGGACAAGCAGGACTGGCTCCTGTTCGACGCGGGGCCGTTGGCCGACGGACTGCATCCAGACGCCGTTCCCTCAGTGGCCCACGGGCACGCAGACACCCTGGGTGTCTGGTTGTTCTGGCAGGGACGGCCCGTGTTGGTCGATCGTGGAATATTCCGTTACGCCGGCCCGCGGGCCGAAGGGGATTATTTCCGCAGTCCGGCGGCCCATTCGACATTCGAAGTGATCGGAAGCCCCGTTGCCCGTCCTGCCGGGCGCCTTGCCTGGTCACACGTCTGCCCGCGACCCGAATTGGCGGCCCGGGTTGGAGAGAACCTCTGGCTGGCGCGGGGGCGGATCCGGCTGCCGCACAATCTGATGGCGGAGCGCTTTGTACTGGGCATTCCAGGCGAAGGGTTTTGGATCGCCGACCAGGTCCTCGGCGCCAAGACCGGCACCGCCAATTGGTATTGGCAACTCCCTTCCGAGTTGGAACCGCAACTCGCTGCCGACAACGACGGTAAAGTTTGCGTCCTGATCCCCGGAGGGACGATCGCCATTCAGTCCAACGCCGATGGCGCCGCCGCGCGGATCGATGTCGCGGGTGAAGGAACTGTGGCATGGCAGGCGACTGGCTATGGCACCCGGCTCCCCGGGCGGCGATTGGCACTGACGGTACCGGTTCGTCCGGGCCTGATCGTCATCACGTCGATCGGCAAGCCAGGCCGATCCGCGAGCGTCCTGACCGCCAACGGATCGGCAGGCTCCCACATGGAAACACTCCAGTCCGCCGCTCGCCCGTGGCCGCAGGTCCCAGAAATCCTCTGGCACGTGGAAACCAGTCGCGGCTGGCGGCTGATCGCAGCCGGCGTTCCAGGGCACGCACCCCCTGCCGGCTGGAGCCCGATTCCGGGCCAAGGAGACTGGCCGGCTTGCGAGTCACCTGTCGAGCCGTAGCCGACCGTGGATGGCTCGTTGGTGAGCACACTGCCGGACGTTTTTCGAGGCCGGGAATAACCCATCTACAATTGTACGTATTTCGAGTCATATTAATTGGGTTCCGACCGGTTAGCTGCGGAAACTTTGAACCGATTGCGGTCGGCGATGTGTTGCCCGACATGCCGCTGCTCTTGTCGCCGTCGCAGCACATCCTGGTGCCGCTCGAGTCGACCTATCAGGCCACCTGGGAAGCGACGCCGGAGGAGTTCCGGCCGACTATCGGTGAACGCCTAGGAGAGGTAGAGGTAATTGAGCGTATTGCGTAATTTACGCTGCCTCCTGAGTTTTCCCTTGAACACTACTACCGATAACAGTAGTATGGTTTAGAGGCGCCCCGAGGTTGCCGATGATTTTGCACCAAAACTTTGAATGAGACGATGACAAAGCCGAAAGAAATGCCAAAAAACACACGGTGACGTTTGAAGACGCAGCCTACGTGCTTGCTGACGAGAAGGGTGACGTTTATCACGTTGAAGAGTTTGATGAAGAACACCGTGAGGAAGAGGACCGTTATCGCACGACGGCCTCTCATCCCGACGACCGCAGTATTGTGCTGCGAATTTCTTGGAGGGATGTCTCCTCAAAGCTCGGGAACATCACACGAATAATCAGCGCCCGTGCGGCGACGCCCATGGAGGCAGCAAAATATGTCGAAGAAATCAACGCAAGGTAGCCTGGTCCGAGTGTCCGCCAAAAGGCTCATGCGCCCCGCAAGAGCCGATCTGGATCGTCTTCGGGAGGCGATGCAAGGCACTATCGATACCAGCGACATTTCAGAGCGTGCTTCATTTAAGCCACTTCAGCGTGACCCTAACGGAGTTTTGCCTCGACGTCGGAGTATGTTTCGTGAAGCCATTGAACAGCGCCGCAAGCAACTTCACCTCACTCCCTATCGGCTTTGGAAAATGGCGCTGCCGTTTCATCCATCTCTCTCGCAGGCCGCGGTACACGAGTTTCTTAAGGGGCACCGAGAGCTCGAACTACCATCGGCCGAAGCATTGCTTGCCGCCGTGAATTTGCGTATTGTCTTCGTCGCCAATGAGAATCAAGCAGTTCGGGTCTCTGTCACAAAAAAAGGCGCCGGCGTCAAGCAGGCTGCCAAGCGACAGTCAAAACGTCGCCCGGAATGAGTCGCACATCGACTGGATCAAGCCTGTCCAGCCGCTATCGAGAGCGCGTCCACGCTACCTCTACTAGCGCCCTCTGCGTAGCCTAGTTAAACTGGATCACCTCAGGGAGGTAGCTAAAATTGTACGTATTTCGAGTCATATTAATAGGGAAAGCCTTAGTGGTCAGGTGGCAGCAATGTCGCGCTCCTGCACCGCAGGTCACGCGAGCTGGCGAGCTCAAGCAGCTGCGCTCCAGCGGCGGGCGCCCGGCGCTGAGGGGAACGACGCAGCGGAAGAAAATTCCGCTGCAGCCAAGTCACTGGAAGCTTCTTGAAGAATTTGCGGCTGCCTTGGCTGGACCGAACTTCTCACCCTCCCCCGGACAGATTGCGAGCGTCTTGTTGGCTCACATCCTGCACGGGCTTCGGCCCGAGCCGCGAGCCGTTAGAAAAGGGCGTTCCCAGAGCCGGGCCAACCGAGAGGACACCGCCTGATTGCCGGCGACGCTGGCGGCGCTGTGTCCTGGCGTGTCGGCAGCAAGGCGAAAAGCGTCTCACCTGCCTGCGAGTCAGCCCAACACCTCAAACGCCACGTTGACAACGTACAATGTATTGATGAACGTTTTTGGGTGCTCAGCTTGGCCTGTGCAGACTGAGGCTGCCGAGTTCCTGGGGGCAACGGCAAGCGTTGAATAGGTGCTCAATCTTGACGTGAAGCGAACAGACGGAGGATGGACATGAATTGGATAGACTATTATCACTATCAGTAGCGTTGGACGAAATCGGCGCAATGTGACTTGAAACGCTTTGGAAGACTGCTATGTATGTACCCATCCGGTTTCCCGATGACGTGGAGGTGATCGCCGCAGAAGCCGCACGATTCCGCGCGTTGTCTCACCAGGATCGAATGAATTCGATTCGCGGGCTATTGGCGGCTGGTGCACTCATGATGCGAAGGTCTCCCAACGCGGAGTTTTTGCGGACTTATTCGCGTCAGCAGGAGGAACTGGCACGACAAGCGGTGAAGGAGTTTGTGACCCGCCATGGTGGAAGAACATGATGACTTGGCAGGCGAATTGATTCGCGCGGTCGAGATTCTCGGTGATGTACTCACCGTTCAGTCAGTGCGTTACGCGTTGATTGGCGGACTTGCCACGTCCCTGCGGGGTCGACCCCGATTTACTCAAGATGTCGACTTATTACTCGATGTGCCGCAGATTCGGCTGCCGATGCTGCTTGATGAACTTGCCCAGCGCGGCTTCTCAATCGATGCTGGGACGGTGATGCGAGAGTTCGTTCAGCACAACTTTGCGAGTTTCGAATTCGGGTCGGTGCGCATCGACTGGATCAAGCCTGTGCTACCACTGTATGCACGAACGATAACCCAAGCGTCACAGGTGCTCTGGACCGAGGGGCATTCCGTTCGAGTTGCGCAGGCCGAAGGCCTGATTTTGACGAAAATGGTGGCATTTCGGCCCCAGGATCAAGCGGACATTGAGGCACTGCTGATTGCTAACCGCAATGAAATTGATGTAGGCGTGATTCGGCAGGAGTGGGCAGCGGTGGCGGCTGGAGAGGATGCCCGCACCGCCTGGCTGGAGCAGGCGATTTCCCGCTTGGTTCCGTCCTCAAATTGATCTGGACGCACTGAACGCCGCAGAAGTTCCCGATCTGGACCTATCTTCTCTTCTATTCTTTCCACCCCCCCGGGCAGATTGCGAGCGTTTTGCACGGCCTTCGGCGCGAGCTGCGGGGCGAAAAAAAAGCCGTCCCCAGGGCCAAGCCAACCGAGAGGACACCCGCAGATTGCCGGCGACGCTGGCGAGCGCTGTGTCCTGAAGCGCCGGCAGCTGATTTTTAGATGCGATTCAGTCGGTTTCTTTCGTCAAACGCTCAAGATACCCGTGATAGGCATAGACACGGTCCCGCCGCTTGCCCGTCATTTCACGAAGGATCTGGAGCTTCTGCAATACTTCGATCGCCTTGGACGCCGTAGGCTTCGTCGTTTCCAGTAGTTCCATGACGCGGGTCAGCGTCACGATGGGGCAATTCGGCAATTGGTCAAAAAGCCGAATCGCGGCGACCGTAGCACCGCGATAATCCAGCAGCAGCTGCCGGTCGCTATTGAGCCGGGCGAAAAGATTGGTCGCCGTTGCTATTCCATTGTCAGCCGATTCGCACACGCACGTTAAGAAAAACCGCGTCCAACCTTCCCAGTCACCCGTGGCGCGAACTGCCGACAGGCGGCTGTAGTACTCCTCACGCCGACGCTTCAGGGCCAAGCTGAGGTACAGAAGGGGGGACGGCAGCAGTTCCCAATGCTCCACCAGCAGCGTGATCAACAACCGGCCGATGCGCCCGTTGCCGTCGAGAAAAGGGTGAATCGTCTCAAACTGCGCGTGTGCCAAGCCCGCTCTTACCAGCGGGGGGAGCGCATCCTCTGTATGGATCCATTTTTCCAGGGCCAACATGGCGTCGGGTACGGCATCGGCAGGTGGGGGAACAAACCGGGCGTTTCCTGGGCGGGTGCCGCCGATCCAATTTTGTGACATACGGATCTGGCCAGGTTGCTTTTCCGCACCGCGCGCGCCACGCATCAGTCGCTTGTGGGCCTCGCACAACAAACGTGTGCTGAGAGGCAGCCCCTTCGGACGGGCCATCTCTCGACGCGCGTACGAAAGTGCGTCCACATAGTTGCAGACTTCCTGGACGCCCTCGGGTCGGTCAGTCTTGTGGGTTGTCTCAAACGTCAGTACGTCTTTGAGCGTGGCTTGCGTTCCTTCGATCTGCAAGGAAATGACCGCCTCCTTACGGACAAAGCCGTAAAGAAACCAGTTCGCGCTGGGAAACATCATCCCAGTTACCGCCAGCCTGCCGATGGCCGCTGCTGCACTGGCATGAAGTGTTGAAATGGCCTCATCCATTCGCAGCGGCGGATTCCGCGGCGGTAGCAGATGGGGAATGAAGGCTCGCACCGGTTCCTCCCCGATTGTGATGGTTCGATAACTTCCCGCGGAGCGCGACATGGCTGGTTACAACTCCTTTCCCAACGTCGTGGTCTGGTAAAGAAGCCTTTCCTAACGGTGGGCCCTAGTCAAGGGTGCTTTACTTGTGGAACGTCCTTAAATCAGGAGATGATGCATGGGTCTGACGATTCACTATTCTTTTCGCTCCAACGTCCGCACGCCCCAACAAGCCAAGTTCCTCATGACGGCGCTGAGACGCCGTGCTTTGGATTTGCCGTTTGAGTTTGTCGGGGAAATCATCCAGCTCACCGGCGAGACGTGCGATTTCCACCGTTGCGATCCGAACGAGCCGCATCGTTGGCTCTTAATCCAGGCCGCACGGCACGTTTCGTTCCCTCGCCGCGACGGCCGCTGCACGCTTCCAGTGCCGCCCAGGGAGATCGTGGACTTCGAAACACTGCCGGGAAACGGCAGCGAACCAGCCAATTTTGGGTTGTGCCGCTTTCCGGGCGTCGTCTACCTCCAAGATCCCCAGTGTCCAGGCCACAAGCGGCGGTTGCGAACGAACTTGTCCGGGTGGTCCTGGTCGTCGTTCTGCAAGACCCAGCACGCAGCTGATCATGGAAGAGAGCACTTCGAAACCTGTCACCTGGCGATTGTCCATCTGCTGGACTATGCCCTGCGCATCAACATCCTTAAGAGCGTCCATGACGAAGGGGAATTGTGGGAGCACCGCCACGCTCGGTCGGGTGTCCAGCAGGCGGGAAAACTAAAATCCAATCACTGCGGCGAACACGCCCCGAACCGGCCGTGAATTCGATTTCCTCCGGCCCATTGATCCATCACACTTCAACAGGAAACCAATCACCATGCCTCTGAAACTCAGCATCGGACTATCCCGGAAAGTCGGGCTCCCAGACTACGGCAGTCTGGGAGCCAGTTGCCACACCTGGATAAGAAAACCAAGTGCCGTTGATCGCGAGCGGCACATTCCTTGAACTCGGGATGCAAAAGCTATCGATCGTGTAAGGGTTCCGCGTTTCAGCCCGCCGTGGGGTGCAAGCCATCGCAATTCCGGGAGTTCGCCTCGCTGCTGATTCGGTTCCAGTCCCGGCCGGCCAAAGAATGTCACCCCGCGCGTGTCTGATACAACTGAGTTCACACCACCCAAGACGTGTTGCTTGGCCCGTGCGTCATTTCGATCTGCGGGCGCACGTCCCCCGTTACCAGGCGGAATGACAGGCCATCCAGGACCCGGTTCGATATCGGCGTCGAGTTGTCCAGTGTGGATGTCCCGACAAGCGCCAGCTTGTTCTCCTGGAGCCGATACAACTCCAATGCCCAGGGATCACGATCGATCAACAACAACTCGCGGACGCCGACCTGGGCATAAAAATCGAACTTGTCTCGCGACTTATCGTCAGGACTGACGATTTCAACGAGAAAATCGGGCCCGCCACACCAGAACGCACCGCAGTCGCGTGCCCGCCCGCCAGGAAACGCCGCGACCACGTCAGGACACCTGTAATTCTGCTTCCAGTCGACGTCGCGGTCGCTTACGTTGGCGCCTGGCAAGACGATGGCCGCGCCAGTCCGCCCATACAACTCATAGAGTGCTGCGCTCAGCCGCATGACGATGTCTTGGTGCTGAAGGTTGGGCAGCGGAAACACGAAATATACGCTGTCCCACACCTCGTCGTAGTATCTCGTCTTCGATATCACGATCGATGACCAAGGTTGCCATGATGCCGTCTCCGCTGAATAGAATTTACTCAAGGTAGATGCAGGAAACCATAGGTCACGTGCCGAGGGCGTCGAATTTCCTCAACCAGTTTGCGAACCCCTCTAACCTCTACAGGAAACGAACCACCATGCCTCTCAAACTTAGCATCGGACTGTCCCGGAAAGTCGGACTTCCAGAGTATGGCAGTCTGGGAGCCAGTTGTCACATTGAGCTGGAATTGGAGTCCAATCTCTTATCTCAGGACCCGGTGAACTTGGGTGACCGGGCGCGACAAGCCTATGCTGCGTGCGCGGAAGCGGTCGAAGACGCCCTGCGGCGGCACCGTCCGGCCGATGCCACGCGGCAAAACGGCCACGCAGGCGCACACAAAAATGGCCGACTGGATACCCCATCAATGCCCCTGCCAGCAACCGCGCGACAAATAGAGTACATCCACCGCCTGGCCAGCCGGATTCCCGGCCTGGACGAGCAAGTCCTGGATGCGCTGGCGCAGGAACACTGGTACAAACCCGCCGCGGAACTGGATCGTCATCAGGCGTCGCATT
>Ga0194132_10011253_pt1 | contig 11588 bp, 12 predicted proteins | sample TA2KigOf80mmetaG_FD_148612 | JGI IMG/M metagenome (GOLD analysis project Ga0194132, IMG submission 148612) | Freshwater microbial communities from Lake Tanganyika, Tanzania - TA2015054 Kigoma Offshore 80m | ecosystem: Environmental > Aquatic > Freshwater > Lake | place: Tanzania: Lake... | reverse complement strand
TTGGAGCAGTTGTCTACTTGGCTTCAGATGCTTCGAGTTTTGTAACAGGATCTGAACTCGTCGTTGACGGCGGCTTCTCAGCAATGACAATATAGGTGCCAATTAGTTTTGAAAGTGAGGGGTAGTGAAGCAATCAGTTGTAGTAACTGGCGGATCTAAGGGAATCGGTTGGGAGATTGTTCAAACCCTAGCTCGAGCTGGATATCATGTCTTTTCTGGCTCAAGAAGCGCTCGCAACTCGCTTGGAAATGACCTTGCTATGAGTATTACTCAAGTGGAGTTTGATACAAGAATCGAACAAGACCACATAAAGCTCGCAAAATTGGCAGGGCAGAATGGTCACGAGTTAGTTGCATACATAAATAATGCTGGTTATTCGAAATGGAGAGCGATAGAAGAGGTGGATGAGAATTTTCTTGAGGACATCATTATGACAAATCTCATGGGTTACTTCTGGGGAGCAAAAGCTGCCTCTCGCTATCTCAAGGCCGGTGGATCACTCATAAATATCTCAAGTCTTGCTGGCAAGCGAGGAAGTGCCAATAACAGCGCTTATGTAGCCACTAAGTTTGGAGTGACTGGCCTTACCCAGAGTTTGAGTAAGGAGCTTGGGCCAAGAGGCATACGAGTAAATGCTATTTGTCCCGTCCTAATTCAAAGCGAGGGATTGCTGGAGGCGCTATCAGAGTCATCGTCTCCTGCTAAAGGAAATCCTGAATCATTTTTAAGAGAGTTTGCAGAAACTCAGTCGGCACTCAAAAGGCTGCCAACGGGTCAAGAAGTTGCAGATCTAGTTCTTTATTTAATAAGCGAGAAGTCTTCGGCGATTACTGGCCAGTCAATCAATGTTGACTGCGGGGTGCTTCCTAATTAAGCAGTCTAATGAAATAGGCAAAGGTATTGCCATAGTTATCCCTGCGAGATTGGCCTCAGAAAGGCTACCTAACAAGGTCTTGCTGGATTTTGCTGGCCTTCCCATGATTGAGCATGTCAGACGAAGGGGGCTGATGAATCAATACTCAGTTCCCGTCTATGTAGCTTCGGGCGATCTCAAAATCCTTGAAATTGTTGAGAATTTCGGTGGTAACTGCCTGAGAACTTACAAAGATCATACTGACGGCCTTAGTCGAGTTAATGAGGCAGTCACTAATTTATCCTTTGAGCACTACATCATTCTCCAAGGTGATGAAATCTTGGTAGTTCCCTCTGAGATTGACCGTGTTATTGAGGAGATTTCGAATTCTCCAGACGTTCAAGTGTGGAACCAAGTGACTTCGCTGTCCAACCCCGACGAGCTTGCAAATGTGAGCATTGTGAAGTGCTTAACAGACACCGACAACAATATTTTTTCAATTTTCAGAATGTCGCCACTAACAGCAAAAATAGAGAGACAAATGAGGTTAGTATCAAAGATATGTGGGCTCTTTGCTGTTTCCAAGGGCGCTATGAATGAGATTTGCGAGAAAGCTAATAGTCCTCTTCAATTGGCAGAATCAATTGAACAACTCAAGTTCATTGAATATGGATTCTATTTAAAGTCGATTAACACAGCCTTTGATTTTCCTTCGGTTAATCTCCTTGAGGATGTTAAAAAAGTAAAGGAAGTGCTAAGGACTTCATCGCAACAAAGAGAGTATCTTAATGATCTTCTTACATTCACAACTTAACCCTCAAGAGTTAGACATATTTCTCGTCAAAATACGAGATTCATCTCCACTCGAAGACATCAACGCAAATCCTTTTTTTCATCTCGTCAAGCCAACGACGGAAAATCTCAAAAAGTACCAATTTCGTTATGCTAAAAGTAAACTTCTTTTATTACTTGATTTAATTATGCTTTTGCCCAGAATAATAATTAAGATTGTGTTCTCATTGTCTTTATCGTTTTACTCACTGCGAGAATCAAGAGCGTATCGCTCCCAAGAATTAGGACAGTGCAAATATCTTTATTTATCTCATTATACTTATGGGCAGGATCCAAATAAAAACGACATTTTCTTCGGTAAAAATATTGATTCTTTAGACTGCTTCACATTCTTCCTTAATCATACACGAACAAATGCTTCGAGAATTTTGGACAGCTTCCATAAAGTAGGGAAGACTAAGGTTGCAGTAAACACAAAATCAATTGGGCCATTCGCTTTGATTCAGTTACACCTTCATCAAATTCGCGTATCTCGGTGGTTAATAACTACATCAATTCAAAATAGAAGCTTAGGAATAGACGAAAAGAGAATATTGTTCAGGGCATCAGTATTTCAGCACGATAGATCAACGATTGCGAATTTAGTTCTGCAGGTGACATTAAAGAAAGTGATGCTTAGACTTAATCCAGAATATCTAGTTCTGACCTTGGAAGGGCATGCACATGAAGAACTCATAATTAAATTTACATCAAGATTTTTTAAACAGACGAGAATTATTGGCTATCAGCATGCTCCGGTTGTTCCCGGACAGTCAAATTTGTTTCGCATCGTGTCAATTCTTAGTGCTGAAGATTTTTTTCTAACGAGTGGTGAGACGATACAGCTATTAGCATTATCACATGGTTTTAGATGCAAGGTTGAAATAATCGGCTCTCTCAAAGGAAGACCGTACGAGTTTCAGGTTAAAGAAACTTCATTAACACAAGTGCTAGTTGCCCCAGAAGGTACTAGGGAGTCATTAATCCAGTTTGTTAGTTTGATAAATTACCTCGTCCCATTCCTTCCTAAGGTATGTTTTACACTTAGAATGCACCCGGCCCTTGGAGACATTGGAACGAAAATTGTGCGCAGTAAGCTCGTCCCCAATCAGAGAGTTGCGGTATCTTCTAGCCCGCTAGCAGAGGATTTAAAAAAGGCGCACTTGGTCATATTTCGAAGTAGCTCCCTGGGAATAGAAGGCCTTTCGTTTGGGGCAATTCCAATTCACTTCAACCAAGATTCGACGGACTCCCTAAATCCTTTGGTCACTAGCGGTACCGAAACGTTAGACTTTAATACTACAGGTGAGATTCTTGAGTATCTACAGAGCTTCGATCCAAAACTAACTCAGAATGAGGAATTTCAAAAGAGTTGCTATGAAATATTCAATAAATATTTTAGCAGATTACAACAAATCAATTCTTTAGTTGGCTAAGCAGGATAAGTGGTGAGACATTGTTAATGTAACTGTTCACAATCTTCACATTTAATTTCAAGAGATCTAGAAATAGATTGATCTTCTTGTATTTTGCTCTTTTGATTGTGTACAGAGACCTAACTACCTGACTCAAAATAAACCAATGAAATGATAATTCTCTATGCTGAGTAACAAAGTAATATCTCCACAATGTCGCAGCTTTAAACACTTCGAAGCTATCAAATTGGGTCCTTTCGGTATCTTGAAATTCTACCCTTGCATAGGGAACATAAATCAACTTTCCTTTCTTGCTTAAGGGATAGGAGAATATAAGATCTTCACACGCCGCATATGGCGTGGAGGGTAAGCCTTTTCCATAATCTTTAGCATGTTCAACTCGCCACATTGATGTACCATTCAGCCACTGGGTTTCCATCAACGTATTTTCCTGCAGATAACTTGTAGCATGACCACTTGCTAGCACTTGACCAGGACTATTTGATGAAAGCTTAAATAACTGTAATAATTTTAATTTCCAATTGGATAGGCCCAAAGACCTTGATGAGGGAGCAACACTTAGGCCTATTCCAATAATGTCTGTGTTTCGATAAGCGCTAGCTCCACTGAGAGCCGAGATTATTGCCGAGTCACCAAGAATTAAGTCGTCGTCAAGAAAGAGACACCATTCAATTTCTTTTGATATCAGTTCTAAGCCAATTCGCTTTTGAGCGATCTGCCCCTTGGTTTCAGTATGACGATAGGTGATTTGAAGAGATTCTCTAAATCTATATATTACTGACTCTACATTCTGCCCAGAAGCAACAACAACGACTTGAATGGGCTTGATCGTTGATAGCGTTATACTTCTGAGAAGGTTGGCCAGATGATTGGGTCTATTTCGAGTTGGGATTAATATGGCGACGCTCTCACCCATCATTTCTCCTATGCCCTATCAGACGACATCCTAGTCAAAGTTGACTTACGCAAAGGTTAGCAGAAAGGAGGAACTCAAAATCATGGCAAATAAAACTTTAGTTTTGGGAGCAACTGGACTATTAGGGTCAATAGTATACAACAAAATCAAATCTCTAGGTCCAGTTTTTGGTACATACTTTAATACTCCCACACCTGGTGAGAAGGAATTAATCCACTTGGATGCTCGCGACTTCACACAACTCTCTAAATTAATAGAGGAATTATCGCCAGCAAGAGTTATAAATTGTGTGGGCCTAGCTTCTGTTGAACAGTGTGAAATTAATCCAAAAGCTAGTTTGGAATTGAATGCCGAAGTTCCTATGCACTTAGCTCAAATCACTAATAGGGATAAAATCCAACTAATTCACATCAGTACAGATCATTATGAATCTGATAGCAAGCAACCGAGGACGGAATCTGAGGTGGTCTATCCAATAAACCAATATGGGCTTTCAAAGTTTGAGGGGGAAAAACTTGTAATTGAATCTAATCCAAAGGCACTGATTCTAAGAACAAATTTCTTTGGTCGTTCAAGAAGTCGTCGAAATTCTTTGCTGGATTTTGCGCTTCAGTCGCTAAATTCTAGAAAACAAATCGTGGGTTTTACCGACGTCATTTTTACGCCTGTTAGTGCAACCGAGATTGCCAATTTTCTATTAAATCCGTGTTCACTAAGCATAACCGGCATACTTAATTTCGGAAGTAAAGAAGTCGTTTCTAAATTTGATTTCTTGACCAAGGTGACACAAAGCCTTGGGCGGAGCAACGTGATTATTGAACGAGGATTGATTGCGAACTCTGCTTTGTCGGTGGCCCGCCCGAACTATCTGGCGCTAAGCTCAACCTTGTTAGAGAAAAGTGTAGGTTATAAATTACCGCTTTTGGAACAGATGATACGCGATGCTATTAACTATCAAATCTAGGATAAACTTCGCACAGCGATTAAAGGAGATTTAATGGGCGTTCTAAAGAATAAGTCACTCCTAATTACGGGCGGGACAGGGTCTTTTGGTAAGGCTTTTGTTTCTCGAATATTGAAAGATGGTGAAATTAGTAAATTAATCATTTTTAGTCGAGATGAATTGAAGCAGTTCGAAATGGCTGAATCAATCAGCTCCTCGAAAGTAAAATTCGTCCTAGGCGACGTTCGAGATTACCAACGTCTCCTTCAGGCATGTGATGGTGTGGATGTAATTGTGCATGCAGCAGCAATGAAACAAATTCCAGCTGCTGAAATGAATCCAATAGAAGCAATCAAGACCAACATTCTTGGAGCAGAAAACATAGTGAACGCAGCTCTAACACTTGGAGTTAACAAAGTGATCGCTCTGAGCACTGACAAAGCTGCAAATCCCGCCAATCTATATGGGGCCACAAAACTATGTTCTGATCGTCTTATCATTGCAGGAAATACTCTTTCTGATAAAAAGTTAACTAAATTTGCATGCGTACGCTACGGCAACGTCCTAGGCTCAAGAGGAAGTGTGGTTCCATTTTTCCTTGAGAAGTCGAAAAGTGGATTTATCCCGATTACAGACACAAGAATGACCAGATTTTGGTTAACGATTGATCAGGCTGTGCAGTTTGTTTTAGACAGCTTGGACTGCATGCACGGAGGTGAGATTTTCGTCCCTAAAATTCCAAGTTTTAAAGTTACAGATGTAGCACGAGTCGTATGTCCAGGTATTCCAACACGTATAATTGGAATACGGCCAGGAGAGAAATTGCATGAAGTAATGATTACTGAAGATGATTCTCATACGACAGTTGAAGCAGAAACTTTTTACGCAGTTCTTTCTCCAAATCTTAAAGATTCTGGAGTTTATGACTCAGCAACCAGACCTGTCGCTGAGGGATTTCGTTTTGCAAGTGACAAAAACAATCTCTGGCATACTGATGAAACTTTTTTGGAGGCGCTCAAAATTAGTGGAATTTCGCTTTAATTCTGTTATTTCAGTGGAATCTAATAATCTATACAGCCAGCTTATGTCGTTTTTATTCGCCACTCCTTACTAGTTAAACGCACTAGTCTGGCCAGTTTATTCTTCTCTAAAGAATGTTGATGCAGCCCTAACAAAAATGAAGCTAGACTCTAAGTCCAGCGAAGCAAGATCATGAAAACACTTTTGAGTCCAAAGTTGTTTGAATTACCTAAGGTAAGTGAACCTAGAACTCATGTATTGCCCCTCTCAATGCGCAATGCTATTGAGAGAATTTATCCCCGATGTGAGTGGTTGCGAACTCCAACAATGCGGGTTGGGATTTTAAGACTTTTAATCCGCGATATACCGGAGGCAATTCCCAATCTTCGTTCCGAGTCGAAAAGAAAACCGATAACACTGAAAGTTCCTTTGCTAAAATAGCAGGAGAAGTCCATGGTGTGGCGATTACAAGATCGGATTCATAAACTGTTTGATACAGATTTATTCCAGCGTCTAAAATCTTAATTTCACCTTTCCCCGCAATCTCAGTAATTTTTGCAATGTATTTCTCTGAACGTTTTCTAGAACTAGCTCTCTTTGGCTTGATTCTCACCTCAACCCTATGTCCAAATTTCTCGAATAGACGGTTACTAAATTCAATAAAATTACAAAGGTCACTGAGTGCATTTGCTTCAGAATTAAACAGTTCGTGACTTCCTACAATCCAGTAGTTTCTTGGCGAGAGAGGAGTGATGTCAAAATAAGTAATTGTGAAAACTTCTCGCTTTTCTCTGTTTATAGGTTTTGGTTGGAATAGAATTGAACCCACCGAATAAACACTACTAATGCCTAAGGACTTTAGAAATTTAACATCGTCATTAGTCCAGACCAAGTGTGTATCAATTCTGGAATTGATTTCGTCTATATTCCAGTTTGTTGGTGTGGGAACTCCTCGAAAAGTCATTGGTTCGTTATTCGTTGAGTACCACAAGGCAACTCGCCGACCCTTGATTGGGCTCTCAAAAAAATATGGTAGACGACTTAGCATAGAATTCGTTGTAACAAAGTCAATTTTTACTCTGTCATCACGAATAATTATCTTACAGAAACTAGAATCCAAGGTCATCTTCTTGAACTCAAATAAACTATGATTCTTACTAGCCCTAATTGTGAGAAGTGATTTGAAAATTTCCTTAATTAAGGAGGGGTAGTGAGCTCTAATTAAACAATTTGATACCAAATTCAAGGTTGCATCTATTGTTACATTACGCTTACGTGCAAGGATAGTTCGTAAACTGCGGACTTGAATTAGTGGATTTTCGTTTTCAAAGAACTCGCTAAAACGCTTCTCGCCAATCGATGCGAACAAATCTCTCGTTGAATTCTCATAAAAAACTTGGTCCAGAGATAATGAGAATATTACAGCAGTTGGAAAGTTTGATTTTTTCTTGAAGCTTCCGTGAAAAGTCACTGCCAGAGTTGTGATAAGAATTATCACACCAAAAGTAATTTGCTTTAAAGCATTGAAAAAAAGTATGCCTCTACGTTGCATTTTGAACACCATCCTAGCATTGCGCTTATTCGGTAATGTTGCAAAAAATCTGTGGGCCCTGTCGGGATCGAACCGACGACCCACGGATTAAAAGTCCGTTGCTCTACCGACTGAGCTAAAGGCCCCAAATATGCACTTTCTGAGTGGTTTTCTCGTGTAGGAGCGAAAGCCTACCTCCAAAAAGACTTACGAAAATTCACGCTAAGATTCTCACTCCTCTAGTCCTCATCGTCTAGGGGCCTAGGACATCGCCCTTTCACGGCGGTAACACGGGTTCAAATCCCGTTGGGGACGCCAGGTGAAAAGAGAAGAGATTTTCTTTGCGCCTGGATTTATCTGTTGGCCCAGTAGCGCAGTTGGTTAGCGCGCCGCCCTGTCACGGCGGAGGTCGCGGGTTCAAGTCCCGTCTGGGTCGCGATGTATTTTTCTATTCGGCTGGGTAGCTCAGTTGGTACGAGCGTGCGACTGAAAATCGTGAGGTCGACGGTTCGATCCCGTCCCCAGCCACCAGAACTTTTCCTTTAGCTATCTGCGGTTCTAAAGAATCCAATCAAGAGTATCAGCCAAAGGGCTCCTGCAAAAATAGTTACCAGCCGCTCGATTGAGTAGCTCGCATTTGAAATCGCTATGGCAAATGATGCAAAGAGAATTGAACCTATCCAGAGAATCAAAACAGATTGCCTCTTGTTAAAGCCCATTCGCATAAGCCTATGAGAGAGATGATCTCGTCCTCCTTTGAATGGAGAGATCCTTCTTCTAATCCTTGAAGCAACAGCAACGCTTGTATCAAGGATTGGTATAGCAAGAAGAAGTAAAGGAATGGCAAAGCTTGCTATTCGATCAATTGGGTTTGGATCAAATCTTATGGTAAGAGATGTAATTAATATGCCAAGAAATAGAGCCCCAGCATCTCCCATATAGATATGAGCTGGAGGTTTATTCCAGAGAAGAAAGCCTAGAGTGGCACCTGCTAAAACTATAGAGAGAGCTGCGATAAGAAATTGACCACTTTGCCACGAAAGAAAGAAGAGAAATACTGATGCTGTTGCAATGGCCCCAGATGCTCCTCCGTCAATGTTGTCGAAGAAGTTAATTGCATTGGTAATACCTACTATCCAAATCGTTGTTATTGGAATGTCTATCCAATTGTTACCAAAGGGGCTACCTAGGGTATTGGTGGCTACTAACAGAGCTGAGATAGCAACTCCAAAGAGGCTCTGAGTGATAAACCTTGGCCAGGGGTTTAATTTTCTAAGGTCATCAATTAACCCAACCACTCCCATAATAATTGCCGGGACTAGTACGCTTGAGGCAAGAAAAAAAGTCGCTCTAGAAAAATCTGATACTAATGAGGCTAAGTAAGTCACTCCCACTACTCCAAGAGCAATTCCAACCCCACCCAAATATGGCACAGGATGCTTGTGGGTCTTATGGCTCTCAGACGGGCTATCTACTACTCCATAGCGCTTTGCAATTAATCTCATGATTGGCGTGAGGAGCCCTACAGCAATAAGCGAAGTCACCCCAAGAAGGAGGTATTGCTCTAGAGATAGAACTTGCATGAGGTTAGGTGATTTTTCGCCAAACTATTTTATGCAGATCCTGATTTACGGCGAAACATCTTTGGAGCACCACTACCTTCTTGGTCTCCATGAATCTTGGAGTTCCCAGCAATATTGTAATTTCTAATTCCTCTGGCCTGTTTTTTCTTCTCTAGAATTTCACGAAACTTTGCCTTGGGATCATTTACTACGTCTTTAGATTTTTCGTTACTGATTTCTTCAGACACTTCTTGCCTCCTTGGCATCCATTCCTAATAGCACTTGAACTTCTGACCTTCTATAGCGGCGATGGCCGCCAAGGGTCCTAATTGCAGTTAATTTCCCAGCTTTAGCCCATCTAGTAACAGTTTTAGGGTCTACTCGAAATAACTTGGCAACTTCTGCTGGGGTAAGCAGTACCTCTTGTTCTACTGGTCTTTGCATGCTCATGATTTAAGTTCATGTCCCTTTCGCCCCTTATGGGTGGAAAGTATTGCCTTACTTGCCTTAAGTTGCAAGGCCCTTACATCGCCTGCTCTAGGGCTGCGACCTTTCTCCATCTCTTCACTAAGGCTTCATAGCCCACCCCTGCTTGGACTCCATCGCCATTTGCCAGACCTTGAAGGGATGCCATGACATCTTCGATTGAAGTATCTGACTCTAGTCCTTGATTTCCACTATCTAGCAAAGACTTTTCAAGATAGAGAGCAAGGCCGCCGTAATCACATTCCAAAATTGATTCTGGATGAAAAACATTAAGCCAATTAAGAAGTTCTCCAAGCTCTGCCTCAACAGGGCCATCACCGAATGCTTGTCTAACAATTTGATGAACTTCTAGGCATCGCTTCTTTGCCTTTGCTAGCTCAGTTCTCATGATGGTGAAGGGGCCATCTGGATTATTTCCCCTAAGTCTCTCATCGGGCGAAAAGAGAGCAAACCACCTGGGCGGAATAATCCAAGTCTCAGAGAGAATATGAGGAACCCTAAATTCAAGTTCAGGTGAGAAATCACCAATTGCATCACCTAAACTTTCAGGGAGAAAAAAAGGAATAACTGAATTGGGAAGTGAATTCTTAAAGTTATTTAAAGCAACCCAACATCTCTTCGCTGTTGACCAGGGCGAGACATAGCGTTTTCCATTGTGATCAATAATGTGAGCGCCATCTGCTTTTAGCGATGGAGGCTCAGCAAGAATTACTCTTCTTAGCGCTCGCTGCTGCTCTTCGCGCCCGGTGTGGCTCTCAATTGGCAATGAAGCCCAGCGCAGTTGATCAACTGGTGAAAAACTTGTTATTGGTTCATAGATGCGAAGGGATGCCACATAAGGAGTTGGGCGCATCTTTAGAGCTTATTTTCTCGGGATGTAATTGCCCTCGGCATATGGATCAAAGTCATCATCATCGCCCCTATCAACCTCGCCATGGAGTTCCTTTGATAGGCGTTCTATATCGATATCTTGCGAGCTGTATTTAAGATCGCGTGCGACTTTAGTCTGTTTAGCTTTTGAACGGCCACGCCCCATAGCGAGCCCTCCCAACCTTAGGTCTTCTGTGATATCCCAACCCTACCTCGCGCCCTAAATGGGCGCAAAAAGAGAGGAAAGTTAGCGGATTTGCTGGCCCTTGTAGCTAGATGCCTCTGGCTGCCTGGCAAGAAGGGGAGAAATCTTGGCAAGAACAGCTTGGCATTGAGCCATCGCATTTCCAGCAAAGCTAAGTGGATCAGATATTAGAGCCTCTATTTCACTTCTGATTAATGGCAACTTCCCATCTCTAGTTAGTAGGTCAATGAAATCTGCATCTTTTGCCTCTCTCATTGCGCTTGCTAGGGCAAGTGAGGCACTTCTTATTATCTGATGGGCATCTTCTCTGCCCATCCCTTTTTTCACAGCAGCTAGAAGAAACTTTGTTGAAGCAAGTAGTGGAAGATGAGTTTTTATCTCATTTTTAATCATTTCAGGATAGATACCAAACTCATCTAGGACTGTAAGAGATGTTTCAAGGAGCCCATCGATGCAATAGAAGGCATCTGCGATAGCAACCCTTCTAACCACGCTATCTGAAACATCGCCTTCATTCCATTGACCACCTGAAATCTCACCCAGCATCGTCACATAGCCTTTAAGGATTACTGCGAGGCCATTTATTCTCTCGCAAGATCTGGTATTCACTTTATGAGGCATTGCAGATGAGCCCACCTGCCCCTGCTTAAAGCCTTCACTAGCCAAATCATTTCCCGCCATCAGCCTGATTGATGTGGCCATATTTGATGGGGCTGCAGAAAGAGCAACCAGGGAGGTAATTACTTGATAATCAATTGATCTTGGATATATCTGACCGATTGAATCGAGAGTTTTCTCAAATCCTAAGGATTGTGCAAGCGCGCTTTCAAGTTTTTCAAAGTTATCACCAATCAAATCTAAGCTATCTTGGGATGTTCCAACCGGTCCCTTTAGACCGCGGAGTGGAAATAGCTCAACAAGATTTTCAAGCCTTG
>Ga0194132_10011250_pt1 | contig 11588 bp, 12 predicted proteins | sample TA2KigOf80mmetaG_FD_148612 | JGI IMG/M metagenome (GOLD analysis project Ga0194132, IMG submission 148612) | Freshwater microbial communities from Lake Tanganyika, Tanzania - TA2015054 Kigoma Offshore 80m | ecosystem: Environmental > Aquatic > Freshwater > Lake | place: Tanzania: Lake... | reverse complement strand
TCCACTACACCCGAAGTGATTCGAGACGCACTGGCGACGGTTTCTACCACACAAGTCCGGCAGTGGTGCCAGCAGCACCTGGGGCCGTCGCTCCAGGCCCAACGCCAACAGGCCTTCCGCCAGCTCACGCTAGCGGAAGAAAAGCAGGTCCACTTTCAACAGGCAGCGTGAGGCGTCTTTGCACCAGGCCAGCCGTCCGCTAATAATAAGAGGAGGTGGGCGCGTAAGCGCACGCGCTCATTGGCGCCTTTCCGATATTGCTCGAGCAACGCTTGGCGCTCCCGCTTGCTTATGCGAAGATGCTCCCCGTCCATCGCTTCACCTCCGTAGGCACTGACAAACTTTATCCATTTGCCATCCTAGGAGGTGAAGCACTTTCCGTCCAATGGGTTTTTATTTAACGCCATTGCTCCCACCGGGAGAGGACTAGGGTGAGGGAATCAAGTGGCCATTCTCGTAGCGTGCGCCATGCGCACGAATTCCCCTATCTCAAGTTCACTTCATAATACGTCCGCTTCTCATGCGCATTGGTTCCTGGCCACACCGCCCAACCTTCCCATGCGCCACCTTCTTTGCGCATGAAACGGGTATGCACTTTCACCCAACTATGATCACGAGCGATTTCCATCAGGTTGTACAATCGTGGTGTCGACTCTGGCCGGTCTTTGGCCACCGCGCCAAAGGAACCTGCCCCGACGATATGAATCTTGCGCGGATGCACGTAGCCAACCAGATCGGCTCGTTCTTCGTGCACATGGCCATGCAGACATAACTTCACATCTGCCCTGCGGAGCTGTTCGAGGAACGCATCAGACTGCATCATCTCTCTGCCCGTCGCGGGATGATGCCACACCGCCTAAGCGCAAGGCGAGGCATGATTTACCGACATTGCTTTCGCCAACCAAGACGACTTTGGCGCTCGTTGAATGCACAGATGAAGAGGCTGTGACGACGACAGTGTCGTCGCCAGTGATCGGCCAACTACGCACCGCAATGTCATCATTGTCGAACTGTTCGGCGGCCGATGTCACTGCACCAAATGAGACATCCAGCAGAAAGTACTTCGGTGATGGAGTTGCATGGCGCGCAACCGCAGACCAGGTTTCAGTCGACCACAGCCGGACCTCACCATCGGCGGAGCCGGAGGCAAGGTGGGAGCCATCGGGGGACCAGGCCACGCTCTGGACGAAATTCTGATGGCCTGCGAGCGTGCGCAGCGCCCGGCCACTGCTCACCTCCCATACCCGCACGGTCTGGTCGTCGGAGCCGGAGGCAAGGCGGGAGCCATCGGGGGACCAGGCCACGCTCCGGACCGAAGACTGATGGCCTTCGAGAAGTTGTTCGAGATCACCTGTGGTGATATTCCAAATGCGAATGCACCGATCCTCTGAGCCTGCCGCAATGGGTTGTCCGTCTGGTGACCAGGCGACACTGTGGAAATTACTGGCTGGCCAGCCGAGAGTTTGGCGGAGGTGATATGGAAAGGTCGCTGGTCTAACGACAGGACCGAACGATGATGTCTTTGCAAGTGTCGGTGAACCTGGATCGAAAAACTTTTTGAGCCGATCAATAAGTGACATGGCTCTTTCCTCTTAGCTGAACTTGGCGTGGAGCTCAAGGGAAAAATGGGGCGTGTGGTTGTGGGCGCGGTTTTCGGGGTCACGAAAGGTATGTGTGTTGGCGGAGGTCTTCGTGCGCATAGCGCACGCTACAAGAGCCTTTGCCTCACGTCGTCATGCTGTGACGGAAGCCGAGGAATTTATTCCGAGGTATCCTCGACGGCCACGCTAGGGCATCACACACGGAATCACTTGGCGGCTGTGTCGTCGATAGATGCGGAAGTCAGAATCCGTAGTAAGAATGACAGGGTCAGAAAGTATTTCGCTCATGCGCACCAGGCACGTATCGGCAAGACTCATGGGGACGTCAGCATATTTTTGCAGGAGCTTCAGTACAGGCTCGCTATCATCACTCAAGTTGTACGTGACACGCAGGACCTGACGACGGAGCAGCCCACAGAGACCAGGCATCCCACGGGGACCAAGGAGATGGAAGGCTTCAGATAGAACAGACTCACACGTATTCCAGGGAGGTGTATAACTCTGCGCTTGTGTGGTCGCCCATCGGTGATGTGAGTCGCGACGGCTCAGTAAAGCCACAAGGAAACCTGCGTCAACGAGGACGTTTCTTGCCATAGCCAGTGGCTTTCAAATAAAGTTTCTGTCGCTCGCTTAAGTCAGTAGGCAATCCATCGACAGAACCGATGAGATCCGCAATGGCATCAAGAGGTGTCGCTTGAGTTCTCGTTCCTCTTTTTCCGTGTTGCAAACGCTCTCGTACGATGTCGGACTTCGAACATTTGCGTTCACGAGATTCAACTTCTATTTCAGCAACGAGTGGTTCGGGTAACCTTACTGTTAAGGTTTTCATAGATGCACTGTATTACAACGCTGCCAGAGGCGCAAGACAAATGATCAAAGAGACCCTCGTTCTCACAGCACGCGCTATGGGCCCATGTGCATCACATTGTGATGCGATGACTGTAGCCGGGGAATTTATTCCCCCGGCACTATCCCGGTATATCTTGTCCTCGACACACCTTGCATTTTTCCACCAATCGGTTAGCCGTAGTGTCTTTCTCCGTTCGTGAATAGAAAGCAGGGATCATGAATTTGCATAGTATATTGATCGCCAATCGCGGCGAGATCGCTATTCGTATTATGCGGGCGGCGGCTGAACTTGGCATTCGCACGGTAGCCGTCTTTTCTGATGATGATACGCAGTCGCTTCATACTCGTAAGGCTGATGAAGCCCGACCTCTGCGTGGGAAAGGGGTAGCGGCTTATCTCGATATCGATACGATTATCGCTGTCGCTAAAGAAGCCGGTTGTGACGCCATTCATCCTGGTTATGGTTTCTTAAGTGAGAATGCGTTGTTCGCGCGTCGTTGTGTTGAGGCCGGGCTGACATTCGTTGGTCCGCGCGTGGAGATCCTCGAACTGTTTGGTGATAAAGTCCAGGCGCGGGCTTTGGCTGAACGGTGTGGGGTGCCAGTGCAGAAAGGGACATCCACCGCGACATCTCTGGATGATGCGAAGAAGTTTCTCGCCTCTTTAGGCGAGGGCGGTGCGATGATGATCAAGGCCGTGGCTGGTGGTGGTGGCCGTGGGATGCGCGCGGTCGCGCGACTTGACGAGGTGGAGGAAGCCTACACTCGTTGCGGCTCTGAAGCGCAGCAAGCGCTTGGCAATGGTGATGTCTATGTTGAGCAATTGGTTCCACGCGCACGTCATATCGAGGTGCAAATTATCGGCGATGGTTCCGGTGCCGTCACGTATCTTGGTGAACGAGAGTGCAGTATCCAGCGTCGGCATCAGAAGATCGTCGAACTCGCGCCCTCACCAGGTTTACCATCTGGTTTACGTACTCGCCTAACGGCGGCCGCAGTGCAGATGGCGAAAACGGTGCGTTACAATAACCTCGTTACGTTTGAGTTCCTGGTCGACGCCAACAACTTGCGCGATGATTCACCATTCGCCTTCATCGAAGCCAATGCGCGCTTGCAAGTCTAACACACAGTGACTGAGGAAATTACTGGTGTTGATCTTGTACAGACGCAACTGCAACTGGCTAGTGGTCGCACGCTGGCGGATTTGCGTATGCAGCAAGCTGAAGTGCCCACACCACGCGGTTTCGCGCTACAAGTACGCATCAACATGGAAACCATGAACGCTGATGGTTCGGTGCGACCTGCTGGCGGGACGCTATCTGCCTTTGAGCCACCGTCGGGGCCTGGGGTGCGTGTCGATTCGTTTGGCTATGTTGGTTATCGTACCAGTCCAAGTTTTGATTCGCTGTTGGCGAAACTGATTACGCATAGTAGGTCCGCGGACTTCAGCGATGTGGTGAAAAAGACCTATCGCGCTTTATGTGAATTCAAAATAGAAGGGGTCGCGACCAACATTCCGTTTTTGCAGAGCCTCTTACAACACCAGGATTTTCTTGCGCATCAGATTTATACCCGCTTTGTCGATGAGCACGGCGCGGAGTTAGTCGAAGTTGATCGGACTGCCCATCAACGACTGTTCTTTGAACCTGCGACATCGGTCGCGCGGGCGGGGGTGAAGCTTGGAACTACAGATCCTCTTGCCGTATTGGCACTGGGCAAAGGAGAAGGCGTGGCCGAAGTCGCGCAAAGCCCCGCGCCGGCGGTGGCTGCGCCAGTGATGGTTGATGTTGTCGGGCCAGACAACACGACCCCAGTACCTGCACCGATTCAAGGAACAATCGTCAGCGTTGAGGTTCACGACGGTGACACGGTCCGTAAAGGTCAACAATTGCTGGTAATGGAAGCGATGAAGATGGAACATGTCATCCAGGCTGATCGTAACGGCATCGTACGCCAGGTGGCAGTGACAGTTGGTGACACTATATATGAAGGACATCCGTTGGTATTCATTGAAGAAGCCGATGTGGCGCTTGATGCCGTCGAAGAAGTCAAGCAAGTCGATCTCGATTATATTCGACCAGATCTTGCTGAAGTACAGTATCGTCACTCGTTGACACTCGACGCCCAGCGCCCCGATGCAGTCGAGCGTCGTCGGAAAACGAAGCAACGGACCGCGCGGGAAAATGTTGATGACCTGTGCGATCCGGGCACGTATAGCGAATATGGGTCATTGGTGATCGCTGCGCAGCGTTCGCGTCGGACGCTTGAGGATCTGATTCACCGCACGCCAGCCGATGGCATGCTTGCCGGTATTGGCAGTGTGAATGGCAGTCTCTTCGATCAGGAGCGCGCGCGCTGTATCCTCATGTCCTACGATTACACCGTACTCGCTGGGACACAAGGCTTTAAGAATCATACGAAGAAGGATCGCTTGTTTGAGTTGGCCGAGCGGCTACGTTTACCAGTTGTATTCTTCACAGAGGGTGGAGGAGGCCGTCCAGGAGATACGGACTGGATCAGCCCGGCTGGACTCGATGTGATGGCTTTCAATATATGGGGGCGCTTGAGTGGAGTGGTGCCGTTGGTTGGTATCAACTCTGGTCGCTGTTTTGCGGGGAATGCGGCGATTCTGGGGTGTTGCGATGTGGTGATCGCGACAGCAAATTCCAACATCGGTATGGGTGGACCAGCCATGATCGAGGGTGGCGGACTAGGGGTCTTTCGCCCCGAAGAAGTCGGACCAATGTCGGTGCAAGTGCCAAACGGTGTGGTCGATATTGCCGTCACCGATGAAGCCGAAGCCGTCCAGGTTGCCAAGAAGTATCTCTCTTATTTCCAAGGCCCGATACGTAACTGGGAGTGTGCTGATCAGCGTTTGCTGCGCGGGATTATTCCCGAGAATCGCCTGCGCATTTATGATGTGCGCAAGGTGATTGAAACGCTGGCAGATACGAATTCGGTGCTGGAGATACGGCGCCATTTTGGTTTAGGCATGGTAACCGCATTCATTCGGATTGAAGGACGTCCAGTGGGGGTGATCGCCAACAATCCCAATCATCTCGCGGGCGCGATCGATAGTGATGGTGCTGATAAAGCCGCGCGCTTCATGCAGCTCTGTGATGCGTTTGATATTCCGCTCTTGTTCCTGTGTGACACGCCAGGGATGATGGTTGGCCCAGAAGTCGAGAAGACCGCTTTGGTGCGGCACTGCTCGCGCTTGTTTGTCATCGGTGCCAACCTTACTGTTCCGTTCTTTACGATCGTGTTACGCAAGGGATATGGTCTTGGTGCGCAAGGCATGGCGGGTGGGAGTTTCAAGGCACCGATTTTTACCGTGACGTGGCCGACTGGTGAATTTGGCGGTATGGGTCTCGAAGGTGCGGTCAAGCTCGGCTTTCGCAAAGAACTCGAAGCGATGACTGACCCGGCAGAGCGTAAAGCATTGTTCGATAAAATGGTGGCGAAAGCATACGAGCATGGCAAAGGATTGAACATTGCCTCACACTTTGAGATTGATGATGTTATTGACCCGATGGACTCACGTCGCTGGATTATGGGCGCGTTACAGTCTGCACCACCGACATTGCCGCGCGAAGGGAAGAAGAGACCGTGCGTAGATACATGGTAGGGAGAAGCTTTCAGCTCTCAGCTTTTGCAGCAACCCCTTCCCCCTTACTTGTCTGGCTGACCGCTGAGTGCTGACCGCTGAGTGATTCTTCTAAATGCTGACCGCTGAGTGCTGATAGCTGAATGCTTCTTCTAAATGCTGACCGCTGATTGCTGACGGCTTTCCAGAAACTAACTTATGAACCCAACTCACATCACAAAAATTGCCCAAGAACTCAACATTTCACCCAAACAAGTCGAAGCCACGGCTGCGCTCTTGGCTGAAGACGCAACGGTTCCATTTATCGCTCGTTATCGCAAAGAGGCGACTGGTAGCCTCGATGAGGTCGCGATTACGGCGGTTCGTGATCGCCTTGCGCAGCTTGAAGATCTCGACAAACGGCGCGAAGCAATCCTCAAGTCGATCACCGAGCAAGGCAAGATGACTGATGAGCTGCACGCCAAGATCATGGCGGCTGAAACAATGACAGTCTTGGAGGATTTGTATCTGCCGTATAAGCCCAAGCGTCGGACTCGTGCGACGATTGCCAAAGAGCGTGGTCTGGAGCCTCTCGCGCAAATCTTGTGGGAACAGGGGACAGTCGATCCGCTGACTGAGGCGAAGGCGTTCATCAATGCAGAGAAGGAAGTTTCATCGGAAGCTGAAGCGCTGGCTGGTGCGCGCGACATCATGGCTGAATGGGTGAGTGAAGATGCCCCTGCTCGGGAGGAACTGCGCGAGCTGTATTTCAATAAGGGTGAATTTCATTCACAAGTGATTCCCGGCAAAGAGACCGAGGGTAGCAAGTTCGCTGATTATTTCGATTGGCATGAGCCCGTAACCACAGCGCCGTCACATCGAGTGCTAGCCATGCGTCGCGGCGAGAAAGAGGAGTTTCTTTCCTTGCGTATTCGCGTACCAGAGGAAGATGCGGTTGGCCTGCTCACCAGCCGTTTCGTTAAGGCCAAGAATACTGCGGCTGAACAGGTAGCAATGGCTGTGCAAGACAGTTACAAGCGCTTGTTGTCGTTATCGATTGAAACGGAAACACGGCTTGTGACCAAGAAACGCGCTGATGAAGCAGCGATTACCGTGTTTGCTGATAATCTACGCCAGTTGCTGTTAGCCTCGCCACTCGGTCAGAAGATGGTGTTGGCGCTCGATCCGGGTTTTCGTACTGGCTGTAAGTTGGTGATCCTTGGTCGCCAAGGGCAGTTGATTCATTCGACTGCTATCTTTCCGCACTCAGGTGAACGCTCAGCAGCAGAAGCGGCAACTGCTCTACGCACGGTGTGTGAGAAATTTCCCATTGAGGCGATTGCGATCGGGAACGGTACCGCGAGCCGCGAGACCGAAGCGTTTGTCCGACAGCTCGATCTGCCGAAGTCGATTACGCTGGTCATGGTCAACGAGAGTGGTGCGTCGGTGTATTCGGCATCGGAAGTCGCACGTGAAGAATTTCCTGATCATGACGTCACCGTGCGTGGGGCGGTGTCGATTGGCCGCCGCTTGATGGACCCACTCGCTGAATTGGTGAAGATTGATCCGAAGTCGATTGGTGTTGGCCAGTATCAACACGATGTTGACGAAGGTGCACTGCAACAACGTCTTGATGATGTGGTGATGAGCTGCGTGAACAGCGTCGGGGTTGAGGTCAACACGGCCAGTAAGCAGTTGCTCACTTATGTGTCAGGGCTTGGTCCTCAGTTAGCGCAGAACATCGTGACTTTTCGTGATGCCAATGGACCGTTCACTTCACGGCAAGACCTACGCAAAGTGCCACGACTTGGACCCAAAGCCTTTGAGCAAGCCGCCGGCTTCCTGCGTATTCGCGACGGACAGCATCCACTTGATGCCAGTGCAGTGCACCCAGAACGCTACTCTCTCGTCGAAACTATCGCAAAGGACCTGAAATGCACCGTCAGTGATTTACTGCGGGAGGAGGCGACTCGTCGACAGATCGCGCTTGATAAGTATGTGACCAATGACGTGGGTCTACCGACACTTAACGATATTATGTCGGAACTGGCCAAACCTGGCCGTGATCCACGGGCGCAGTTTGAAGTCGTGCGTTTTGCTGAAGGGGTGGAAAAGCTGGAAGACGTGAAACCTGGCATGAAACTCCCTGGGATCGTGACCAACGTTACCGCCTTTGGTGCGTTTGTCGATATTGGCGTGCATCAAGACGGTCTCGTGCATATTAGCCAACTGGCCAATCAGTTCGTGAAGAACCCGCATGACGTGGTCAAAGTACAACAAAAAGTGAATGTAACGGTGCTCGAAGTGGACGTGGCGCGGAAACGAATCTCCTTGTCGATGCGCGATGATGCGGCTCCAGTACCTGCAGAGGCTGCGAAAGCACCACGGCAGACTACACAATCTCGACCACCGCAGCCAAACTGGCAACCCCCACCACAGAAGCCGCGCCAGGAAGGGTTTAGTAATCGCCTAGTCATTCCCAAGTTGAAGGGATAGTGGTACTGGTCTATCGTGACATAGTTGGGCAGTACAGCGACGTCATTCCGGGCGAGCAACGCGAGACCCGGAATCCAGGAGGCATAACTAGAGACCTGTATCAGAGGCTCCTGGATGCCCGCTTTCGCGGGCATGACGAAGACATCAGTCTCAAAGTTATCCAGACAAACGAAGGAGGGGCATTATGGCTGAACTTGCATATCTCAGTGCCATCGAGATCGCTGGGCTGATTCGCGAGAAAAAGCTGTCAAGCCGCGAGGCGACCGACTATTTTCTCGCACGGGTGGAAAAACTCGACAAACCGATCAATTCTGTCGTCACCATCGATGCCGAGCGCGCGCGCAAAGAGGCTGATGCGGCTGATGCTGCGTTTGCACGTGGAGAGGGAAAGGGCGCTCTGCATGGTGTGCCGATGACGGTCAAAGATTCCCTACAGACCAAGGGCATGAAGACGACGTCTGGTGCACCGGAACTCGCACACTTTGTTCCCACGGAAGATGCGTGGCCTGTTGCGCGTGTTCGTGAAGCTGGGGCGATTGTCTTTGGCAAAACCAACTTACCGATCTACGCGGGAGATTTGCAGAGCTACAATGAAGTCTTTGGTACGACTAACAATCCTTATGACCTTACCCGTACGCCTGGTGGCTCGTCCGGAGGTTCGGGAGCCGCGTTAGCGTGTGGCTTCACGCCAATTGAGATTGGCAGTGACATTGGTGGGTCGATTCGTTTGCCGTCGCATATGTCGGGTGTAGTTGGTCACAAGCCGACTTTCGGCATCGTCCCAGCGCATGGTCAGATTCCTGGACCTCCGGGGACATTGACGCTGGCCGACTTAGCGGTCATTGGTCCGATGGCGCGGACGGTGGAAGATCTCGAACTCGGGCTTGACCTCATGGTAGGACCGAATCGTTGGGATGGCCCTGCCTGGAAGATTGAGCTACCAAAGCCTCGGCATGCAACGCTACGCGAGTATCGTATCGCCGCGTGGCTTGATGATCCCCGCTGCTCAGTTGACCCTGAAGTGCGAGGCTTGTTAGAGAAGGCGGCACAGTCGCTTGCATCGGCAGGAGCGACTGTCGATATGAAAGCTCGCCCCGGTTTTACATTGGAAAAAGTGGTTGACACCTTCATGGCCTTGTTACAGGCCGCGTTAGCAGGTGGCAACTCGCGCGAAAAGATCGAAGCCTTCGCCGTATCACAAGGAGATACTGCGGTTGCCAAGACTCGCCGATTGCTGGCCATGCGTCATCGCGAATGGCTCAGTTATAACGAACGCCGTCTGCAAATGCGGAAACAGTGGGAAGAGTTCTTCCAGAGTTGGGACATTATGTTGCTGCCAGTGATGCCATGTGAAGCGATCAAGCATGATCAGTCTGAACCTCAGGCTGGTCGTACTGTGATAGTCGCTGGCGAAGCCCGTCCCTATTGGGACATGGTGTCATGGATGGCGCCAGCGGGTGCCTGTTATCTTCCCGCAACGGTTGTTCCAGTTGGACAGCTAAAGAACGGTTTGCCCATTGGCATACAGATTGTTGGGCCGTATCTACATGATCGATCGACGCTGCATGTGGCGAAAGAGTTGCTGAAGTTAGTTGGTGGGTGCCCGAGGCCAGAAGGATTCTAGCGGGAGTTCCGACTAGACTTGTGGGTAATCACCCTCACGCGCACACGCCGCGTTCGTGCTGCCCTCTCGCTGGCAAGGAGAGGGCTACGGTGAGGATTGAGAGCCAAGTGAAAGGAATGTCTAATGGTCCAACACAGCAGCCCTCAAAGCGCCATCGGTCTAAGCAAATCCGACCTCCCAACCCCTGCACTGCTTATCGATCTCGACTTACTTGAAGCCAATATCGCCAAGATGGCAGCGCATGCGAAATCGGTTGGCATCAACTTGCGTCCGCATGCGAAGTCGCATAAATGCCCGGAGATTGCCAAACGACAGATTGCTGCTGGTGCAGTTGGGATATGTGCTGCGACCATCAGCGAAGCTGAGGCGTTGGCTGACGCTGGGATTCCTGGAATTCATATTACTTCACCTATGGCCGGACGCGAGAAGAGCGCACGACTTGTGCAGCTCACTGCCCGGCAACCGGATGTGATGGCAGTGGTCGATAATGCGATCCATGCTCAACAGTTGAACGATGCCGCGTCGAGTGCGAAAGTGACGCTAAATATATTGGTCGACATCGACCCTGGCATGCATCGCACCGGCATTCCTGCGGGCGAGGGAGCCATCGCCTTGGTGGAGTTGATTTCTCGCTTGCCACATCTGCGACTGCGCGGCTTGCAATGTTACAGTGGTACCACCGCTCACGTGCTTGGCTATGAAGCTCGGCGCGAGCATTCGCTACAAGCGATGACTCCTACGCTCGAACTGTTTGCTGAGTTACGCAAGCGTGGCTTGCCTCTGGAGATTATGACCGGCGGCAGCACCGGTACCTACAACATTGATTGCAGTTTTCCTGGCATGACAGAACTGCAAGTTGGCTCATATGTGTTTATGGATATCGAGTATCGCGACATTGGCGGGCAAGATGGGCCTGTGTATCGAGATTTTGCTCATTCACTGACAGTGCTATCAACTGTCGTGAGTAGGAGCCATGCGGATTTAGCGACTGTCGATGCTGGGCTGAAAGCCTTTGCTACCGACCGACAGTTCGGACCGGAACCGAAGGACATCAGTGGTGTAAAATACAACTTCGGTGGCGACGAGCACGGCATATTAGCCGTAGATAAGCCGAGTCGCGAGATCAAGCTTGGGGATAAGCTGGAATTTCTGGTGCCGCACTGTGACCCGAATGTGAATTTGTATGATCGGGTATTTTGCGTCCGCGGTGATCGAGTTGAGGCAGTGTGGCCGATTGTGCGCGGCTTTAGATAGGAAGTGTCCAAGAGCCTGGGAGCCTGGGAGTCTAGAAGATGTAGGGTGGGCACGGCCATCCCTGTAAAGGTCGGTTGACTACCGTCGCATCGCCAGAATCCGCGCAGTCGATACGTGCGTTTGTTTTTTGCCACTCAGTTTGTGAGGTACTGGCTTCTTCGGCCCGCGTTTGGACTTGG
>Ga0194132_10011249_pt1 | contig 11590 bp, 9 predicted proteins | sample TA2KigOf80mmetaG_FD_148612 | JGI IMG/M metagenome (GOLD analysis project Ga0194132, IMG submission 148612) | Freshwater microbial communities from Lake Tanganyika, Tanzania - TA2015054 Kigoma Offshore 80m | ecosystem: Environmental > Aquatic > Freshwater > Lake | place: Tanzania: Lake Tanganyika... | reverse complement strand
GAGCTCTGGGATCTGAACGCGGACGAGACGCTCGTCCTCGTCGCCGGCGCCGGCCTCGCCGCGGCCGGCGCGCTGGGCACGACCCTCCGCGAGCGCGGCCTCGTCCCGACCGACGTCTCCTCCGGCATCGCCGCACTCCGGCTCATCGGGCCGAAGGCGCGCGCGATCCTCGAGGAGCACACGGCGATCGACCTCTCCGCGGCGGCGCTCGCCGACGGCCGTATCGCCTTCGGCCCCCTCGCCAGCGTGCAGGTCACGCTCGCCCGCCGCGACCGGCAGGGGACTCCGGGGTTCACGATCCTCGTCGACCGCGATCTCGCCGAGCACGTCTGGGACTCGCTCGAGCACACCGGCAAGGCCCACGGGCTCGTGCCCGCCGGCTGCTGGGTGGAGGGCTAACCCTTTGTTCGGCATCACCAACCTGTTCCGCCACGACCGCATCTGGAGCCGGCGCCCGGAGCTGAAGGCTTCGTACGACGTGGTGATCGTCGGCGGCGGCGTCCACGGCCTCGCGATCGCGTACGAGCTGGCCAAGCGCGGCGTGCGCAAGGTCGCGGTGCTCGAGCGCTCGTACGTCGGCTCGGGTGCCAGCGGCCGCAACACGGCGATCATCCGCTCCAACTACCGCACCGGCGAGGGCGTCCGGTTCTACGACGAGGCCGTGAAGCGCTACGAGCGGCTCTCGACGGAGATGGACTACAACGTGCTCTTCTCGCAGGAAGGGCACATGACCCTCGCCCACACCGAGTCGGCGGTCACCGGCCTCCGGGTGCGCGCGGAGATGAACCAGGTGATGGGTGTGAACAGCCGGGTCATCTTCCGCGACGAGATCCAGGAGCTCGTGCCCGCGCTGGACATGTCCGACACCCCGCGCTTCCCCGTCCTCGCGGCGCTCTACCACCCGCCGGGGGGCATCATCCGCCACGATGCCGTCGTCTGGGCGTACGCGCGCCAGGCCGACCGCTTGGGCGTCGAGATCCACCCGCACACCGAGGTGACCGGTATCGACATCGAGAAGGGGCAGGTCACCGGCGTACGCACGAGCCGCGGGCCGATCAAGACGCAGACCGTGGTCAACGCCACGGCCGGATGGTGCGGGATCATCGCCGCGATGGCCGGAGTGAAGCTGCCCATCGTCACCCACCCGCTCCAGGCGGCCGTGAGCGAGTCGCTCAAGCCGTTCCTCGACAAAGTCGTCGTGTCGGCCTCGTACCACGTGTACGTGTCGCAGAGCGACCGCGGGGAGTTGGTCATGGGCCAGGAGATCGACCCGTATTCCTCGTACAGCCTGCGCTCGACCCTGCCGTTCCTCGAGTCGCTGGCTCGCCACGTCTCCGAGCTCATGCCGTGCGTTGCGGGGGTGAAGATCCTCCGCCAGTGGGCGGGCATCTGTGACATGACCCCCGACTTCGCCCCGATAATGAGCCCGACCGAGGTGAAGGGCTTCGTGCTCGACGTGGGCTGGGGCACCTGGGGCTTCAAGGCGGCGCCGGCCGCCGGCCACCGCGTGGCCGAGCTGATCGCCACCGGCAAGGTGCCTGCGGTGCTCGAGCCGTTCTCGCTCGAGCGTTTCGCGCGCAACGAGCCCCTCGGGGAGAAGGCGGCGGCGGCGGTCTCTCACTAGACCAGCGGGCGTTTGGGGAGGTGGCGGACGTGGACACCAAGGAATTCAAGGCGCGGCTCGCGGCGGACCGGGTGAGCTACATCCTCGCGCAGTGGGTCGACATCAACGGGACCCCCCGCGTGAAGGGGGTTCCCGCCAGCGCCGCGGAGCAGTTCGTGGCCGGGAGCGCGGGCTTCGCCGGCGCCGCCACCGTGGGCCTCGGCCAGGGGCCGCACAGCCACGACATGATCGGCATGCCGGACCTCGACACGTATACCCCGGTGCCGTGGGAGCAGGGCGTCGCGCGGGTCGTCTGCGACATCCACGTGGACGGGACCCCCTACGCCTACTGTGCCCGCACCAATCTCAAGAACGCCCTCGCCCGCCTCAAGAAGCTCGGCTACGAGATGAAGGTCGGTATGGAGGCCGAGCACATGCTCGTCACGCGGAACGAGGACGGCACGATCGCGCCGTTCGACCCGGGCCGCGTCGACACCCTCGAGAAGCCCTGCTACGACTTCAAGAGCCTGGCGGCCAACATCGGCTATCTGCGGTCGCTCGTCGAGTACATGGAGCGTCTCGGCTGGGAACCGTACGCGAGCGACCACGAGGACGCGACGGCTCAGTTCGAGCTCAACTGGAAGTATGCGGACGCCCTCGTCACCGCGGACCGCTACACCTTCTTCAAGATGATGACCTCGCAGGTCGCACGCTCGGTCGGCGCGATCGCGACACACATGCCGAAGCCCTTCCTCAACCTGACCGGCAACGGGAGCCACGTGCACCTCTCGCTGTGGAAGGACGGGAAGAACGCCTTCGACGACGCCGCGGACCCGCGCGGACTGGGCCAATCCCGGCTCGCGTACCAGTTCCTCGGCGGGATCCTCGCCCACGCGCCGGCGCTCGCGCTGCTGCTCGCGCCGACGGTCAACTGCTACAAGCGTCTCAACATCGGGGCCTTCCTCACGGGATCGACGTCCGGCTTCACCTGGACCCCGGCCTTCATCTCGTACGGCGACAACAACCGCACGCACATGGTGCGCACGCCGGAGGGCGGCCGATTCGAGGTGCGCGCGGTGTCCGGCGCGGTCAACCCATACCTTGCGCTCGCCGGCCTCGTCGCCGCGGGCATCGACGGCATCGAGCGGAAGCTCGACCCGGGCGACCCGCTCGCGATCAACATGTACCAGCTCACCCTCGCCGAGGTCCGCGAGCGCAAGCTGCGCGTGCTGCCCCAGTCGCTCAAAGAGGCGGTCGACGAGTTCGAGAAGGACCCGGTCGTGCAGGGCGCGCTCTCGCCGGAGCTCGCGCGCGAGCTCATCACGGTGAAGCGCCGCGAGTGGGTGCGCTACCACTCCGCGGTCAGCAAGTGGGAGACGGACGAGTACCTGACCCTGTTCTGACCCGATGAGGGCGTTCCTGCTCGGCTCGACCACCGTCACCCGCACGCGCTGGACGTCGCGCTCCACTTGGCGGCCGGGCTTCGCGACGCTCGGCATCCTCGTCGCGGGGCTCGTGGTCTTCGGGATCGGCCAGACGCTGCAGGTCCAGGCCGGCCTCGGGAACGCGCCGTGGACCGTGCTCGCGCAGGGGATCGCGCTGCGCCTCGGGCTCGACCTCGGGTTCTCCGTCTTCCTCGTCAGCGCGGCGGTCCTGGCCATCTGGATCCCCTTCCGGGAGCGACCCGGCCTCGGCACGATCCTGAACGCGACGGTCGTGTCAGCCACCCTTTCCGCCGGCACGCGCCTGATCCCCCCCGCGACCGAGACGTGGGTACAGCTCGCGACGACGCTCGCCGGCGTCGCGTTGACGGGGATCGGGAGCGGCATCTACCTGACCTGCGGGACCGGCCCTGGGCCGCGGGACGGGCTGATGACGCTCCTGCACCACCACACCGGCATGCCGATCGCGAGGGTGCGGCTCGGGCTCGAGGTGTCCGCCGTGACCGCGGGTTGGCTCCTCGGCGGGACGGTGGGCCTGGGCACGGTCCTGTTCGCGCTCCTCGTCGGCCGCTCCGTCGCGTTCTCCCTCGGGCTCGCCGCACGCGTCGCACCTGCCACGCAGCATGGCTGACCGCGCGGAGCCTGACGGCCGTTGATCCTGCGTCAGGCCGTCGCCGCGGTGCCGCTGGTGCTGCTGTCGACCTTCCTCGTCTTTGCGCTCACGCAGGTCCTTCCCGGCGACGCGGCACTGATCCTCGCCGGGCCCGACCCCACGGCCGCCACGGTCGAGGCGATCCGCCGCGACCGCGGGATCGGCGTCGACGAGCGCCCGATCCCGGTCCGGTACGCGGACTGGCTCGGCCGGGTGGCGCGGGGCGACCTCGGACGTTCGATCTACACCGACATACCCGTGGCCGAAACGCTGCTCGCCCATCTCGGTCCGACCGTCGAGCTCGCGCTCGCCGGCACGCTGCTCACGGTCCTCCTGGCCGTTCCACTCGGCTCGGTCGCGGCCGCCCGCGCCGGGGCGCGGACCGATGCCGGCATTCGGATGGCCGCGGCCCTCGTCGCCGCCGTGCCGCCGTTCTGGATGGGCCTGCTGCTGCTGATCGGCGCCGGGGCGGCGCTCGCCGGATGGCCGCTCGTGCTGCCCACGCTGACGCTCGCCCTACCCGCGGCGGCGTCGCTCGCCCGGCTCGTGCGCGCTCTCGTGCTGGACTCGCTGGGCGAGGAGTGGGTCACCGTGGCCCGCGCGAAGGGGCTGCCGGGCCGGCAGGTCCTGCTGCGTCATGCGCTCCGGCCGCAGGCCGGCGCGCTCGTCACGCTGGTCGGTCTCTCGTTCGCGCGCCTGCTCGGCGGCGCCATGATCGTGGAGGCACTGTTCTCCCGGCAGGGGCTGGGGCTGCTCTTCGTGCGGTCGGTCACCGCCCGCGACTACCCGGTGATCCAGGGCGCGATGCTCCTGTTCCTGCTCGCGCTGCTGGTCGTGGGGCTCGCGGTCGATCGCGCGAACGCGCACCTCGATCCGCGGCGGGCGCAGTGAGGGGCGCCGCGGCGTTCCTCGGCCTGCTCGCGCTCGCCGCGCTCGCGGCGCCGCTGCTCGCACCCCACGGGCCGCTCGTGCAGCACCCAGGCAGCGAGCTCCGCGCACCCATGCCGCCGTATCTGCTCGGTACCGACGAGATCGGCCGCGACCTGCTCTCGCGCATCCTGCACGGGAGCCGTGCCACGCTCGCGATCGCCCTGGCCGCCGTCGCGGCCGCGTGGGCCGTGGGTCTGCCGGCGGGCCTCATCGCCGGACAGCGCGGCGGTTGGGTCGACTCCGTCATCACGCGCGCGGCCGACGCGCTGCTGGCGTTCCCGCGGCTGATCCTCGGCCTGGCGGTCCTCGCGCTGCTCGGACCGGGCGCGGCGAACATCGCGATCGCGATCGCGATCGATCTCGCGCCGAACGTCGCGCGGCTGACCAGAGCCCTCGTGCTGCGCGAGCGCCGGCGGGAGTACGTGCTCGCGGCCCGCGCGGTCGGCGTACGCGACCCGCACCTGCTCCGCCGGCACCTGCTGCCGAACGTCGCCGGGCCGCTCATCGCGCAGCTGTGCGTCGCCGGTGGCTACGCCGTGCTCGCGGAGTCGAGCCTCTCGTTCCTCGGCCTCGGCGCGCAGCCCCCCGATCCGTCGTGGGGCGCGATGCTGAGCGCTTCGCGCGCCTACCTGCGGGAGGCCCCGTGGTACGGCATCTTCCCGGGCCTCGCGCTGGCCGCACTGATCTATTCGCTGAACACGGTGGGCGACCACCTCCGGGACCGCCTGGATCCGCGGCGCGCGTCAGCCGACCGCGCTCAATCCATCCAGATGTCGGCGTAGCGGAGCGCGTCGCTCGCGCGCCACGACACGTCGCGCACCTTCGAGCGCGCGAGGACCTGCGCCGAGCTCGTCGCGAGCGTGAGCGCCCACGACTCGTCCAGCAGCAGCTCGTTCAGTTGGCGGTACGTGTCGCGCCGCTTCGCCGCGTCCGGCTCGACGCCCGCTGCCTCGACGAGCGCGCGGTAGCGGTCGCTCACGAAGCCGGCCCGGTTGCCGGCCGGCAGGTACCAGCTGCTCGAGGTCAGCAGGGACACGGGCTCGAGCCGGCCGCCGCGCGAGAACAGCCCGCCGCCGGCGATCCCCTGGTACGCGAGGCGCGAGGCGCTGGTCAGATCCGCGAACGCCGCGGCCTCGACCCGCTGGAGCGTCAGGGTCACGCCGATCTTGGCGAGGTCGGCCTGGACGATTTCCGCGAGGCTCTGCGTCTCGGCATCGGTCGTGCCGTACGTGAACGAGAGGCGCAGGTCCGAAGCCCCCGCGTCGCGCAGGAGCGCACGGCTGCGCTCCAGGTCGAACGTGACGCCCTTCGCGCGGTCCGCCTCGAACGCCGGCGAGGTCGTGGCCCACGGCAGGACGCGCCAGTCCTCGGTCTCCAGGAGCACGGACTTCGCGAGGCGCGCCCGGTCGATGGCGTGCGAGAGCGCGCGGCGCACGCGCTTGTCCCCCAGCCCCGGCGCCCGCGTGTTGACCGACCACAGGCTGTGCGTACCCGACTGCTCGTTGCGCACCACGCGGTACGCGGCGTTCGCGCGGAGGCGGACGAGATCCCGGACCGGCGGGGCGCTGAGCGTGTCGATCGCGCCGCTCTCCAGCTGCGCAACGGCGGCCTGCGCATCGCTCGGCAGCGTGATCTCGACCTCGTCGAGGTACGGCCGGCCGCCCCGCCAGTAGCGCGGGTTCCGTACGAAGCGCATCCGGGAGCTCGGCACGTACTCCGCCAGGGAGAACGCCCCGGTACCGACGGCGCGGGTGGACGCGTGCGGGCCCTCGACCGTGTCGCGGTCGAGGATGTTGAACGTCTCGAAGAAGTCGAACAAGGCGGGCCGCACCCGGTCGAGCGTCAGCACGACCGTACGCGCATCGGGCGTCTCGAGCCCGGTGAACCAGGCCGACTGCGTGGCGAGCTGCGCGACCCCCACCTTGGGGTCGCGTACCCGGAGCAGGTTCCAGCGCACGTCCTCGCTCGTGAACGGCCGCCCGCTGTGGAACTCGACCCCCGGCCGGAGGTTGAGGCGCAGGCGCTTGCCGTCCGTGCTGAGGTCCCAGCTCTCCGCAAGAGCGGGCTGCGGCACCGAGCGCTGGTCGTACTCGGTGAGCGTGTCGTGGGCCATGAAGACGCTCTCGAGGATGGTCTGGCTGATGCGATGTCCGTCGACCACCGGCGCGTCGCCGCCGCGGATCGCGGCGCGGAGCCGGCCACCCCGCTTGGGCTGCGCCGCGGCGGCTGCGGACGGGGGCGCGGCCGACGTACACGCGAGCGCGAGCGAGCCTGCTCCGGCGGCGAGCAGCACGGCACGGCGCGAGTGACGCCGGATCATGCGCGGAGTGTAGGCTCGGAGAGGTGATGCGACCGCGAGTCGGGCTCGCGCTCGGCGGCGACGACCAGAAGGTGGATGAGCGCTATCGCGCCGCGATGCGCGCTGCGCTGCTGGAGCCCGTCGACCTGCGCGACCCCGCCGACCTCGACGGCTGCGTCGCGCTGTGCCTCACCGGCGGCGCCGACGTCAGCGTTGCGTACGGCGGCAACAAGCCCGTCGAGCCGAATGAGGCGCGCGACCGCCGCGAGGCCGCGCTCCTCACCAGCGCGCTCGAGCGCGACATCCCCGTGCTCGCCATCTGCCGCGGCATTCAGCTGCTGAACGCGCGCCTGGGCGGCACGCTCAAGGCGCACATCGACGGGCACGCGGCCGGGTATCCCCCGCTCGTCGAGCCGCACGTGGTCACGCTCGAGCCCGACAGCGACCTCGCCCGCATCCTCGGCGGCCCGTGGGTCCGCACCAACAGCCGGCACCACCAGGCGCTCGACCGCATCGCGCCCAGCCTGCGCGTTCTCGGCACCGCGCCCGACGGCATCGTCGAAGCGGTGGAGATGCCGGAGGCCGCCTGGGTGTTCGGAGTCCAGTGGCACCCCGAGCGGGTGAATGACCCCGATCTCGACCGCGTCGCCGCGCAGCGCCTGTTCTCAGCCTTCGCGGCTGCCTGCGAGCGCGGCTGACGCCAGGAGCGCGGCGCTCGCCTCGGCGCGCGTCCGCCAGTGGTCCCGTACGGCGCCGTACGCCCCCGGGAGCCGCTCGTGGCGCTTGCCGGCGGCCCTCGCCTCATCCCGCAGCCATCTGAGCGTCCGCGGGCCGTCCTGGCCGAAGAGCGACTCGAGCGCGTAGCGGCGCTCGCCCTGACGGAGGCCGAGGCCCATCTTCGCCGCACCGCGGGCGAGGTCGATCCGGGTGAGGATGAAGCCGGCGCGCGCCGGCGCCAGCAGCGACGCGAGGAATTTGGCGCCGCCCTCCTCCCGCGGATCGGCGAGGCCGGGCGCGGCGACGAGATGCGCGGAGAGCGCTGCGCCGGGCGAGCGCTCCGCCTCGGCGATGAGCGCGCGACCCAGCAGGCGCGCCCAGGCGCGATCGTGCTCCGCGCCGAGGCGGTCGACGGCCGCGAGGTACACCGGCAGCCACGAGGCGAGGTGCTCCCACAGGAGCGCGCTCCGCGCCTGTGTGGCGAGCGCTCGACGCGCGCCTTCGGCGGCCTCCTCGCGCTCGGCGAGCGCGGCGTACGCGGTGAGGAGCGCGCCGAGATGGTCGGGCTCCGTCGGCGGCTCGAGGCCGGCGGCGCGCCAAAAGCCGGCGATGCGGTCGAGGGCCTCGCCGCCGAGCATGCCCTCGGGGCCGAGGTACACCGCCGCGCGCGGGTAGAGATGCATGTCGAAGAGCTCGGTTCGCGCGGCGTCGTCCGAGGCCGGCGGCAATTCGAGGAGGCGGGCCATGCGCTCGCGCTCCGGGCCCTCCGCCTCGACGACGGCGGCGAGGGCGCGGAACAGGTCGATCACCGCCGGACGGGCTGGCTCCTGTCCGGGAGCTTGAACGCGTCGTGGCCGGGCTTGAGCGGCCGCAGCAGCCAGTACGGTCGGCGCGTGCCGTCGGGCGAGTGCGTGTACGCGGAGCGCGTCAGCTCGAGCCACTTGCGGTAGACCTCGACCGAGCGCTTGGTGTCGGCCGAGATGTCGCCGTAGCGGTCGCCGGGCTCGGCCTTGCGCACGCGCACCGCCTGGTGCCAGCAGTGCATCCCGGAGACCGGGTCGGGGTGGACCGGGAAGGTGAGGTTCTGGTGGACGCCGACGTCCTTCCACCAGATGCGCGCGGTGTCGGGGTCGCTCGACGTGTACGCGCTCACCGGCGCGGTCCGCCGCAAATCCCACTTCCCGCCCTGGTTGGCGAGCCTGACCGTCTGCATCACCTGGCGCTGGCCGACCTGAGCGACGGCCGAATCCCCGTGAGGCGATCCGGTCGCCGCGCCAGCCCCCGCTGCTTCGGGGCGCCAGCGGCCCATGTGGTGGCTGCACGCGACCACGCCGGGGCGGATGCCTTCGGTGATCCAGGCCTTCACCACGAAGTGGCCGATCTCGGTCTCGACGCGCACGAGGTCGCCGGTCTTCGCGATGCCGAGCCGCTTCGCGTCCCGGGGATGGATCCACAGCGGGTTCGTGTGCGACAGCTCGTCGAGCCACTTGGCGTTGCCGCCGCGGGTGTGGATCTGCGTGGGCAGGCGGAACGTGGAGATGAGCGGCATCTGGTCGCGCTCGAGCTTCTCGGGGTGGACGTGGCTCCGGATGTACGTGGGCAGCGCGAGCTCGGCCCAGCCCCAGTCCACGAGCGTGCGCGAGTAGACCTCGAGCCGCCCGCTCGGGGTCGGGAAGCCGCGCCGGACCGTGCCGTCGACCTCGACGCCCACGAGGCGCCGCCCGTCCGCGTCGGCCGCGGGCGTGGGGATTGGAACGATGTTCTTGGCGGCGGGCTTCGCCGCCTTGGTGTACGCGCGCCCGATCGCGTCGACGCGGACGTCCTGGAGCTCCTCCGGCGGCACCGGCGTCTCGTGGAACGGCCCGGTCTTCTTGGCGATCTCGAACGCGCCGTACCGGCGCATGTACTGGAGCGGCGTGAGACCCTCGGCCTTCGCCTTCTCGGGCAGGCCGGGGATCGAGTTCTCGAAGATGAAGGCGTAGTACTCGTCGACCCCGAGCTTGGTTCCCGGCTGCTTCTGCGACTCGAAGAACGTGCGGATGCCGAGCGAGCCGTCGGGATCGATACGCCACGACAGCTCGATCCAGAGCTCGTTCTCCTCCCACACCTCGCCCGGGTTCACCTGGCGGGTGTCGGTGATCGTCTTGCCGAGGCGCTCCTGGACCGCGCGCATCACGGGCTGCCGGAAGGCCACCCACTGCGCGTCGCCCGTCTCGTACGAGTGGATGTCGTGGCGCTCCGACGAGTGGCCCATCGGCAGGATGTAGTCGGCGAAGAACGCCGTCTCGCTCCACGTCGGCGTGAGCGCGACGTGCAGGCCGATCTTCTTGGGGTCGCGGAACATCTCGATCCAGGAAAACCCGTTGGGGTTCGTCCAGACCGGGTTGTAGACGCGGGTGAAGTAGACCTCGAGGTGCGCCTGCTGGTCGTCCATCAGGTGCGGCAGCAGGAACGACATCTCGTTCATCGCGAGCGGGAACTCCTCCGGCCAGGTCAGGCGGTTCCACTTGGGCGGGTGCGGCGGCGTGTAGATCGGCTTGCCCACCCACTTGTTCCACGCGTTCGGGAACACGCCGCCCTCGCTCGCCACGGCGCCGGTGAGCACGTTCAGGAAGAACAGGCACCGCGCGACCTGCCAGCCCCCGAGGTTGCCCGCGGCGGCCGAGCGCCAGTTGTGCGTGGACAGGCGCGTCCCCGCGCCTGCGACGAGGTCGGCAACCTCGGCGATGACCTTCGCGTCCACGCCCGACTCGCGCGCGGCCAGGTCGAAGGTGTACTCGGCGTAGATCGTGCGGAGCTCGCCTTCGAAGGCCTCGAACGTCGCCGGCAGCTGCGGCCGCTCGGCGGCCATGAACTCCTGCCAGTTCCACCACTTGCGGACGAAGTCCCGGTTGTAGCGGCCGGTACGCAGGAGATGGCTCGCGATCGCGAGCAGGATCGCGGGCTCGGACCCCGGCTGCGGCGCGAGCCAGTGGTCGGCGTGCGTCGCGGTGTTGGAGAGGCGCACGTCGAAGACCACGAGCTTCGCGCCCGCGTTCTTGCCGTCCATGATCCGCTGCGCGTGCGGGTTGAAGTAGTGGCCCGCCTCGAGGTGCGAGCTGATGAGCAGGATGACCTTGGCCTCGGCGTGATCCGGGCTCGGGCGGTCGAGGCCCATCCAGAACTGGTACCCGGCGCGAGCGCTCGACGAGCAGACGTTGGTGTGCGAGTTGTGGCCGTCGACGCCCCAGGCCGCAAGCACCCGCTCGGTGAAGCCGTCCTCGCCGGGCCGGCCCACGTGGTACATGACCTCGTTGCGGCGGTCCTCGACGATGGCAGTGCGGATGCGGCCCGCGATGTCGTCGAGCGCCTCGTCCCAGGACACGCGCTGCCAGCGGCCCCCGCCGCGCTCCCCCGCCCGCTTCAGCGGGTGGAGGATGCGATCCGGATCGGTGATCTGGTTGAGCGTGGCCGGGCCCTTCGCGCAGTTGCGGCCGCGCGAGCCCGGGTGCTCGGGGTTGCCCTCGAACTTGCGCACCTGGAGCGTGTCGCGGTCGACGTAGGCGAGCAGCCCGCACGCGGCCTCGCAGTTGAAGCAGGTGGTGGGCGCGAGCACGAAGCGCCGCTCCTTGCGCGCGGGCCAGGCCTTCGAATCGAGCTCGACCCAGTCGTCCCAGCGCTCCTTGGGCGGGAACATCGCGAGGTGGTTGGCGCTCGGACCTTTGTAGAAGGTCTCGCCGCGCGCCTCGGTCTCGGCGCGCGCGGCCTTCACCCGCTCATTGAGCGCCTTCAGCGACTTCATGCGAGCGGCACCGACTGCCCCGCCTGGACGTAGGCGTGCTCGTGGAGCGCGAGGCCGGCTAGCGCGGCGGCGGCCGCGACGGGCCACGCCACCGGTGCGGCGATCCCCGCGACCAGCAGCAGCTGCCCGAGCAGGAAGCGCGGGTCGCGCACGAGGTTCTTCGCGG
>Ga0194132_10011248_pt1 | contig 11592 bp, 11 predicted proteins | sample TA2KigOf80mmetaG_FD_148612 | JGI IMG/M metagenome (GOLD analysis project Ga0194132, IMG submission 148612) | Freshwater microbial communities from Lake Tanganyika, Tanzania - TA2015054 Kigoma Offshore 80m | ecosystem: Environmental > Aquatic > Freshwater > Lake | place: Tanzania: Lake... | reverse complement strand
CCATGCGCGCTGCCAAAGTTGCCGCCGGCGACCCCGATCCGTGCTCGCCGGTGCCGGCGCGCCGCCCGCGCGATCACTCAGCAACGCAACTACCTCCCATCCTCCCCGTTTAGCGCTCGCAGCATCACACGCGTTCACGTGGCGCCACTCGGGGAGGGTTCAGACTTTGCACCCTACTTCTTCTTCGGCGCCTCGGTCAGGTCCCAGATTCGCACGGTCTGGTCGGCGCTGACCGTGGCTAGCCTCGTCGCATTGTCAATGAACGTGATGCCTTCGATCCATGCCGTATGGCCGTCGAGACTCTTGACTGGGGTCGGGGCGGCGATGTTCCAGAGTTTGACGGTGCGGTCTTTACTGCAGCTGGCCATTAGCGTGCCGTTCGGGTGAAAAACGATGCCGGTGATCGCGGCGGTGTGGCCTGCGAAGGTGCGAACGATCTTGCCGTCGCCGAGGTTGACGAGATGGATTGGTCCGTCGGATGTACCGATGACGGCGGACTTGCCGTCGGGGGCGAAGGCGACGGTCGTCGCCGGGACCGGGTCGGGCGGCGTTTTTGGCGCGGGCATCGGCGGGGCAGGGAGGTCCTTGACCTTTTTACCTCCCACATCCCAAAGTCGAACCACGCCGCTCATGTCGCCGGAGAGTAACTGCTTGCCGTCGGAACTGAACGCGACGCATAGAGTCCAGTCCGACTTGTCCGTCAGCTTCGTCGTCGGTTTTCCGCCCGCCACGTCCCACAGTTGGATCGAATCGCTTTCGCCGGCGGTGGCGAGCGTCTTGCCGTCGCTGGACATAGCCGAGGCGCGAATGCGAAAATCGGCCGTCGCGGTCGTACCAAGTTTCTGTCCTTCCGGCATCTTCCAGAATACGACCTTCTTGTCGACGCCCGTGGAGGCGAGAAACGGGCCCCCGTTCCAGGCGATGGTGCGAACGGGGCCATCGTGGCCCTTCTGCACGTCGGCCTTGCCCATGCCGCCCTTGAAAGCGTCAATGGTAGCCTTCTTGAACGATTGGATTGTGCCGTTCTCGAAGGACGCAACCAGCACATCCGCGGTGGGGCCATAGGCAATCGCAAAGCCCGGACCGCCTAGTCCCGTGATGGTGATGTCGAGCCGGGCGACGGCTGGATTCACGGCCGGGATCACCGGGCCTTTGTCTTTCTCCTTTTCTTTCTCTTTGCCCGGAGTTTTCTTGTCGGCCGACGCGCCGGGCTCGGTCAACAACATCATGCCTAGAGCGACGGCGACAAGCATCATGATCCAGAAACGCATCAAACGTCCCCCCTATCTACACCGAGATCCAAAAAGAAGGGAGAAAACACCTCTGCCTTTTCTACGCCGGACCGGCGTAGGGACAAGCTGCCAGCTTGTCCCGTATGCGTCACGAATCTCCCCCGGGGAACTAGCTGGCAGCTTGTCCCTACGTCGCTCGTGTGATGCTACGGTCGCGAAACGAGGAGGAATCACTTCGTCTCTGCACGCCGAATCGAAATAATGATGACGTTCTCGAGCGGGACTTTTTCATGCCCACCACGATCGGCTACGGGAACTTTCTTGATTTTATCGGCGACGGCCATGCCTTCGATGACGCGGCCGAAGACGGCATACCCCGCGTCCTTGCCGCTTCGGTCCAGAAACGTGTTTTTGTTTTCGAGGTTGATGAAGAACTGATCGGTGGCGCTATCGGGGTCGCCGGTGCGGGCCATCGCAACCGTGCCGCGCAAGTTGGATAGGCCGTTGTTTGCTTCGTTCTTGATCGGCGGATACTTGCTCCCTTTTTCGCGTAGCCCCGGCGTGAACCCGCCGCCTTGAAGCATGAATGTCTCGATGACCCGATGGAAAATCGTGCCGTCGTAATGTTTGTCGTCAACATACTTCAGGAAATTGGCGACCGTAATCGGCGCGGCGTTCTGGTAGAGGCGAATCTTCATCGTGCCCATGGACGTTTCCATGACAACAATGGGATTGTCCTTGCTATCGAGGTCGAACGGGTTTCGCCCCCCGCCGGCAGGAGGCGGATTGGGCTCGGAGATCGTGCAGGATGTCGATGCGAGAACAAGGACGACCGCAAGGATCGGTAGGTAACGCATAAGAAGCCCCAGAAGGAGGTACTCCGAACCCTATCGTAGACCTCACGCTCCGCGTGAGGAATTCGTCACGCGGAGCGTGACGCCTACGGATGGTGCGTTTCACGCACCCTACTTCACACGGCGAACTGCAACGATGACCACGTCTTTCACCGGCACGTCTTTGAAGCCCTGCTGCAATCCCGTTTCGACAGCGCGAATCTTGTCGACGACGTCCATGCCGTCGGTGACTTTCCCGAAGACCGTGTAGCCGACGTTGTCCTTGGTATTCTCGCGATCGAGGCGTTTGTTGTCGACGACATTGATGAAGAACTGGGATGTGGCGCTGTCGGGATCGTCGGTGCGGGCCATGGCGAGAGTGCCACGCAGATTGCCGAGTCCATTGCCGGCTTCATTGCGGACCGGGTCGCGTGTCTTGCGTTCTTTGAGGCCCGGCTCGAAGCCGCCGCCCTGGATCATGAAGTCGGCGATGACTCGGTGAAAGATCGTTCCGTCGTAGTGTTTTTCTTCCACGTAGTGCAGAAAGTTCTTGACGCTGAACGGCGCTTTTTCCACGAAGAGCTCGACGGTGATTTTGCCGAGCGTCGTTTCAATGACGACGCGTGGATTCTTCGCGTCCTGGGAGGAAGCGACGGGAGACAGCGCCGCACAGAGCGCGAGAGCGATGATGACAACGCGAAACACTCCTGCCTCCTTTGCCGCCGCTTGCGGCTTTGCGCCCGCAGAAAAGTACCGATCACATTGGCGCGGCACGGCGAGCGCGAAGCCGCAAGCGGCGTTAAAGCCGCCGCATTGAGCGGACGATCACCGCGTCGAGCGGCACGTCATTGTGGCCTGCTCTCGCCCCTGTCGGCACGCGGCGGATCTTGTCGATCACGTCCATGCCGTCGATCACTTTTCCGAACACGGCGTAACCGACCTTATCGTGAGCGTTGACGCGGTCAAGAAACCGGTTGTCTTTTACATTGATGTAGAATTGAGCGGTGGCGCTATTGGGATCGCTGGTGCGGGCGGCCGCGAGGGTGCCTCGCTCGTTGGACAGCCCATTGCTGGCTTCGTTCTTGATCGGATCGCGCGTCGTCTTTTCTTGCATGCCGGGCACGAACCCGCCGCCCTGAATCATGAACTCGGCGATGACGCGATGAAAGATGGTGCCGTCGTAATAACCATCATCGACGTATCGCAGAAAATTGGCGACCGTGAGCGGCGCCTTGTCGGCATAGAGTTCGATGACGACTTTGCCGTGATTCGTCACCATGACCACCCGCGGCGTGCGTTCATCGCGTCGCGACTCCGGGGCGGGGATGAAGCGAGGCAAGGGCTTGGCCGACGCGAGGGTCGCCACCAGCAGAGCGCCAAGGACCACAAAAACGCGAAACATAGTCGCATCTTACAGAGTCGGCGCACGGGCCGCAACATGCCCTGGAAGCCCCGGGGTGAGGGTACTCCCGAACCCCGGGGCTTCCTTCCTTGACTTCACGATGCGAGGGCATATCTCACCCTCGATGCTACCACCGGTCGCTATGCTCGCGGCTCTGAAAACGGAATCACTGCATGACACCCCTCACCATCGGCGTCCCCAAGGAAATCAAGACGGACGAATATCGCGTCGCCATGATCCCGGTCGGGGCCGAGGAATTGACGCGTGCCGGGCACAAGGTGCTGGTCCAGGCCGGGGCAGGGCAGGGGAGCGGCATCGCGGATGAACAATACGCGGCCAATGGAGCGGAAATCGTCGCGAACGCTGCCGAAATCTGGAGCCGAGCCGATCTCATCGTCAAGGTCAAGGAGCCGATGTCGACCGAATGGCCTTTGATGCGGAAGGACCAGATCGTCTTCACGTACTTCCACTTTGCCGCCGACCGTGCCCTGACCGACGCGGTGATGAAGTCGGGCATCACGGCGATTGCCTACGAGACGATTCGCGACAAGAACGGCACGCTGCCCCTGTTGACGCCCATGAGCGAAGTCGCGGGACGGATGAGCATTCAAGAGGGAGCGAAGTTTTTGGAAAGGCCGTTCGAGGGGCGTGGCATCTTGTTGGGCGGTGTGCCCGGCGTTCTGCCCGCTAACGTCGTCGTCCTCGGCGGAGGCGTGGTCGGCGCCAACGCCGCCAAGACGGCGGCGGGACTCGGCGCAAATGTCATTCTCCTCGACATCAACCTCGACCGACTGCGCTACATCGACGACGTGATGCCGCCAAACGTGACCACGCTCTACAGCGATCGGCATAATATTCTCGACTCGATTTCACAAGCCGATTTGCTAATCGGCTCGGTGCTCATACCCGGCGCCAAAGCGCCTCGCCTGGTGCGACGCGACGACCTCAAACGCATGCCCAAGCGAGCCGTCATCATCGACGTCGCCATCGATCAGGGCGGCTGCGTTGAAACGGCGAGACCGACCACGCATAGCAAACCCACGTACATCGAAGAGGACATCGTCCACTACTGCGTCACCAACATGCCGGGCGCCGTGGGTCGAACGAGCACCTATGCGCTCACGAACGTGACGCTCCCGTATGTGCTGCAACTCGCTAAGCTCGGTTTCGCGCCGGCCGTGCACAAGAACCCGGCATTGGCCGAAGGTGTCAACATCCACCAGGGCAAGGTGACGAACCCGGCCGTCGCCGAGACGTTTGCTTTGCCCTGGGTAAAGTTGCTGTGAATCTGTCTTCGTTTAGCGCCTGCCTGGCGCCATGCCAACGCGTGGAGTGCCGCGAGCGCTATCCGAGGAAAAAGGCCATGTTCCCAACGCTCCCGGTTACTGTGAAACCGCAAACCGTCAGCGCTCTCACCGCGCAGATCAAAACACTGCTTGAGGAGAGCTTTCCTTCGGTCTGGGTCAGTGGCGAGGTCGGCTCGCTCGTCGTCGCTGGTTCCGGGCACGTATACTTCAATCTCAAGGACAAGAACGCCATCCTTCCGAGCGTCATGTGGAAAGCAACTGCCGTGCGCCATCGCTATGCCATGAAGGACGGCCAAGAAGTCGTGGTTCGCGGGCGCATCACTGTGTACCCGCCGCACGGCAAATACCAGCTCACGGTAGATGAACTCTATCAAGTCGGCCTGGGCGATCAGGACCAGGCATTGCGAAAGCTGAAGGAGAAGCTGCAAAAGCTCGGCTACTTCGCCCCCGAGCGCAAGAAGACGCTCCCTTCCTTCCCACAACGCATCGCGCTGGTGACCAGCCCCAGTGGAGCGGCCATTCGCGATATGCTGCAAATCATCAGCCGGCGTTGGCCATGCGCGGAGGTCTGGGTGTGCGGCGTCCGCGTGCAGGGGACCGGAGCGCCGCAGGAGATCGCTTCCGCCCTCGATCGGCTCAATGGCTTCGCCGGCATCGACGTGATCCTTTTGGGTCGTGGCGGCGGCTCCAGCGAAGACCTGGCCGCGTTCAACGACGAGATCGTCGCCAACGCCATTTTCGCGTCGAGGATTCCGATCGTTTCCGCTGTCGGCCACGAGATCGACATAACGATCGCGGACCTGGTCGCCGACCGCCGCGCCGCCACACCGAGCGAAGCCGCCGAGCTGACCACACCCGATCGCATGGAACTGATGCAGACCGTGCACGCCCGCCGCCAGCGTTTGCATGACTTGCTGATCGCGAAGTATCAGTTCGCCAAGAAAGCACTGAAGAACGTGGGACAGCGTCGCGTGTTTGCCTCTCCCCTCGAACGAGTTCGCGATGAGGAACGCCGTCTCGACGACCTGGACGAGCGGCTGCAAAAAGCGATGCGCAGCCGTCTGCAAAGAGCTGGTGTGACGATCGGGTCGTTGGCGTCGCAACTCGAATCGCTCAGCCCACTCAACGTCCTTGCACGCGGCTATAGCCTGACACGCACGGTTCCCGACAATAAGGTGGTGCGAAGCGTCAAGCAAATCGCAAAGGGCGACAGGGTCGAAATTATCGTCGCCGATGGCAAAGTGCAGGCGAAAATCATCTCGTAGGGTGCGTGAAACGCACCGACGAACGAGGTCGCCCCAACGGTGCGTTTCACGCACGCTACAACAGGTACCGCGCTTTCTTCCTTGGATGAGCCATGAGTGAGCCAAAGACCTTTGAAGATGCGATCGCGGAACTCGAGAAGATCGTCCACGATCTCGAAGACGGCAATATCGGCCTCGAAGAAGCGCTGCAGCGATACGAAGCCGGGGTCGCCTTGCTCAAGTGCTGCTACGACAAACTTCGAAAGGTCGAGCAACGCATCGTCGAGGTCGCCGGCAAGGATGAAGCGGGCAACCCGGTGCTCAAGCCGTTCGAGTGACCGCCTTGGTTTGGCGCCCGTAATATCCTTGATTGTGGCGCATCGTCCCCGCGAGGGATACTGCGGGCGCTAAACGCGGAGGGATTGGAGAAACTGTGACGTTCGATCTCAAGCAATTCTTGGCCGTCAAACAGAAGGTCATCGAGCAGCACCTGAGCGACTTGCTGACAGCTGAGACATCGGCGCCTGCGTCGCTGATTGCGGCCATGCGTTACAGCTTGCTCGCGCCGGGCAAGCGACTGCGTCCCGCGCTCGTCTTCATGGCCGCTCAGGCGGCCGGAGGGAGCGATGCGCAGGCTCTGCCCGCCGCCGCTGCCGTCGAGATGATTCATACGTACTCGCTGATTCACGATGACCTTCCCGCCATGGATGACGACGATCTGCGCCGCGGCATGCCGACGTGCCATAAGAAGTACGGCGAGGCTCTGGCGATTCTCGCAGGCGACGGATTGCTGACGCTGGCGTTTCAGACGCTGGCGCAACATTTTCCCGCACGGACTGCGGCGGCATGTTGCCTGGCGCTCGCGCAAGGGGCAGGGGCGGCGGGCATGGTTGGCGGGCAAGTCGATGATCTCGCTTGGGAACGCGGCGACCTTCCGCGCAATCTCGACGCCCTTGAGCATATCCACGCCTGCAAGACCGGAGCGCTCTTCCGGGCATGTCTGAAGCTCGGCGTTTTCGCCGTTCAAAGTGAGAGGGCCGAGGGAACCGATCAGAATCTTCTTGCTCGCCTCGACACATACGGTCGCTCGTTCGGCCTGGTTTTCCAGATCACCGACGACCTCATTGATGTCGAGGGCAACGCCGCCGACGCGGGCAAGGAAGTCAACAAAGACGCGGCCAGGGGCAAGTTGACCTATCCCAGCCTATTGGGCGTGGTGGAAAGCCGTCGCCGCGCTCAGGAATTGGCGCAACAAGCGCTAGGGGCGGTGGCGCCGATCGGCGACGCGGCGATGCCTCTGGTCGCTTTGATGCAGTTTGTGCTGACGCGCGATCGATAGCGTTCACGCCCGCACCCGAAAGGGTGCGGGATCGAAGCACCTGCCTAGCCCGCACACTTTCGCGTGCGGGCGTCCGGCAAACTGCACAATTGGGGTTACTTTTTCTAAAACAATTCGGGTAAACTATCAGCATCTTCTGGAACAGAGAAACTCCGAATCCCGGATGATCCGGAGCTTGCCCCATGCGGAGCATGCGGCGTCATCGGACGACTGTCACAAGAAAGGGAAGCACCATGAACAAGCTGCTGCCGAACATCAACGGGCCCGCTGATCTGCAGAAACTCTCCGACGCGGAACTCGTTCGCCTGGCCCAAGAAATACGCGAAGAACTTGTCCGCGTCTTGAGCATTCGTCCCGCCCACTTCGCCAGCAATCTCGGCGTCGTCGAACTTTGCCTGGCGCTTCATTTGACGTTCGACTTCAGCAAGGACAAGGACCGCCTGATCTGGGACACCGGCCATCAGATTTATCCCCACAAACTCGTGACCGGGCGCTTTAAGAACTTTGGCACGATTCGCACCAAGGGCGGCCTGATGGGCTATCCCAACCCGCACGAGAGCGAATTCGATCTATTCATGACTGGCCACGCCGGCTGTTCGCCGTCCACCGCTCTCGGTTTGAAGCTGGGCGATGAGATCATGGGCAGGCCCGATTGGCATAGCATTGCGGTGCTTGGCGACGGAGCGTTGCCGTCGGGCATCGTCTTCGAGGCATTGAACAACGCCGGGCATCTGAAGCGAAAGCTGCTCGTCATTCTCAACGACAATCAGATGTCGATCTGCCCGCGCGTCGGCGCATTGGCCAGCACGCTCGATCGCGCTCGGCTCACCAGTTTTTATCAGGACTCCAAAAAGCAGGTGCGCAACCTACTGTCGCAACTGCCGCTCTTGGGCCAGCTGGCGACGAGCGCGTTCGACCACATCCGCGACGCTGCCAAGGCGCTTCTGACCGGCGGCATGCTCTTCGAGGAGCTGGGTTTCCACTACATCGGCCCGATCGACGGCCACGACTTGCCGACCTTGCGCCATTGGCTGAACACCGTGAAAGAACATCCGGGGCCCGTTCTGCTGCACGTGCTCACGGTAAAGGGGAAGGGCGTTGCGGAAGCGAGCCAGGATCCGGTGACCTATCACACGCCTCCCGTGTTCGAGAAGATCGGCCCCGACGGCTCCATCGTGTCGCTCAAGAAAGGCGGTTCGAAGGCATACACCGATGCCGTCAGTGCCACGATCCACGAGATCATGAAGGAAGATCCTCGCGTTTCGGTCACCACGGCGGCGATGTGTCAGGGGAACAAGCTCGAGAAGGTGCGGGCCGATTATCCGACGCGATTCTTCGACGTCGGCATATGCGAGTCGCATGCAGTGGCATGCGCCGCCGGCATGGCCAAGGCCGGCGCGCGGCCGATTTGCTCGATCTATTCGACCTTCCTGCAGCGGTCGTTCGATCAGATATTCCAAGAAGTCGCATTGCAGAATCTGCCGGTCGTCTTCACGCTCGACCGCGCCGGCCTGACTGGCCCCGATGGTCCAACGCATCATGGGTGCTTCGACATCGGATACATGCGGCTCTTTCCCAACATGGTCGTCATGGCGCCCGGTGATGAACTCGACGTGGCGCCGATGTTGCGCTTTGCCGTCGGCCACACGGCCAACCCAACGTCAATGCGCTACCCAAAAGCAGGGTTGGAGAAAGTCGAGCGCGGCGTCACCCAAGTCGAACTGGGCCAGGCCGAAATTCTCGACTGGGGCGAAGACGCGATTATCCTAGCGTTCGGGACGCTCATGCCCACGTGCGTGAAGGCCGCGGAAAAGCTGAAAGCCGAAGGGCTTGACGTCGGCGTCGTCAATGCGCGATTCTGCAAGCCGCTCGATCGCGCCACGGTGTTGCGTGCCGTCGATGAAGCTCGTGTCGTCGTCACGGTGGAGGAGGGGACCTTGGAAGGGGGCTTCGGTAGCGCGGTGCTGGAAGCCGTCAACGCCGCCGGCATGGACACGCGCAACATTATTCGCCTGGGCATTCCCGACCGCTTCATCGAACACGCCGAGCGAGGCGAACTCTTCGCCGATCTCGGGCTCGATATCAACGGCATTGCAACCACTATTCGCAAAGCGCTCATCAATCGCAGTTCGACAGCCGAATCCCCGGCGTTCGCGACACAGTAATTGAACCATCAGAGCCTGAAGCGCAAGCGAAGAAAAGCTCTGTTCTTCGCATAGGCTTCAGGCTCTGTGTTCTTACTGCTTCTTCCGCACCGTCAGCGTGAACTCCCCGGTTTCAAGTCCGAGCACCGTCGTCGCCAGGATGTGATAGATGCCGTCATGTTCCGCGCGGAACATCAGCTTCGAGTTCGGATCGGCTGTCCCATCGTCCTGGGCGAGCAGGGCACTTGCACGATCGAACAAGTAGAGATATGAAGAGAGATTCTGAGCTTCCTGGTAAATCTCATAGGTCTGCCCGGCCTTGAGCTGGACGCTGTAAATCTTTCCGAACTTTCCGATGGGCGTCATGTCTTTTTCACCGATTTGGGCCGTGATCTTCAGGCCGTCTTTGCCGAGTTCGCGTGGCTCGGCTTCCCCCTTGATCGCGAACGAGCGGACCTTCACTTCGAATTTTCCAAGCTGCGAGTCGAACGATTTGACGACGATGTGATAGATGCCGTCGCCGGGCGTGGCGCTGACAACTTTCTCGGGATCCTGGCCAAGCAGCTTTCCCTTGGCGTTGAAAACGTAAACCTGCGGATCAAAGTCCTCGCTCTTGACTTCGAAGATGTGGCTCGGACCACCGCCTTTGATCTGCACGGTGAGAACCTTGGACAACTTGTCAAGATCGGTGGCGTCGTTCTGGCCGATCTCGCCTTCCAGAGTGATGCCGTCCTTGCCGACGGGACGTGCCTTGGCTTCGCCTTTGAGATTGAGCTCGCGCACCTTCAGGGTAAATTTGCCGACCTGGCCGTCGAATGTCGTCGCGACAATGGTGTGATCGCCGTTCTCGGTCGGAGAGAGAATTATGCGCGAGTTGAGGTCGCCGCCGCCGTCGTCGTCCTCGGCCAGTTGTTTGCCGGTTTTGTCGAGCACGCGTAAGTACGTGTCGAAGTCTTTGCTGACCATGTCAATGACGTAGGTTTTGTCCTTGGCCAGCTTGATGGGGAATTTACGCGACGGGTGATTGAGCTTCTCGTCCTGGGGGTCGTTTTCATTGAGTGCGCCAGCCAGGTCGAGTGGCTTGAAGGTGGGCGCCGGTTGGTCCTTACCCTTGGGGGCAGCGGCTTGGCGCCGACGAAACCGAGAATCGTGATCGACAGCAACAGGGCAAGGCAATGGATGGGCCGCATGGAGGAACCCCCTGGAAAGGAAGCAACGCAACCGGCGGTCATTGTACCACACAGTCATCTTGGTTCAACGATATTGCCGATGCGCAGGACGATCAGCACGCTGCCGCGACGGGCGGCCTCGGCGACCGCATCTTTGCCGGTAACCGTGTTCAATTCAGCTCCGTCGACCTGATTCGTCGGGAGACACACGACCTTGACGAGATAATTGCCTTTGACGACCTGATTGACATCGTCGGCCGTCAACACGATCGGCACACTGTTGTGAGCGATGAACTCACACGCCGGCTGGGTCGTCGGCCGGTGCACCTCGAGCGTCGGAAACAACTCCAGGCCGGGATTACCGGGAATGTGCGTCAACTTGAGCCGATACGCGGCGCCCTGGACGAAGTTAAAGCGACCCGGCGTCTCCAGCGGCGTCGTCGAAAACTCCGCCTTGCCATTCTTCAGCGTGAACCAGTAGACCTTCATCCCGGCCGGGTCTTTGAAATAAACCTGCGTACGGTGCTGAGCGCTGACGGCGGGCGTCAAAACGAGGAGTGCAACAATTGTCAAGCAACGCATAAGGCGGCTCCCACGACGTGAATGGGCGATTTTTGTTCAATACGCCCATCCGCAAGCGCCGAGCGAAGTGCACGAGATGCAGTTCGTGCACTTCGTGGTCCTTCGTGGCTCGAATTCTTCCTAACGAGCCGACCTACTTCACTTCGACGATCTTGAGCGTATACTTTCCGCCATCATTGCGCAGGTCTGCCGCGAAGATCTTGTAGGTGGCGGTCGCTTTCGGCTCGAAAGTGAGCAGGGAGTTAAGGCCGCCGCCGCTATCATCATCGAATGCAAGCTGCTTGCCTTCGGAATCTTGCACGACAAGAAACGGATCGCTCGAATCGCCTTCGGGTCGATT
>Ga0194132_10011247_pt1 | contig 11593 bp, 5 predicted proteins | sample TA2KigOf80mmetaG_FD_148612 | JGI IMG/M metagenome (GOLD analysis project Ga0194132, IMG submission 148612) | Freshwater microbial communities from Lake Tanganyika, Tanzania - TA2015054 Kigoma Offshore 80m | ecosystem: Environmental > Aquatic > Freshwater > Lake | place: Tanzania: Lake Tanganyika... | reverse complement strand
CGACGATCTTGAGAATCAGTTCCCTTTGCTTGCCTGAACACTTCCATCCGTCGTTGTCGCCGGAATCCGCACCATTGACGTGGCCATTCCCATTTGATTCAGGAAGAAAGCCAGTTTTCTGAATTTCGCGGTCAACACTGGATTGGAGCAGAGCGTGGATCTTGGCGCTTTCTGAATCGACTTTGGACAGGTCGTTGAGTTCGGTTCGAATCGTGACGGAATACTGATGGGACGAGAAATTGGGCAGGCCCAGTTTCTTTGAGTAGTTTGCTTCGAATACGATCATGGAATTCCTTTGGTTGAAATAAAATGAGCTGGCCGCCCTCGGGTAGGAAGGAATGTGTTTTACGCAGCGAGAAGGAAGGAGAAGAGGGCGGGAGGGGCAACCAGCTATCGATTGAATCTGCAAATGGAACCATGCCCCCCCGGGAGGGTTAGATGGAACCATCTTCAGGTTGTTATACCGTTGGACTTCCTAACCGACGATGAGGGGGAGGCTGGTTTCTTTCCCGGAGGCCAAATCGCGGACGCGCTAGACTCAAAATTCTACTTTCGCCGCTTTCAGCCCATTTCTCTCGATTTCTTAGAACGCGACTTAGACCGCGTAAACATTGGTTTAAATTGCATTTGAGCAGATTTGGCAATGTTCCTGTGAGGCAATGCGGTACTGTCGCAAAAAGTGTCGCAAAATCGCATTCGCCTGTCATCTCTTCCGTCATCCCGATCCCAGGCACCACCGTCGACTCAACCGACTCTCGGACAACGCCCTAAACTCACAATGCCGCGTATTGGTCATTCACGCAACCGATAGAACTCTGCCACCTCACGAACAGTTGTTGTAAACGGGCTTGATGCATTTGCCACATCGCTCCACGGGCCAGTGATGGCACGACTGGACTGTAGTTTGCCAGAAGGCCACTCGAATCTCAAAGTAGTGCCGACACGCGTGAGTTTGACATTTGTCGGCGGGGTTGAATCAGGCAGACCAAGTTCGACATAAACAGTGTCATTCTCTGTTGCAGTGATCGGCCTGATTCCAGGCAAGCTGACTGGCCTGTAGAACTGAGCTGTAAACGCAGCCCGCTCTCCGGCGGCTGAACCCAAGAAATGAACATACCCAAATCCAGAGCTATCCGCGGAGATCGCCCATTGCGGATTGCCATTTGCATCATACTTCCCGAAAAATCGATACGCCTCGGTGTTCATGTTTGTGTAGGATGTAGAGCCAAACGTGAGCTTACCTCTGTATTGGCCACAAACGAGGAGACCGCCGTCAGCGGTGGCAAGGCCCCTATCAACGGACGAATAGGCGCCAATGATTGAATCGATGGAGATTGCGCGCAGCCATTGCACCTTTCCTCCGCTGTCGAGTTTTCCGGTAAACGCAGTCGATGACTTCTGCGTTGGAAGCGCCTGGCTGTCGACAACCATCTCTAATTGATAAGTGCCGCCAACGAAGCATGATCCGTCTGAAGTCGGGGTAACAAAGTTTATGGCGTCTGTTGAAATATCACCGGCTCGTTGGCCAAACTGCTTTGCCCAGATAACGTCTCCGGTCGGATTGAGCTTTGCAATTACGCCGTCCCAATCTGACGGGTTCCCAGCCCCGGTGAAGCTGAACGCTCCGAATGCCGCCTGTTTTTCAAAGATTCCACCGATATAAGCGTTGCCGCCCAAATCGACAGCGCCACAGTAAACGCTGTCGTACTCGGGACCTCCGCCAGACTTTGCCCATTGGAAATCTCCGCTGGCTGAATATTTCGCAATAAACAGATCGAAACGTGTGCCGACTGCGTTCAGGGTAGCTCCACTTCCGCTAAAAGTGGTAGAAGTGGTGAACTCTCCAAACAGAAAACAATTCCCACCTCGGTCGACTCCTACTTGCTTTCCGTAATCAATACTAGATCCGCCTGCTCTGCGAACCCACAACACATTTCCGTCTTCGTCCAACCGAGCTAGAAACGCATCTCCTTTGCCAGATGATACGAGCGAGGAGCCTCCGAAACTGCCAGTATTCCTGAAGGCACCGCACACTACCCAGCCTCCCGCCGGGTGTTGGGCGCAGCTTGCGATTGCCTCTTCGTTGGCTCCGCCATACTGTTTCACCCAGACCGCTTGCCCGGTTGAGTTCAGCTTTACAGCAAACATATCACTGGCGGCACCATTTGCGGCCAGTGCCTGTCCACCCACTGAAACAGCACCGCTAAAGTTTCCAAACAGAATAAGCCCGTTGTCCCGAGCGGGCGCCGCAGCAAACACATTCGGCGTATTCAGCGCTATTGCTCGTTTTGCCTCATATATTCTGCTTCCGGATGGAAGTGAGTCGTCGTCGCGGATCATAAGCGTGGCATTGTTAGCCGTCGCGACCGCGTAAGCAGAATTCGGCAGGATCGTTAGGCTTACTGTCTCATCGCTCTCCGGGAGGTTGTCGTCATGCGGAGCCACAACAATTGATACTGTCGCAGCGCCAGCCGGAATGGTTACGCTTCCGGATAGGCTCTGATAATCGGTACCATTGATTGCCGTGCCGCCGACCGAATAGCTCACAGTCAATGCAGAATCGGTGGCGCCGGTTCGCGTCACCGTCAAGCTGCTGCTTGTACTCGGTTCCGATGCAGGCCCGTTCGCTGCGATGCTTATTGTCGCGAGACTAGTCACCGTCAGTCGCGCTGTTTGGCTGAGTACAGAACCGGCAGAATTGCTGACAGTGACTGTATACTCGCCTACCAAGTCTGCGGTGACATTGTTGAGCGTGAGCAATGCGTCGGTTGCACTGGGGATGCTCACTCCATTCCGTTGCCACTGATATGACAGAGGAGTTGTGCTAGTCGCGGTGACATTAAATGTGGCCGTTGCACCCAGTGCAACAACCAACGGTTGTGGATGCAATGTGATTGATGGAACACCGCGTTGGACGGTTGCGGCCACGGTGGCTCTAGTGATAGTCACGGAAGTAGATTTGCCTACGGAGTCTGTAAAAGTGGCATTTCCTTCGAACGCCACTGTGGTTGTAGCGCCGAGCGGCGGCGTCACTTGGTATGTGAGTGTTTGAACACCGGCACCAATGGCAAGCATCTGCACTTGCCCTGACTTGGCATCGAATTGTCCAAAGCCGCTAACGCTCGCACTCCAACCCGAGGGAATACTTTCCTCTATAGAGACAAAGGCTGTGCCGGCGGGCGGCGAGTTCGGTGGTGATGCGCTTTTCGGTGGCGGTGAAACCGGAGAGGATGAGTAGGCGGCCTTCGGTCAAGGGGTGCTGCCAGTCGGCGGAGATGCGGCTGGGCAAAGCGCGTGCGGGACAGAGGATGATGGGCTGTGTGCCACGCAGGAGGATGCGAAGGCATTCTTGCTCCACTGGGGAATGGAAGCCGCTGATGATGCAGCGTCCGGCGTCGCGCCAGCGGGCGGCCTGGTCGTAGGCGGCGAGGATAACACTGCCGGGGCAGCGCGCGGAACAGAACAGAGCGGTCTTGGGCAACGCCAGCGCGTTGAGGTTGCCGAGGGTGGTTAATTGGGCGGGCGCAGCATCGCCCAAACGCTCGCGCAAGCGGGGCGGATAACGCGTGTCATCGGAGCCAAGCGCGAGGGGCGTCATTCGTCGTCGGTTTCCGTGCTGCGGCCGAGGCGGTATTTGATGTCGTAGTTCAGGATGAAATCCAACTCCTCCGCCGTGAACCCGTAGTGCCCCGCCAGCACCGTGTCGATTTCGTCGAGGATGGGTTTGGTCGAAGAATACTCAAACGTTTGGAGCATTAACCCACTCTTCTGCATTTCGTAGGACGCATCCTTGAGGGCCTCCAGATACCGTTCGCCCAATGTGGCCATTCGCTCGCGCTCTACCTCGGTCAAGCCAATCGGGTTGAGTGGGAACGAGAGAATGTCACGGCGGTTCAAATTGCGGCAGTCCGATAACACGTTCCAAAACCAAAAGAACGTTGACGAACTGAGTGAGGCAACAGTTGTCCGCACGGCGGCAGTGCTGGGAAAGCAAAGGTCTTTGAGTTCCGAGGGAGCAACCTGCTTTCGCGTGCGCATTTCGGTAACGCGCGGGACGAAGTCTAGGAAGGCCAGGAAGTAACCGAACTTCCGTGTGTAATACACGCGATGTTTTGTTACGGAGGAGACTGCGGCTTCTAGGCGCTCGTTCTTGCGGGCCAGTCTCGAGAAGGCGGAGACTTCAATAGCGCTACCAAGCTTCTCCAACGAAGCAGGAAAGATGGAAAAATTGGTATGCGCAGGCGCGTAGCAGACGCGAGCGCGGAAAAGGTTTGGAAATTCCTCTCTGTGCCATCGGTAATAGGCAGTCGTATGCACAACGGGAGTGGCGGTTTCGCCTCTCCTTCCGAGAACGATTGTGAGCCGCTTTTGCGCCCCGTCAAAGAGCTGAGCCGGGCGATTGGCGTAGCTCGATGCCCATACCGCTTCCAGTTTCGTAAGGGAGAGGGTCTGCAGAGTCTTGAAGCCGTCTACGCAGAAAATGGAAACTGGAACTATCAGGCCGACTCGTCCGCCCTTTTGGAGAAGCCTGTAGGCGCGTTCCATTGTAAACGCGTAAAGGTCACCGCACTCCAACGTTTGAAATCCATGGACTCGGTAAGAGTCCTTGACGTCTTTGTATTCCACATACGGCGGATTGCCGATGATGACATCGAAGCCGCCGCCATTGAGGATGCCGTAGAACTGGATGAACCAGTGGAACGGTTGGTGGGACTTCACCCACTGGGCGTAGGCGGCTTTGTCGCTCACCTTCACGCCGTATTCGCCGGCGAGGTGGCGGTTGAGTTCGTCTTCCAGCGCCTTGAGCCGCTTTTGGAGTTCCTGCTTGTGGGCGGCGGGGATGGAGCCGTCGCCTTCGGTCTGGAGCTGGCGGAATTTGTCGAAGGTCTGCTGGAGGTCGGCGGCTTTGACGGCGATTTTTTCCATCGCGTTGTCGAAATCCAGGCCGCTGGTGATGGCGCGTTTGACTTCGTCGTAGGTGGCGTAGCCGACGAGGGTGTTGCCAGCGCGGATGTTGAAATCAATGTCGGGCAGCGGCTCGATGCCGAGGTTGTCGCGGGCGGCGTCGGGCTCGACCTGGGCGGCGAGCTTGAGGAAGAGGCGCAGTTTGCAGATTTCCACCGCCTCTTCCATGATGTCCACGGCGTAGAGGTTGTTGAGGATGATGGATTTCAGGACGAAGTAGCGCCGGTTCGGGTGCGCGTCCACGCGGGCGAGGACTTCGGTGAATTTCTTGTGGTAGTTGGGATGTGCCTTTTTGCCGTGCTCGCCCCACTCGGCGAGGAAGGCTTCCATGCGGTCGAGACAGGCTTCGTAGAGGGGTTCGAGGATATTGAGCGCGGCAAAGATGAACGCGCCGGAGCCGCCAGTGGGGTCGAGGACGGTGATGGTGGTGATGGCCTGCCACAGGGCCATGAGCAGGTCCGGGCCTTCGCAGTTCTGGATGACATCCTGCGCAAACTGGCGGAGGTCGAGATTGAGGGTGATGAAGTCGTTGATTTCGCGGACTTCGCCGGCAGCGAGCTTCCGCCGGACTTCCTCATAGCGCTGGCGGCGGGCGACGACTTCGCGCCAGATTTCAGTGGGCAGGGCGAACTCACCGGGCGCGAGTTTGTTCCACGACTGCCGGCGCTCGATGAGGTTCGGCTTGGTGGTGTCGAGGCCAGCGGCGATTTCCTTGGGCAAAGGCAAATCGCAGCCGTGGCGGACGGCGGCGTAGATGTAGCGGTCGGGGTTTTCGCGGAGCAAATCCCAGACGGTCGGGCCGCCGGGATTTTCAAAGGCGACCTTGCACTTGGCGCGGGCGGCGTCGAAGAGGAAGGGGATGACGGTGCTTTTGCTGATGTATTCGGTGATGTCCTCCTTCGTGTAATACGCCCCCATTTGCTTCTGGTTGATGTATTTCTCGAAGATGTAGCCGAGGACGTCGGGGTTGATTTCGTTGTCGGCACGGAGCGGGCGTTCGTCGAGATGCCACTGGTATTGGTCGAAGTAATCGAAGACGCGCTCGAAGGCTTTGTCGGCAATCTGGATGTCCTTGCCGTAGCGCTCGGGCCTTTCGAGTTCATGCACGTCGAAGAGGCCGCCGTTGAGATACGGGATGTTGCCGAGGAGTTTTTCGAGGTCGGGCGCGCGGTCTTTGCGGCGCTTGCCGAAGCCTTCGTGGAAGAGCCGGAGCAGGAAGTAGCGGTAGAAGGTGTAGAACTTGTCCTTGCCCTGTTCCTTTTTGCAGCGGTTGAGCCGGTTGCGAAGGTAGTCGTGGTCGCCGTCGAGGAAGCCTTTGCGCTGGATGAAATAGACGAACATCAGGCGGTTGAGCATGACGGACGCATACCACTCGCGGTCGGCCACCTCGCCGATGCCATCAATGAACTTGAGGAAGGCTTTCCGGTGGGTGTCGAAGTCGCGGTAGAACGCCTTGGTGACGCGCTCGATGTCGAACGCGGCGCGGGCGCGACCGGCAACGGCGACGGTGGAGAGGCCGGCTTCCTCTTCTTCGAGCGAGACGTAGAGGATTTGGAGCTTCTGGAGGAGCGAGTCGCCGGGCTGGCCGCGGTGATACTCGTGGGTGCGGGCGGCGAGCGGTTTGCCCTGCTCGCGACGGACCCACATCCAGGACAGGCTGGCGCGGTCGCCGGTGACGAAGACGATGAGATGCTCGAAGCTGGTCTCAGACAGCTTGCGGTCGAGTTTGAGCCGGGTGGCGTGGTCGGGCAGGCCGCCGCCGGGAGATTCGCAGAGCCAGGCGGTGAAGCCGCGCTTCTCGGCGATGGCGGTGAAGGCGTAGTCGGTTTCGTTGACGCGGAGGGTGAGCTTCTGGCGGGCAGGTTCCCAGCCGAGTTCCTCGACGAAGAGTTTCGTGAGATTGCAGCTTTGCAGCAACGGGCGGGCGCGTGGGAAGTCGAGCGGCATAGGTCAGTCTTTGCGGATTCCGAGGGAGCAGATGATTCTGGGTTCGCGGGCCTCGGCGTCGTCCTGCGGGACGCAGAGGCGGTCTTCCTCGTGAAGCGAGAGGACAAGCTCGGCGAGTTTTTCGGTGTCGATGCCGGACTTCATCTCACGGTTGAGCAGGTCGCGAGCGGCCTCGGTGAGCGGGGCTTCGTAGATGGCGTCAATGGCCTGATGGAGGGGCTTCACGTCGAAGAGAGTGTCCTTCACGTTGGCGGCGTAGTCCTTGAGGCGTTCGTAAACGCGGCGGCGGGCGCTGGCGGGTTTCCCAAGCTGGCCGCCGGTGGTGGCGTGCTCTTTCTGAATCCCGGTGACGGCCTGCTCCACAAGCGTGTGGTGTGTGGCGAGGCGCAGAAGCGCGGGCGTCGTAGGCTCGCAAGCGGCGGCGCGGAGGATTTCGTGCTGGCTCTCGGTGACGGTGCGGCCCTGCTCGTCCACCCAGGCGAGGGCGTCGTTGCCGTCGGCGGTGCGGACATAGACCATGACGCCGGAATCGGGCTTCGCGCCTCCCGCTCCGGCGGGCTTGGGTGGCACGGCGGCAAGGGCCTTGGTGGAGAAAACCACGTTGGCCATGTCGGGAATGGTTTTCTTGAGCGACGGGTCAACGTCGCAGGCGTTCTTCCAGATTTGGTAGGCGAGCGAGGCGAGGTCCACTTCGTTGTCCTCGGGGTCATCGAGGATGCCGGACTTCTCGGTGAACAGGTCGCGGATGAGGTCGTCGTGCTTTTCGTCCTCGAAGAAGGTTTCGTCGGTGCCGACGACCTCGGCGTTTTCCTGGAGGCGCTGGCGGACGCGGGCACGCAGGCGGATGAGGCGCTCGACGCCATCGGCGGGGAGGAAGGAGTAGCAGAGGATTTCCTCGGACTTCTGGCCGATGCGGTCCACACGACCGGCGCGCTGGATGAGGCGGATGATGGCCCACGGCAGGTCGTAGTTCACGACGATGGCGGCGTCCTGGAGGTTCTGGCCTTCGCTGAGGACGTCGGTGGCGACGAGAACACGGAGTTCATCGGAGGCGGAGACCTCCTCGCGGGCTTTGTTTGAGTCCGGGCTGAAACGGCGGGCGAAGTCGGAAGGGTCTTCGGTGTCGCCGGTCACTGCGGCAAATTTCTTGAGGCCGCGCGCGTGCAGTTGCTCGTTGAGGTAGCTGACGGTGTCGGCGAACTGCGAGAAGAGGAGGACTTTTTCTTTGGGATGCTTTTTGGTGAGCAGCTTTTCGAGTTCGGCGAGTTTTTCGTCCTTCGCGGGCTGCCAGTCACCGGCGAGTTGCAGGATGGAAAACAGGCGCTCGGCGTCCTGGCGCAAGTGGTTCGCGAGGTCTTCCACGAAGAGGTCGGGACGCAGCCACTCGAACTGATGCTCGTGGGCGTTTTTGAGAAGCGCATGGCCATTCGCCCCAGCCCGGGCGAAATCGGCCAGCGACTGCGCGGTGATTTCCGTCGGTTCGCCCGAGACGTCCTCATCGAAGAAGCCATCGCGGTCGTCGGTGCGGGTGTCGAACAGCGACGCCTCCTGCGTTCCAATCGGAAGCGGCAGGCCGTTCTCCAGCGCGTGCAGGTGGATGAAGTTGCGGAAAATGTGGCGGCGGACAGAAAGCAGGAACGAATGACCGCTGCTTTCGAGGCGCTTGAAGAGGTTGGTGCGGCAGAAGCCGATGAGGCGCTTCCCGGCGCGGGAGAGGTTTTTCATCACCTCGGCCTCGGCGGCAGTCGGCGGAGTGTCGAGCGTGGCGACGAGGTAGTTTGCCAGACCGTAGCGCGGAAGATGCAGCATGCGCACCGTGTCCACGACCACATCGGAGTAGAGCTTGGCGTATTGGTCGTCGGGGTGTTTGTCGCGGATGCGGAAGTGGAGCGCCTTGGGTTGGCGTTTCGGAAAATGGAATCGTGCACCGCCTTCGAGAACGAGGAAGCGGCGGTCGGTCTTGGCCTTCGCGCGGGCGCAGTTGGGGCAGCCTTCCTGGGTGGCGGTGACAATGGTCTGGCATGCCGGGCACTCTGTGAAAGCGTAGTTACGTTCCACGAAACTGCGCGTGCGACGGACCATGAACAGGCGCATCATCTCGCGCCAGTCATCGGGATGCAGGCTCTTCTCGAAAGCCGCGAGGCAATTCAGCGGGCACTGATGGCGTCGCGTGAATTCGTCGGGCCGTCCATCACAATCGCGGCGCAAGTATTCCTCTGGCCGAATGCCAACGACATCCTCGGGCTCAAGAAAAAGGCGGAGCTGATTGGCGAGGTCGAGGTAGGCTTTATTGTAGGGGGTGGCGGAAAGGAGGATGCACTTGCTGGCGTTCCGGGAAATGTAGTCACGCACGACGGCCCAGCGGCGGCCCTCGCGGTTTCGCAGGTTGTGGCTTTCGTCAATGATGGCGACCCGGTAGCGACGGAGTTCGGGGAGGATGTTTTGCGCCTGCGTGACCGAGACAACTTTCGCGATGAGCCGGTAACGATGGGCGTAGTCTTCCCACATGCCGACGAGATTCTTCGGGCAGAGGATGAGCGTTTCGAGTGAGCGCGGCGGGTCTTGGAACATGCGGGCCAGCGCTGTGGCCATGAGCGTTTTCCCAAGGCCAACGACATCGCCGAGGATGACACCGCCGCGCTTTTCCAAGTGGCGTGCGGCGATGCGAACCGCCGCCGATTGAAACTCAAGCAACACTCCGCGCATGTCCGCCGGGATGTTGAATTCGGACAGACCGGCCCGCGCTTCCTCCGCCAGATGGTAGGCCATCTTGACGTAAATCTGATAAGGCGGCGGGCACTCGGGGCGCGCCCAGCTTTCATCAATGACCTGAATGAGTTCCTTGGTGATGTCGATGCACCAACGGTCGGCCCAGCGGTCGTTGAACCATTGCTCGAGCTTCTTCGTGGCGTCGTGGTCCAGGACGTCCACGTTGAGTTCGCCCTGCTTGGAGAGGCCGGAGAGCGTGAGGTTGCTGGAGCCGAGAAAACCGGTGATGGGGTTGTTCGGGTCGGCGCGGAAGCAGAGGTAAAGCTTTGCGTGGAGTGTGTGCCGGAGATGCAGCTTCACGACGAGCTTGCCCGCCTTGAGTTGCGCGGATAGACGACGCAAGCCCGCCTCGTCGTCGTCAGTCGGCGCGCCAATGGTGAGCTGCGCACGGAATTCCTCGGCCAGACGGCGCTTCAAGCGGATGACGGCCTGGTTGCTGATTTGGTCTTCCTGCGGGAGGAGGCTGTAGGCTTCGCGGAGTTCATCCTGCGGCAGCCGTTGCATACCGACGAGCAGGCGGCATTGCTGTCCCACTCCGCCCGCCCATTTTTCAACCAACCCATCAATGGCTTTCCAGCCGCGCAAATTGAAGTAGCCGACGCAAAAGTCGGACCGCTGCGAGATTTCCAGCGTTTCCCGCAGAGCTGGCAGCAGGTCGAGGGCAATGTTGTCAAAGATGCGTGGCATGGCGCTTAGTTATTTGAGTTTAGCCCGAATGCGACGCCGAACTGCCAGCGCACGTCGTCGTCCTTGTCCACGGCGTTGACGTTGAACGGCGGGTTGGCGAGGACGAAATCGAACTGGCCCGTCGCCTTGTGCGGGTCGTCGTAGTAGCTGTTGACCTGGCCGCCGTGGCGGATGTCGCCTTCCAGCCCATGCACGGCGAGGTTCAGGCGGCAGAGGCGGCCGGTTTCGTCGGTCTTCTCGACGCCGTGGATGGACAACTCGCGAGTTGGTTCACCGGAATAGTCCTTCGGCCTATTTCCCGCAGATTGCCCAGCGGTAGGTTGCCGCTTGTGCTCGGCCACGAAGCGGGCGGAGGAGACGAACATGCCGCCCGAGGTGCTAGCGCACGGCCACCTTTTCCCACGAGCGCAAGGAGGTTTCGCCCGGTTCATTCCGCATTTGATGCTCCGCACATTGGCCAACCGCAAGGTTTCGAGGATGCGCCCGTGGTAGGGTTCGATGACTTCGGTGAGGAGGCGGACGATGCAGGACGGGGTGTAGAACTCGCCGCCTTTCTGGCCCTCGGTGCGGGCGAACTCGCCGAGGAAGTATTCGTAGATGCGCCCGAAGGCGTCGTAGTCCACGGTGGCGGGAATCTCGGAGACTTTCTTGAGCAGTTCCTTGAGGAGGGTGCTGGTGAAGAGGTTGTAGGTCTTGGGCAGGACGCCGGCGAGTTGCGGGTTGTGCTTCTCGATGTCGCGCATGGCGTCGTTGACCTTCGCGCCGATGTTCTGCGCCTCGGGGAGGTTGAGCAGGAAATCGAACCGGGCATTGGGCGCGAGGTAGAGAATGCCTTCGGCGTGGTAGGCGGCGGGTTCATCGACGCGGCTGCCGCGACGGGAAGACGCGCCGGCCTTGTCCAGCTTGGCGTGCTGGGCGGCGAAGCGCACCTCGGCGAAGCGCAGGAAGATCAGGCCGAGGATAGGGCCGGAGTATTCCTGGGCCTTGAGGCCGGAGTTGGCGCGGAATTGGTCGGCGGCGTCCCAGAGTCGCTTTTCAAGCGAGGTGGTGGCGGCGTCTTTTTCGGTGGGAGCGATCCAGATCATGACTGTCGTGGGCAGGGTATTTCAAACCGTTTCAAGCTGAAAGCGGAAACCCGCAAGCTGATAACGCAATGAGCCGCCAGAACGCCGCGCCGCCGATTTTTTGTTTCAAATCATTTCACACGCCGCGCCGCCGCGTTGAC
>Ga0194132_10011246_pt1 | contig 11594 bp, 13 predicted proteins | sample TA2KigOf80mmetaG_FD_148612 | JGI IMG/M metagenome (GOLD analysis project Ga0194132, IMG submission 148612) | Freshwater microbial communities from Lake Tanganyika, Tanzania - TA2015054 Kigoma Offshore 80m | ecosystem: Environmental > Aquatic > Freshwater > Lake | place: Tanzania: Lake... | reverse complement strand
AAGCATGCTCCTAAGATCATCGCGTGTTCCCTTCTCTCTCCCTGAACTTGAGTTTCTCCCCACGACACGCGCCTATCTCAGCAGAACCCGCGAAATCATGAAAGATTCAGACCTTTACAGGGATGGCCATAGCGGCCGGCTTTGAAGATGACTGGAGCAACACCGAGGTTGTCTGCAATCGTCTGGCGCAGAACGGTCATCTTCTCTGCTACCAATTCCTTGGGGAGATTCCCGATGTAGGAGTTCCTGGCATTCACAGTTTCGACATGGGGTGGACTTACCCAGGGATGAAGGTGAACGCCGATCTGGCACCGGTTCGACTTGGTGATGTCCACCAACGGACCAAAACCTTGAGCCTGCGATGCGATCGGATAATCAATGACATAGATGGGGCGAATGCCGTACTCGTCAAAGATCCGCTGAGCGACATCAACACTGGCCATCGCACTGACCGCAGTGTTGTTGCGGTCAACCTGACGACTCCAGTCATACTCCTCTTCGGTGTCGATAACGACCATGAGAATCGGGGCAAAGTCGGCAGGGAGTTCTATCCGTCGTTGCGGGAATTGATAATATTCGTCTGCCATGAACTGCTCGGAGCTGAGTGATCATGCGTGACTTCTGGGTCCGCCTATCCCATTCATTTCATTGTGCTTGAAGAAGCCACACCGTTGGTGATTGGATGACGGTACCATGTTCGTGCCGTGAAAGCCAGCGAAATCTGTCCCTCCACACGTCCAGCTGATTGGCGACACATCATACTCAGCGTCGCTCTTCGTCGCGTTCGGCCTTAGCCGTATTACTCTGACGCATCACTCCTACCTTCGAATGGCTGGGCTTTCGACCGGCAACCCCCGTGCACGCCAGGCCATGTACAATTCCAGGTTCACATACTCATCGGAACCAAGCGCAAAGGGTTTAGCTCGTATAGCGGTGTTACACCAAGCAAACATGCGGTGAGATGACCCCAGAGTCTGCCACAATTGTCGGTAAATGGGGAAGCCGTTGGTTTGTCCCTGGCTGATAATCTCCCCGCGCAGTCGCTTGCCACTGTTGTGGTCGTGGCAATGGCCACACGCGAGATTGAGTTGCCCGCGACGCCGCGCGAACGAGGTCCGTCCTGCAGCAAAGAACCGTCGCGCCGGGCCATCAACGGCTACCTGCATTGGCAGGTGGCGGGACTGAAAGCTAATGAAGGTCGCGAGCGCCAGCAAGGGCTCCGATTCGTACTCGAAGGCTGGCGCCTGTATCCGTGTGACCCGGCACCAATTGATCTGCTGCTCTAGGTTGACGAGCTTCCGTCGTTGCTTGCTATAGCGTGGGTAACGTGGCCGTACTCCTTTCATGCTCGTGGCTGCATTCGCGTGACATGTCGCGCACGCGACACCAGTCGTACCGTCAGCCGTATTCCACAGTTCTCGCCCGCGCTCGACCCATAGCATCCCTGGGTTGGCAAATTCGTCGTCTTGGAGCTGTTGGCTTTCCGGCGACAAGTACGTGAAACCAGAGCGTGGCGGGTTGCCGCGGGGTGATGTCTGAGAAGCTGTTGTCGGTGATGATAATGGAGACGGCACCTCGGCCGGGGTCTCTGTCATGGTCACCAGATACGCGAGAATATCTTCCACCTCCTGCTGCGTAAGGATCGTCTGGTTGACATAACGCCCGTCAACACGGTGCAAGTCGTGCGTGCGATGATATGATGGCATGACCGACATGGGAGCAAACGCTTGGGAATCGACGATCCGTAATCGTAGTGTGGCGAGAGATACGCGATTCGCTACACCGTCGAGTGGTGGTCCGACCGTGCCCTGCATGTGGCGGTCTCCACGCGGGGTCATGTGACATACCAGACAATTCCCACGCTCTTGATCTTCAAGAACGGCTTTGCCACGCTTTGCGTCACCCGGTGTGCTGCTGAGGGGCTGCGGGATCGCATGATCGACAATGTGGTACCGCTGTTGGCCTGATTTGCTTGAGCGCTTGTCGTTCGCCTCTACGGACACAGAGGTCAACAGTACGAGTAGAGCGACAAACGACCGCAAGCACTGTTGGTGATGGCGATCCATACGCGGAATTCGTAGCACTCTCTACCCTGGGCACTGACGCTCAAGAAAACGTGTCTGCGGTGATGTTGGTGTACCAGGAGTGTGCATAGTCAGCCTCGCGCGCACGTACTTCCGCCGGTGCGTCGAGTGGACTCGTGCCGTCACTGCCGGTAATCGTTACCAGCGCATCGTTCTCGACACGATAAGCGCCAGTGATAGAGATCCCGTAGTTGGGGGCGACAAGGCTGTAACAGGTGTTCATAAGCACGGGCTCGGGGACTGGCTCCGCACGTAAAAGAGACACAATGGCGGCGGCGCAGGCTTTTGCCTCCACATTGGCGCCGAACGCTGACTTCGGTATGGGGTTGGTGATGGCGGCATCACCGATTATGTGAACATCGCGATGGACCGCCGACTCAAAGGTGGAGGCACGCACACGACACCAGCCTTTCCCCTCGTCAAGGCCGACCTGCCGGGCGATCGTCGCGGCTCGCTGTGGTGGTATGATGTTCGCCACGGCCGGTTTGTATTCGTCAAAATCCGTGCGCACGATGCCTTTCTGTATATCGATCCGTTGCAAACGCCCACCTTGAGACCCGGCAATCCATTCGAGTGTTCCACTATAGAGTTCTTTCCACGCCGCAATGAACAGCTCTTTCTTGGTAAAGTTGTCTTTGGCGTCGAGTATGAGGACTTTTGCGCGAGGCTTATGCTGCTTCACGTAGTGCGCAATCAGACTCGCGCGCTCGTATGGGCCCGGTGGGCAGCGGTAGGGATTCTCCGGGACCGTGATAACCACAAGTCCGCCATTCGGCATCATTTCAAGTTGACGGCGTAGCAGTTCCGTTTGGGGCCCGGCTTCCCAGGCATGAGGAAAGATCGTGCTCGCCCCTACGGTATATCCGTCCACGGCTCCCCACTGGAGTTCAATACCAGGTGCGAGCACGGCGCGATCATAGCTGAGGGTCTTGCCATCACTGAGTGTGATGTGATGTTTGACCGGGTCTAATGCGGTCGCTGTGGCGTACACGACGCGAATACCGTAACGACGACGCAACGTGTCATATGTGTGCGTGACCGAGGTGAGCGGTTGCAAGCCCGCAATCACAGCGTTACTGAATGGACACGAAATAAATTGCTTCTGCGGCGCGATGAGAATGACGTTGAGGGAAGCGTCGCCCAGGCGCAAATACTTCGCGCATGTCGCGCCGCCAAAGCCACCCCCAACCACGACCACTCTCGCTTTCGCCTGAGCCTGACTGCGACTGCTCAGAAGACTCGGGGCAAGCGCGCCCGTCGCGAGCTGCAGAAACGACCGACGTGTTATCATTTGCGCCTCGGCAGTGGCTTGAGCGCGGCGAAATATGCGGCGAGCGCGTCGATCTCGCTCTCTGATACGCCTTGCAGCAAGCGAGGCATCACCGTTCCATTGCGTCTGCCATCGCGAAATGCTCGCAATAGTTCGCCCAAGTCGTCTTGGTTGCGTCCGACCACAGACGGAATAGCCCCTGTGCCGCGGCCCTCGGGGCCATGACACACAGTGCAGACGTGAGCGATAGCCATCGTGCGTCGGAGCGTGGCATCGGTCCCGTAGGCAAGCGCCGTCTGTCCTATGACGATGATGAGGGCGAGCCCCAATGATCGCATCGATAGCTCCTGGAGCCAGCCGTAACTGTTTTTCATGAGCGTGGCAGAACCATGACACTAGCGCGTTCGGTACCAGTCTGTCCGCCGTCGTCAGTCCATGAGACCTCTAGTTCGCCCGATGCTACGGCTGTGGTAAAGAATGATACATAGGGATTGGCTGCGACTCCTGGAAACAACTCGGCGCGGAAGACTTCGACTCCGTTGTAGCGGCACGTGAGGAGATGAATGACATTCTGCGGGATCAATTGGCCGATGTCATTATGGCGAAGGCCAGTTTCCATCGGATGGCGGATGAGCACTCGTACCTCAAACACTTCCCCTTGCGAGAGCGACGCTGGTACTTGGATGCGAGCGTTAGCCACGACCTAACCCTTGTCTGGCGTCCTATGTACGTGGGGTGGGATCGTTACGCTGCTGTTCCTGTTTTTCATCTGTACACGCCGCGGCGGTTACGACCACCCCTGTGGACCCGAGCCACGCCGATGCATCACTCATGATCGCTAGCGCGAAAACCTCCTGGGTCCCGGCAAGGCGAATGCGCGTGTTCACTTCGGCTCGACCGGACTGCGGACCGAGATGAAATCGCGCAATGACCGGCCGTGGGTTCCGCGCTGAAAAAATGTGAATGCTGCGCACGTAACTCTCTGCGGTCATGGGACTATCAACCTGCAGCTTGAGCGGCACCGAATTCCCACTCTCGGCAATCGCAGGCAAGGTCAACTTTACTTTTCCTCGGCTCGGTGTCACTCCTCCTGTAGCCTCAACGATAAGCGCCTGGATATGTTGAGGGATGTCTGCTGCCGCAATCTCCCGTGTGAGACCTGAAACAAAGAGTGGAGCGATTGCGGCCCCGAGCAGTTCTCGCCGTGACATGCCCTTGTGTGTCATCGTCCTGCTACCGATACGCCTCATGCCTTCCGCAAATCATGATGTTTCAATGGTAGCGAGCGAATCCGCTTGCCAGTCGCCGCGAAAATGGCATTACAAATCGCCGGTGCCAGCGGTGCGAGTGGCGGTTCACCAGCTCCGCCCCAAAAACCGCCAGTCGGCGCGAGCACCACTTCCACCTTTGGCATTTCAGCGATCCGCATCATCGGATAGTCATGAAAATTAGACTGCTCAACTCTTCCTTCTTTGATCGTGATCTCCCCGTATAAGATCGCCGTCAGGCCGTACACAACACACCCTTCTACCTGCGCGCGTACAGAATCAGGGTTCACCACGTACCCACTATCAAGGCCAATCACGAGCCGCTGTATCTTTAATTCTCCCTTGTCACTAACGGACACTTCAGCCACCGCTGCAGTATAGCTCCCGTACGCATCCTGGACGGCAATGCCTCGGTGCACGCCTGCAGGAAGTGCTTTCTCCCAATTCGCGGCTTTCGCCACGGCATCAAGGACCCCCAAATCTCTCGTCGCTTTGGCTAACAGCTTACGGCGAAACTGATATGGGTCCTGACCGGCAGTTACGGCGAGTTCGTCAATGAAACACTCGCGGAAGAAGGGATTATGGGTATGGGCCACTGCTCGCCACGGGCCAGGAGGTACGTGGGTATTGCGCATCGCGTATTCCATACGAATGTTGGGAAACGCGTACGGTGCATCCGAAAACGTTCGCACGCCGATGCTATCGATCCCGTTCTTGATCGCTTCCGGGCGCACGGCGTTGAAGATCGACTGGTCCGCCTGTCGGACATACCAAGCTGTAGGCTGATTCGTGGCATCAAGAGCAGCGCGCATCTTTACCAGCGCCACCGGTCGATAGTATCCGTGCTGTATGTCTTCCTCCCGCGACCAGATGAGCTTCACGGGTTTGCCGGGGACGGCTTTGGCGATCGTTGCCGCCTGACGAACGAAATCGAGTACCAGACCGCGACGACCAAAGCCACCACCGATATGGACCTTGTGGACTTCAACCTTGCTGACCGGAATCTCAGTGACTTCCGCCGTTAATGCTGCGGTTGCCTCACTATTCTGCGATGGTGCCCATACCTCCACTCGACCATCGAGGATGTACACCGTGCAATTCTGCGGTTCCATAGTGGCGTGTTCGAGATACGGGGCATAGTATTCTGCCTCCACGACTTTCGCCGCTGCGGTAAAGGCCTTATCGATATCACCTTCCTGCCGCGACACCGGCGCCTCTTTGGCAGTGATTCCGCCGCGCAAAAATTCCATAATGCTGGCGCTACTGACCTTTGCGTTGTCACCAAGGTTCCACTCGATCGGTAGCTCCTTCAGCGCCTGTTGCGCATGCCACCAACTGCCTTCAGCCACGACCGCGACGGCGTTGTCCATCGGTACAACTTTGACGATTCCCGGCTTGCTAGAAATCTTGTCCGCCGCTGCGCTCTTCAGCGTGCCACCGAACACAGGGCATTGGGCGATCGCCGCATAGACCAGACCAGGGAGTTGTGTATCAATGGCGAACGCTGTCTTGCCGGTGACCTTGTCTGGAATGTCGAACCGCGCCACCGGTTGGCCGATCAACTTCCATTCTCGTGAATCCTTGAGCGGAACATCCTGCGGGATATCGAGTTTGGCAGCATCACTGGCCACTGCACCAAATTTCACTGTTCGTTTACTGCTGCCGTGCGTAATGACACCACTCGCAGCGGTACATTCTGCTGGCGGCACGCCCCACTTCTGCGCTGCTGCAGTGATCAACATTGTTCGTGCGGCCGCGCCCGCCTTGCGCAGGTACTCATGGCTGTCACGAATCGATCGACTCCCTCCGGTTAACATGTCCTTATAAATGCGGTCGCGTCGCAAGTGCTCGGTCGTAGAGGCATACTCTGCACGGACTTGCTTCCAGTCACAGGCCAATTCTTCGGCAATGAGCATGGGTAGACCAGTGAAGCTTCCCTGCCCCATCTCGGTGCGGGCGACGCGAATGAGGATCGTGTCGTCGGGATTGACGAGCACCCACGCGGTCACTTCTGGGCCGAGCGCAGCCGCTGCTTTCTGCGCCTTTTTGGCCAGCACTGCTTTAGGGAAACACACCCCGACCATAAGCCCACCACTTACGGCGGCGCTGCGAACCAGAAAAGCACGACGAGATAACGAACGAGAGGAGACCATAGTTACTCCTTGTGACAATCTATCTTTTTATGTGACAACCCCCCCGCGATGTTCGCTCACATTGCTGTACAGAGCTTAGGCCTTGCCCGCTGCCGCATGAATCGCTTTGCGAATGCGTGCATAGGTGCCACAGCGACAGATGTTGGTTACTTCAGCGTCGATATCCGCGTCGCTTGGTTTCGGTTTCTTCTTAAGGAGTGCGGCCACAGCCATCACCATGCCGGGCTGGCAGTAGCCACATTGCGGTACTTGCTCAGCGACCCAAGCCTTTTGCACAGGGTGGGTGCCATTGGGTGAGAGGCCTTCGATGGTGACAATCTTCTTGCCGACTGCAGCCGAGGTAGGGAGGACACATGCACGTACTGCTTCACCATCGAGATGTACTGTACACGCACCGCACAGTGTCATACCACAGCCGTATTTCGCGCCGGTCAGACCTAGAACATCGCGCAGTACCCACAACAATGGCATGTCTGGGTTGACATCGACAGACCGCGTTTTGCCGTTCACCACGAGTTCGATCATGAGTTCCCCCTCTTTCCCTACGATATTGACCGCTGCAGTACTCTTCCTTAACCCAGAATAGACCCCCAATCAAGAACAGGTGCTATCGCTACAGCCCTTGTACTGCTGGCATCACCTCGTGCGCAAAACGACGCATGCTAGCGAGGACCTGTTTATGTGGGACCAGGCCACCGGGATTGAACCAGCTGATCAACTGATTCATGCCACAGAGTCGATGAGCGTCCGTGATTTTACGAATGCATGCCTCGGGTGATCCATAGATGCCCATTGTGCGGTCAATATCATCCCACTGGACAGTATCAAACCGTTGTCGCACCTCACGAAGATACGCATATGACGTACTTTGGTCCCGTTGTCCCAGCTTGGCTTGGTGACTCACGGTTTGAAAATAATGCATCGTACTGTCCTCAACTGCCGTGCGCGCGTGTTCTGCACTGTCTGTGACGAATAACTTGAATGCGACTGCTACGTCCTGTTGGAGATGCTGATGGCCTGCCGCGTTGAACGCTTCCCTATATATAGCGATATGGTTCGGCAGCTCTGGGAACGGATGGATGGTGGCGGCAACCAGGACTGGATACCCACGGGTGCCAGCGAACACCGCCGTCTCTGGGCTGTTGGCGGCGATGCGGAGCGCAGGATGAGGTTTCTGCAATGGCTTCGGTACCACTGACGTTTCCGGGATCTCAAAATATTTGCCAGAGAATTGACAACTCTTTTGCGTCCAGGCGTTCAGGATGATCGTCAGAGCTTCCTCAAATCGTTCACGGCTCTCGTCGCGAGACACGTTGAACCCTTGGAAATGTAATGCAATCGTCCCACGGCCAATGCCGAACTCTAGACGACCGTTGGTCAGAATGTCGACGGTGGCGGCGTCCTCGGCAGCGCGCAAGGGGTGATGTAACGACAGGAGTGTTACCCCAGTCCCAAGGCGTATACGCTTGGTGTGCTGCGCAATAGCTGTGGCCATGAGTAACGGCGCGGGCATGATAGAAAACGGGCGATTGAAGTGCAATTCAGCCAGCCACGCAACGTCGAATCCGAGTTCGTCCGCATAGGCGATCTGTTCGATCGTTTCGTGATAGCGTGTCACTTCGTTTTGGCTTGGTCCACATGGCAATTGGTAGAACAGGCCAAATTTCATAAGTTTCCTCCTTCATGGAACAGGCGCAGCCTTCGCAGGCCAGGAGGAGCATGCCTTCCTGCCTGGTGTTTCGATAGTCCTCTTCTCACGTGAGCGAGTCAACGACTGTCGTTGCCTAAAGCGGAGTCGCGTGCACCCTACCCTATTCGGCTCAACCTGGATAGCGACAAGGAAACCAGTGTGGTAAAGCCCGACGTTGTGCTGGGTCTTTCAGTTGGACGGACAAGGAGCGCGTGTCCTACGGTTACGAAACTACAAGTGATAGGAGGTTCTTATGGTTCAAGTGACAGAGCTGGGGTACATGGGCATTGGGGTAAAAGACGTTGAAGCCTGGCAACAGTTCGCCACTACCATTGTCGGTCTTGAGCTCTGCGACGAGGGTGAAGGTGACCGCTGTTATTTGCGCATGGACTACTGGCATCATCGTTTTGTCCTGCATGCCAACGGCAGTGATGACCTCGAATATCTTGGCTTTCGCGTCGCTGGCGGTGAAGAATTCGCCGAAATGCAGCACCAACTGACCGAAGCCGGTATCACGTTTCGGATGGGTTCACCAGAAGAGGCGGCTGAACGCCGTGTCTTAGAGGTGTTAAAGCTCAGTGATCCGAGTGGAAACCCGATTGAAATCTTTCATGGTCCGGAGGTGCAGTTCAGCAAGCCATTCCACCCGGGCCGGCGTATGCACGGACGCTTCAAGACCGGTACCGGAGGCCTTGGTCACTGCATCGTCAGACAAGAGGATCCCAGAGCGGCATATCGTTTCTACCGTGCACTGGGGATGCGTGGTGGGGTCGAATACAAAATCAACGTGGGTCCGCACGTGGTGACACCGACCTTCATGCACTGCAACGATCGCGACCATACCGTGGCGTTTGGCATCGGTCCATCAAAGCGCCGCCTCAATCATGTGATGCTAGAAGTGGATAACCTGGACGACGTCGGCCTGGCCGAGGAACTGGTGCGACAACAAAAGATTGCCGTCAACATTCGGACAGGCAAGCATTCCAACGACCATATGTACTCTTTCTATTTTCGCAATCCGTCCGGCTGGATGATTGAGTACGGTTGGGGTGGGCGACCTGCGACCCATCAATCTGAGTACTATGTACGTGATGTGTACGGCCACGAACCTGAAGAGGGGGGATTCGGAGGGTAAGTTGTGAGCGGTGGTCAGCTGCAGAGCTCCGTCTCGTGGCCACCGCTTTTTCACTGTAGCTGTATTTTGTGGGACTCTTGTCCGAAGAACCTCCCTCGTGGCACGACTTACAAAATATATCGACTATACTCAAAATCATGGTTTTCAATCTTTTTGCAGCTTGGCAGGCTTTTCAACTGGGAGAAACTTCTTCGTAATGGGGAGGAAAGTTTTGGAGAAAACTCTTTTGTGACTATAGTCTAAATATGGTAAATACTATGGCTTGCTTTTTCCCGCTAAACCTCTACAGAGTCTAATGGTCAGTCACGCTGACTCTTGGGAGTAAGCAGAGGCGGCATGCTCGCGAGAGCGGAATGCCAGGGGCCGGAAGGCGCCGCTTCTAGGTGAAGATCCTGGATGACGCCTGCGCAGGCAGGGCGAACACGACCCCTCACATTCAGTGTGACTGAATACTAGCAGTAGACACAGCAAAGGAGGGATATATGTCACAGACAATTGAGCAACGCCTTGCCGCATTGGAAGCAGAAGTTCAACAACTGAAAGATACCGAAGCCATCCGTACACTGCGCTTTCGTTATCACGAATGCGTGAATGAAACTAAACTTGATGAGATTCCAGGTTTGTTCACGGAAGATGGAGTGCTCGATTTTGGCTATCTCGGCAAGGCGCAGGGCAGAGTGGAACTGAAGAAGTTCTTTGATGCGCTGCCGAAGCTGTTATCGTTTGTGAAACAGTTTGTGCATAATCATGACATTGACCTGCAAGGATCCACTGGTCATGGCTTGAGCTATCTTGAGGCGCGTACTGTTTCTAAGGGTGAAAGCTATATGGTTGCTGCCCGCTATGATGACGAGTATGTCAAAGTCAATGGACAGTGGAAATTCAAGAAGATGGCGCTGACCCCGTATTTCACCGTGCCGCTACGCGAAGGCTGGGCACAAGAAGATCGACTGAAAATGGGACGCTGAGGCGTATGCAACTCTCGCTCATAGATGCCCGTGTATCTCCGATAGATCGCACCTGGCTCACCAACGTCTATCCACTTTACCTGCACGATCTGTCGGAGTTTGACGATGGGCTCTACCATTTGAACGAGCAGGGACTCTGGGAACCAGATTTTCTTCCCTACTGGCTCGGTGCCGGAACACATTGGCCCTTGTTGCTTGTCGCCGAATCCCAGCGGGTCGGTTTCGCCTTGATCATGCAGGCACCGAGCGCGTTCATGCAATCAGGTAGAGAGTATCTGCTCGGCGAATTCTTCGTGCTGCGAAATTTGCGGCGGACCGGTATCGGACGAACCGCGGTGGAGATAGTCTTCGCGCGGTTTCCCGGATTGTGGGAATTGAGTGTATTGCAACGCAATACCGGCGCCCTAGCCTTCTGGCGACGTCTCCTCTCATCGTGCAGCAAAGAACCCTATAGCGAACAACCCGTGAACACCACCGTCAGTTTCTCTTTCTGCACCTAAGCAGGTCAGTTGGTCACTTGGTTGCGGTTACGGTCTCTTCGCCAAAGACCAACCGCCCAGCAGCCTCTTGTGCCTGCACGCGGGCTTCGACTTCAGGTGACAGTACAACTTTCCGTTCCTCAGGAAGTTTGTCGCGATACAGATGGGGGCGCAAAAACCCTTCATCTGGCCTGCGTACAGTGGCTTGGGTCTTCATCGGAATGGGAAACCACACCCGCCGCATGAAGTCAGGATTGAAATACACTTCCTGATCTTTGTCAGTCCATTGCTGTCTTCGGTGGCCATCGTGGACAGAAAACGACAGGAAGTCGAGCTCGATATTCCACCACACTGTCACCAAGTTGTGATAGCCACGCTCTTTGAGTTCGTGATTGTACAGAGCAGCGATGCGATCTTCGACAGGACTTACGCTTGAGGACCACAAGTATCATTTTAGGGATATGATTACCAAGAAGCAGTACGTCGAATATTTGGTGAGCACGCCGAAGAATTGCACCTGTACGTATCTGGCCGAGCATTTGGAAGA